>Ga0209489_100212_pt1 | contig 95962 bp, 60 predicted proteins | sample SiratrowhiteBW_FD_187527 | JGI IMG/M metagenome (GOLD analysis project Ga0209489, IMG submission 187527) | Root nodule microbial communities of legume samples collected from California, USA - Siratro white BW (SPAdes) (version 2) | ecosystem: Host-associated > Plants > Roots > Nodule | place...
TATATATATATATATATATATAGATATATATATATATATATATATATATATATATATATTGTAGGACCAAGAAATGTAATATTTTTTTAATTATAATAAAATGGTTACACAGTTTTCTGATATACTCATTTTTCCTCAGCAACACAATAAATGTGTAAATTATTTTAAAATAATAATGAAGATTAAAGATATAATAAAAATAATAATAAATATATTATTAAAATTCCAATAAATAAATAAATAACATTTGTATATAATTAAGACAGATAAAGAAAAACCATAATATATACAATCAACAAAGCCGCTAGCTGGTTCATCTAAATCTCGGTATGATATATTTGCTAAAAAAATATACTTTATTCAGTTGTAAAATAACAAGTTTTAACTTTTTTTTATAGGAAAAGAAAGATACTTTGGCAACCAAACTAAGCACGAAACTTGACATGAACGAGCTGTGCCCACAAATTACAGAGGAGTACTCTTCGACCACATTGTTTCATGCAAAGACAGCCGAATAATGTTTGTGGAAATTAACTTCAAATTTACAAAACCAGTCTAACGAATTTCGTTAGAATAAATTTTAATGATATATTAAATAAATTTTAAATCTAATTCAACTTCACAATATTTAAAATGTACGTGTATAATTAGACTTGCTGTGATGATGCACCAAAGTCATCTTCGCTATAAATATATATAAATGTAGGAGGGCTCTTACAAGAAAATTATAGCAAAGCCCCTCATTTCAATGTTAGATTTTTTTTTTATTATTATTATTAACGACTTTATTGGTTTTTATTATATGAAAAGGAGAAATATGAATACATTTAACCATATATACAAGAAACAAACTACTCCATTAACTCACTAGGGTACTTGCTGTCTGTGTCAATGGTCTACGTTATAGAAAATATCTCTACGAAATTGATAGTTAGTAGCTAGTTAGAATACAGACATAAATAATTTGGAAAGTTAGATGCATTATAAAATTAATTAACTATTACGTCCACGTCTTCATTTGCGTGTATTCATGTGCTTGTTACCTAATGAAACACATCCTGCAAAAATGCATCAAGATGACAACCTTTTAGTTTTAACATATTGGTATTGGGTTTGGAATTTACATGATATTTCATCAATCAAAAGTTAAGTCGTTAATATAAATATTTTCATTACCAATAAGATACTTAATACCAACAAACAGTTTCATTGATACAGAAAATTAATATATTATATTTGGTACATCATAGCATCACACGCTACAAATTTACAATATTTCCATTACTTTTTATAAACACTTATTCAATTGTTATCTAATAACACTTATTTTAGTAATATATAACTATAATTAAAAAAACTATTTTTGAACATATTTTTTCTTGCTGATAAACAGACTATAATTAAAAAAAGAAAAGGAAAAGTTACTGTTCATACAAATGAATTTAGAATAGATAAAAATAGTATCATTACATTGTTCTTACCAGTATTTGGACAACATTGATATTCTCTAAAAATGGTGATGGCCATATATATATATATATAGATAATTAGAAGAGGGTTATGAATAGTAGGATTGTTGTATCAACATTGTACAAATTCAGTTGGTTTACATATTATACCAATAGGACGGTGAAAGGTGAAAGATATTCAAAGTTTTTCATGTTATTTTAGAATTTCATTTATTATTACTATTAATATTATTAATAAAGTACTCTAAATCAATTTAGGTCCATAACAAAGTAAGTTATTACAGGCTTAATATGAACACAGTATGAAATTGTTTATAAATATCAAAATTCCAAGTGAAAAAATATGTTTTTCTTATATTTTTTTAAAATTGAATACTGATTTGAGTGTCGGATAATCTTTTATAGGTATTTTTTCTCTCCTTCAAGAAGGTCGAGAACGAGATTTTCATAAAAGATTGAAGACTGAGACTAAAATTTCTAAAACCGAGATCATAATAGAAAGTTGAAAATAAAAAACCGATATCTCAATAAAAAGTTGAAGGTTGAGAACCGAAGTTCTCATAGAATATTGAAGACAGAGAATCGAGATTCAAAGATATTCTTCATCAAATTATCAACTTAATATTTTCGTGAACAACTACTGTTAACACTTTTGAATTGAATTAAAAAATGATGTGGTGCATGAAATATTGTATACGAAAAATTGTTATAAATTTTGAAACCATATTATATGATTCTAAACAATTTTCACCTAACATAGTCAATTTTTAATTTTTTTAAGAAATAATAAAATCAGAGATATCTTACATCAAAGTGTTTTTATTGAATTAAGCAAAGTAAAAGAATCCAAAGTATACCTTTTTTTTTAGTGAAGCACACGTATAATGTATTAGAAAAAAAAAGGAATTATTAATAATTTATAATAAGAAATAATTCTGAATAAATCAGCGTGAAAGAACATCAACGATGTATAATTATTTAAATATATGCTATTTATTTAAAATTTGTTAGTATTATAGTGTAATTTCAAAAATTATAGATAACAATTCAATCAATTGTTAAAATTGATGAAAACAAATATTTTTTTTTTTGTATTTTTATGTGAGAAAATCATATTTATAAGTACATAAATGTTTTATAAATCAACCGTGTTTGTAAAAGAATGTCATATTTTAGGTTTTAGTATATTTTTAATTTATGTGAAATCAACTAATTTTAATTTTGATTCTTATATTTTTTCTTAATTGTAAAATTTGATTTTTTTTTTACTTTTTCTTAAAAATGTATGAATTTTGGTTTAATTTCTTTAATTTTTTATTTTTATCTCTCTAATTTTTTAAATCACTTTTTTTAGTTTCTTATATTCATTTTAAAATATATAGATAGCATTTACAAATCTTAAAACTCTTTTAACCTTTTGTTCAACATATAAATAATGAATACCATATAATACTACAATTAAAAGAGATAACTTTTAATTTAGAAAAAGTAAAGATAAAACAAAAGTTACAAAATAAAATAAAAATTTAATCATTTTACATCAGCCGATTGCAACAATTTGTTTATCATATAATTATTATTTTAACCAAAAGCATAAACCCCAGTATTGAATTCATTGAGCAAAAAGGACCTGGAAAGTTTTCTGGCTGCAATAGTACAAGAAGAAACACAAGGAAAAAATGTAACTTCACATGATTTGTCGATTTGACTGAACACCGTGTGATTCATATTTCATTCTAAAAAGTACATAATACTTTTTCTTTACTTTTTAGGCCATGTGACGCACCATAATAATTTTTAAATTAAATTAAACTAAATAAACAATTAATTTAGTTGACGTTAGATAACTTTACTCGATAAGTACTTTTAAAAAGAAAAATAAAATATTTTTATGACTGTAAATAAGAGTATCTTTTATAGAAATAATATAAAATATATATTATAACCTAAATTTTACCTAAGTAAAATTTAGATGGTGAAAAAAATTATTTAGGCTTTGTTTGATTGGGAGAGTGGATTTGAGAGGATGAATTTGAAGAGATTTGAATGAATTGTATGTGAATATTGTTGGTATATTGAGAATTTGTTAAATGCAGTAAGCAATGTGTATCCTGCCCGAAGCTAACCGCCAATAAAAAATATTTTCTTTCCTCAGTTTCATCTTAAATATTGAATCAAATAATAAAAAAGATATATATTTTTTTGATTTTTTTCAATTAAACATTAAGTAAACATGTTTTTATCGATGAAAAATAAAATAAAAATAATAAATAGAAACAACATGACATGTATAATATAATTTTATTATTTTTTTATAAAGTAAATAACTTTTATTTATTTAATTATTTTACATGTCAATAATATAATGTCAATAATATAATTATGAATGGATAAATTGTATTGAGTATGAATATATTGAAGTAAAATTAATTATATTATAACTGTCTTGTGTTGGAAAAAAGAAAATTATTATAAATGAAAAAATATATAATTATTGAAATGAATTATTTAAAGAATTATGATTCAATTAAAGAGGTGTAAACCGTTTAATTTTCATATATAATATATATTATTACAACAAATATACATTAATGTTTGTTTCTTGTTTACAAAATATTTCATAATTTCAACTTCATTTATAAAGCTATTTTATAATTTTAAAGTTATAAATTTTTCCTCTTTTATTTTCTCAAATTTAGTCAACCACTAAATTTTCTCTAATTAATTCAATCAAACAGGTTCTATTATCATCTATTTAAATGCTGTGAGAAAAGGTATATCAAGTACACTAACTTTAATAAAATATTAATCCAAGGTTGATACGCATAACATTAACAAATAACATGACGGTACATTAAAAGCAGTGCTTCATCTAAACAAAACTATTCTAAAATGCTTTTTATTGTTAACTCAATAAAGATTTAATAAAATATATTAACTTTAAACTGTTGCATAAAAAATAAAACTAATTTAAAAATAAAATTAAAAATATATTTAATATATTTTTTAATTATGATATGACACCATACTCATTAATTAATTATATTTATCTAAAATAACACTGTAAGAACAATTAACATTTTAATAATACATTTTACCATAATTATATATGATATTTATAAATAGAAAGTTGACTTTGTAATTTATTCCAAAATTTTAGTTGCAGAAACTTTCCTTATTCAATGTTCTTTTTAACTTTAAATAAGGTTTTGAGTGTAAAATTAAGTCTATTTAGTTAGGTGTTGATAGTTTTGATTAATCATGAGTAACACTAATCCTATTTAAGTGTTTTTGTTATTTCTTTCTTCTTTTTTAAATGGATTCTTAAGTGCAAATGTTACTCTTATAGGATCAAGTTTTGAATACTTACTTAAACTGTTGTGAGTGATTTTCAAGGATTGTATGGATTATATGAACATTAGTTTCATTGATATTGAATCCCCTTAAAATATGGATTAGTGGTAAATTTATATTTTTCTTTGAAGCATAAAATTTATGCAAAATATTCTTAGTAAACCGAGTCAGAAAAAAAAGTGAGGTCAATTCATTCCCCAAAACACAAAATATCACGAGAGCTTAAGAAGTTGCAGATGAAAAGAAGATATCACTGTTTTCAAGGACCGTGTCTGTATTCAGCAAAAGGAAAAAGCTTGTAAACTTTAGATTCTGTTAGGCCCACAGTGTGATGGTTTTATTTAGTTTAGACTTTATGTAGAATCAAATATAAATGAATTAATTAATTTGCACGTCGATTACAAAACTCCATTAATACAGCATTATTTAATTATGTTAATTATTTTTAAAATAATTTTCTAAAGCATTATTTGTTGAAATCTGGTATAAAAATGTATTAAGAATAGAATTTCAACTAATAATTTTTTTTTGTATATGATATTATTAAATAATATGAAAGTAATCAAAAGGCTATTTTGAAAGAAAAAGAAAACTACTTCATAAAGTTTTTTAGGAGAAAAAAAATAAAATTTCCAACAAAATTTTTTAAAAAATATACGATTTTTTTATAAACTAGTTTGTTTATAAATTAATTTTCTTTTTTTTTTCTTTTTTTATGGTAAAAATATTAATAGAAAAAACTATCTAACTATATTTTAGTTTAGAACATTCAAAATATATCTCTTTCATATTCTTTATTTTTTCTAATCCCTCCTTCATAGTATCAATTCTAGGTGTAAGCTTTTAAAATTACAATCAGGGTCAGTTTATCATAAAATTAGGGAAAGAAATTTAATTTTTTCACTTTACAAAAATAATTTAAATTGATAAATTTATGTTAAATTTGATATAAATATAATTTTTTGTACTAATAATAAAGAAATTAAATGCATAAAATAAATTAACAATAAATATATATATATATATATATATATATATTCTGATTTACAAGAATTCGTGATCTTAAAATAAAGCCTTAACATTTAATAACATTTACATTTTAATATATATAAAACCGACTAGACCTAACCCACCCCTACTCCTTATATACAAATCTATTTTACAACTGACAATTTTAATACTTTCTATCTCCCAAGCTCATTAAATATGGAACAAATTCAAATTTTAGATAAGAGAAAACGGGTTTGAAACATTAAAATTCAATCTCATCCCTCAGAAAAAAACTTGTTAGGTTTGAAAACAATCCATGAATAACTTTGCCGTTTTGAAAAAAGAACACAACTTACTTATATTAAATCACATATTAAGTTGCTAATTGCATTTAATTTTAAATAATATATACAAAATTATGTTTTACTACTTTTTGTTCATAAACTTTTCAATTTTTTTGCTTTTAATTAATCTAGATCTCGACAGATTTTATTCCATTCCCTTTTTCTCTTTAACAACAACGACGTAAAAAAGCAAGAACTTTTGCTCTTTAGGTCTAGGGTTTAGAACATTCAAAATCCAACATTAAGTAAGGACACACGAATAGTTAAGAATGATTACGTAGGTGTTTCAACGGTCAACGAAATGCTATACTATAAAAGCTGCTTATCGAATTCGCGTTACAAAACGTTTTAATCGTTTAACTAATACCACTGTGATAAGTGAAATTCGAAAAGTGCTTATTCTTACAAAGACGTGTACGTTGTGGGCTAGTATAAAGCATAGCTTTTCTTTCGTTTGGCGTTCTAGTTTCTTCCACCCTTTGTTTGAAGATGTATTTAAAAGGTATATTTTCGAATTTTTTTTATCTAAAATTCTCGATTGAAATTGTGCTTGATATAAGAAACAAAAAAAAAATGTGCGTCAATTATTTAGAGTCTTCGTGGGTGGGTATAAATATAGTGGGTTGTTGTTTGAATAAAAAGAAGTGCTCTCTAACTAGGTATACCTTTTCCTTTAAGTTGACAAAATTGGACTAAAAATTAACCTCGTGGGACAGTGAGCTCCTTTGGGTAATATATATATACAATGCACACACTTTGTGATACATCCAAACACTTGAATCAAACATCTTTGTCCCAAGTTGGTGGTATTGGAAGTTTGAAACTTGATTATCTTCCTTTATAGTAAGTTGATTTTGTTTTAGGAATGTGGAAGTTGAAGATTGCAGAAGGAGGAGAAGGGTTAATTTCAGTGAACAATTTCGTTGGGCGACAACATTGGGAGTTTGATCCCAATGCCGGAACACCAGAAGAACGTGCGGAAATTGAAAGGGTGCGAGAGGAATACAGAAAAAACAGGTTTTGCAATAAGCAAAGTGGTGATCTTCTACTGAGAATGCAGGTATCGTTATTATTCTTAAATTTTGCATGCATGTGCTCACTGTGCTTTGTGACAAACAAATAAACAACTTTGTTTGACTTTGAAATGTGTCAGCTGAGGAAGGAGCAGAGTTGTGGGGTCATTCCGGCAAGAGTGAAGCTGAGAGACAGAGAGAATGTTACAGAAGAAGCAGCGTTTAGTACACTAAGAAGGGGTATCAGTTTTTATTCCTCTCTTCAGGCCCATGATGGGCACTGGCCTGCAGAATCTGCTGGTCCTTTGTTCTTCATTCAACCACTGGTCAGCACTTCTTCATATAATGACAACTGTTTTTTATTTTTTAGTTTGTTTACTCATGTTGTATTGCCATTTCATTTGTATAAATTATAATAAAATAATTTAATTAATTTGAATATTTTCCATTGAGTTTTATTAAAAAATTTATTGTATTGATTATTTAAAATACTTTTTTTTAATGTAACCATTGTTTGAGTATTTTTGTCATTAAGTTTGTAATCAATTTGTTTAATCACTACGTACTAACTGACCAAATTCATAAGGAATTTAAAATTTGGCTAAGCATAAAATAAATTCTTATTTTTAAAAGTGATAGTATGATCTTTCTTAATACCCGGTAGGTTTAATGTTTGAAATTTTGAAGTTTTTTTGTTTCAAAATTCTATATTCTCTTTAAATAGTATTAGATTTTATATTTTAATTTAAAATTTATCTTTTAAATAACTAATTTTTAATTTATATTGATAAAGTAAATAGACTGATTAATTTCGTGATACATTTGTATTTAAAATGACTATCATTCTTAAACTTTTTTACTTTTAAATCATAAAACGGGTTTCATGGAAGTAATATTATGGATACCTTTGTTGCGATATTTTTTAATATATAGTTTTAAACTTCTCTATAAATTATTCTATTTGTAAATTTAAACGCTTTTTCTTGTAGCTTGTTAATTTTCTGAAGCTGTTTCATATGTGCTTTATATACTTATTACTACATATATTTGCAGGTTATGGCACTCTATATTACAGGTTCCCTGAATGCTGTTTTAGGACCAGAACACCAGAAGGAAATTATTCGTTATTTGTATAATCACCAGGTATATTTATCACCTTTCACAAGTTGTTCATACAAGAATGAAAATAACACTAACACAGGCTCCAACAATTGAAACTAAACCAATTAAAAGTAAGATTTACGCATGCAATTTGGTTCCAACTGAATTAACTATGGCTCTTGTCACATGGGACAGAACAAAGATGGAGGTTGGGGACTCCACATAGAGGGTCATAGCACAATGTTTGGATCAGCGTTGAGCTACATTGCCTTGAGAATTCTTGGAGAAGGACGTGAAGATGGTGAAGATAGGGCCATGGCTAGAGCCAGAAAATGGATCCGTGACCATGGTGGTTTAGAAGCTATTCCATCGTGGGGAAAGTTCTGGGTCACGGTAACAAATATATCATTTCACATTTCTCTTTAGTTGTATCAGAAGTTATTAGATGATACTAGACTATATGGTTCACACTAATCATGATATAATAAAGTATTATTTTTTTTTGGATATTAAAAAACTTGAATATATGTTGAATTATGCAGGTCCTTGGAGTTTATGAGTGGTCAGGGTGCAACCCTCTTCCACCAGAACTATGGCTTTTGCCCAAATACACCCCAATTCATCCAGGTTTACTACCTTGTCTCATAATCATATAATTAAATCAAGGGAGGGAAAGGGTAATGAAAGATGCTTCTTTTTCTATCTACAATTATTTGCCTATTGAAGTTCTTTGCATATATTATACAGGGAATATGTTATGCTACTGTCGCTTAGTTTACATGCCCATGTCATATTTGTATGGAAAGAAGTTTGTGGGTCCTATTACCAAGTTAATCATGTCACTAAGAGAAGAAATGTACAACCAGCCTTATGATCAAATCGATTGGAATAAATGCCGTAGCAGGGTTGCCAAGGTTTTGTTTCCATACCAAAATATCTCCTTTGATAAGATAAAACTTAGATGCAATTTTTTAGATACTTTTAGTGATGTTCCTATGCATTATCAAGGTACGAGAGAAGGAAACTGTTTGATGTTGGTATGAATTTTCAGGAGGATCTCTACTACCCGCATCCGCTGATTCAAGATATGTTATGGGCTTCTCTTCATCACGTGGCAGAGCCTCTTCTGAACTGCTGGCCCTTTTCCATGCTGAGAGAGAAGGCTCTAGAAGTTGCAATTGATCACATACGTTATGAGGATGAAAATAGTAGATACCTTTGCATCGGTTGTGTAGAGAAGGTAAAGTTAATAACAAGCTTGCTTAACTCATTGAATAACACCATTGGTAATTAGATCATTGAAGTTGGTTGCTGAATGGAATTTTCTACATGTCAGGTGCTATGTTTGATTGCACGTTGGGTCGAAGATCCCAACTCAGAGGCATACAAACTTCACTTAGCCAGAATCCCCGACTACTTTTGGCTTGCAGAAGATGGCTTGAAAATTCAGGTTAATATTGTTAGGTATCTAGTGGTGTGTTTAGTATAACATTCACTAGAAATGAAAAAAAGAGCAATATAAAAGAAAAATATTTACAAATCTAATATAAAGTTAAGGTTTTGAGTTTAAAGTGAAGTAATTGTTTACGTATAAATTAAGTTTATTTTTTCTTTTCTTTTTTCTGCTAAAATTGTTTATGCAATAACTTATCCAAAGTGAATAATCAAACTCTAAAAAGTGTAAAATTTACAATGCACTCATGTTGATACACTGAAAAAATTGCAGACTTTTGGGTCTCAACTGTGGGATGCGGCATTAGCCATACAAGCAATCCTTTCATGTGATTTGAGTCAAGAGTATGGACCAACACTTCGGAAAGCACATCAGTTCGTGAAGGCTTCCCAGGTTACATATACTTAATATGCATATTGCATAAAAGTGAAGAATCCTAAGAATCAGAACCATAATGAGAAATTTCATGCCATTTCTTTTTTCTTGACTGAAGGTACGTGAAAATCCATCAGGTGACTTCGAAGCAATGCATCGACACATATCCAAAGGAGCATGGACATTCTCCATGCAGGATCAGGGTTGGCAAGTCTCTGATTGCACAGCAGAAGGATTAAAGGTTCATACAAATTCAATCAATTAATTTAATGCATGTTAAGTCCAACTAATTAAAAACATATAAAAGTTATTTGAATTAATCCATGCTTAATATTACTCCCTCCTTTTCTCAACTCAAGCGTGAAATCTATATATAAGGATAATCTGATAGCGGCTCGATAACGGATGATCCGATAGACCCATCAACCTGCCAGGATAGGCTCTAATAGGATATATAATAGCATAATAAAAAATAAACTTTAAGCTTAACTCAACTTTACAAAATCAACTTTTAAGTAAGACTTACACCTACTTATAAACTATCGAAAACCTCATCTTTAATTGATACGGAATCTCTAACACTTAACATGCACTTCATTTATCCACTTTGAGTGGAATTTGACATATTGCAAACAAATTCTACACAGGCTGCACTTCTATTGTCACAAATGCCTGTTGACCTAATAGGCGAGAAAATGGAAGATGATAGATTCTACGATGCTGTGAATGTGATCCTATCTCTTCAGGTGTGGTTTTCTCTAATTAAAATGCACCATGCAATTTTTAACTGTAGTTTTGATTGTGCAACTAACTACATTTAACACTACAGAGCAGCAATGGAGGATTCCCTGCTTGGGAGCCTCAAAGAGCCTACCGTTGGTTAGAGGTAAGAAAATATGAGTTTTCCTAATTCATGAAACGAAATATATTTCACCACATTGTTATAACTAAGAGATATACTCGTGCATACTGCTGCAGAAATTCAATCCAACGGAAATCTTTGAAGACACTCTCATTGAGATGGAGTAAGATTACACTTATTCTGCCAAATAAAGTATTGTTGTTCGTGCAGTATTTTCTCCAATTCTCTCTGCTTACAGTGTGAAATGTTGTGAAATAGGTACGTTGAGTGCACTTCATCGGCAATGCAGGGCCTTGCTCTGTTTAGAAAGTTATACCCAAAACACAGAAGAAAGGAAATCGATTATTGCATTTCAAAAGCAATCCATTACATTGAAAAAACACAAAATCCTGATGGATCATGGTATTTTCTTTTTCTTTCTCATATGAGTAGTTTCAACTGTTATTTCCAAGAAATAAAAGTTTGTGTTTTAAAAGATTTTCAAAAGGTTGACAAAAACTGATTGCTCTCCATGATTTTCTTTTGGTGTAATTACTTCTCCATAATAACATGCAATTAGCATTAAATTTAGAACTTATTTAATTATTTTCACTTCCGGAGCTTGCTGTTTTGACATTCAATCTGATGCATATTCTTTTTACTATTTATAACATACATTTGGATTCGGGATAATGACTCTTGTTTCACCTAAAATTCGCGTCAAAATCACACAAAGAAGTTATTGATACTATAGTGTGTTAGATTCACATTCTTAATGTGGTTTACCATAGCCAAATCTTACACTTTTCAGGTTTGGTTGTTGGGGAATTTGCTACACCTATGGCACCTGGTTTTCTGTAAAGGGGTTAACAGACTGTGGAAAAAACTACCATAACAGTCATGCCTTACGTAAAGCTTGCGATTTTTTGCTGTCAAAGCAGCTTCCTAATGGAGGATGGGGTGAGAGTTATTTGTCAAGCCAAAACAAGGTATACAGATTACATTTGCTTTGAACAGCACACTAAACTCTGAAGAAAGAAGATAGTAGTAACAAATTTCTGTTTGCACAGAAATATACTAAGATGTTTTCTTTTCCAAACAGGTATATACAAATCTAGAAGGCAACAGGGCAAACCTAGTTCAAACATCATGGGCTTTGATGTCCCTTATTGATGCAGGGCAGGTTAGTAAACAAATCTCTAGGTATTTTAGTGCTATCTTGTCATTCACTTTTCACAATCAGATTAAAATAGTTATCATAAAAAACAATAAACTTATAATAAATAACAATTTATAATTGGTTGACAAATTAGAATGAAAGAACAAAATTTGCATGCTATTGTGTTAAATTAAAAGTGATTATTTTGGTGGCAAAAAGGTTGAGATAGATCCAACTCCAGTAGAACGTGGAATAAGGCTATTAATCAATTCACAAATGGAAGATGGAGACTTCCCCCAACAGGTAAAAATACTCTCATCTCATGTGAAGTCAAATGAAACATTTACGTTTTTTTTTTTATCTCATCAATGTGCGTTTTACTTATCCATCTACAGGAGATCACTGGAGTATTTATGAGGAATTGTATTCTAAACTACTCTTCCTATAGAAACATTTTTCCCATATGGGTTCTGGGAGAGTATCGTCGTCGAGGTTTTACTCAAAGAAATCAAATGCTTAGCTCCTCCACCTAATTCCAACCATGCACACCGTGTATAACACACTAGTATGTTATGTATATGTGAGTGTAATAAGTAAATAATAAAACTTATCACGGATTATCTTGATTAGCATAGGCTTAATACTATTTATCAGAAGAGTTTGTAGTACACAATAAAGTGGCAGGTTAGACAACTAACCTACATAGTTCCACATTATAATGACAGTGTAATTTATAACATATAGCATGTCATATATTTTTTCTGTTCTTTATCAAATATATTTTGTTCTGAGGATTTATCCTAAATACACCATATAACCGTGTCCATATGAAAGGTGTGAATCTAGTAAAAACTGACTCCGGACATGCACGAGAATTCAAAATACTCGTGCTTTTGCACGTAATATAATACGATAGACAAGGAATAATTGCCTTTTAGAGGTTAAGATTACCTTTGAAGTCGAATGTATATCAACATGTTGAAAAACAATGGGGTACATGTTCTTGTTGGTGTTATATTTATACTAAAAAATATAGTTATCATCGTAAAATAAAATGTATACAGCTTTAGGTAGCTTTCAATTTTCGAACTAAACATGAAGAAAGAAATTATTACTTTATTTATTAATTTAAATAGTAAATGAAAAAATATATGTATTTCTGTTTTGCTTGCTCTCAACTTCCATCTACACAACATAAAGAATGAAATATGGTAATGGCCTTGGTCTTTCAGAATTAGACAATTATTAGTCAAATGAAATATTGGTATTTTTTTCCTGCATCTTCATATATTTCGTTTAAATATGAAAATTTTAATTTTATCTTTCTGATTTAATGCTTTTTATAGATTTTGAAAAAAATTCTGGTATTTTTCAGATTATACTGGATTATATAATTTAAATTTAAATTGTTGTGAAAGGCATTTTTAATTTCCCTTTAAGAAGCCATGTGACCCTCTGGAATTTCTGTATAACGTGTTAGTTTTCAAGGAGCTAGCGTCGTGTCGGTTCATCCTTCTTTCAAAAATTAATTCATCAATCTTCTTTTGGTTTGTCAATTCGTTACAGTTAACCAATAACATGTATATCTTCAAACAAAATCAACCAAATTGGCTGTTATCTTTTTTTTCTTATGTAAGAGTAAAATGAACGTAAGTAATGCAGATGTTATATTACAACTATTATATTTTATCATGTTTATGTTGGCCGTTTTAAAAAAAAAAGTTATGATGTTTATGAAGGGACCGTCTTAAATATATAGTTAAATTATGGAGATTAATAATTAAAATTTATATATATATTATTTATATTTTGTATTAAATATTTTTTTATCATGTATCGATTTCTATATTAATATATAAGGTAAATGAAAAATGAGGTTAAACCTTTCTTTACACCAATTTTAACATATTTAGGTATGTTTTATAATTTTTTTAGTGTAAGCTACTCGTTCCTTGAATACTTTTATTTTTCACTCTTGATTTTTTTTTCACATATAATTTATTCTCCAATAAAATGTTGGCCCCTTTTATTCTTTTATATTTATAGCATTTAATTTATTTTCAGTCAGCTCACTTTTTTATTATCTTATGTTCCTGTTATTAAATTTATTTCTAGTGATATTTTTTATAGATTTCTTTTATTTAATTTATTCTTTTTTCCTTTTCATTTTGTATTATTTAATTTATTTCTAATATAATATTATTGTACTTTTTCATTATTTTTTATATTCATTTGGATTCTATGTGGAATTTATAAATTATCTTGGTGAATGTTTCTTTTTTCAGACCGAAAAATGCTCAATGTTTTCCAAAAAAATGATTATATCAATATTATTAACGAAAAATATTCTGTTACCTAAACATTTACCTATGATTTTTATGATAATGTTTACAGTAGATTATTAAAACTTGTGTAAATAGATTCATATATTTAATAAAAGCAAGTGATATTGAATCTTGATATTATATTTAAGATTTTATTTATTTATTTTTGTGTGAAATTTATTCTTTAAGTTTTATTATGTTTTTTTATTACAAGCAAAAAATGTCGGTATGAATGATATTTATTGCAAATGCACTCTTACTAGTATTAATGTGACTACACTTTTTAAACCACTGGTATTTTTAACTACACTATGAAATTATTGACTTTCGACTGTTTTAAATTTTCATTTTTGAAAAATACAGAAGAACTCTTTTCCCTAATTTGAAATTGCAGAATAAAAGAAAAAAAAAAGAAAAATTGTTGGTAATGGAAATGGCAAGGGTGAAAATAGTACACGATTGGAGGGTGTTTGGGACCAAAACGAAAGAAGATGAGAAGCCCTTAGTTTTGGCGCTTTCTACGCCCGTTGGTGAACCCAAAGCCATTCACCCTTCGATCCTTCTTCACTCCTTTCAGTCAAACCTCTCTCTCTCTCTCTTTCTCTCTCTCTCTCTCTTCAAATTCACTTTGCTATTCCAATTTCTGGGGAGTTGGTTCCATTTTCCCACGAACCATCTCAAATCCGTGAAATAATGTAAGTGTACTCCAAAGCGAAGGGGAACGTGAATGCGGTTTTCTGCGATTTCGATCCAGATCCAGATTCATGGGGATTTGCTTCAGCATTGAAGACAAGAGCCACATCTCCGTCTCCGATTCCGACGCCAAGCCTAAGCCTCCAGGTAACTCCGATTTACGATTCCACCGGATCCAATTTTCTTCGTATTCATCGATTGACGTTGATTAGCCTCTGAAATAGGAGTAGTAGGTCATGAATCTGCCGCTCCGATTGCTTCCATAAACATCAAAGATCTCCGCGAAGGTGCTGGATACAGCAATGTGGATATTTTCACGTACGAGGAACTGCGGCTGGCGACGAAGCATTTTCGTCCCGATTTCATCTTGGGAGAAGGAGGCTTCGGAGTTGTATATAAAGGCGTCATAGACCATAGTGTGAGGCCGGGTTACAAGACCACTGTGGTCGCCATTAAGGAACTTAATCGCGAAGGATTTCAAGGAGACAGGGAATGGCTCGTACGTAACTTACTTTTCCTACTCTTGCGGTTTAACATTGAACTCGTTTTGTCTGAATAAAAATTGTAATGGTCCCGCTGAAAAACGTGCACTCGGTGTCCACCCGCTAAGTTAATTGAATTTAATGATCAGTCAACTACCGTCACACTTTTTTCAATAAGTTGGTGACATGTTAACCACTTGAGAGAGGCGTATTAAACTATTACTAGTTGCTTGAGTACATATTTATATTTGTACAGACATATTCATTTATCATTAACCACAGCCATTAGATATTTCAGTAGTTTTATGAAAGTATTATAACACTTGTTAGACTTCTTTTGTGAATTTTGGGCATTGAAATCACTCTAAGGACTAATCTTTTGAAATACAGAGATCCATTTTCGGGGTTAACATCTCTAAACAATTTTTTTTTTCATATTCTGAACTTGCGATCCATTCCCTGACCACATGTTTAACGAACAAAACTTTCTACTAATTATGCAGCACCATGTTGGTCTTGTGAGACATATTTAACATTTAGTGTAGGAAGTACACATTGATAATTATATAATGCAAACATTCATTTACTCAACTACCTGGAAGACAAAGTTGGTCAATGTTAGATATTTTAGTAATCTTATTATATGACATTATTAACTACTTGTCAGATATTTTTAACCATTATTGCCACTATTAGACATTAATAATTGTATGCAATTACATCCATTTTCTATTAACTTTTACTAGCTATATCTGCCCACGTGGTTAGCCAAGTATGATGGGTGAACGCTGGGTATAGAATCTACGCAGTACTTTTATGATTTACCGTTTTTCTATTTTAATTGTTTCTGTTAAGATATGCTAGCTAAGTAATCCCAACGTGTTATGTAAGGTGTATTGTGGAATTGGTTGTTTTTCTGCCATTGTATGAATACGACTGGTGTATAGATATATAGGGTTAGGAGTTGAGGAAGTTGAGAAGAGGAATAATGGACTATTTATTGTTGTGCATTCTATTGGTTGAATTTTGATTTGGTGTTTGGATAATGAGAATTGATGGTTAGAGTGGAAAGGAGTTTATGCAAGTAAAGAGTGTACAGAACTGAACTTGGCTTCATGGTTTTCGTCACTTTGCAGGCCGAAGTTAACTATTTAGGTCAATTCAGTCACCCTAATCTGGTGAAGCTCATTGGATATTGCTGTGAGGATGAACACCGGTTATTGGTCTATGAATACATGGCAAGTGGGAGCTTGGAGAAACATCTTTTTCGCAGTAAGCTTTGCATGAAATTTTCTGATGTATCTAGTTTTTAAATTGGAGTAAGGTTATCTATGTACTGGGATCAGATTATTTTCTTAACTAGTTATCTGTAATTGGGTTTGTACCCGGGAGGAGGTTGTGTTTATACTTTTTCATGTTGTTGACGAAGGCTGCATATTTATCATCTAAAAGAGGAGCTCAATTATGTTAACACCCACCTTGTGGATTTGAGGTGCGAAGCCTTCCTTGGGTTTCAAATTGGTGTACAGTGTACACCACCTTACTGTCCTCTCCCTCTATGCTCATGTATCCCCTTTTTGTAGTGGCTGTTTTTCGAATGTAGTTTGCTTTAGGGGAGCGAAGGTCCCAAAATCGTAATGACCTTCAATATATTATCTTTAACCTTCTGCATGATTCTGGAGTGCTTGACCTTCTGCATATATCTTTTATATGGCTTGTAGCTTTTTATATGGCTTGTAGCATGATGAGTTAGTTACATGACCAAGCAAGATGTTGGAAAAATTGATCCGTTTGTAAATGTTCTCTTTGAAATTAACCTGCTAATGACCAAATAAGGCCTCTGGTCTTGTCATCAATTCATGTAGTAATGAGTTTCCCATCTTTTGTCAGAGCTCCATTTTTGACACGGAAGCCTTGAATAAACTTATTATTCTTACCATTCCATTCCATAAGTGCTGCCTCTACTTATAGCGCAACTATAAAAGAAAAAACTGGTAAAGAAATTGCCTCTACTTTACTATCTAACCATCGTACTGTTTATTGATGCTAGGAGTGGGCTCAACATTGACTTGGTCAAAAAGAATGAAGATTGCTTTACATGCTGCGAGGGGTCTGGCTTTTCTTCATGGTGCAGAAAGACCTATTATATATCGTGACTTCAAGACTTCGAATATCTTGCTAGATGCGGTATGTTGTCTTCTAACCTTAATCTGGAAATTAAGTTTTTGTTGCCAACTTTTTACTAGAAACTGAGATTTGTAGTTTTCTCAAAACCAGTTTGTTCTGTTTAACATCAATAGATATTTTTAGCTTCAGCAAAATTTGAAAGGGACAAAAAAATTGTTTTGGTCTTCCATAAATATCTACCCTAACTATTCAACCTGACTTGCTACACTCAAATTTTAAAAGGAGCTGGGATAATATTTTATTTTAGCATCTTTGTGGTGCTCAGATAATGGTTCCTTTACAGGGCTTTCAATGGCCAAAATGCAGAGCGATTGAGAGTGTTGCTTGTCGATATGTCTGTTCTAATGTGTGGTTTGTCTTTTCTTTATTTCTTTTATAGGATTTTTATCCTAAGATGCTTACTTCACTATTCCCTTTTCTAGCAAATTATTATTTTGTTGGTTTACCATCCTACTCAATCAAATAACAAATCTTTCACCAAATTATTTCCTTTCTTAAAAAGCAAATTCGAAAGAGTAATGTAGAAAAACAGGCTATAACTTTTTAAAAATGTTTATTTGTGAGCCACTGCGAAACAAGTGAAGTTTATCTAGGTTTCTGCTAATAAATTGAGGTATATATAAACTTGCAGGACTTCAATGCGAAGCTTTCAGACTTTGGTCTTGCAAAGGATGGCCCAATGGGGGATCAAACCCATGTTTCAACACGAGTAATGGGCACATATGGATATGCTGCTCCAGAGTATGTCATGACTGGTGAGTTACTAGAAGCTGTTGATACTGACTTTTTTCATTTTCCTGAATTCTCCAAAATTTAGAATTCACAAAACGATCAAAATGAAGTGCAATTACTCATTTTTATGTGATTTAAACAATTGGGAGTTGTCATAAAAATCTTTTATTAGAGATGTCTGAACTCATTTGTTGGAAATGAAAGCCTGCATGCATTGCATTAACATATTCGAGACAGGTGTTAAATTTGATTCTAAATTTGTTCAACCTGAGGATTAAGGCTAAGACAAAGAAACAAGTATGTCATTTCTTATATTCTAGATTTCTGTCCGTTGTTGGAGTTTTGTGACATTAGAAATTTGGAATTGGTATTGTATTTTATATTATATTTGAACTTTTTTCTTGAATGAGGTCATAATGTCATAACTTCTTTTTCTTTGTTTCATTTTTGTCTCTAGATAAATATTTTTAATGATAAATGAAAAGATGGAAGTAACTTTGCACGAAGTACTCGGACGTGGTTAAATTTTATGGGTTAAATGTGTTTGGTACCTTCGTTTTAGTCTCTAAAAAATAAAAAATAATTCATTTTCTTTTGGTCTCTCATTCATGGACACGTGTAATTACTTGAAACATAATTTACTTCAATTATTCACTTGAGTCAAATTTTAGTGCTTTATTTCTAATATCTAGAATACGAGGGTGAGCCTTAGCCCAATAAGGTTACTGCCATGTGATTACGGGTTCAAAACCTATAAGCGGGCTCTTATCTTGCGGGGTGATGACTGGGTACATTACCCTTCTCAGCCCCTAGTAGATGAGACCTTGTGCACTGGATCCGGACTGTCCTTTTGTATTTCTAATAAATTTAAGCATACATTATTTTTAACTATTTATGCTGTAGAAAAAGAAAAATGTTTTTTTTTTCTTGTTTACAACAGTTCTTTAAATCTTGAACTGATGGTCAAGCCACTATTTTAACATGTGCATCAGTGTGAGATTACATGTCTTAACCAACCTGTTTGTCATATGAACAGGGCATTTGACAGCTCGAAGTGATGTGTATGGATTTGGGGTGGTGCTACTTGAAATGCTTATTGGTAGAGGGGCATTAGAAAAGAGCAGGCCGAGCCGAGAACGCAACTTGGTTGAGTGGGCCCGCCCGCTTCTGAATCATAATAAGAAACTTTTGAAAATTCTAGACCCGAAATTAGAGGGACAATATTCAAGTAAAACTGCATTAAAGGTGGCCCATTTAGCATACCAATGTCTTAGCCAAAACCCGAAAGGAAGACCGCTAATGAGCCAAGTTGTTGAAATTCTCGAAAACTTTCAGTCAAGAGAGGAAAATGAGGATGATCAGATGCTTCAAACTGGTAGTGTAACCCTTTATGAGGTTCCCAAGGGCAGTAATGACACTACAACTTAAGGCAAAACGAAACTAAAAGTGATGAGGTTTGCACGTGTGAAGCATGACAAGAAGAAAAAGCTGAAGCCAGCCTTGTATGACTCTAATTCATGTAGTTTCTTCACCGAAGTTTGTGCTCACGAAAAGTCGTCTTCTCTTCTTCCAGTAGTTGAAATTTCACCGATTTAGATGGCAATAGAAATTGAGCAGGTGGATCTGGCTGGGTTTTTCAGATGAGATGTTTGCTTTGTGCAGAATTCACGAAGGCAATTACGTGGGTTAAGCATCCTCCGTTGTCTTTATTCCGATCTCGAGTGATCAGGACGCTGTTTAGTGGAATATTTAGCAGAGTAGTTGTAAAACATTTTTTAACATCTGAGCACTCAATGTATTCCGTTAAAAGCATTATGTTTTGCGTCAAATCCAACGGGTGGGAATGTATGTGAATAGATCAGACTATCAGCATAACTCACATTTAGTTCAACTTCGGTTACACTTATTTATTAAAGGTTAAATTATTCTGAAATATTTGTTTTAAAATTAATTGCTATTTGAATTAGTTGCAAGTTTGGGGTATGGTTGATGTTGGGAAAAAACTAAAAATAGGCTTACAGAAGACATACTACTAATTCAAGAACTGATCAATACTGAGGAGTTAACAATGTATGTAGGAAGTAATTAAATTTTTCTGGTTAATTTTTCTTATTGGCAGTTAAACCGAAAGATCAAATCACTAATAATAATCATAATATTTTGAAAGTCATAGTTGAAAATGACTCTGCTTGATCTCTTTGGGAAACCTTGCCTAAGAAACCAGGGAGCAGTAGAGACATAAAAGTGAAAATTCATTACGGACAAACATTTTCAAGCATATTTTTATTTTTATCGCCTAAAACTAATTTGCATTCGCCTTAGTTTTCGCATGCGGAGAACCAAATCCAAGGGTTGACAGTTGGGTCGTTTGTTAATAGTTTGAACAATGCGTTTTTCTCATCAAGAGCCACTTTTCGACACTTATCTTTCAACTTTTCCTCTATTTGACACAGACCAATAGCATTATGAGGAGAAAAGATTGAGAAACAGTTTTCGAAAATCTAGGGTAAAAACATCTAAATTTAGAGAACCGAAACCCCAAAAAAGATATTCAAATTTAAATGAAAACATATTTAAACTTCAATTTATTATACATACTAGTATAAATTATGAAAATGTTTTTTTGAAGAAACGGGAAACAGATTGCTTAGACTTTATTGATCAATAACTCACTATATAACCTTAAAAGATTCTCAAATGATATTTGCAACTTTTCCCACTGCATTTTAAATTTCTTTTGAGCAGAAAATGTCCAAGAAAAGAAAAGAAAATAAAAACATGAGATGATTCTTGAATCTATAAATGAAAAGAACGATGCTGAATAAGCCACTCTACTGAGATTCATCCATTGGGTCATGACGATTACAAGATTGAGATCTTAAATCCTGATCACCTTGCCTAGCCTCTTCAGACTCTAACGACTGGGAAACAGAATCCTCAAGAGCCTCAAGAAAAGACAAAACTGTGAACTTGTCTGCCATGAAAGAAAAAAATTACCATCAATATTAAATTAACAAACCAACAATTCGATAATAGTTTCTAAGTTATTTTTTCTCATTTTTGTGTCCTTTCCCAAAACGCATGAAATAGTAAATTCCCAATTTCGTACAAGAGAACCATGCAACACACGTTTAAACCCCCAAAAAAAAGGCATGGAAGTTAGGAAGAAAATGCTGCAAAACACAGTGGTGTTCAATGACAAGTCCCTTTTCCCAGAACTCACTTCAAACTCGATAAAAAAAAAAAAAAAAGTTAATTCTGAAACCCCTACCATACCAAATGGAAAAGGGAAACAATATGACGATTCGAGCAGCACCCATTATAAAGGTCCTCACAAGAAGCTAGATTAGAGAAGAAAATACAAATGTGGGCATTCTAGAATAGAACTCAACAATACCGGACTAAAGACTAAGAAAGTACTACTCACATTTACTTGGATCAATTCCAAACTGAGACAAGTCTATCTGCCCCGTCCGAAGTACCTATAGCAATAAATAAATAAACACATTTGTCAAGTATATTTTGAAAAGAAATGTAAAATAAGATAAGTAAAGCACTGTATTCTCACATAAGTAAATGAATCTACTTGCTGACGGAAAGGTGGGCTCTGCAACAACTCCAATATCTCTTCTGGAGAGGACTTACCCTGCATCAAATAATATTGCATGAATCTGTAACTTAAGGAATAATAAAACTCAATTACCACATTGACATCTACCTCAGGTAAGTAGGGAGCTAAACGCTGCTCCAAAGGTAATGTCTCCATCAATGGCATTATTAGATCGGGTTTCAATATATCGCCAAGTCCCAAGCCTAATGAAATACAGGAAAAATTGTCAAAAGTAGCAATCATAACTGGCATTAAACATGAACCTTGGACAGTATAACATTGCGCATGCATATTAAACAGTGACTCCTGGAGCCCCCCAAAATTAATATCACTCTAGTGGTGAACCAAGCATTGTTACCCATAACTGAGCAAATAAAATTTTGTATCCTTGTTAGTTCATATTTATTCCTCTCTCATCATCATGCTGAAAAATGCACTTCAGTATGAGCCACACAGTCTCTAGTTTGAACTTTGGATGTAAAAATAGCATGCAATATTACGTGTTGAAGACATCTTTATACTTGTATTCAAAAGGAATGGAATATAGTATGGAAAGATTACCTCCATCAGGATCAACAAGGCTATCTGCAAACATCTCATCAGAAAAAAATAAATAACAGGTTAGGTCTCAATAATTAAAAATACATAAAAGGAGATCTATTTCTTTTAAGTGAACTTGATACCTGCAGGCCCAATGTCACTCAATATTCTCTGGAGATCTTCCAATCTAACCCGACCAGAAGACGGTACATCACTAGTTGCTTCCACACGCAAGTTTGGGATGCCTAAGTTTGCAGCTCTTTTCAACAAAAAAATTCAATGCATTTAGTGTCCAGTTAAGAGTAAGCAAAAAAAAAAAAAAAAAAAAAAAAAAAAAAACAGAGAATTGAGATTTTAACAACTTCATAGTTTGTCATACAAATATCTATGCTTCATCATAATCCCATCCCAACTATTGATTTTCCAATCAAAGGCATAACTAAACATTTTACTCTACAAAATGTACCCTTAATTTAGACTAACCAAATCTCAAAAGAAGAATGGTCATGACTCACTACGACCTTAAATAACATAATCTCATGCTTCAAAAAAAATTGAAGATATTTAGCAGTGAGATGAATAAGGAAGCCATGCGTCATTTAGAACTTAGAACATTGGCTGGCTGAGATGAGACAATTTGCTAACGAAAATAATTTCATGGTTCAGAAACATGACTCAACATTTTCAGGCCTTTACTTTCTCTTTTTTTATTAGAGGTCCTACAACAATTACAAATATGATCAAATTATAGTATATATAATGGCTATAAACATCATCTTACAAGCTAATTTTGTATGGTGAGTTAGACATAAAACTAACAACGTTGCTATCGAATTATCTTCAAATATCTAATATCACACTCAAAATGTGAGTCCTCCACATGAGGGGTTGTGTTATAGATCTCACATCTACAAAATGTATGACTTAATTATAGTATATAAGCGATTGGGTGTAAATATCACCTTGCAAGTTGACTTTGTACAGCTGAGTTAGATCTAACTCCACTCTCTTAAGACTATGAAAGAAATATTTGTCATAAAAACAGCATATATTGCATCCAAATTAGAACTGCTTGTTGATTCTAAGCACCAGACTTATAACAGATGGCTGGAAAGCCACGCTAAGGACACCTAGTCAATGAGGGTTGCCAGTATCTTAAAATAGGCTAAATCGAAGGGGCTAGCCCAAAGGAATGAGTGAAGCATCTGAGTGTGGAGCTGCTAAAGTGTCGACTCTTAAGGGCTTGAGATCCAACATAAACTAGAGATAAGGTCCAAGTAATGCTTATAAAACTTGGAAAATCCTCACCCTACAAGTTAATTTTGTGAGCTTGAGTATAAGACCAAATTCTAAGAATGGTTGTTTTCAGCTAATTCATTCAGAAATCCCTACCTTACAAGCCAGTTTTGTTTTCATAGCCATCATCCAATGGTTTGGTTTTGAACCAAACAGTCTAGCACAAAAAGGATATAAATACATTTAAAAAGTAGAGGATATTCACTGAATTCTACTGTCAAAGAGGAACCACTCATCAGATTTGGCCAGTCACCCCTAAAAGAATGGGGGCATCTAGCAAATGGGCCAAAAATGGGAAGTAAATAAAGTAGACAGTAGATGGCGAGATGATCCGAAAGACTGAATTAACACAGAAAAGGCAAAAGCATGCATCATTTCCCACTTTCATTGGAATTCCTTTACGAGAATTTCATCTGATACAAGAATAAAGTATTTTGTACCAAGAAGTGCAAATTACTTCAATCAATTAAAAGAGAAAAACAAACCAACAAAGAAATTAAATGTGAGTCATAGCATCTGCATACATTTAAATATCCAAAATACATCAATACCTAGATGTGATGTCATCCTCAGCCATATCCTCGGACACTTGAAGTGGAAGAGATCCCTCAGGCTCCTCTTCACCTAACTCTGTAAATGAGTATATAATTCCCTATTATTTCCATGCTATAAATTTAGCTATTTGCCTATGTCACTATGAAATAACCATAGACCTTATTCAAAACAATATCCAAGAGCCAAAACAAAACAGAAGGTTTCCAACTACAAATTTGTTCACTAGTGTTGTTCTACTGCTAGAGACACCTCTACGTATATAATTAATAATCATAGTACCTGGGATCACCTAATCTTTTAGGCAGTGGACTGATGAATCTAATATTCACATATGTAAGATAATATGGAGCCGATTCAGACTACTTATTCTTGTGATAATATAGCTCCAATTACAAGAAAATATGAGCCCCCTTAATCAAAAGGATCAAACAACTGAAAAAATAAACAACTATAAAATGATTTAGTTATATACTTGCATATTCCCATAAAACAATAACCAAACTAAACAAAAACATCAGAGACTTGGAAGTTATGCTTGTAGGGTCAGGCAACTAATGAAAATCTGTGACAGATGGATACTTCTTCTTAATATTAGTTATAGCCAGCCATACCAGGTATGTATATGTTACCACTACTTATCACACATCAGTATGTAACCAATACTCACTAATCACTTGAATAGAAAGGTCCACACAAAGCACCAAGTTTTGTAGTTAAGTTGTTCGATTTGCTGTTAATGAACCATATGGATCCTTTTCAAAATGTGTTTTCTTCAGATATTTTTGCTGACATGAGTTAAAATGTTGGGAATATTGCATTTAATTAATGATTTAATCCCTTAATACTTTATGTTTTTATATGTTTTATATAACATCCTGTGGCATCTGATACCCCCAACCATGTGCAAGTTTGTAGTATTTCATACCCATACCTGTACATTTACAAGCACCTGTACCCATATCATGCCAACTTAGATGGAAATTAAGAGCTACTTGAAACAATGTTCAATGGTTTTCAGGTATTCTGAAAAGTTTTGTCAATAATAGAGTTGGATTACAATGGACTATGTATACTTCTTGAGAAAAATGGTTTCCAATTTATTAAATGTCTCAGAGTAAAAAATCAATAATTCAAAAAGAAAGTAAGCTTTAATATTTTCCAATATTTAAAAATTGACTTAGAAAATATTTGCCATGACCACTTTCCTTTCATTTATATTAAGAACAAAACCTTATTTCGCAAATGGCGTTTAAGCAGTCTGATGACAGAAGGCTTAAGCTGACAAAAAGGAAGTTTGGCATTTTCTACTTTCAAGTAAAAATAGAGCAGCTTACCCAATGGTCTATTAATGTAATCATTCACTGAGCTACAAAGTTGCAAGTCACCGTCAGCATTTGATTCCTAGACAATGAAGGATCATATATAAATGTAAGAACTAGTCATACAAGTAAGCACTTACTGGATAAGAGGATATTTAGTAGTAAGAACAACCTGCATCCAGAAGAAGAATTTCCTGTCATCACTATTAAACTTCAATATGTAAACCCTTCCCGATGTTTGATTAACCTACGCAACCAAGAATTAGAGTCATTATAATCATCAAAAAATAGTAAAACCAAAATGATTGACAGTAAAGCAATGGAACCTTCTCAAAAACAGCCTCATTGGGAAATATTATCTGATCCTGTGTTGGCTTGTTCAAGAAAAATCAAGATAAATCCAGCACAAAGCAACATAATATTATAGACTCACAGTGATACCGTAAAAAAAAGAATGATAAATAATCAACAGAATAATGGTCAGAAAGAAACCGGAAAAATAACTCAGAAGACAACAAATTTGAGGACAGCAATCAAAATGAACTTCAAATTACAGACGTTAAAAAATGAAAACTCCCAGAATATGACATGTAAGATACCTCCTATACTGGTTGAAAGAGACGGACTTATTTCATTTCTAGAACAAAGTAAAATATTGATAAGTTCACAGCTCAATCTCCAGAGTTCAGTTATTCATAAATTTGCTTCTAGCAGACTGTTAGTGTCCCACTATTTAAATATTCACAATGTTAGCCTGTGGTTCAAAAATGTATCATTATTCCAATTAGCCTTAGGTTCCTTATGTTAGAACGTATACCCCTGAACTTTATCACATCTATATCATAACAGAATACTTGAATCATAAGAAACCAAAATATATTATTCCCTTGAAGTGAATAACAAAAACAGAAAACAAAGGATACATCTTCAACAACATTTTGTGTGCGATCAAGCCACTGGAAATGGACTAATCCCTCCTCACCCTGAGACAAAAGCAACCAATTTAAGAAATGTAGTCAAGTGTTTAAATACCAGGAATAATATTGATTATAATATTAAACTATACCATACCCTGGCAATTCGAACAAGCCCTTTCCGTGCATCAGGAACAACCTTTTTTCCCTCGAGAAACATTTTACCAGCACGGAACTCCAGCATAACTTCCTGGTAATACATATTTAATCCAATGAAAAACACTTAAGAATATGATCCCAGACCTACTTTATTCATCAATTTCGAAACAAATTTACCATTAACTTCATATCAAATGGCAAACATACACTGCATCTAAAACACACACACATCATCATCTACCTTTAAAATACTCCGAATCCTTAATGCAATAAACATACTATCACAGCATTACCCTAGGCTTTCTCACAACAATCCAGATTGTGTTTGGCTCAACATAGAGAAAATTTCGTGACCAAAAACAAGGGAAGGAAACATCTAGTGAAGAAAAAAAAAAAAAACTCAATCCAGATTACAACAGAGGCATTATTACCTGAATTGCTGGAAAAGCGTCTGCCGAAGACGAACTCATAACTCCAGATTGCAAACGGAACTACAAAACATGAATCAATTACAAACAAATTTCAAAATCAAAACTAAAATATCATGCATATACGCATTCTGAGCGATGAATAGTATCCATTACTTATCAGCAGCGAATATCAGTTGAGGTTATTATTTCAAGAGGAAAAAAACAAAAACAAAAACCCTAGACGAAAAAATACGAACTTACAAGTGCTTAGTTGATAGTAGGGTTCGGCAGAAAAATTGCGTAATGTTGTTGGAATTACTGAACTCAACGCAAATCAAGAAAAAGGGGAGAAAATTGAAAAAAGATAGAGCAAGCACGAATCGAGGGTTCCTCCCTCTAATTTATGTGACAGTGTTCTGTGCAGTTCCCTTCAGTAACGCTTCTTTTCCCTTTCAACCTTCGTCTTCAAAATAAACTACGAGAATGACATACCCCTAATTTTAATTAATCAATTCATAATTATTTCATTTTCTTTACTCATAAATAAAATGAATAAATAGAGATTTTTTTTTTTACCAAAATATCCATTTGATATCTTAATCATTTATCATTTGCATAATTGTGGTAAAATAGAACAGATCCCTCTATTAAATTATGAATTTATTTGTGATTCCCTCCTGATTGAATTTTTATTTTCTATAGAAAAAATGTGTGTAGTAGGAACAATTTTATCTCTTAGAGTAGACCCATAATGTTTTAACAAAAAATCTTAGATACTTAAAGATAAAACATGTTGTCTTATTTTTTTGGTTGCTTATGAGATCTATTTATAAGTTTATGTGAAGTTAACATGATTTTACCTTTTTTAAATATAAGACCTTGTTAGTTGAGATTAGGCTTGTTTTCTAAGTTACTTAGTATATTATCATGCCCCTAATAATTTTGGTGTATGTAAAAGTGACATTGTGTTAATTTGTCTTTGAAAACATGCCATACTAGTAAATAAAAAACTAAATTTTTGTTTTTGTATACCTTTTTTTTTTTCAAAGGTAAATTAAAACTAAAACTAAATGAATTAAATTTTATTCATTTTTTTAATCACACAAACATTTATTTACTTATTCGTCTTTATTTCTATTTCAAAAGAACACAATTTTTTTATCTACCTCTTGTAATTTCTATTCTTTTAATTTCTTATTAACGTTAAATTACATCAACACTCATGGGAAAATTTCAGATTCCACAAGAATATCCCCCCCTTTTTACATGTACACTAATTTTCTCAACTATTTAAAAAACATTACACTTTTATTTATACATTGCAGCTATCTGTTTAAACAATTTTAAAATGACAGGAATTTTATGTTCCATTCTGAAATAATCCGAAGTGTTTTGAAGAACAACAAGTGTCAAATTAATTTATTCTTAATATTTTCCTCCTTAACCTCCTCAAATTCAAAGTGGATGAAGAAAATAGCAAAATTGATTCAGGGTTTGAATTCCCTTTGAATATTACCATAGAACTGAACCGTTTCTTTTTCACTGTTAATTCGTTTTTCCATGCTCAGTGCTTACTCTGTTCGCATTGCCAAACACACATTCATCACTTTCCCCAGAAACCATCAAAATCGGTTACAAAAGTCACTCTTTCGTTCCGTTTCCATGAATAACCAAAGGGAAGCTCAAAGTGAAACTGAAAGTCACGTGCATTACAACCACACCGATCCCTCCAAATACGCAAGATGGACTGCGAGGTAAGCAATTTTCTTCTTTGTATTTCCATTTTCTATTTTACATTTCTTTAATTTAATTTCAATGGGTGTTTTGTGATGTTATCTGGGTTTCAGGGAGAGTTTCCAATTTATGTATGCAAGGCCTTGGCAACGAGTCAATGATTTTTACTTCGACATTGTCCGTGCAAACTTGTCTCTGTCACTTCTCTTCGGACCCCAGGTAGGCAATTTTGTAACTTTACTGCTTGTAGTATCTGAACCCTAATTTCTGATTCTGATAGGTTCAGTGTAAAATGGAATGTTTGCTATCTTATGAATGGTTAGGGGGGTGTATGTGTGAGTATTGTCTTTAACTATTTGTGTGTTAATTCATGGCTTTCTATCAGACAATTCTTGATCACAATGATACTGGAATTGCAGCACTTTCTGATGAGGGTGTGTTGGAAAGTGTTGCATCTGAGGATCGTTCTGGGAGGTGGGCGAGGACGACGTTCAAAATCATTCTTTCGTATCATGGGGGTTCATTTGATGGGTGGCAAAAGCAGCCAGGCTTGAACACTGTCCAAGGGCAAGTTGCTCTTCTTACATTTACAGCTTCTGCAGTTTTGTGAGCATTGCACATGGAATGTCTTACTGTTTGTTGGATGGAGTACCTTTTTTGTTATTACAGAGTTATGATATGAGGCGAGCATGTTGCGGTTTTTGTCACATATAAGATTCCTTAACCAACTAGCTTTCTCATTTTGTATTTTGTTACTTGTGTATATAAAGTTTCATGAATATTAGTTGATCTTTAGAATGCATATTTATATAGGTGTGTGACACAATTGAATATGGTACAAGTGTTTCCTTGTCTTCTCCTTTACTGCTTCATGCTCCATTAGTTTAACTTTTTATTGGATGATAATTCTGCTTCTTGTACTCATTTTCTCATGCAGTACTGTAGAAGCGTCGCTTGGTAAATTTGTTGATGAAAAGAAAACACAACTGCTCAAGGATAAAGGTTTGCCTATTGAAGGTTGTGCTGTTGTTGCTGGTCGTACAGACAAAGGTGTGACAGGCCTTCAACAAGTCTGTTCTTTCTGTAAGTATTTCCCTGTTATCAGTAATTATTTTCCTATGTCCAAGACTTTGTATACATGAACTGTCACACACTCTGATTTCGGCATGCAAGAACTAAGAAGATAAGACTGGAGTCCCAAAGGATCTCATATAAGTGCAATATTTGGGACTGCGATTGTTTAGTACTATTTGACCTCATGTTTATGCACTTATAGTTATATAATCAGCAGTAGGAAGTTTGATTGATCTGGAAATTTCTTACATCAAATGTGTTAATGTCTGACTTCATTTGAAATGGCCTCTTAGATGCCTAGATGTCTGTGATGTCTTTGACTAGTTAAATTTAGCATTCACATGTCCTCACTCAAAACGTATCTTTCCTGAATAAAGGGCATCTGAAATGCCTATGCCTTCTCATATCCACATACAGTAATATGTTTGATGTTCGGGACCACCAAAAGGCCTCCGTAGCATAATTCTGTGCTTCCAATCTGATTGGTTACTTTCGGCCTTGGTCTCGAAGAATTTTTATTTGATTGCTTGTTTTCTCACAGTGGGTTCCAGTGGTATGGGGAACTCTTTGTAGGTTGTGGGAACTTGGATGGTTAGGTTACTCTGTTTTCTAGAGGCAAAATAAATCATAATTGAAACTAGAGATACTCTTTTTGATTTTTCTCTGGTGAAGATTTAAATTTTTGTAGAAAGTTCTTCTGCTTGATGTGGTTCTTGCAAGTCTGTTGTCTACAGAATGGATAGTTTCTTATAGGTTATGTGAGATCTATTAATTTGGTTCTTTTAATGAATAACCAAGCTTGGAGGCAAGTCTATGTGCACCAGAAGCTTAACTGAAACCATAAAAGAAGAAAGAGAAGTTATCACCAGCATCAAGCCATAAGGTAGACAGGGACTATAAGAACTATGATTGAAACCATTTATAACATGAAATACAACTAATGTCTGTTATCAGATTTTGAAAGAACCACAGAAATCCTTTCTTAAATTTTTCAGTGATATGTTCCCATGTTCTTATGTATGGAATCAACAACACTAAAACATTCTTGCATTGACACAATTTATAACGGTTATCATGCAGGGCTATATTTTTCAATTTATTAAATTAGTGTTATGCCATGTAAGGAAAGAAAACTTTCAGAAGTTACATTATTTTTTCCCCAGTTACTGAGGCATACAGGGTAGTGGGTGATTGGGTTCATTTTTAGCATCCTTTGGTTCTGATCTAGGGTTCATTATACACAGATACATGGAAGAAGGATGTTAAACCAAGAGATATTGAAGATGCTATTAATCAAGCAGCTCTAGGAAAACTTAGAGTCATATCAGTTTCTGAGGTAATATCCTTTTCAGGAAATTTGCAATGGGAGCTAATATTTGATATCAATTGCCTTGAATCCAAATGAAAAAGAAACCAAACAAAAAGATGGCTTGCAGAATTGAGTTTTTTTGTTGTTCACACTTCAAGGAATAGTTATTCTGATAAGATATGACTCATTGTAGGTATCACGCGTATTTCATCCGAATTTCTCTGCCAAATGGAGGCGTTACCTTTATATATTTCCACTCACCGATGGATACTGGGACCAAAGTAATGGCAATGGGGAGTCTTGTGACATTTCTAAATATAATGAAATGCATGATTCTTCCAGCAAGGACGAGATAGAAAATCAAGAGAAATCCTATCTGTTCAGCGTAAGCAAAGTAAACCGGCTTTTGAGAAAATTGGAAGGAAAATTGCTATCCTACAAGATGTTTGCCCGTGATACAAAAGCTTCAAGAAATGAGTAAGAACTTAATTCTTGAATTTATATCACAGCTCACTTCAGCATCTCATTCGTCTGCAGTACACATTATAGAAACTACCACATAATATTTTTGGTGAGGGTAGCAAAATTAATGATTGTGTGATTATTATTTGGAATAAATCTTAAATTATTTCAATCGCTTCAGATTAATCAAATTTTATTTATAGTTTTCAGTTTGTAAGCAATTTTCAGTCTAACATCAAAGCCTTTGTGGTCAAAAAAACTCTAGAATTCAGTTCATGCTTTCATCATTGTTCTTGTAAAATAAGTCTCATTTCAGCACAAAGTAGATGGGTCTATGAATTGTCCAAGCTTCAAGGTTGAAAGGGCTCTTTCAGGAGGGAGCCTGTTTGAAATATAATATAAAAACCATTCATGTGTTTTCACTTAACAGTTTAAGCTTTTGTGATTGTTGATTCATGACACAACTTACATATTTGCTTGGTGTTACCATAAGAGGGGAATTGCCATTCATTGAATTGACTTATGACTGTCATTCCGTTTCAGTGGTCCACCGACGGAGTGTTTTGTTTACCATGCTCGAGCTATGGAAGTCAAACTGTCAACAACTGTGAGTGCCATTTAACCATTTTTTTGTGTTTCCTTTATCTCTTTTATTGTTGCCCAGAATTATTATACTCAATTGAAATTATTTCAGCATATGTGGCTCTTGCTATGTGTGGTTAAGCTTGTGGATGTGTCTTACTCTTGATTGGCAATATTGCTTGGTTTAAAGCTTGCTCCAATTGAGGAGAGCAGGGATGAATTCATTTTGTTTCTAGCTTAGCTTTGGATTTATTCTTTAAGTGATTTAGGCAGAAACATGACTGGGAAACCAAGATTTGAATTACAATCATATTCATTAACCATTTGATAAAAAATCAATTATTCATTATATTATTCCTCAGAATAGCTAGGGCAAATTTTTCCAAGTGTATAATGAATATGGGAAATAAGGGCAATTGCTGAGCTGGGTTTTTGCTATATTTGGCACAGGCATCATTAAATCCTTTTATAATATATTTTCTATATGATGGGAATCTTCTGAGATGTTATCTGTTCTCATCAGTTTAATATCTTCTAGAAATGTTAGAAAAGGACTAGAGAACCTTCTGTTCATTCATTAGGTTCTCAATGGTTTTATAATGTTTCCTTCAAATACACACTATGAAATATATAGCGTAATCTTGTTAATTAGCTGAAGATTGTATCATATTACTTTCATTAGAAGTCTTGTCCATTTAGCTCATTCTGCATTGAAGTGAATTCAACTAAAAATTGTTAATTTGGTCAGCTGGCCTCCTACCAATTGTGCTGATATTTCCTAGGATGACTTTAAGCATATCCGTTTGGTTGAACTTACTGTAACATACAAGTTATGCAATTTTGTGTATGGCTTTCAATATTAACAGATTTCATTTGTTCAGAAAATATTTAGTTACTTACATGATCAGTACGCCCTTGACTCTCTCTTCACTTTCTTCTCAAGCATGTATGTAGTTTTAGCAAATATGGATTTCCAGTGGTTTTCACGTAAATATATTAACATGTCAAAAACTATCAATGTGTAGGGTTTTATGCTGTTTAGCTAAGTTCCTGTGATTTTTACATGTGTACATATTGCTTCTTCTGAGACGTCTTTCAAATAATTTGTCCCCCCTTAGTGTCAACTGTAATTCAACAATCACTTCTAGCTATGATTTTACTCAGACTCCTTAGTTTTACTGTGTACTTTGGTTGTTGAGAGAAGAGCTGTATTGATGCTTGATTTCACTCGTGACATTTTTAGGACTGTGGTGAAGAAACAAAGGTTATGTGTGTTGAGCTGGTAGCTAATCGCTTTCTACGCAAGGTAACTGTTGTGTAATTTTTGCTTTCGATTTAGGAAACATATGAAGGTTTTTGGCTTTTCTTATGTATTACTATAATGTAGATAATCAAATTTGTTGATGTAAATATGAAAAGTAAAGCATCCCAAGTTTATTGCAAGGTTAATGTAACTTAATATGAATAGAAGTTGATACGATAGCATGGCTTGGAGTAACACCTTCATCGATCTAGATATTGACGAGTTGATTTTCAACACAAATGAATCAATTTAAAGGACAACAACTTTATTGTTCTACCCATATATACACGCACATATATTTAGACACACACAGGTATAAATATGCACTATTTTTTTTTTTAAATTACTCGAAATTAATAACATTTATACTTAACAATAAAGAGTCACAGGTTTCCAAGCCATACAAGTAAACACCTACACAAGTGAATACAATTATTTTAGATTGGAATTATCAATCATCATCTTCTAATCGAAGCCTTTATCATTTTCACTATTATTATTAGGTCTATTATATAGATTTCAATTTTGGATATTAAAATCCCAAAGAAGCCTTGATGTCTCTCTTCTGAGGTATTTTTTAGAACCAATGCACAGCACTACATTATGAAAAATCCAAGTTCCACTTTTACTAAAAATATCGTGAAAATAAAGTATATAAGTAAAGACAATTCTTGTTTTATAAGTTGGTTTTGTAGGATTGAATTAAGTCTAACCTACTTTGAAAGGGATATATTGAGAAAAATTCAAATATCAGATTAACTAGAGATACTGCTAGAATACAGAATATAAATGGAGATAATCTGCCTAACATGTCTTATAAGAGTTTGTAGGCTTGACTTAGCCACTGCTATAGCTTTAGCACTCTACTAAAAACCCAACTTTTTTAATCCTTCCACTCATAGAAGTTTTTTTTATTCCCTGATAGTGGAAATGTCATGGGGCTGGTTTCTGGCGCATAGCTTGTCTTCAATAGTCCTTTTATGCCCCATAATGCTTGCTGAGTACCATTGTGTTTTCCAGTAACAAAAATTGTTTTAATTCCTCCGTTAGAATAATTGGTGTGCTAGATTTATTTATTCTCAATTATTGCTTTGGTTGAAGCTAATCATATTTTTATAGATGGTTCGGGTGCTTGTAGCAACCTCCATTAGAGAAGCAGCTGCTGGTGCTGAAGATGATGCCTTGATAAAGCTCATGGATGCCACATGTAGGCGTGCTACTGCTCCTCCAGCACCCCCTGATGGTTTATGCCTAGTTGATGTTGGCTATACTGAATTTGACCCTCAAAAGTGTTTCATTCTCATAGAGTAAAGCCCTTGTGCCTCCTACTTCACATTCCTAATCACATTTACAGAGTCAGCCACACTTGCAGATTCCGAAGCTGCATTTTAATGCAATATTTTGCAATTAGATGCTCCACATTGTTATTTTCTGATTATTACGAGCAGCTCCCGCGATGACGCTGCACCAGATTACTTCTAGAAATTGACATTTTGGCTTGACTCTCTTGTACATTTAGACTTTTTTTATTATTATTTTAAACATATTTACATGTGGTTTTGTCCCTCAGATCCACGTATACATTCTCACATTGCAATTATTTAGTCCGTCAAATCTATTTTCATTTATTTGGTTTATTTATCTACTTGCACACATAACCAAATTACTGGCGACAAAGTAAAAGAGCAATTTTTTTTTAAAAAGCTCTCTTGGATCCATATTAAAGGCAACTACATCGAGGAACCAAATTAAACATCGTGCTTGCTGAGGGAAAAATGTATGAATATTAGTTTTAATGCTTTCTAGAAGGAGGAATGAAATAAGGAAAAAGGAAAGAAATAAAAGAGAGAAATATGAAAGAGAAGATTTATTATTTAAATGAATAAAACGCCAATGATATCTTTTTTTTGAAGTTAATTTTAGAGGAATACGTATATTTTTGAAAGTTTTATCGAGTCTTTTTTTTTTTAAAGAAATATAATCTGAATGTGTGTACACTGTCTTTATTATGTATATGCAAATATTGGTAAGTAAAATGTAGAAATGCTATTGGTATATGCAAATATTGGTAAGTAAAATGTAGAAATGCTATTGGTCGTTTCATCTTGAACGGAGTGCTCTAGCCTTCTAATTTGAAAGTTCCAACTGGAGGTTATAAAATGAGGATGATAAATGAAGTTTTGACCATTTTACAAATCATTTGATAATGTATTTTTAGAGACAATATAGTAATTATAAAAACAAATTTTTATATTTATATATAAAAAAAGTGATGAAGGATAAAATAATAATTATCTTATAATTGTGAAAAGAAAAAAAAAAAACTACTTCATTCCTAATGACGTATAAGAAGAATCATACTAACAATACCTCTTTCTTTAGTTTTCAGTCCATTTATTTAAATATAAAAAATAGAAATGACCTTCGGTCCTGGTCTTGTGAGAGACTCTCGCGTATTCAGTGGGTCAATATATATATATGATGAAGCTTATATTACAATATGAAAAAAGATATTAGTATTGTTGAGAGGTTTGAGAAATAGATATAAAAAGGGATATATTGGTGTGTGAAATATTGAATATGCATAAAATCTTTTGGTATCATGTTATACCCACACAACTTATAGTGAAGCTGTGATACGGTAGCATGCATGCATGGATGGAAGGAGGTAGGTAGTGGGAGTGTTGTTGGGAGATGCTATGTTTGGTCAACGAAAAGTCATGGCAACAGAAAAGAGGGTCCAAAAATAGGGAAGGAGAAGGGATTGTTTGTTTGTGTCGTGGAAATTCGAAGGCTCTCCGGCTCCTTCTGGCGTTGAATCCATACACATTGTGGTGAGCCTTGGTCAACCTCTCTCTGCCTATTCTTGGCTCTTCCTTTTCTTCCCTCTTTCTCCTCCTTCTTCCCATGCCATCAAAACTTTTCCATTCTTCTTCTTCCTCTTCCTCTTCTTCTTCTTCTTCTTCTTCTTCTGCACCCTCCTCATTTCTGACCCACGCCCTTCTCCAGGGCGCTCACGCCGCCCCTAGTGCCTACCATCCACTATGGCACTAAGTGGTAGGCATTGCTGGATCATCTTCATCGTTTTTCAACCAACCCTTTTTCTTCTCTCTGCCGCTTCCGACTCCGAAAACCTCCTCAAACTCAAAGATAGCTTCCAAAACTACGGCTCCTCCTTGGACTCATGGAACTCCTCCACTCCTCCTTGCACCGTTGGCCATGCCAACTGGCATGGCATTCTTTGCTACGAAGGAAAAGTGTGGGGCGTCAAACTCGAGAACATGGGGCTCAAAGGGGTCATTGACATAGAATCTCTACAAGCCTTGCCTTACCTCAGAACCTTGAGTTTCATGAACAATAATTTGGAGGGCTCATGGCCCGAAATTCACCGCTTGGCTGGTCTCAAGTCTGTTTACCTTTCCCATAACAAGTTTTCTGGGGAGATTCCTTACAGAGCCTTCGAGGGGTTGAAGTGGTTGAAGAAAGTTCATCTGTCGCACAACCGATTCTCGGGTTATATTCCAGCTTCGCTGACGCAGTTGCCGAGACTCATAGAGCTGAGGTTGGAGGGGAATGAGTTCACTGGCCCCATTCCCATTTTTCATCACCTCAACAGATTGAGATCGTTTAGTGTTGCTAATAATCAGTTGCAGGGTCAGATTCCTTCCACCGTTAGTAGAATGCCGACTTCTTCCTTTTCAGGTGAGCCACCACAAATTCCAATTCCTCCCTCTTCGATTTTTACAACATAGATTACGTACTTATAACATGCATAGAAGCACATACGTAGAAGAACTGAGGAAAATGATGACTGGATACTCATTCAGTCCGTTGATACCTCAAGAGATTAAGAATAAAAACTATCATATTCATAGATATAGATATTGGAGGGTAAGTCTAAAAGTTTCGATATTGAGCAGAAATAAGAAATTTAAGCCATACAAAAGAAAAGTTACAAATTCAATGTTGTAAGGTTTTTGGATTGAAAATGATGTAGTCGGATGATTTGAGTCAGTTTTCCTATTCTCGATTAGTGATATTAGAGTCAATAATTTGTAATAGATACTAGCTTGCTCATGTCTTATTGTAGTTTTATCTCTCCAGTGTTTTTCTCACAATTAGAATATACATGAAATTTACATGCTTAACTTCAATCTAAACTAGTGTATATTACAATTTTTCAGTATATACATGAAAATTACATGCTTAACTTCAATACACATGAAATGAGCAGGTAATGAAAGGTTATGTGGGGCCCCGTTGGAGTCATGCAAATCGAAGCCCTCGACTGCGAGCATCATTGTGGCAGTGGTGGTTGTGTGCGTGGCAGTGCTTGTGATTGGAGCAGTGGCGTACATCATTCACAGAAGAAAGAACCGACAGTCTGCAACGGGCGTGGAGAATCCACCCTGCGGCCTCGGCAAAGGGCGTCTGAGGGACGTGGGTGATGAGAGCCGCAGGTCCTCAAGGTCAATGAGCTCCACACACAGCAGAAGAGGTGATCACGTGAGACTCTCTTTTCTGAAAGATGACAGAGAAAAGTTTGACCTGCAAGAGCTGCTGAGAGCCTCTGCTGAGATTTTGGGAAGTGGCTGCTTCAGCTCTTCATACAAGGCTGCTTTGTTGAATGGACCAACCATAGTGGTGAAGAGGTTCAAGCAGATGAACAATGTGGGAAAGGAAGAGTTCCAAGAGCACATGAGAAGGCTAGGAAGTTTGAGCCATCCTAACTTGCTTCCTCCAGTGGCTTACTATTACAGAAAGGAAGAGAAGCTCTTGGTCACAGACTATGTTCACAATGGCAGTCTCGCTGTTCGCCTTCATGGTATGCATTATTATCAACTTTTATGAGACTTTTTAACACATTCTTTATTCATATATAATTGACAATGACACAAAAATGGTTACTTTGTTTCAGGGCATCAATCCCTGGGAGAACCAAGCCTTGATTGGCCAACCCGGTTGAAGATTGTGAAAGGCATAGCAAAAGGTCTTGAATATCTATACAGGGACATGCCAAGGCTAATTGCCCCACATGGAAATCTCAAGTCCTCTAATGTTCTCTTGACTGAAACATTTGAGCCTCTTCTCACAGACTATGGTCTAGTGCCAGTGATAAACCAGGAACTGGCTCAGGACATGATGGTGATATACAAGAGTCCTGAGTATTTGCAACAAGGAAGGATCACAAAGAAGACTGATGTGTGGTGTCTTGGAATCCTGATTCTGGAGATCCTAACTGGGAAGTTCCCTGCAAACTTTTTGCAAAAGGGTAAAGGGAGTGAGGTGAGTTTGGCAAGTTGGGTGGATTCAGTGGTGCCAGAAGAGTGGACCAATGCGGTGTTTGATCAAGATATGGGGGAAACAAAGAACAGTGAAGGAGAGATGGGGAAGCTTTTGAAGATTGCCTTGAGTTGTTGTGAAGCGGATGTGGATAAGAGGTGGGATTTGAAGGAAGCAGTAGTGAAAATCCTTGAGGTGAAGCAAAGGGATGATGATCAAGACAATTTTTTTACTTCTTATGCTAGTGAAGCAGACACCAAGTTTTCAACTTGAAAATGTTGATACTACCTTAGTTGTTGATTCATTCCTTGGTTTTATGTCCCTCTCGTGACATGAATCAGATATGAATTAGTTTACCTGGGATATTTTCTTCCTCATATCTCTTTCATGTTGTAATAACTGTGTGCTTCGTGAAACAAAATCCAAGAAAAACATAAGTTAATGGACAACATCGGCTTCACGTTAAAATATAACAACCAATGGCCTGGTTAATTATATTTCTGAATATGGATAAATTTATTTTATAAATGAGTAAATATAAATATACATAACCCTAAATGTAGGGATGAGAGCAATGATTTACCTAGTGCAATTCTATGTAAATACACTTAAAAATAAGACTTTTGAAAAATTACTAATAAGAAAAAATTAATCAAATTGTAATGGAAATATATAACCACATTATATTTTATGTTTTTCTTTCAAGTTATTCATGTTTAAAATTTGATATAAATTAGTCGAATTTAAGCATATTTTTTTCAAGTTTAATTTAAACTTTCATGTTTAAAATTTTATTGTGTTTGAAAAAGGAAATTTTAAGAGGATAATTGGTTTTAGAGAATTTATAACATTTTTCATGAAAAAATAGATTTTAAAAGATTTGAATTGATTTATCTAAAAAAAATTAAAATAAAAAATAATTAACAAAGATGTTAAAATTTCAAATCTTTCAAATTCTTTAAAATTTTAAAATTCCCATTGTATTTATATCACAACTAACGTTTAGTTTTGATCTCTTAATATTTTTTTAGTAGATTTAATATCTTGATTTCTTTATTTGTAATAAGCTTTTCACATCAATATCTTTTTAAAATTCCCATCTTATATTCATTTTAATTCAACTTTTCTTAAAATTTAATTTGATATAACTCACTTATTAACATGGATATTGCGTCCCGATCTTAACCCATAATCCCTACATTAATATTGAGTACAAATATTAGTATTAGTAATATCTAATTTTTTAAATTAGATACAAAGGAAAAGATGGAAATTTTTTTAAATTAGATACAAAAAAGAGATTGGAAACATGTATGTAGATATCAGTCACGTCTCATTCTCATATTCATTATCGTTTTTATACTCATCCTCTTTTAAATTGTTAAAACACTTATATAAGGGAATCCAAATTTACAATGTCAACTAATAAAAAAATAATACATTTTAAAAATAGTTATTTACTGTATATAGCTGTTCTTGATGGAATAATCGTGTAAAATAACTTTACATGATATGTGTTTCCTCTACATAAAACATTATATATACAATTAATGTGTAAACACCAAAAGTGCATATATATTTTTGAGCACTAAATAAACAACATAATATTATAAAAACTAAATAAATAATAACTTGCATTTTTTAATCCTATACGTAGTATATGTTTTAATAGTATCTTAATCTATGTTGTGAACAAACTGTAGCTTATGTGTTTGCATTAACTATTTTTTGTTTTATAAAAAGCATGTCTACCTTCCCAAAACTAATTCTGGTTTTTTTAACGTCAACCTTCCTAAGATTATCGCAATGTGTTGTTACTTCGTGACGGAACATGTAAAAGACATTGTACGCTTCAACATTCACTAATTTTGGAGTCTAATAACAAAACGCAACCTAATTAAGGGTTGACACTCTGCAAGAGCAGACAAAATTTCTATTAGAGTTTCAAACAATGCTTAAAATGGCGCTGACAATAGTCACAACTTGTTACAGTTATTTGTACACTTACGTTTACTAAATTGTCTCTATGAAATATTCATGCATGGCCTGTCTCGAGGAGAATCCAAACTAACTATATAAACAGAAAACTTGGGCTTCAAGAAAGAAGTTGGATTCAATTTATCTCGAACATCAATTATTTTCTGAGTTATAGTGAATAACTTAAAGTATTCATAAGGAGAAAAAAAAAAAGATGTCAAGGTTGATTCAGGAGAAGAAGATAGGTGCAGGACGTGTGGTGGCAGTGGCAATTGAAAATAACAAAACAAGCCAATATGCAGCAAAATGGGCAGTTGATAATCTTCTTCCCAAAGAACAAGCACTCTTATTGCTCCATGTTAGACAAAAAGCATCTTCCATTCCTACACCAAGTAATCATTAAAATTCCATCTCATATAATTATCATCTATTGTTTGAAATAAGGAAGGCCAATTTTGTGACATTATGTGCACATTTATTGTTACTTTAGTGACGCACATTGTGTGCACCTTGCATTGGTCTTTTTGCAATAAATATTTTGTGACATACATTTCTGACTTGAATGATTATGAATACAGCGGGAAACCTTATACCAATTGATGGCAACGATGATGTAGCTAGAGCATACACGCAACAAATGGACAATGAATCCAAAGAACTTTTCGCTTCGTTTCGTGTCTTCTGCAATAGAAAGAGTGTTAGTTCTGAAACATAATTGCTCCTTTTATTTCGTGTCCTCATGACATTGAGAGAGCTTGCTTTCAATGGAATGAGATTCAGTTTTGTTGTTGTTACGAATCTGGTTTTTTCTCTTAATTCGTTTCCTTTTCAATTTTTTGTTCTCAATTCAAAAACAGATACAATGCAAAGAGGTCTTACTGGAGGACACAGATATAGCTAAGGGATTAATAGAAGGTATTACTAAGTATGGCATCGAGCTTCTGGTACTCGGGGCACCTTCAAGGAGTGGTCTTGTTAGGTAAGAACTCCCTACTCACCAAACATTAATTCAAACAAGATAACAAACATTATCAAAAACAATGCACAAACAATCTTAACATTTTATGATTTTATTTATGACAGAAGATTTAGGACATCGGATGTTCCAAGTCTTGTGTCCAAAGGGGCACCACCATTCTGTACTGTGTACATCATTTCCAAAGGAAAAATCTCATTGGTGAAAACAGCAACTGCTAAACCTCCACCTCGTAACAACACACTGCAGCCGCGGCAGTCTCTCCAAACTTCTGGGAGAATGGATCCACAGCTAACACGCAATCCTGCCCTGACACGACGTATGCCAACTTCTCTTTTAATCTTTGGCCTATATCTCTTTGTCTAACTTTTCTAATTTTTGGTAACATTGCTAAACACTACATTCACTTACATCTATGATAGCATCAATGGAGAAGTCATCATTCCTTGTCCGCCAGCAAACAGCAGATGAAGAGGACATCATGTAAGTACCACGTGAATCGGTAGTTGGAGTGAACATGAACAATAACATAGGACATTTTAATTTCATAACAAATATATACTTACACAAGCACCACCCCAACCATACTAGGAAATTTCTTTCTCAGTACAAAAGAAAACAAGAAATCACTCGTGATGTGATTGGATAGAAAACCTTGCATGTTCAAATATCAAAATCAAATAAGCTATAATGACATTTAAGGAGCACAAGAATGCTAATTGCCAATGTCGATGATCTAGATGAGATTGATGAATATTGAAGCTTCGGGGCTTACTGAGAGGACTAACTTGATATTCTGTTGACAGATCACCTTTCACAAGACCCGGTAGAGGAAATTACAGATCATACGAGTCCTCAATCGCTGACTCTGATATTTCATTCGTGAGCAGTGGAAGGCCTAGTGATATTTCATTCGTGAGCAGTGGAAGACCTAGTGATATTTCATTCGTGAGCAGTGGAAGGCCTAGTGTTGATAGGATGTTCCCTTCAATGTATGATGATATGGACTCTGGCATGAATTTTCGGCTTTCAACAGGCTCAGATTTTGACATCAGAAGCTATGGCTCTTCGTTCTCAGGAGCCAAATCAATTGATCATGGTGACTTCTCATTCAGTTCACAAGACAGTGGGACATCAATGTCATCGTCGATATTTTCAGCTTCAGTAAGCTATATATATTATATTCAATATGCCAAAACAACCATGATTGATTTTCTAACTGTTTCAGTACCAAGATTTGACAAATGCCTTCTTTGAAATCATAGGAAGAAGTGGAAGCTGAAATGAGAAGACTGAAGTTAGAACTGAAGCAGACAATGGAAATGTACAGTACTGCATGCAAGGAAGCTATGGCAGCTAAGCAAAAGGTACCTTACAGATTTTTCTTTAGTCCAAAGATGCAAATTCTAGGAATACTACTGCCATGTGATGAAGTTGATAAATGTAATCTGTTAAGTATATACTGACTTATTGGCACTATTCTCCAACAGGCACTAGAACTTCAGCGCTGGAAAGCGGAAGAACAAAGGAAAGTGGAAGAGGCACGATTAGCTGAAGAAACAGCACTGGCAGTGGCTGAGAAGGAGAAAGCAAAATGTATGGTTGCCATGGAAGCAGCAGAAACATCTCAAAAAATCGCAGAGTTGGAAGCACGAAAGAGAATAAGTGTAGAATCTGGGCATAGGAAGACTGCAGACATATTTTCACATAGTCCTGCGAGGTACAGAAAATACACTATAGAGGAAATAGAGGAAGCAACAAATTTCTTTTCCAACTCTCTCAAGATCGGTGAAGGTGGATACGGGCCAGTCTACAGGTGTGAACTAGATCACACGCCAGTTGCAGTGAAGGTATTGAAACCAGGTGCAGCTCAGGGGCATTCACAGTTTCAGCAGGAGGTATGGAAAATAAGAACAGAAACTTGTACATGATTTATGTTCAATAGAACCTACATTATTGTGTTTATATCCCTTGTCATTTGAGGTAATCAATGGCCTATGGCTGAATGGATGAATGAATATTGCATTTGGTGCATACAGGTTGAAGTGCTAAGTAGCATAAGGCATCCAAACATGGTTCTCCTCCTTGGAGCGTGCCCAGAGTATGGGTGCTTGGTGTATGAGTATATGGCTAATGGAAGTTTAGATGATTGCCTCTTCCGGAGAGGCAACAGAAGAGGTCTTCCCTGGCAACTGAGATTCCGAATTGCTGCAGAGATTGCAACTGGGCTCCTTTTCCTACACCAGACAAAGCCAGAACCGCTTGTGCACCGTGACTTGAAACCTGGGAACATTTTGCTTGACCGTAACTTCGTGAGCAAGATCAGTGATGTGGGATTGGCCAGGCTTGTCCCGCCTTCAGTTGAAGACACCGTGACACAATATCGCATGACATCAACTGCTGGAACTTTCTGTTACATTGACCCTGAGTATCAGCAAACGGGCATGCTTGGAACCAAATCTGATATTTACTCATTCGGGATCATGCTTCTACAGATAATAACAGCAAAGCCACCAATGGGTTTGACTCACCATGTTGAAAGAGCTATTGAGAAGGGGACTTTTGCAGAGATGCTTGACCCAGCCGTTGAGGACTGGCCAGTTGAACATGCCTTGCATTTTGCCAAGCTTGCCTTGGCGTGTGCAGAAATGAAAAGAAAAGATAGACCTGATCTAGGAAAGGTTGTATTGCCCGAGCTCAATAAACTCACAGATTTTGCTGACGATAACATGCCCCCGATGATGATGTTCGGTGTTCCCGCGGGATTCGGTAACAGAAGCAACTACAGTTATTCAAACTCCTCCATTTCCTCAGCTCAAGTGAGTCACCGTCATTAGTTAGTTTTTGTTCCTTTAGCTTATATTATAGTCATTAACATCACATGTTTATCTTGTAGAACTCTATGAGTGAAGGGTCAACGTCAGGAATGTCCGGATACGAAACCCGCTCAAGCTCATCGTAGGCATAACTACAAGGGATGATTAGGCAGCTAATTAAACGACAGCTTAAGAAAATCGCAATATGCACTTCAAAGCCTACTTTAGTTTGTCCTAGAGGAACTCAAAAGTGTATCCACCATGTCTGTGACAGCCGATTTTTGTCAATATATAAAATACGTGGCTGGTTGTATGTAGCTTACGACTTGATTCAACTGAATGCAAAACTACAGTTCTTTAAGGATTAACCTCGTTGAATGTACTGAAGGAATTTTGTTAGGGTTTCAATCAGAATAAACACAAGTCATGTTTGGCTTTTTTTGGTGAAGGTCGTGTCTTACTTTATTCCCTAAATTGCGCCTTACTTTCTAAAATCGTAGGTCATTCCATGGCTAATGCATGAAGGGACGGACAGTATTGAATGATCTCCCTTCACGTTGATTACAAGTATTAAAATAATAAGAACAGGAAAAAGATAATCTAGACGAAAACTATTTAAATATCTAGCGACACCAATTGATCCATATAACAATCCAAGCCGGTTAGAAAAATGTCAAATTTTTATTACAGTAACCAATGTAACAACGACGACTAAAAAGCGAGGGGCTACTCCCCATTTCTTACACTAATATTTCAAATGAAATCAAATAACATAACTGATTTTACGATAAAATTATGTGAAGAAATAGGAATATCCGAGACTAATTATCAAAATTTCATTAAAACTTTTAACTTCCAAGCACTGACGACAAGGTGATCACAACTAAGCAGCATCACAAAATCATATCCTTCAGGCAGTTGAGGCAACTAGCTCATTCAACCTATTAGCTCAGTATTATCTTCTGGGGCGGCTGCATTTAAAGAGGACAGCAAATCAAATAACTTATAAAATCAAACAAAAATGTCAAAAGAAATATCATCATAGGAAAATTAAGAACACTTTCTTAACGTTTGGGTTTAGAAACTCCAATAATACATTAGCAAGGAGGCTCCATGCTATCAGCAATAGGACCATTCTTATTTTCATCCATTCTACAAGATCACTGAGGAACGTCTTCTGTTTACAGACTTGCCAGCAGCCCCATATCTTCTACACGGCATTTTGACATAACACATTCACCTAATGACTTAGTTTTTTTTTTTTTTTTAATCAGCACCTCATGATTTAGTTAACTACAGTATAAGTCTTAGATATTGGGAGAACCACAAGCCCAAAAGCTAACTTAAGAGGTCATAGACTCCAGGACAGTTCAACAATATGTTCACGACAATCCATGAAGAACTCTCGCACCCAACTCATAAGTCATGACCATATCTGACCTTTTTTTTTACTCTGTTCATCATCCAAGTCACTAAGTGCTGCAAGCTCTTCACTAGCCAGGACAGTCACTTCTATGACAGTGTCATCATTCGCATGAGCAGTGGGAAACAATTAAGTTTATACCAGTCATTTCGTGATCATGTGAGCACTGAGAACTACATCCCAAAATTGGCTAAATTATAAATCCTACATCACACACATGAGCGTCTGATGTGAGGTATGACCTATCACCCCAAACTTTATCTGAAGCGCAAGGAACTAGACAGTGACAGTACATTTCTGAATGTGATCCAAACCATGACTCTGCGAGCCAAACATTTCTAGACATTTCAATCCTATAGAACCAATCATGATAGATAATCTTGAAGGATTCAGTGTATGATTCTAAAGTATTTCCTACCAAAATTGTTCTGAAGCAACTCCAACAAGAAAATATAATTTTAAACCCATTGCTAGGGACATTAATATTTTCAAGATTAATAAATTCTTACCATTGCCAACTCTTCCTCGTGTTTTGGAATAAAAGCGGTATCAACTTTGCCATTTCTGAAATCCTGCAATAAGATGAAAAATATGACATTAGATTTAGTCATTTAAATTCTGACTTCTCACCAACAGAAAATATGCTAAAGTAAACATGCTACCAAAAGTACATAAAAGGCACACTCACCTCTATGTCAAGGATAAGTTTATGATAATCAATTGTGGTAGGAACTCCTGTATCAAGACTGAAATTGTCACTTTAACCATACAAGTGAAGGGTTTAAAATAAAAGATCAAGAAAATTAGGTTAGTCATCAATCCTACATAACACACAAGCATCTGATGTGAGCTATGACCTACCACACCAAACTGACTAGCATCTGATGTGTAAAAGAAACTAGACTGTAATAGTATTTCGGTATCCAATCTAAACGCAGATTCTGCAAGCGAAAAACTGCTAAAGCCAAACATATCGCAAGAGGTGCGGCGTCCTTTTAAAACTGAAGGGTTTAAAATTGGAGATCTTTGTAACAGAGTTAATTCAATGGATACGATTTCTTGGATCAGAAAACTGCACCTCCTTCAATCTGTTTCAAACAACAGAAGACGAGGATTTGGTTCTTTAAAACAAACTTCTTTGTTCTTTTTGCAAGTACATTGACCAGAAAATGAAAAAGTATTAGATTGTTTCAGGCTTCAGGCGTGCAATGGACCTACAGCAAGTACAGGTAGTTAAAACAAAATTGAAATTGTTTTAAACAAAGATCAAGATCATCAAGATCAAGATCAGGATCAAGTGTTTTAAATTGGCGATCTCTGTCACAAAGTTCAATGGATATGATCCTTTGGGTTAGAAAACTGCACCTCCTGCAATTTGTTTCAAACTACAGAGGATGAGGACCTAGTTCTTTAATGTTGCAAAGGAGAAGTATTTGATTGTTTCGGGTCCTTTCTGGATTCAGGCATGCAGCTAACTGACCCCAAGTATAGGTATTTGACAGAATAATCACAATCATAAATATCAAATTAATTTACCTGTAATAACTGTGTCATCAAGAGCCCTTTTCATGCGTTCAATGGCTTTTTCTCTATTTGGAGCCCATACAATCAGCTACAAAAAGTCCACAAAGTCAAGAGTTTGAAACAAAAACCGCACTTTACATATAGTTCGGGGTATCACATCTAAGCCTCCTCACAACATAAATTGAATATAAATTGAAACTCACATTCAGAATATATTTCATCGTGTTCATATAATATTTTGAACCTCTTTTTTTTTTTTAATCCATTCACTCTCTCCACTTCTGTGGGAAAAATGAGCAATTATAATTCACATACCAATAGCTAACAGGTTCTCCTTTTAACAAATTCAGTAAATTTAATTTATATTTATAACCTATCATTTCTTCAATCCAAAAGCCCAAAGATCAAGAAGAGAAGCAAACAAAATGCATTTATATGAACAAATATATTTGTGTATTATATATTGATGTTGTTATTGATTACATTGAAGAGTACAGCTAAGAAATTTATATGAACAGGACATAGACAAGTTACATACATTTGATGTCCATAGGGAACACAGACATAAATTATGTAGTATAACAATCAAGGGTAGGATGACAAATCAAAGCTGTAAAAGAGAAGTAATAGGCACACCTTTCCAAGAAGGGAGTCATAGCTTGGAGGAACAACATAATCAGGATAGACATGGCTATCCATTCTGACAAATGGACCTCCAGATGGCAAGTATGATGTAATTCTACCTGTTATTGGAGGAAGAAGTTTCCTTAGATTAATAAACTTTCTAAATAAAAGATAAAACAAACCCATAAAATGCAAGCACTTGGCACAACAAAATTCAAATGATCGAGAGAAGCTAATTGACCAAATGAGCTAAAATATGTAAGAAATATATTGCGATCTAAGTAAGTATTAAGCTGTATTTTTGTATACTTTCGACATAAATTTGCAGAAATACATCACTGCTACATCAAAATACCTGGCCCTGGTCTAAATCCGTTAAAAGCATCTTCTGCATTGATACGACATTCAATGGAATGTCCTCTGAGCACAATATCCTCCTGTAGAAAATAAACTATAAGAGCAAGATTCTAAAGAATCAAAAGTAAAATATACCTGTATTACCTGTTTAACTCTAAGTTTTTCTCCCATCGCAACACGAATTTGCTCTTCTATCAAATCTGTTGAGGAAATCATTTCTGTAACAGGATGCTCAACCTGACAAAAGAATAAAAACAATGGAAATTATTCACTTACAAATATTAAAAAATTCCCTAGGTTTCATTTCATATAAAACAAGTATAAAATAGAAATTATATTGGACCTGGATACGAGTGTTCATCTCCATGAAGTAAAAGGAACCCCTTTCATCCAAAAGGAACTCCACTGTTCCAACACCTACGTAACCAATAGATGCAGCAGCTGCAACTGCTGCATCTCCCATTGCCTTTCGCAACTCAGGGGTCAGTGCAGGAGATGGTGCTTCTTCCAGCAGTTTCTGATTACGCCTCTGCATGAAAAAAAACACAACTAACAGAACTCATTACGGGTATAACATAAACAGAAAAATGAACACTAAATCAAGACACCTTTTGATATTGCTATCTTACTATAAAACTTAATAATAATATTAAAGTCACAAGATGAATCAAGTTCAGGGTTTTTAATCCTGCATTTTATCATACGTATCTGCTATTTATCAAGCAATATGAGAAATACATGGGAAACTCCATAGTGAACAAAAATATAATTGAAGAAAACCATAAAATAATCATTATGACAATGATGGCAATGCTTCAATTACTACCTGTAACATTGCTTTAATTTTTCACAATGTAGAGTCATAAAAATAAAATAAAAAAACTCTAGTCAGAAATGCAAACCATACATATTTTAATTACTTTATGTTCAGTTTTTTAATTTTTAGTTCACCTACAAATTTGAGAACACAGTTATTTTACTATGTTCAATGTCATTTTAATATAGTCAATATTCATATTTTACATAATTTGGAAAACTAAGCAGACAGATAGAAATGAAGGAGTTCAGTTTGCAGTACCTGGATGCTGCAATCACGTTCTCCAAAGTGAACAACATTACCATGTTTATCGGCAAGAACCTGTCATCCATGAAGCATAGGGATAGATTACAACTCCAAACAATCAACAACAATCATAAAGTATTAATCTTTAAGTAATTCAATAGGACCTAAGCACTTGATAATAATAAATTAATTTCATAATCTGTAATTCAAATCATGCTAGGAATTTGTCAAATCAATTATAAGACTGACTGTTTAGTGAATCACCATCACAGCCTTTTTTCAACCTGCTTTAACATATAGACAGAGTATGCGGTAAATTATTAACTATGCGATCCATGAAATTGACACGAATACAAAATAAGGAATTTAAATTGACATTATTTTTTGAGGTTAACCGTATACATTTGGAACCTTTTAGGCTTCTGACTTTGGAGTTATAACTTTCATTATCGATTGCATTTAGTTAATCAAATTGAATAATGACATCAATAATATCTACTGTCTCAAAGTAAGATAACCAGGACATTTTTATTTTAATGTAAACAAAAAACAATCAATTATTACATTTCTCAAATGCAAAATTTCAAGTACTTAAGTAATTCCCAATTTGAGCGTTTTCCACAGAATCCCTTAAAGATAGCATTACCTGGAACTCAATATGCCTTGGGTTTTGAATGTACTTCTCCAAATAAACCCCATCATTGCCAAATGCAGCAGCGGCTTCACTCTTAGCTTGCTGCAGATAAATCAAACCAAAAAAAAAAAAAAATCACCAAATATGCATGTCCACTCCCACATCAATACAATCATTTACAATAAAAAATTCCATCTCCCTTCCACCAGAATCCATTAAGATGGTCAAGCAATAAAATATATTTCTGAACAGAGCAGTTTCCGTTTCAGAACAATTGCGGCAACAAAGAAACTGCATAAAACCTTGTTTTTCCTATTGGCCCCAAGCAAATTACTAAGAAATCTTGATCCATTACCTTATTAGAAAATAGATATGGTAAAAGACTGTCCTCAAAGTGCAAGCACTCGGGCTTCAGTTCTTTTCCTTAACCTGATTTTTGCAGCTCTTAACATAAGGGGATTTTAAGAATGTACAAAAATAATGTATCTTTTTACTTATTAAAAGCAGGGTTTTCTTTTTTTTCAAAAGCAAATTTTATTTTAAAAGGTAGTTATAATTGTAGGTTTTTTAGGAGATACGCAAAGCAGCTTCTCAAAATAATCAGAATTTTGACAAAGATTCTGATTTTTTAAGACGGAAAAAAGAAACTAAATATACCAAAAAATTTTAAAATGTTGTTTTCAAAGTATAAGTAATTTTTAATGGAAAAAATTCTGAAACAATCAAACTCTTGATCATCATAGTTTCCATACTTTGTGTTTCAAATTTACAACTTCTAGCTTTTTCCTATAGCTATTACAACATATAAGAAACTAAAGATTGTAACTGGTTCCGCAGTGCAGACAAAGAAATACCTGCAACAACTTCACAAATTCATCAGGTTCTTTAGCAAGACGCATGCCACGTCCTCCACCACCAGCTGTTGCCTAGAAACACCAATGTTTGCCAGTTTACAAGAAGTTGTTAAACACTGTAGAGGAGAACTTCACAATTCCCGTTCAATAAATTTTAATCAGAAATTAAATGAATCATGTGGAGCCTGTAGAGACTAAAATTGTTTTCTTTTAAATGCACCACAAACTAGAATATAGAGGATCTACAACGCACCCTCAAAGACATCTCAAACATGAAATTAATATTTGAGGATAGTCCAATAGTGGTCCGATAATGGGTGCCATAAATTGACTCAACAAACTTAGCAAGGATAGGCTTTAATACCATTTTAGAAAATAAACTCATCCTTACAAAAACAACTTGCAATGTAAGGTTTGTACCATATCAATGTTGAAAAAAAATCAAAACGACCATCACTATAAACGTGGCCAGTAACCACTCCATCCATGGCCTCAAACAATTACAATGTAACCACAAGCAACAAGTGACCATAGAGTTCAATCGCGAGGGTTCCATAGCTATATATAAAGCAAAGCAAAAGCACGTCAGAAAAGCTGATTTATATACAAATCAAATATTACTATCTTTTTCAAGATTAATGTGTTAATACCCTTGGACAAAGAAAGACTCGACTATAACCCAACACAAAACGTACACTTGGACAAAGAAAGACTCGACCCATAACAAAGTTCAACTGACTTTTAGTGACACTGTAAAGAATACATAACACAGCTAAGCAAGTGATATTCGCAATCATTTCTTTGAAAGAGATAATCCTGAATCATAAACTCCTCTCCTATCTAAATTTCCCCAAAGATGGGATACGTACACAAGTATACGCTAAAAAAATTGAATATATGTACATGAAACTTAGTAGAGTTCCAAAAGGGATGCAATATGCTATTTGCCATCACAGGTGCAAATTCCTCCTGTAGGAAGTAATTACAAAAGTCTGAAGAAGAACTTCTTCCTTTCCTTATTATTTCCCATGTTTACAATATATTCTCACCCTAGTATGGTTATAACTTCAAATTGAAATTATTTTAAGGAAAAGTAAAGAAATGGAAACTCAAACTACTTTGTTCATTTTGCCTAGCCTTTCATAACTACAAAACTTAAGCCCTCGTATAAATGGAGGGTTATACTTGGACATGAAGCTAACTTTTCTCATTCTCACTGTTAGGAAAAAATATAAGACTTTTGTTAAGAACCTAGCTTTCCAAGACTACTTTTTAGATTCACACGCATGAGATTATGTTGTATGTATAATGCAAGTGTTCCATGATCTACGTCAATCCAAAACATTAGAATTATCTTCAAATAGGCACAAGACACAAATACAAAATAATAAAGCAATCTACCTTGATCATCACAGGAAAACCAATCTCGTTTGCCAGCCTGATAGCTTCATCTGTGTTCTGTTACATGAATTCAATTCATCAAATTGATGTCATAGAATATGATATTGGCCTCCAAATTTAACATTGAAGCTACTTAAAAACATGCATCTAATATAATACCGGTAAAAGACCCTCGCTTCCTGGAACAGTGGGAACACCTGCTTTCTTCATTGTTTCTCTGGCAGTTGATTTGTCACCCATAACCCGAATACTATGAGGCTGAAAGTTTAAACTCAATATTCAGCATTACCATATGATTTGAAAGGGAAATATTAAAATAATTTTTTCTTTTACAGCTTTATGAAATAACTTATCTAAATATACTCGACAGAGAAACATTAAAAAATAAGATCAATCCATTCAAATCAAATAAAATTTGGGACAATATATAACTTGGAAGCCGCCTTTGGCTTGGCCTACACTATTAAAATGCTTAAAAACTGAACTCTTCAAGCACAACTCTGCAAGCACATTTTGTGTGCAGGTTAACAATACTGTTATGTTAGCCATGTAATGCTCTCAGAAACCATAGCGTACTAGTTACAACTTTCAGGCTGGTCGCCATGGATAAACACTAAACAGCAACCCCCATACAATTTCACTGTTTCTATATATTCTAATACTCAAGATATTTTTATGACTTAGTGTATCTATAGTAACTGGAAATCAAATTGCAGGATGCAAGATAGTTTAAACAGAAGCAAGTTTTAAGATTTAATAGGATAGATAGTATAAGTCTCATTCAATCCAGGTGACTCAATTGTAAATTTCTAAATTAGGAAAGTCGCAAGACAACAAGCAAACAAACATGCATTCTACACACTGCATAGTCTACTCACTTTAGGCCCAATAAAGTTGATTCCCTGCTCCCAGCACATTTCAACAAACATAGCATTCTCCGCAAGAAAACCATAGCCAGGATGCAACATCGTGCACTTGCGGCTAACAGCAGCAGACAGAACATTCCGAATCAGCAAGTACCTGAACGGAAACAACAACAAAAATTCCATTAACCACACGAAGACAGACGAACACAACTAAAAACAGAAAAAAGGCCGCAGCCTAACATACGATTGGTTACTCGGCGCTTCGCCAATGCAAACAGCTTCATCAGCCAATTTGACATGAAGCGCGTCCTTATCAATGATGGAGTACACAGCCACGCAGGGAATCCCCATTTCCCGAGCGGTTCGAATCACTCGAACCGCAATCTCGCCTCTGTTCGCGATCAGGATCTTCTCACCGCTACAAGTCGCGCGGAGAGCGCCACAATGACGCGTTTGGCGCTGTTTGCGAACATGACTAACTTGACCTACTTGCCTAGGAAACCTCACTCTGTTCGTTCCTGCTAAGAAACTGCATTGCGAGCTCTTAATCCCTCCCTTCCTCGAAGTTAAGCCCTAGTTTCGTCGTTTTCCATTTCACATCAGATTTAAATTCACATTGAGAGCAACATAACGATATTAAACGAACAAATTAATCAACGGCCATTATGAGAGTAAGGATTTGCGATTTGCGAGAGAAATACAAGAAAATGAAAGAGCGCTTACTGCGACGGGAAGATAAGGCGATGTAACGGTCTTGCAAGCCGAGAGTGTGACTTCCATTTCCTGTAGAAAGAAACAGAGAAAGGCAATGGCTAATGGCGTGTGAGTGAAATAGTTATATATATTCACAATGCTTGTTGTGAAGGAGTGGTGTAATGGTTTACCTATTTGAGAGGATGGCAATGGTGTGAGTGAAAGAGAATGTATGATTTGTGTTGCGTTGTGATGGGAGTGAATTTTGATGTGGAAGGCGATGGAAACGAGGGAGGTGCCAAATTGGAAGCTCCGCCTAAATCTAAATCTAAATGCGAATACTGGTTTAGGTGGACTTTGGCAGTTGGAAGGTGAGGGTTTTCATCCTCTTGCATCACAGCCCTTCCTTTAGCTTTTATCACTCCTCAAAGACAAATTCTTCCTCCACCCCTATACCGTCTTCCATACCCTCCTACAAAATTTTATTTCCACAACTGTCCTTATTAAAATTACTTAAATACTTCTTTTTTATTAAGCAACTTTAAAATTTCTGGCAGGACATTCGGATGAGGTCATCCGATTCTTATTTTTTGAAATTTGAGAACCGAACAGCCTGACGTCTGGTTCATAAATTATTAATCAAATGGACTGGATGGAGGGTGTCATCCGATTTATAAGTTGTGAACCGGACGTCACCCCATAAGGTAAAAAAATTACAAACTGGATGGGTGGTGGGTGGACCTCATCCGGTTTGTATGGATGGGTGGTGGGTGGACCTCATCCGGTTTGTATGGATGAGTGGTGGGTGGACCTCATCCGGTTTGTAAATTTGTGAACTGGATAAGGGTGTCATCCCATTCATATTTTTTCAATTTTTTTTAAACTGCACTATGATAGATTAGTGAGGAGAAGTTGGTTAGCTGTTACCTATCACCACCCAATTAATACTTGAAAGTAAAAAAAGAAATGAAGAGTCTCTTTTTTTCTTTTTGCTGTGTTTACTTCTCATTCCAATTTCCAACCCCAATACCATCTTAAATGAAGAGTCTCTCCTCTCTCCTGTCCACGAATTCATTGGGTTAAGGCAAATGAAGAGTGAAAGACACACTCTCCAGTGGCAGAGGAGACTTTCATTTGCCTTAATTAAATTAATTTAGTTTTATGAAACCCAACCAAACCAATGAATTGGTAAAATGCAAGGAGAGACTCTTCATTTCTTTTTTACTTTCAAGCACATTAATGTTCCTCACCAATATATCACAGTGCAATATGTCACAGTGTAGTTTAAAAAAGATTGAAAAAATGTGAATCGGATGACACCCTTATCCGGTTCACAAATTTACAAACCGGATGAGGTCCCCCACCACCCATTCGGTTTGCAATTTTTTTAGCTTATGACAACCGAACGGGATGACGTCCGGTTCACAACTTACAAACCGGATGGCACCCCTCATCCAGTCCATCCGGTTAACAATTTATGAACCGGACATCAGGTTGTCCGGTTCTCAAACTTCAAAAAATGAGAACAAAAAATGAGAACCGGATGGCCTCATCCGGGTACCCTACCAGAAACTTCAAAATTGTTTAATAAAAGAAGGATATTTGAATAATTTCATTCAGGGCAGTTGTGGAATAAAAATTTTGTATGGAGGTGCAGGAAGAGAGTATAGGGGTGGAGGAAGAATTTGTCCTCCACAAAAGTGGACTGCTACGTGGCCCACCACAATTGGGCTCTTCTTCCTTCAAGCCTCTTTCACTTTATGACCAATTTGTCAAAATAAAATTTAATTTGTATATAAATAGGACAGGGGTTCTGAAGAAAGAGTTTAAGGTAGATTTGATTGTTTGAAGCCTCAAAAATTCAAGCAAATTTACATCAACCACCCTACTCAATTAGCTAACTTATGGAAGTGACCTTTAATTTATCAAGACAAACTTCTTTTAGTTGAACTAGAGTTTGAGCTATTTCAACTAAAAAAATAAATGTCAAAAGTCTTATAATTTATATCATTATTACCTGTATTATAAGTTATTGATGAATTATTTTCTCATATCATAGTTACAAATAATTGTTAAAGTGAAAACACGTGTTAATTAAAAAAATATGGTCATGCAAAATTATAGTGGTATAAAAATGTTTACATTATCGTTATCTGTATTTCTTTTCTTCTTCTCAATCCCTTGTAACATTAAGCAATTCGAGTACAACAAATTTTTCTACAAAACATGAAAATTGAGCAATAGATTTAATAATGTTCCAATACGAAAAGCCAACTTCCTGCTAATATTGAATCTACATCCTTTATCCAACATCTAATCAATAGTCAAACTCTCTAGAAATCATTATTGTCCACTAATGTAAGTAATTTTTTGCTACTGAATTTAGGGATTTGTGATATGTTACGGAATGGTATGTTTATGCATTTTGTTTTGCAGGTTGAAATGCACCTTCATGTTTGAGATAATCAAGGAAAGAGGCGTCGTTTTTAAATTATTAGAAAAATAATTAAGTTGATACTTGGGAAGATGTTTTTTTCCTAGAAGAAGAATCATCACAAGATTACACAAGAAAGGCAAAATATAGGAATGTGTTCTGGAGCATATGGAAAAAGGGGAATGTATTTAACGAACAAGAGAGACAATGTAACTTCAAACTAAAACACAGAATAAATAAAAACTTCTCAGTTCAACCAAAGAAATCTGACGTATTTTTTTTCCCTTCTCAACACCTCGCCTCTCAAATTCCCCTTTTTGACCCAGTTAGTACCCATACATTTTTAATTTAACCAATTTAGTTCATCAATTTCCTAATCTATAATCCTCCAATTCTCATTTTTTAAGCAAATTTATATAAATTAAAACAATTTGTCTTCTACTCAGTACTCAAATCAAAATATGAAATTTCGCTAAAAATTCAATTTTTATACACCTTCAAACATTGCATGTTAAAAATCTTTTAATGTTTTGCTAAATTTAAAGTACGTTTTCATTTATGATCTCTTAAAATAATTTCACACCTCAATTCCCAATTAAAGAATAAATAAGACTGATCCAGCTAAATGAAAGTCAAGAATTCTCACCATCCAAACTGAAAGTTCCTTAAATGCATACTTTAAACATATATATATATGCTCTTGACCGACATTTATCTACTATAAAGACTTATTTCAACATACTTTAAACTTTTTCTAAGAAAGAATAATCTTCATTAACTAAAATTAACTCATAAATTAATTTGTTCTTATTTTTTTCTTCTAAATAAACTTCCAAAGAAACTCGTTCAAACTAAACAACAATCACAAGCTCCAAGGGCGCGTTTTCCTAAAATAATGAACTGTCGAGCAAATTAAATTATCGCCGAAAACAATGAACAGTCGAGCAAATCAAATTATCACCGAAAACAATGAACTGTCGATCAAAATTTGTATTGAAAAAATTCAGCAATTACAAGCAAATATCTTCAGCACCTCACTCCCCAAGCCCCAAAGATAGGCAAGGGGTTCTGAAGGCAATACTCTGAACAAAATGGACCAAATGTTGTAATCTGTTATATCATACCACACCTATTGACAGGATGTTTTCCATCGATCTGATCTTTTATATCATTCTATATTGACTACCTTCACTATTGGTCACAATCTAACCTTACATCAGGCTCTAAAAGTTGGATGCGAATATTTACACAAAAAGGCTTAGATGAGAAGTGGGTACACCCCCAAAGGTTGAATTTGAAAGTAAACTTTCTGCCAGCCGAAATAACCATGAATATAACGAATAGCCTACAGGAAAACGACGATGTTATAAATACAGAGAATTTGCAAACATAATGCCTCGTCGAAGGCTTTCGCTTGCAGCTGCAAATTTCTTCTCCAAGTCAGCTTCTCCAACTGCATTTGCAGCAGCACGCAACTGGAAAGAGGCAAGGCAATCAGAACTCTAAAAACTCGTCATGTCACTGTATTATCTTTGATTTCCAATTTTGAATTTGACCAGAAATATGTTCACATAACTTCGAGAATAATCAAGCATATCAATTGTTTATTCTATAAGCCCATGAAGATAAAATTTGAATATTTTGATACAGTTAAAGAACTGCGCTGGGGCATCATGACGTCCTTTGTCCCAAATAATCATACATTATAGTGTCAGCCCAGACTATCTATGGTGAACGAATTTCAAAAACTGCTAAATATTTAAGAGGTAATTTCTAGGTGGACATTTGTTTACCTGGTTCAAAAACTCATCAAGCCTTCTAGCACTCCGAATGATACTTCCCTCAAAGATGTCAGTCATTTGTATAACATCGGCAAAATTTGCCCCCTGTGAGAAAATTTTGAAAGGAAATACCAGAGAAATTAATATTAATATACTCAAAACAAGTGAATCTTTCATTTTCGCTTCTCCCACTAATACAAGAGAGCACATAACCACCATTAGTCTCACTGAGGTAAGATGTATATACATGTCTTGCATTACAGTATAAAATGATTTTAGCCCCACAATATATGCAGATGAGTTCATGTTGAAGATACTTAGTATGCCACTTAGGTGATGAATAAAAGACTAGTAGACCATGGAGTTTGTCACTAACATATTCTGCAGATTTGTTTATTCTAATTTTAGATCCAAAGTTCATGCTTAGAAGATAAAATTTTAGAAAAACTAAGGACACCTAAGTTATAAATTCTTCAAGAACATCTTAAATTCCCAAATCTTACAAATTTTGCTCGTCACCTTAAAAAAACTAAGTTCATGTCATTATGACTTCAACAATCGGCACTGATCCAATAACATCCAGCATTACAAACTGTCCAGAACGATCCAAATGCAGGAGACCTTTGGGTTTGAAACACAGACAATGCACACACCCGCCAATTTTGTGTTTAAATTAAACTATTTTTCACCAGGGGAAATGGGCAACAAGGATCAAACTCTAGACACTTGGATCATAAGGCTTTGGTGCCAAGTAAATGACTTAAAAAAAGTAAGCAAGCGTTCAAGCCAAAAATATGGTATAACTAACCTTTGACCAGGAGTATATCACATCCATCAAATATGGCCTCACTGTTGATTCAACATACTCATCCACATTTATATCCAATTTGCATTCATGTTGAATCTGTGACAAAAAGTAATCTCATTTATATGTTAATTTCAGAATTCCCAAAAGATTTAAGCTAAGTAAAAAAAAACCTACTTCTGCTATCCTTCTTGCACTATCTTGAAGTTGTTGCAAAGGCCTTGCAAGCTCTGTCCTTAGTTGTATCTGCTCATTTGATTTATCTCCTGGGATGAAACAACTTGCAAGGGCAGCAACTTGATGATGGTCAAGGTCATTAAAAGTACCTAATCGGGGACAAAGAAGAAAAACGAATTACAAACATAATACTGCAAATTATACAGAAATCAGAATGCGGAAACAAATATTAATTCACCATTAAACATCAATTCAGTGACAAGGAGTTCATCCCCCGTGTCAACCAAGCAGGCTGCCCGTCCCTTCAACTGAACTACACCGTCAGTATCGATATGACCAAGCTTCTTTAAGACTCGTGAGCGATTCTTTAATTCTTCACGAAATTTTTGTAGCTGAAAATTTAATAATTTTATTTCTAAAACATTGAACCCCTCAAAACAACAACTAAATCATGCAAAAGGAGATTCAGAAAAACTAAATGAAGGACTGCAGTTGTCAGTAATAGTGCACTCAATTTGTCATCAATAAAATTTCGACATTAACAATCAACCAACTGTTAAGTTGTTAATCTGCATGAAGCCTCATGGCCTCATGGATACTGGACACACAAAAATGCATAGCAGACACATTCTAGTAGACTCACATTCAGTTCAAAACTTCTAAGATGTGATCTGGATTAATAAGTAAATCTAGCAAAGTCAATACCTGAGAATCCCGCATTTTTGTCTTCAGTTGCTGAATTTCATGATTTACTTCTGCTTTCCTCTCAAAGGATTTGATTTGATCCACATCTTGTTGCTACTTGTAACAATACATTAAGGTAACAATTAAATCAAAGTAAAGGCAAATCATATTTATAACATAAAGGATAGAGAAAATGGAGTTCATTAACAAACCTTATGCATAGGATGAGCAAACATTTTCTGCTCAATTTCCTCTATTTGATTGACTACTTCAACTATCTCTGGGTCTTGCACGTCCATGTCCTGAAAATATTATTTTAAAGAATATACAACATAAATAATGTTTGATTCAGTGGAGTTAAACATCACTGAAGCTCAATAGTCTTCTCACTTGCTCTCTATAATAATCGGAAAATAATGCACCCATTAAATCTTTGACTAGATATTACAAAAAAGAAAGATTTTATTTTTTATTTTAATAGTAAATATGAGGTTAAAGAATCTTAACCATTCAGAAGGAGAATGAAATAGAGAAGTTACAAGGTAAAAGTAATAAAGGAGAATATTAAATTATGTACTTAGCTATTCTGTGCATGTACAATTGTAGCATGTAATCAGAGCTGTTAGCTATTGCTAACAGCTACCTCATCTAACCTTTTCAGTAAAGGCAGTTTGCTACCTCATGTAACCTTATCAGTAAAGGCAGTTTCGAATTGTCATCTAACATTTTAGCATGATACGAAGTGATGTTGATCATTCTCTATTTTCTAGTCGTTTCCCTTAAGGATGTATTTACTTCATTATATATCTTGTGGATGACAATGTTTTCATAGAAAGTGATAACGAGAGTATTTCCAACTAAAACAATATCTTGTCCAAAGTTCCAGAAAAAAGATCTAGGGACACTTGAGCTATTTCCTTGGATTAGAAGTTGCACAATTCAAGCATGGTTTTGTCATATCTCAGAAAACTATACTCTGGACATTCTAGAAGAAACAAGGTTGTTAAATGTTAAGCATGTGGATACACCAACAGATCCAAGTGTCAACTTTTATAACTAACCAAGGAGAACCATTTTTTGATCATCGCAGATACAAAAGGTTGATTGGTAAACTAAATTACCTCATTGTGACTCATAGTGACATTGTCTTTGCAATGAACATAGAAAATCAGTTTTTAAATTCTCATTGTCAAGACCACGGGGATGTAATCTTATGGATGCAGTAGTATATTTAAAAGGCTCTTTGGAAAGGCCACATTTATGAAGATAAGGAAAATATTCAAATTGATGGGTATAATGATGTTAACTGGGCAAAGCCACCACGCGACAAATGCTCCACTTCAGGACATTGTGTTCTGGTTGGAGGTAGTTTAATATCGTGGAAAAGTAAAAAAAAAAAAAAAAATGTTGTGGCAAGATCAACAACAGAAACAAGCTCACATCGCCTCTAATAATTTCTTTTATAAGAGGACCAAACAACATTGAGGTAGTTTGTCCTTTCATAAGAAAAAGGTTGAAGTCTAGAGACATGACTACTACATTTGTCAACACGAATGAACAAATGGCTAACATATTCACCAAGTCTCCAAGAGACCAAGGATAGATCATAATTGCATCAAGCTAAGTACATACGACTTATATACTATACTCTATCTAGACGGGGAGTGTTATAATTATAGAAAAAATTAGCAGATCCCATATAATCAATAATAACTGGAATATATATGTATCATATATTTACTATTTGAGGACATCAAATATCTATTTATTGTATTGATTCTTTTTCCTAATATAAGTCAAGTATTTCTCTTGTCTCGGAAAGATACGGTTTCAACTCAATGTCTCTTTCTTCTCTATAGCTAGAAATTAATAAAAGTTTCTCTCACATGGTTCAAGTAAATAGCATGATTCTATTACCAAGTGAATAATTTTGATGACCAAAGTTGAATTATTTTACTATTTTAACTCTTAATACAAACAAAACAATAACATACAATCAACTTGCCACATCAGTGTGTGGAAAATAATTACCTTTACAGGGTTAAGCTTTGGAATACCTCCTGGAAAACGATTTATCAGCTCCTGCACAGCGAGCAGTACACTCTGCCTTGCTTCCAAGGGTCGAAGATCAGAAGGTATAGACACCCTCAGTTTACCAAGAGTAGATATTAATGGTAATTGAACAGGGACCTATTACAAAAGAAGCAGCCAAGAAAAAGATAACATTTTTTTCAGATAAAGGAAAAGTTCAATAAGAAGATACTAAAAATTCATGAAACAGTTTGAAATATTGACCTACCACATGCATTTCACCTTTCTCTCCAGGGCGGGGTGGACATGGTTTTGGCCGTGAATTGTTTTCAGTTGAACAAGGTGAACAATGAAGTAAAGTATCAACTATATAACCACCACCAGAAGGTTTCTTAACAACATTGACTACAACACCCCAGCCCCAATCAGTTCCACCTTCTCTGACTTTGATCTGAAAGGTTACACAGTGCATTCTGACTCAGTAAAGCATAAGATAAGGAAAAGGTGTACAAGACAAAGTAAACAAGAACCATAAAAAAATGAAAGTAGGCAGACAGTAAAGGGGCACAAAAAAAACCAAACAGATATATAATATATCTAGACATCAAGATTTACACTGTTGCTAAAGAAAAACTAAACAAGCACAACATAAATAAAAATCATTTACATGCCGATAATAATACAGTATCGCATACCAATCGACCAGGAACAAGAAAATAAAGGATTATTTCTGGCCTAATTATTTTTGCCATCATCTTCTTCTCCAGCTGTGCTATTTCCAATTTTAGCTTATGATACTCAGACACTTCAGCCTACACAGGTTATAATAAAACAAACGTCAATATTTACAGAATACCACACATAATTAAGAAAACTGTACTCAGTGTCCAGGAACAAATATTACCTCCCCTGAAGCATCAAGCAAGGTTACCTCCTGCTCCAGCTTTGACACCCTTTTCTCTATATCAGGTAAAGCCTGAACAAGAATATGATGCTAGTAAGATATAGATCTCAGTGCAACAAATACTAATAAGATTTTGAAGGCAACGATTCAGTATTAACCTTTTCATATTGAAATTGATGAAATGAATTTCGTATCACGTGTTCAGCAGTGAACTGACCCTCTGCACGGCTCATCAAATTCAAAATTGAGTAGTAGCTAAGCCTGAAAGTACTAACTAAAGGAGCAGGTTTACCCAAAACCATGTCCTTGAGGTTATTCATTTCCATCTACATAAAATAGTAAGATAAAATGTAAGTTGTCAATGTAAAACTAACTAGTTTTCAAATAAGGAACTGTTGGATAGATAACAGATACGAAAAATGAACACGATACACAGCAACAAACTTATAGTCTCATTGACATGCTATATGGAGTGAGTTATACACAAAACAAAACAAAAATTATATAAATGATAGATTTTCATAGCAAAAATAAACAGATTATTAAAAAATGTTTGTTTTGCTCCTAATTTACAGATTCTGTTTACATAAATGTAAGAAAGGAAAATAGAAGAGAAACAAATAAATACATGTCACAACTAACCAACCCTGAAACTTCATAGTTCATAGGGTCTAACAAATCACACAACTAAATAATACCATGTTCTATCTCAACAAAATAACACTATATAAACTACTTGTCTCAAATTATATTTAAATGACTGCCTCCAACCAATGGCATGATTTATTCAAAATACTTTATTGGTTAATTAGTTTCTGAGAAGAACTCTTTCACATTTACCAATTTAATCTCATTTTTGCTTTAAACACTCAATTGAAAGCTGGTTCAAAACGAATTCAACCTTATACATTGAATCTACACCAGACCAACTTAATAGATTGAATTTTTTACCTTCTTGCATATTCATTTGTAATCAAAAGGGTATTTTCTAAACCAAATGCATTGGATCATTCAACACTTGTCCAGTGTGCAATATTTTTTTATACAGGTATGGGCACACAGTACATTACTCTGTCCGATGTGTGATATGTGGGGGTATACATGGTATACTATTAGCTTTGGGTCAGTACTTACTATAAATTAGAAAAAAAAAAGTTCAAGTTAATTCCGGTTTAAATATAATGAATATATAAAAACAATAAAAAATATTTAGTCAAACTCAAATACTCATGTTGAATACAATGAAAAATTTGTGTTAATTTTAAACAAATCTTATTTTTTACCATGTTCCTATTTCTTAAAAGTATCCTATTCTAGTGATAAGAAAGACATTCAATGGTGTTCATAATTTCATTTTATTTTTTTTATTCTCAAAAGGCATAAAAAACGTGATATTGTGTAAAAAAGTGAGTACAATACTTGAACGACGCACATACACATACACTTCTATTGGTGTCTGCTTCAAAGTGCTAATAGTTATGAAATTGAGTTATGTGAAATCCATATACAGATCATATTCTGCCAGTACACATGTCCAGGATTTAAAACATTGACGGGTACACATGTCCCAGTTCAGAGGTGAGTTAATCAACGTAACACAGAATCTTACACAGTGTCATTATTTCGTAAACATGTTCCTATTACATAATATCATTATTTATTAACCTTCTCCAAGGCAACAAAAGAAAGGACGGTGACAACTTATGTCGAACATAAGAGAATAGATCTATATGATTTTAGATGTTGATGGAGGAGCAGGAATTACTCTAATTTTTTTTTGTTAGGACACGAACAACAACAAAAGCCTTATCCCACACTAGTTGATAGAACACCACACCACAAGGCTAGAAATGAAGGAAGGATTCAAAACATCAACGAAAATATAGAGATCTAATTGTGCAATCTCATGAAAAAAGATCTCAAATTTAGGCAACAGAAAACAAATTAGACCACCAATATATTCACCTGTTCATCAATCATTATGATACAGATTCCCCGCTCATCTTTGCCACGTCGCCCAGCCCTTCCACTCATCTGAAGGCAGCAAATCACTAATGGTAACGTGGGCACCAGAATGAATATTAACAACTACCATCACCCAAAATATATATCATCTCTCACCTGTATATATTCACCAGATCCAATATATCGGTGACTATCACCATCCCACTTCTTAACAGCAGTGAATACAACTGTTTTCGCTGGCATATTCAAACCCATGGCAAACTGAAAAAAAAATACTCAATCTAGAACTAACAGAAAAGAAAAAAAGAAAGACAGAAATCAGAAACTGGACAAAATCTTACTGTTTCAGTAGCAAATAGGGCTTTTACAAGACCTTCCTGGAAGAGAAGCTCAACCAATTCTTTGATAACAGGAAGAAGTCCAGAATGATGGACAGCAATCCCTCGCTGAAGAAGAGGCAACATCAGCTCAATAGCAGGTAAGCACCTGTCTTCTTCATTCAAACATAGCACTGCATTTCGAAAAACATGCTCCACTGTCTCCTTTTCTTCTGGGGTGTTGAAGTCAAGCTTGGACATAGACATTGCATGTTGCTCACACTCTCTTCTACTGAAGCTAAAGATGATAACAGGTTGGAATTTTCGTTCCATTATCATCTGAAAAATAAGCAACACACTAGCTCAAATAAAGACTAAGCACTAGTTTTTTCAATAGAGTAGTTTATTGAGACAAGAAAAATAGGGAAACGAGGATAAGAAGAACTCCTCAAGAAAGGCAAATGTAAAAAATATACATGTAGGAACAATAGACACCATCATAGCAAAGCAGCTCAATCTCTTAACATTTTTGTGAAGAACACTCATTTGAAAAGGCCATGTGTTTTACACCATATGGCAGGAAGCCAAACGCCTACATCACTTCCATGTTTGGGTTAGTTTATTTAAAAATCAAAGTGTTTTTACTGTCACAACGTTCTAAGAAATTTGAAAATAGAAAATAATTATTTACAATAAAAAAGGCTTTCTCAAAAATGCAATAAATTTTAGAGGGAGCTTTAGACCTCCAAAAAATTTAATACGGCAGGGTACTTTTCCAAACTACAAAAGACTTAACAATAAAAATTAAAAGAAAATGCAAGAAAACAATGTAGATTCCCAACTTTTGAACTCTAAACATATTGACGGACAGTTCAAAACATATTTGTGTTCTCTAAACAGAGTAGTATGCAATTTTCTGAATTGCCTTCATTTCAGTGTTAGTTTGGCGTTTAGTAATTGATTACCTTTAAAATCAGCCAATATGTCAAAACATTCACAAACAGACATCTAGTGGTACTTGAAAACAGACTACAATGCTAATTCATTTCCAATAATGATACAGAACAAACTCCTTCCCAATTCCAGGATATGTTTGGATAAACTGCTTAAGTAAAAACTTATTGAATAAGTGATTATCATCTTACCTTATATTTATAAGTTGTTTCATAACTTCTATAATCAATAAAGAAATAGGGTTAAACTGTTTTCGTATAAATTGTAGGGTGCAGTTGATACACACCAGAATACAGAACATAAAGAACAGCACAGAACAAATGTTTAAGTTGCAGGAACTTTTTGGCAAGTGTATAGTTTACTGAAAAATTAATAGCACTACCAAAATGTCGTAAAACTTCCTGTAACACCCTTTTCAATAATTATCTCATTATATCATTTCAAAATATAGATTATTAAATGTTTTAATGTAGTATAATTATTATAAAATATTAATATATAACATTCAATATATAGATTTTTTGTAACCAGTTTGAGTATTTCTGCTGCATTGTAGCATTTCATTTGTCCAGTCCCATAACCAACTCTGAAATCAAACATTTACGTTGTGCCTTTACATTTTTGCAAATTAAACAGACCCGTTAGTTCTTTTCATAAGCTATACTGGAGCACTTATAGAAATAAACTCATCGATTCATAAACATAACGTAAGTTATTTTTGTAAACTCTTCCAAGCACTTTAACCCTATTTTGATGAACTTTCCAAAAAGCACAAGAAAAGAAAATAAGATAAAATGAATCAATATTTCTCACTAGCTAAAATTAGCTTATGCATAACACGTTATAGAGGCTTTCACATTTAATTTCTCCAAAAACTGATTTTAAAATACATAATGTTTCATTGGAGGGAAATGGAAAGGAGAGAAAGGATTTTCTTAAAACTTTTGTTATCGGTCCAATTCTTAAGAGGAGAGGAAAATGGATGGGAGCAAAATCCCTACTGATGTTTTGAATTTAAAATTGTACGGATACAGAAGCAAATTATGTTTTAAATCTCCTACCCTCTTCTTGAGAACCAAATAAGCAAATGTCTACTTACCATCTTTGATATCCCTACCCTCCTCTCAACCAAACATAATGTCTGATCAAAATCCCTCTCCTCCCTTCGCTTTCCCTCCCCTCCATTAAAACCACTACCCTCCTTTGACCCAAAGAAAACCACTACCCTCCGATAGAATCAATGCAGAACTTACACAAACAGGGCTTTAGACAAGTAATTATAAGATAAACTCAAATAAGTCATAAATGATATCTCCCAAAGTCACCCTAAATAAAAAAAAAAGAAAAAAGCATGAAAATTTAACAGAAGATATCAAAACTTAACATACAGATATACTCATTTATGGTTAATAAAATTGACATCCTGAATAACATCTCGTTTGATCAACAACAACAACAAACAAAAGTGCCAAACTAACCTTAACAATCTTGTAAATGTCAGAACCACCAGAAGCATTGCCACCTCTCCCACCTCTTCCACCGCTTTTGCCACCTCTCCTCCCATCAGCCAAATTCTGCTTCACGAAAGTATCATGTAGCTTTACAAAATTGTCCTCCCTGAACTGTTCATTCTCATCTACAACCAAATACAACCCACTCCCTCCAATGGGAAACGCATAGTGCTGTAGCGGCGTAGGCCTAAAATCAGTGTACACAACGTGACAAGGCTGCTTGTGGATATTACAAATCCACTCCGCAAATTCCGTCGCATTCGACATAGTAGCGGAGAGAAACACCATCTTAATCGCCGGAGGCAGAAAGATTATACTCTCTTCCCACACAACGCCTCGTTCGCGATCCTTCATGTAGTGAATTTCGTCGAATATAACCCACGCTACTTCTTTCAGGACTTCGGAGCCGCGGTAGAGCATTCCGCGGAGAATCTCGGTGGTCATGACGAGACACGTGGCGTTCGGGGAGAGCGTGACGTCGCCGGTCATGAGGCCGACGTCGGTGAACTCCTGGCTGAGCTCACGGTACTTCTGGTTGCTGAGGGCCTTGAGCGGGGACGTGTAGATGACGCGCTGCCGGTCGCGGAAGGACATGGCAATGGCGTATTCGGCGACGGCGGTTTTGCCGGCAGAGGTGTGGGCGGAGACGAGAACGGACTCGTTGCGCTCCAAACACGCGATGGAGACCTGCTGGAAGGGGTCGAGGGTGAAGGGATAGGACTTCGCCATGGGACCGTTGTGGAGAGGGTTCGAGAGAGTTCCGTGGAGCTCGGAGTCCTTGTTCGAGACGTAACCGCTCGGAACGGCGACCTCGTGAACGCACGTGCGTTCAGCGCTGCGAGCTCGTTTCGGCTTCGAAGCAGTGTCTGGGACTGTAACTGGGAGTTCAGGTTCTCTTCGCTTTCCCAATGACGGTGATTCCTTCTTCTCGTTCTCCATTTACTTCGAGCTTCGGCGAGTGCTGCTACTGGCAAAGTTTGAATCTAACGGTGAACACGCCGGTGAGTATAACAGTGTTTGATTTTTCAGGCCGAAACCCTAACTTGAGCGCGTGTCCACAATTTTGTTATTTTCGGTGCCTGTTCAGTTTATGCCTTGGAGCATGCTTCGTTGTGATTATGGGCTTGAAGTGGAGTGGCAGGCCCAAAAAGGTTATGTAATAATGTAATAAATATAGATGGATGTCATAAGGTTACAATAAATAAATTTTAACCTATTTTCTTTTATGTAATCTTGCCATTTTAAGATACTTAAGTTAATTTAAATATAATAAAATATCTCATAAGGATAAGAAATTAACTGAACACACTATCCTGACACTTTATTCCACTAAGAAAGTTATTAAAATCGTTAAAATTGGTAGATTGGACTTTTTTAAAAATATTTTTCTTCCAATTATATGATTTTCAATAAACTAAATGTAAAAAAAAAGGTCTAATATGAAAAGTGTGTCTAGTTCATTTAAAAATGTTGTTAACATTCTTGCTTTTATATTTTAAAGTTTAATATTTCTTGTCAAATATTTCTAATCTACATTTCTTAATTTTAAAAGTATCTAATAAATCATTCTATCATACGATATTTTTTTTAAAATATAGAAAAATGGTAAATACAATAACATCTTATAGCATTCATCCACATTGAAAAAATATTAAACCGGTCAACAATTTCACTTATTTAAGAGCTTAATACCACGTCAATGATAAATTAATAAAAAAAGGTTGGTCTAATTGTAAAGTAATCATTGTAACTATCAACAAAAATTGATATTAATTGGGTTAGATGTTCATATAAATTTATTGTATGTCATTAGTGCCTAAATTATTTTTGCTTGGTTTAATATGTAAAAAAATTACCAAAAGTTGCTCACGTGAGTTATTCAATATTTTGATCCCTAGAGGTTTAGGACCGGAACCCCCATCTTATAATCAACGACTAAAAGTACGGATTTACTCAGGAAGTGGACTCATCTATTAGGAAAAAGGTTAGGTAGTACCTTTTATTTTCACAAAACTAATACATATACAAATAATTCGTAAAAAGACTAAATAATTGCGTTCAAAACTATTGATAGAATATCTTAATCGCCATTTTTATGATACAACTAATAATTGACCTTCTAATGTTCATCCTCCCTTTGGTTGGCATAAAGACCACAATCCCAATTATTAATTTTGTAATAATAATTCATCACATTAAGAATAGTAAATTGACTAAGAAGATTCATTTTACATTGGAAGGAGAAATAGTTCATTTTTAGTCATGCATAAACCGGCAAATCTGCTAGGCCCAAAAAAATATTTTGCTTCCCTCATAAGTTTACCTAAAAGCTGTATATGAATTTGGTATACAAATTGAGCAGATTAAATTACTTGTTCTAATATTTTTGCGTGTAGAATAATTGAGCCTACGTATTGAGTCACTATATATGTATTGGCTTCAGAAGTTGCCTACTTAATAATGCTTAGTTCTAAACACAAGTTAATCGTTTAACATTTTCTCAGCGTATTTATGCATAACTGTTGACAGTCATTTGGACAGAGTTTTCTGACTGAAAATCATAAAATGGAAGATATACACCGGTCAAATTTATCAACTGTGTAAAGGATCGATTCCACACCAAATATCATCATATCACCAGTAAGAAATAACCAGAAGAAATCTCATGATCAAAAAATTCAAAGCAATACCAGATAAAGTTTACAAACTATATTTCATTAGAACGGCATTGTAGTCTCTAGAATTTTTAAAATTGAGTTTCATGAAATTTTCTCAGTCCCGTCATCTTTCTCGCACAGATCAAACCAAAAGTATTTATCTTTGCTGAGAGGCACAAACCAACCCGAAGGAAACTCAGTAACTACTTCAAAATAAAAAAAAATAAAAAAAATTCCACTTTCTTGCAATCAGGAGTAGCATAATTGAATAAACCCCCAATTTGGCCCTGAGATATCATACGAACTCAATTTGGTAGTAAATTGCAGGAACAGGGCTAGTTTGGTACACAAATCAAGCACTGTCAAATTATAATAACACTTGACAATCTGAAATTCAAAGAACTATAAAACCACCAGAACAGTGCCTCCACCAAAGAAATCGTGGGAATATCTACGCATCAAACATGATTTCGAAATCCAAAACCCTAAAGATAGTAAAGATTATACGAACGCAGTAATTTCCCACCTGCTCAACCAAACACAAACTACAGAAGCCACATACCAGTTCAACCGAAAAAACAAAACAACACAAGTTCACATTCCCTTGATCAAGCATCTACCAGCTATCATAAACACAATCCTCCATAGATAAAAACAAACTAAAACGCAGGAACGATGTTTGAACATTGTAATCATAAGAAAAGGCCGATTATTTACTACTGCGTCTTCGCAAATTGTCTCGAACAAAACAACCTAATCCACTCTGAAAACCGGTCCATGAAGTTACAGACATTAAAATGGGAGAAAAAATAAAAGAAAGAAACGACGTCGCGTTGATGACGGGGAATCGGAGAGGTGGATCAGACGGGGCTGAAAAGCTGCGAAAGCGCAGGCTTAGGGTCAGAGTTCATACCGATGATGATGACCATAGGGATGAAACCGTAGTGAGTGATGACCTTCGCTTTTCGCATCGCCCATGTTGTCCACTCCTTCAGAGACTCGCACGCGGTTCGGTCTTCTTGTGCCTTCGATCCCTTCGAACTCTTCCCCTTCGCCTTCAGAGAAACCCTTGATGCCATTGAAACTGAATTCTCTTTTCTCTCTCTTTCTCTCCCTTTTTCTCCCTCCAAATTGGTCTATTTGGTGGACACCATAAACCCTAATTATAGTGGTCTTGTCGTATGGCTCGCACACTTGTCGCTTTACTCTTTCGAACCAAACATACCCGTGTCATAAAACGACACCAAGGATTGCGTCGTTTAATATGAAAATGGCTTAGAAAAACATTAGTTACTATTATATAAAATAATAATTCTGAATATTTTAACACTCTCCACTGGCTCTATATTTGCAGAAGTGTTGAATATATTTTATACTTTCAACACATTAAATATTTTTACTTTTTATTTATGAATTTATAAATATTAAAAATATTTGTAAGATAAAATTTTAGGTAATATAATACTACTTCAATAGATTGGATGTGCTTGATAAGGAGACAAAGATGAGTTTTTTCTTAAAAAAATTGGTAAAGCTAAGAAGATTTGCACTTCAAAATTTGATCAGCAAAATATTAAGAGACTAGTTTCTTTTATCAGTAAAACTAACAAGATTACCACTCCCAAATTGTGATTTTTATTAATTATTTGTTGGTTTATGAAGTACTTTTAAAAACTATAATTAATATTGAAATATATAATGTATAATAATATATTGTTAATGGTTATTTGTGTTTTATATATTTCCTTTAGTTCGCTCTAATTACTAATATGGCTAGTAATATTGTGATTATTTTCAATAAAAAGAGCTTTTGGAAAAGGTTGTAATTGAACATGAGTTATATAAATATTCTCACAATCTTGACATTTTAATTCTAATGAATAATTAAACATTTTAAAAATAATTCTTCCTATGTTATGTTGTACTTTCTCAAACATAAAAAGCATTGTGAAAATAAAAATAAAATAAATAAGGCTAGTTAGATTTTATTTTTTTTTTTGAGAGAGGATGGAGTCGGCTGAAACGAATCCCAGTGAAAATAATAATTGTTATGATATTTTTTGAGTAATGGTTGGGAGGAATTTACATTCTGCACCCCATCAAACCCAATTGCTCCCTATATTCTATGTGAAAAATATTTAAATACCTCTTAACTTACATTTCTTTTCTTCTCTTCCACCTCTTTTTCTTCTATCTTTCACAGTACATTCCTTGTATTCCTTGAGATTTTTTTTTCTCCATTCGTAAGTGAGATAGGTTGTCGTTGCACCATCATTAAATAGGTGAATTTTTAAGGTATATTTTTGTTTTTTTATTTTGTTTGCAATATGATTTCTAAATCTGAAAATACTTTTTAGATTATACAATTCATAATGTATATATTAATTTTTTTTTAAAATTGATTATTTGTTATTATTATTATTATGGTCATAGATATGGTGAAGATTAGAGATGAGTCATCATTTCAAACACAAACTAGAAAAATATTGATGTCATGGGTTCATAAAAGAGATGAGAAAGTTGTCACCATTTATCATTGATGAAAAAATCATAGTAGGATTTCTTAAAAGACCTCCTACTACCTCGTTGTCGTATAGTTATGTTTCTACATTGCTATTTTTTTTATTGTGAGACAGTTTTGTACATATGTACCGCTAGATTTCACATTAGCACAATCGTTATTGCTCAAACTTTTTAAGATAGATTTTGGAGACATCACGACAAAGTTAAGACATTATTGTGGTGCTCACATATGATTGAGTTGGTTGCACAAGGTGTACAAAGAGTCCATCATACATCATAGATAAGAGTTTGCAACTCAAGTTTATTTATTACATTTAGTTAGGTGCACGATTTTTGCTGATAAAATGCAACATTGGTTAACATATTATAATTGTCGTTATTTAGCAATTTGAGGTTATATGGTGGGTATGCACAAGGAATTATCACACTCACCCACGTGTATACCCAGTTGGAGAATGCTTACTTTAAGCACACAAAACATTTATAAGGTTATGTCATGTCGTCACATGTAAATAATACACATAATCTTAAATTTTCTTTTCAATTAAATATATGAATGATATTAATTTCACATTGGTTCAAATGTGGATATTTGAACACTTTCTAAGGATGGGCATTAGAATGTCAGTCCTCGTACTAGAAGCTTCTCTATCAAACATGTCGTTATATCGTAAAACACCATATAGGTATAGCTAACGTTGTGTGCATGTAGATCGGTTGTCTTACCCATGATGTGGTGCTTTATATTCCTTACTATGACTAACCTAGTCAACTGTTTGAGACGATAGCCATGTTCTCAAGATATATCCGACTGGGGACATGCTCACATCGTCATTTGCTCGAGCGTATGTTGCACAAGTTAAGATATGAGTAGACGATTCCTCAGCCTCCCCAACTTTTGGAAGGAGACGTATTTGTCGTCATTGATGATTAATGGTTGCACATTTTCGACCATTTTGTTATTGGTGTGATGTTGGCTTCACATCCCTTAGCATGTTGTGTCATTGAACACGTAGTCCAAATGATAGTTAAACACAAATGATTGTTGTCATTTCATAATCAAATTAAGATTTGTTTCAATATAGACAGTCAAACATAATGGTAAATCGTCTAACACGAAAAATATGATAGACAAGGTTAGTTAACCCCGAGTCACTTCCCCACGATTTCAATAGTAAATATAGTTAATCAATGTAAATAATTCGTCTACAACAAATAAAAGTTAGAAATAATAGTAAATATTTAGAAGGGGTTTAAGGATGTTTAACAATAAGAAAACTACTATTATATATTGCTCGAACATCGCTCTCAAGCTCTCATTTCCCCTTAAAGCTTGTGTCATTTTATAGATTCATTTGGTGTAATTATATTAGTAATATATTGTGTGTCATACATTCTTCAAATTTTTTAGTTTCCAACTTTTCAAAATTCTCATAATTTGTTTCCAGTTTTATCGTTAACTTTTATTGTTTATATTTTTGTAAATGGTTTGTTTCTAGTCTTGTTTTTTATACATTGTATACTTTATTCTCTGACTATTTCAATTAGATTTTGTTTTCTATTTTGATTAAAAAAATAACTTGGACTTTTGCTTAATCATAATCGTTCATAGTGGCAGGGGCTTTCTTTAAATTGACGTCTAGTTTATGTTATTTGCATCAAACTCTTTTGTTACCCAATTGTCTTCATTACAATTGGTGTTGTTGTTTGCTAAACCTATCACTAGTGGAAAAACACACATTCTATATTAGGAAAAAACAACGGTTAAAACGTAATCGATGTAAAAATAATGCGTTACATTTTTGAAATTATATGCAAAGATATTATAATGGTTGGGCTCCCAACCATTGTAGTATCTCTCTACTACAACGGTTGTGATCTCCAAACCCTTGTAGTATCCCCTGTTTTAATCCTCACGCACTGTTTATTGACCTAATGTTTTCATTGCTTTCATTATTTGTCTTTGCCTCTCGCGTCACTGAGTCTTTCTGGTGCTTATTTGTTTTTCTCACTCACGCTCATTTGATTGGTTCCTTCATTGCCTTCATTTACCTTTTTTAGTGTTTTCGACAAAGGTTGTTTGCTAACCTTTTTACGTTATAGGTTTTTGAGATGCTATACGCTTGATGCGTGATATTTTCTTCACCGTGAATGCATGGTTCGACACTCATTACCACTTCTCTTTGCAAGAGGTTAGTAATTTTGTAAAATTTAATAAAAATAGTTAGAAATTTGTTTTTGACCCAACTTTTTTTATTAACAACTTGATTTAGTCTATATTTAATGGTAGAGTTCGCACGTTGTATAGATTTATCATAATTTTTGAGTTGCAAAATTTTAGCGCGAAAAAACATTAAACGACCATAATTTTTTATGGAGAGCTCGATTTGAGATGTTATAAAAATGAAAGTTGTTTGAAATTGCGTAACAAAGTTCGTGGCCCTATGCAACCATTATAATATCTCTTTCACTTTGGCAAAAAGTGGGTTTATATAGTGATTTGTCAAGAATCGAGGAAGTATCTTCTATTTACTATAGCGTTGGTCAACAACTATAATATGTCCAGATTTTTTACTGCTTTGAAATCTATAGTGGTTTTATAACTAGTGTAAAAAGTGGTTTTTTCACTAGTGTATACTTCATGTAATCACTATACTATCTATTTAGACTAAATTTTCAATATAACATAAAATAAAAGTTAAGGTCCAAATAAAATCTAGTTGGATGAATCATAATTAACACTAATTTTATTATTTATTAAGTCCTAAAAAGTTATGACTAAAACTTCAAAATGTGAGTGAAATTATGCTCATCAATGATCGTGGTCACAATATGAGCATGCTTGTTTGGTGAATTGTTGTGTTTATTATGTTGTCATGATTTTTTGTTTTTATTTTTCATCTACCCAATGTAGTGTGGTTCAATAAATGAAAGATATATTCAAGGAGATTGCCGACATTCTAAAGTGCATGAACAAGTGTAGTCATGTAGCAAGAGATATTCGAAAGTGCATGAACAAGTGTAGACAGGTAGCAAAAGATATTTGAAAGTGGAATAAAACTCACAGTACATTACAATTAGCCTGAAATATTATGAACAAATGAATCGTTTATATTAAACATCTATAAGTTATACGAGACAGACATTGAAGACCATTGTCTAATATTTAAATTTTATATTTTTAAATAATATTATACACATATTTTGATTGTTGATATATAATATATTATTGTCGTTTGAGAATGTTTACTATCGTGAAAATTGTTTTCATTACAAAAAATCTTTTTATTGAAAAAACATCTTTCCAATAGATAGAGTTATTTACTTTAATAATTGATAGTGTTTGAAATCAATTAAAATAAAATATAAATATATTTAATAAAAAATATAAAAAAATGTATTCTAAGATATATAACGAGAAATATAAATTTATAATTTTAAAAGGGTAAGAATGAATTTCTAGATTACAGGAGGTGTCCTTGAGTTTTATGGGGGTACAAGACGTAAAACCCTGGTTGGGAAGGGGTTGTTTCGACAAACAATAGAGATATTTCTCTTCTTCCATAAAACCCAAAACCCTACTTCTTCTGTCATATTATCCTCACCTATGCTTCTTCTTTCACTTCTTCAACTCACTTCATATCCTCTCTTTCATATCATTCATATAAGCATAGTGCTCAAGCTCCAATCGCGGTACGTTTCTCACCTCACTCTTCTTTTTCCTTCCATTTTTTTTTTTCTCTCCACACTCTCTTCAAACACCGCCACAACACTGATTTCAACCGTCGTAACCGAATTCAAATAATACGAGCATTTGATCGCAGCTATAACGAATTGCATCTTCTCCGAAAATTCGGTTTGCGTTCCATTTCAGCGTCATTTCTGAACTCTGATTCCATTTTCTTCCATTTTTTTGTGGTGCAGATGAGAAGCACTGAACACTGAGGGTAATGGAAGGCTATGATACGCGGAGGGATAACGGTGGAAATGGAGTGGTAGTGCCACCGTGTACTTGCTCACGCGACGAATTTCGCACACGTGGCGGTGGAAAAGAATTATCGCGAATTGCTGCTGCTAGAAACTGTTATTCTGCTTCAAAATATGACATGGCCGTGACGCGGAACGTTAAGAAAAAACAAAAGCGTAAAGGTATTCAGGAGCTGTTCACTGCCGATTACATTGTGAACAGAGTGGTACGGAAGGATGGTCCTCCGCTTGGTCAGGAGTTTGACTTTCTTCCTTACGGTGCGTTTTGAATGATTTATAGTTATTCTACTGTGCGCCGAGCGCTTAATCCTCTGTTTTTTTTTTATTCTACCCGGTACTTGTGAAACGATGATATTGAATGGGAGTATAGGGTTGTGCTTTTTGGTGATCAGATTCAGTGGATTTTGTGTTGTTAAATACTCTGTATATTACGATTCACGAGTGCGTGGATATTTACTAAATTTTTTAAGAACAATGGGGTATATATGATTCTTTCAGTAAAAAACTTTGTATTACAGGAATTAGCTTTGATTTCCAAATTAACACCATCCCTTTCTTTGATTAGAGTGAACACGGAAGGGAGTAAATAATAGTCATTAGTTAGTTAAGCATCGTATTTATATATGTATTCATAGGAAATATGAAGTTAATAAAATGTTTATTTTGGTTTGATTATTAATCATTACAGATGTTCTCAAACTTGTTTTCTTTCTGACAGAAGAAAATAAATTGTTTGGCCTCAATTCAGTAATGAGTCGCAAAAATGGGCACCTCTATTTTTTATTTTCTTCCGTTGTGCACTTGTACTAAGCAAATAATATACATTGTTTTTTACTCCTCCCATTTAGTCATTTTCATTATTATTATTCTAAGCATACCTTTAATTCTATTTAGTCTTCTGCACCTACCTATTATAACTTTTATAACGATCCTTGTTTCCATTTCCTCTTTGATTGATTAGGACCCAAATACTTCACTTCTGCTTGTCAAGAGGACCAAGGATCCTCAAAAAGGAGGAAGGTAACCTTTAGTATTCCAAGAATGATTTGTGATGTTTCTTTTGACACTCCTTTACATTTATCACAAGTTCTTTTTGGTCAGGGTTCCAAGAGTGCAATTCAAAGTCTCGCCGATTGTAATATGAAAGCACCTGTGAAGAAGCACGGTATTGGCAAAGGTCTGATGACAGTTTGGAGGGCAACAAATCCTGATGCTGGAGACCTTCCAATTGGTTTTGGTGTTGATGGCCAAGAAGTTTCTTTACTTTCAAATTCTATAGGACAGAAACTGATCCATGAAAACAACAGGTCACGGAAAACAGTTAACAGGAATGTAAGCTATCTAAACCCATAATATTATGCACACTGTCTTCTTCCTATACAAAACATGAGTGAGCTTGTTAGTTCTGGTTAATAATAGTAGGTCCGGATTTTTTTTTTTCTGAACAGGTAATGCCAAAAAATAAAACGCAGAATAAGAGAAATAAATCGCAGGATAAGAGGAAGTTTTCCATGCAAAGAAGAGTGGTAATCAAAAAGTTGAATGTGAATTTGTGTTTACTGTTGAATGGTTTGGCAAGTTTTTTTTTTCTTATCTGGCAGGGGGAATTGAACCTATATGTTACACAGAATCAGTCAACAAACGAAAATTGTGGACTAGCTCTGGATAATTCAGTATCCGAGGAGGGAGTTGATCGAGTTTCAATGTTAATTGATGATGAAGAGCTAGAGCTGAGGGAGTTACAAGAAGGAACCAATCTGTTTAGGTGTTCTAATCATCTTGCTGCCAGTGGAATGCTTGTCTGCTCACTTTGTAAAGGTAATTTGGAGGAACAAAATTTGACCAGTATTCCTTGTTATATTCAAATGAGTAATGATGTTATGAAGCTAGAATGTTCCGATTCTGATTAATTCCATTCATTAAATGCATATGGCATGATACAGATGCGCCGGTGAAGTTTCCTCCAGATACCATCAAGATGAAGAAACCTATCCATTTGCAACCTTGGGACTCCTCACCAGAAATTGTGAAAAAATTATTTAAGGTGCATACAATCAATCAGCTGTGACTTAAGATATGCTTATGTTAATGATGGTACTTTCTGTGCAGATGTGTTTCTACACTCATCCACTAAAGTTTCTATTCTATAACATGCATTTTTACTACCCAAATAGCACAAAACGTTGCCATGCTAGAAAAATGTAAAAAAATTTAATCAAGATTGTTGTAAAAGTAAATGGAAAGATGTAGCACTTTATATCAATAATTATAAATATAATAAGTTTTTCAAGCAAATTTACTCAGCATTGGCGTGCTTTCTATGTGATTCTCCTGGTGAGTGTTTCTGTCGTAGCTCAACCTTCCTGTCACAATCTCATTCTCTGCGTCCTTTGAAAAGTTCCTTTGCATCATGGATAAAAAGGTGTTCAATCACTAATCACATGAAATCCGACAAGCCATGGTCAGTTAATAATTTGGATGGTATAGAGACACAAGGAAATTTTGGAGAGTGTTTTGAGAGAATTCAAAACTCATTTCCCTACACCTCTGTTGCAGCCTGTCTGCGAAAGATATAAGAGGTGTTTTAGGTGGAATAAAACTGTTTCTAGACACCCACATGATCAAAACATTTAGTACACTTAAAAAAGATTGCAAGGCTATTGGTCGGAAAGGAGGGGGGACAAGGAATTCCACTTCTAGGATCACATGGTGTGTTTTCCAGCAGCCACTGAAAATTAGCTGTGCCTGGAAATTTTTATGCTGCGGAGCACCAAACCAGCCATGGGAAGAGGCTCGCCTCCTGTTATTGTACTTGCTTCTAGACTGTATGAGACCATGACTAGTTCTCTTTTGAATCCCTCCTACCATTATTGTTTTAACAAAACCTACCTAAGTCTTGAAGCTCAACATTCTTTCTTGTCTGCATATTTTGTTTATTATGCTTCTGGAATTTAAAAATGTGATGGACATGATAGATTATATAACGTGACAGTGAACGAAATTCTTCCTGATTCTAGTGCCTTGTTATTTGTCAGACAGATCATTATGGGTTTTTGTTTAATATTTGGATTTACTATTACTGATTTTTGGATTTATTAGTTAGAACCTGCTGGATTTATTTTATGTGACAAAAGAGTTCTTTCTTTGATTAGCTAATCATTGTCATTGTCATTTTTAAGGTGCACTGAAGTTACCACATAGCTTCATTTTAATTTATTTTATGACAAATAACTTTAAATTGACATGGAACTCACTTTATTTGGACAGGTTTTCCATTTCATTTATACATATGCTATAATTGTTGATATTTGTCCCTTCACTCTTGACGAGCTTGTTCAAGCTTTTCATGACAAGGTTATAAGCCATCTGACCCATGCTTATACATTGGAAGTATTTCCAATTTTTATTGTTTAATTGTAATTTTAACATCCAAAATATCTCTCTCTTTACTGCATGTGTTTCCCAGGACTCAATGTTACTTGGCAAGATTCATGTGGCCCTTCTCACACTTCTTCTATCTGACATTGAAGTGGAGCTTACTAATGGATTTTCACCACATTTAAACAAGTCATGTAACTTTCTTGCATTGCTTCACTCGGTGAGTTGCTTATTTTCCTTACCTTATTTTGGGAGTTCATGGATCATTAAGTACTTATTGTGTTATAATATTTAATATAGAATGACTTATTGTTTTATAATACTTTAGATGTTGTACAAGTTCATTACGTGTTTACTTTTATAATGATTTGGCAGGTTGAAAGTCAGGAATATTCCCTGGACTTCTGGAGAAGATCTCTAAATTCTCTTACTTGGATTGAAATACTCCGTCAAGTGCTGGTTGCTTCTGGATTTGGTTCGAAGCAAGGCTCCTTACGCAGAGATGTCCTTAACAAGGTATTCCAAAGTCCAAACGCACCTATTCTACATCTGATTTGACTTGAATATGTTTATGCTTTAGATTATTGTATGTGTTTTTTACATAAATCAGATATTCTAGAGGCTTTTGATTATTATTAGTGTATGCTTTTTCTATGATCTGCCATACTACAATACAAGACATCCTAAATGGTGAACATCTGTTTTGCTGTATATTGTATTAGACAGATTTTGAGCTAAAATAATATTTAGCTTAGATCATATATGTTGTAGATGAAGGCAATAGATTCACGGTGTTCACTTAGTCATGGAAAAATTAGGTTTCGAAAATGCCTGTCTTTCTACCACCCACAACTTCCAGTTCCTAAGAGAGGGAGAATATCCCTGCTCCTTCCCCCAGAAATAAAATAGCATCGTCTTCTTAGATTTACTAATTACTATCCACTCCATGACAGTATTAGCAGTAAACCTTTGCTGAAAGGCTTCAATTTCATCTGATTCATGAACTACTAAACTGTTGTGATGAAGTTGTTAAGCATGTACTTTGAGTGTGTTTGACCCAACTTACTTTTTAACCTTTTTTCTCCTTAAGAGAAGTTGGGCCAAAAAAAAATTATGTATAAGTTCTTAATTCAGGAGCTTATTTTACAATGTAGATATTAAAAAAGTAGCCTTTGGAAAAGTTCCCTCAAACATCTTGTGATTGGCTTATGCGGATCTTTTCTGTACCAAGGCACTTATCAATTCCATGACTTGTATTTTTTTTCTTTAATTTATTTTCTAAATCATACCTTTGCGTTGACTTATAATTCGTCTGTACAATGATTTAATTTATTTATTTCCTTGACCCTTGTGAATGCTGATTATTTCTATGTGAACCTTGTCATCTTTTTTTCTTAAACAAAATATAATTTTGTTTACATGTATAGAAATTAAAAACTTTAAATACCTGTACTTTTAATATTTTTATTTACTTTTATTGTTAAGATAATTTTGGATAATATTTTTATTTTATAAATGTGGTTTTTCATTTGACAAATAACATGTTTTAGATTAACTAACACTTTAAAAAGAAATTACCGAGCAACTTTTTTTATTGTAGCTTGAAAAGGAGCATTTAAGCTTAAATATAGAATTTAAGGAACAACTTAAACTTAATTTTTTAAGTTATAATTTTCAAAATTGACTTAAAAGTAACTTTTATGCTAAAAATAAGCTGGGTCGGACATACTCTCTGGTTTCAATACCAATAAATTCTGCTCGATTCTCGAATGTCTAAACCACTGATTTTGGCATCTCAGATGAAATTTTAGTAGTTTCAATGGATATAGCTTGGATTATGACTGGTCTGTTAATTTAGGGCCTTAGGCGGTTAGTTAAACTGAGATAGTTAGAAGAAATAAGGCATGTTGCTATGAATTGGAAGAGGAGTTGAGAGGAGTTAGTTGGTGAGTTATCATTGTGGCTAAGGGGAATCCATCTTGATTGTCCAGGTAATTTTGTTATTTAATAAACATTACCTTTTTCATGTGGTTAATCTGAACTTCTGTTTTTCGGATTACTGTATTGCTCTCTGAATTTAATTCTGATCCATCAACAGTGTAAAGATACACTATATCAGTGAAGCATCTATTGCCACCTATTTCTTTATTAGGGGTTTTGAGTCAGTCAATAAGCTTGTCTTGGATGTTAGTCCAAGTTTTCAGTACTGAATGTTTTGGTTTTAAGGTATAACCTTACATCTATGTTTTGTAGGAATTGAATCTTCTTGTAAACTATGGTCTATGCCCTGGCACCTTGAAGAGTGAGTTGTTTAATATCTTGTCAGAGAGAGGAAACAATGGATGCAAAGTGGTTGAGCTGGCAAAGTCAATGCAGGCAACTAACTGCTATTTTCTGATTCATTTTTTTAACATTATATTCTTTGTCTATATTACTGATGAATTTCAACTGTATTTTTGATATCATATAGATTGTTGAATTAAACCTTGCGAGCACTACAGAGGAACTTGAGTCTTTAATATGTTCTACGCTTTCAAGTGATATTACTTTATTTGAGAAGATTTCATCAACTGCTTACCGATTGCGTATGAGCGCAGTTATGAAGGATGGTGATGAATCTCATTCAGATACAGAGGACTCTGGTAGTGTTGATGATGAACTTAATGACACTGACACATGCAGCAGTGCTGAAAATGATTCAATAAATTCAAGTATAAGAAAATTTAATAGTATAAACAGTCATAAAAATAATATGTTGCAAGTGTACACTGAAATTGATGAGAGCCGTCCGGGAGAAGCGTGGTTATTAGGACTGATGGATAGTGAGTATTCGAACTTAAACATTGAAGAAAAATTGAATGCATTGGCAGCTTTAACTGATCTTGTTTCCTCTGGATCCAGCATTAGGATGAAGGTAAATAATTAACTGTAGGCAAAGGTTGTCATTGAATTATCTCCCCCTCCCTTTTAAATTAAACTGGAATGTTAAATGGATAAAATGGAAGTTACAGGCTTTGGATTGTCTCCATTCCTCTTGCATCCCCTAAGATGTTTTGTGCAGTGATCTTATCATGTTAAGTTGTATCCTGAATGATCTGTTTTGTACAGGATTTGTCTAAAGTCACAGCTGATTGCGATTCTAGCATCCAATTACGAGGGTCTGGAGCTAAAATAAAGAGATCAGTAGTTAAGAAAACTGGGCCACTTTTGAACCATAAACTACACTTGAATTCTGATCCCTGTACTGTAGACTCCTCATCAGTATTCTCAAGATTCAACAGTTATGAAGCTTACTTACAAAAGGGAAAAGGTTCATCTATTTCACATCCTGTTCAATCAGTGTTTTTGGGATCTGATCGTCGGTACAATAGATACTGGCTTTTCTTGGGCCCATGTAATGTAGATGATCCTGGTCACAGGAGGATATATTTTGAATCTTCCGAAGATGGTCACTGGGAGGTCATTGATACTGTGGAGGTGAATTTCCTTGTGTGTAAGAAAGTATATTTTAGTTACACATATTGGAAACATGGAAGAGTAAACAACCAAACATGCATTTGTCTTATAGTCCTCGTGTGTCTAGCGTTTGCATTACTATTTTATTGTTACTTATTTGTATTTGGTTAACCTGTATCTATGCAGGCGTTGTGTGCTTTGATGTCAGTTCTGGACGATAGAGGAAAACGAGAGGCTCTTCTTATTGAATCATTGGAAAGGAGACAAACATCACTATGCAGAACTATGGCCAAGATTAACGTTAATGGTACTGGAATGGGTTCTATGTCACAGTCTGATCAATCTGAACTGGATATGGTGACAGATGACAGTTATTCTCCTGCATCTGATGTAGACAACCTGAACATGACCGAGACTGCTAAAGACTCTTTGCCTTCAGCTGGGGCTGTGGTAATTGAAGCTGGAAAGAAAGTAGAGGATCAAATTAAAAAATGGATCCGTGTTCAAGAATACGATTCTTGGATTTGGAATTCATTTTATTCAGATCTCAATGTTGTAAAATATGGTAGAAGGTCTTATATGGACTCTCTTGCCAGATGTAAGAGTTGTCATGATCTATACTGGAGAGACGAGAGACACTGTAAAATTTGCCATATGACATTTGAGCTTGATTTTGACCTAGAAGAAAGATATGCAATCCACATAGCCACATGCAGGGAGAAAGAAGACAGCAATGCATTTCCTAATCATAAAGTGCTGTCATCACAGATTCAATCTCTGAAAGCTGCAGTTTATGCTATCGAGGTAAATCGTCATTCATTTGCTTCAATTTTGATGATGCTTACTGGCATTGATGTCTTGTTTTGTTACGTTGGACCTTTTAGGGCACAAATTCAATGCAATTGGTTGGGCCTTGCGGGAAAATTGATACTTCATTCTTTCTGCTACTTGGTTTTGTTTGAATAGGATTATTCGATTTCTAGAAAATATTTTACTTATGTTACTTCTAATCTTAGATAAGCATGATAGTAAATTGATTTCAAATGTGTTCCCTATCTTTTTATCTGCTTGTCCAACTTTCTGATGTTCTGTATCGAAAACATGACATGGTTTACAAGTTTTTTTAAGCACGTGGGCATTTTGAAGATTGATTATATTTCCATTTCTCTCATCGCACTGTTTGTACAGTCTGTTATGCCTGAAGATGCCCTCGTTGGTGCTTGGAGGAAATCGGCACATAAACTATGGGTGAAACGACTCAGACGCACCTCAACTTTAGTAGAGCTTTTGCAGGTTATTGTTTTAACTTTATGTTTGATAGAATTTCTGGAGTGTCTGAAATTCTATTGCTCTTAAATTAATTTAAATCCATTTTCTTATGAATTTTTAATTTTATAGGTTCTTGATGATTTTGTTGGTGCCATCAATAAGGACTGGCTGTTTCAATGCCAATTTCCGGATGGTGTGGTTGAAGAAATTATTGCATCTTTTGCATCTATGCCCCATACATCATCTGCCCTTGGTCTGTGGTTAGTGAAGTTAGATGTCATAATTGCTCCCTACCTGGACAGAGTCCATCCTCTGAAAGTGCAGAGAACCAGTAAGAGTTAAAGTACTTCTATATTATTAGAAATAATAGATCACATGGCATGATATCATTATTCTGGCTGTTATAGTTTGTTTTGTTGCAGTTTCACTTAGTTTAGATTTTTGGTTATCTGCTTGAAAATTGAGGATATATCATATATATGCCCAACGGTCTTATGATTTTTGTTCTGTTGCATTATAAAGTTCCCAGCATGGTAATTCATTTCATTTAACTTCCTGCCCTCAAATCTCATCATTCCACCCATCATTAGATATCCAAAGGTAGTTTAGTTTCACACCTAATGTATTGTGTTCATACACGAGGATGTGCCAACATATTACTGATGCATAGTTGAACTCAAAGTTGCATATTCTTTGTGCAAATTGGTGGTGTAGGATATGCCTAATTCAGTCCGCCTAAAGTTCCCTCTCCCTTTTTGAGTTAATAATTTATTCAAAAGAAATACTATCAATTACCAAGACAAACATGCAACTCTAGATCGTTAAACAAAAAGTGTTATATTACAACTTAAAAGGCTGGAATGTAATTTATTTTATATTGTGTTTTCCCCCTTTTTTTTTTGGGATTGTCCCAGATGTTTTCAGTGTACTGTGGTCATAAGATATGTATTGGGTCTCTCTTTCAGGTCAACATGGTCCTTGGCGATAGGTTTGCTTACGTTTGTTTAATTGCACTCGTATATTGGAATTGAAATGAAGAAACTACCTATTCCGCTCCTTGACGTCCCCCGGGTGGATTTATCTTACTTGATCAAAGATTCTTGTGCTGCCTTCAATTGGTTCCTAATTTTTAGATTGACTACAATACAAACAGTTTGGCCAAGGCTTAGCACACGTCAAAATCCATGTTTCTTGTATTCTCCCCCTTATCCTCCTTTTTCCCTTATACCAGCAATCTTGTTGGTCACATGTATAGCTTTAGATTTTTTTTTATATAAAAAAATACTAGGTAGCTCCAGTTTTTTGGTGCGTAGTCCCACTCGGTTTCTACAAGGTCACCCATTTTTCTTGCTTCTTGATGTTTGTGCTCTTCTCGTTTGAGAAATCAATTTTGTCTTTGTATCTTACAGATTAATAATGTCGTATTTGGTTGAAAATAATTTGTATTATGAGAGAGGATTACAGAGTTTGAGGCCATTTATCAAGTAAAAACGACATGCGAGTTTAAGTGCAATTTTCTTTGCTTTAAAGTTCCTAAAAATAGAGCTAGTAAATTACCTACCTACCTTTCAAATTGTTTGATGAGTATTTTACATCAGAAATAATTTTTAAATTTAATGTATGAAATAATATTCATATTTCTCCCACAAATAACATAAATTAAAGGCATAGACTCAGCCTATTGATTCACATTTCACATGCATCTAAAGTTATTGATATTGTAAGTGATTACAGCACAAGAAACAAAATATGCAGACGAGAAATTCAAATGAATGAGAACATGATAAAAATGAGGGAGAATGTTTTGCAAACAAGTGACAAAATTAGTGAATAAAAGTTGTGTAAATGTGTGGCGGGGAACAATGTACACATCAGTGAGAATGAAAGATCATTGAAATAAAACTGGAAAAAGAATATCATGATGGTTAAAAGAAAAGATATAAACAAATGGGTGAAAATTTGGGGAAAAAGAAATTTAAATGTGACAAAATGTACAAATTCGAAATGATGAGAAAAACATGAAAAGTCATTTTTTTTACCATAAATTAGAATAAAATGTTAATTGATTTTGTTGATTAATCTTCATTTAATAATATGATTGGCCATAACTATTTTTTAAACGGTTCTTTCTGTTTATAAAGTTTGAACTTGCCATCTTAACATCTGAATCTAGTTATACTTAATGTCGGTAGGAGGAAATAACTGAAGAAGAAAGAAAAGAAGTTTGCAACAAAAATATATTAAATACAAAAATGAATTATTTATCGTCAAATTTTTATCATTAGTTTACAAATATTTATCAATCATATAATATACACTAAATGACTCTTTTTTACATTAGTGACATTGAGGATTAAACTTATTTCACGCATTTATTTCAATTTCAACTATAAGGTTAATCTTGGCGATTTAAGTCGGTCAAAAGATCAAAGTTTTTCAACGGCATTTGTCTTGAAATCCTTGTTGACTGCTTCTAGTATCTTAAAACTATATTTCACCAACATCTCCTTCTCTACTATCTTTTTTGTATGTTCACGCATCCATCTTTACGTCCACATCTTTCTTTTGTCCCTCTAGAACAAACATGAATCATACCATTTTAATAACCTGCTTTATATCATATTTAGATATCTCATTAATTTTCTCCTTATTTTAGTATAGTATTGATACTTGATATTTAAACTTAAAAATTAGTATGATATTTTCATTTTCTCCTAATTTCACTTTAACATCACATTCACATTGTCCTTGTTAAGATTACAACACATATACTATATTTCACCCCTACATAATCTAAACTTTTATTTCCAAAGTCTTTCTCGTGTTCCCTAGAGTCCTAATCAAAACTACATCATTCGCAAAAAAATATAAAATGAGGGATAGACCTTTGGGTCTCTAGAGACCCCATTCGTGATTAAATTAATCCGTGACTACAGGTTGAATCCTAACGTAATACTTTTTCCTAAAGAAAATCCTTAGTTTTGTTTATCAGAATTCTTTTACTAATAGTTACTCCCTCTTTTATGTTTTATATAACTTCAATATAAACCACACCAGTACTTTTCTTCTCCAAACTCCCCACAATACCTGACACTCATCATGAGTTTTTCTTAAGTTAATAAAAATTATATGCGAGTTTCTTTCTTTACTTTAACATCTTATTCATCAACTATCTTGAAAAGATAATTTTCTTTTATTATAAACCTTCGCGGTATAAAACCAAATTAATTCGCTCAATCACTTTCCCATAGTCTGCTAATGTGACTCACTAGATTTATACCTGTAATTGAACAAATCTAAAATATTTCTTTTGGTTCTTAAAGACAAAGACCAAAGTGTTCTTTCTATACTAGAGTCTTTTTATTAGTTATCAAAAGCTCATTAAAAAACTTAAATGAGTCAAATAATATCTTGTTAACTTACTTTCAAACTATACCGACATTCATCTTAAGAACCTCTTCTATTCTTCGATTCAAAGTATATGTTAATATATCAATTTTCATTCATCTCCTATTTCTAGTCCTAAATATTAGAATTCCATCCTTGTCCATCATTACAAAAATTATAAAATCAATTCTTTATCTCCTTTATAAATCACAATATACGTCAAACATTCCCTTTGATTCAAATCTCTTGTTTTCTGTCTGTTTTTGGCAATCTTTTAATATCTTGCGTTCTCCACCCATTCTTTGTTATACGATGTTCGTAAACTCTTCAAAAACTTTAACTGTGTTTCACTCAATTTTGTCTTATCTCATGCCCAATTTTTTGCACAATTACACCCGTTTAAAATTTTGAAACATGCTCTCTTACTTTATCTTGAACATTTTCATTATAGTACCGATATCCTTGTCTCAGTCCAAAACGTGTTAACTAAACAAAGTTTCTTTAACAGTCGTCCCTGTCTTCTAATACATAACACTACCATATAGTTCCTAATTACCCCTCTCCAACAATTTAGAAAGAAAAAGCAAAAAAGGAACACTTAATTATAATATGAAGACTATTGTTTGGTCTGGTGACATAGAAACTACGCTATACTTTACGCGTGCAGAATTCGATTTCCACCGTGATTCTCGGCTTTCTTCCAGCTTTTGAAAAGGACACGTTGATGAAACTTGTCAATAATTTTATTAATAAATGTTCTCAAAGCACGAGTACAGAAGAACATGATTCCAAATGCAATAACTTCAAGTTCTTTAATATGCCCACCAACAAAAATATTAAAAACAGCTAAACTGCAAATACCGAAACTAAAATGTGGCTAATATTAACGTTGATCGACATATATTGCAATCCTGTGTGATCCTTAAGTAGGCATTTAACAATTCAAAAGTCCTCACATCTAAAAAAAAAAAACGAAAGCATAACTTTAAAACCTCTGTTCAATAATTTCGATAACTCTAAACCAAAGCCAACATGAGCTTCAGACACTCTGCTTCTTCGTTTTCAAAATGGATCCAAGAAAGATGAAAGGAGCAATCAAAACATTACATCAACTGCAACACAAACACAGCTATTTTAAGAAAGTTTATCGAGAATGTCATGTTAATCGAAAGACTTGTATATTTTAATGCTCAAATATTATTATTCTGCGAATTTTACTTTCTATAATTTTTCTACCAATTTTTGTAAATAAAGCATCATTTTGTTACCAATACAGTGGTAAATGTGCAAAAAAAGACTCCAATGGTAAAATTTATGAAATAATAATAGTAGAATGATAAAATGCACAATTAAGCCCAACTGAAAACATATTAATAGTATTACGCTGCTTAATAACAATGTTTCTGTAAGAAACGACTCTGCCAAACATGATAGTAACTAAGTTGCTTAATAAGGTCAATCAATGATCAACAACTACAAAGTTTCATCATTTATCTTACAGTCAATTCAAACATACTCTACCCATATCAGTGATCATTAAATAATAAATATTAAACAATTTTTTATAAGTCCACATTATGAAACAATATTTAGAAAAACTTAAGGGTTAGAAAATGATTATGATCAAACTAACGAATTGAAATGCTCAGCATTTGGAAGAGACCTTTCAAAACTGATCGTGAATGAATTTACCTCGTAGTGCACCCAAACTCACATCTGCGTTGAAAATATTTTTCTGCTCCTTACAAGTACTGATGATATTTGAGACTAATGTAGATGCACTGAGATTCAACATTTAAAGATTTTCTTATCTTCCAGGATTTTACTACCGCGAAAGGCATATCTGTAAGTCATTACAATTTAAATTTATTAAGTATTCAGAAATAAAAGATTATTGCTAAAAGCCTCCCTATTTCTAACATTGCAAGCAAAATGCTAAATCATGAGATGGATGGATGAAAGCATGACTTGACCAATAGCAATTAACACCAGATTATCTGCTATTCTTGCCATGGCAAACTATGAAATCTTGGTTAATTGTCAATTTCCTTTTATATCCTTAATTAATTGTGGAAGTTATTAATGAAGTATGTGTTCATTCCAATGAAAGTAAATGCATTTATGGAACTTTTAACAATATAATATAAGGCATATTCATTGGTTGAAAAATTATCTCTAGTTATAGTAGTCGCACGAAATACAACCACCCCTTAAACCATTTATGAAATAGAAGTTAAATTATGACATTAATAATTAGGCTTAATTAACTTTAATACTTTCATTGGTCTTGATGAATTTTATGTTTGTTTTTCATATACACGAGGACGAAAGTGAAACAAACAAATTTGCCAAACTCATCCTTACAGAAGAAAGGCTATTAGATGAGTTTACAGAATGCCAGCCAATTCAGTAGTCTCTCACTACAATCGATAAGAAAGTTTTCTTTATTTCACATTATATACTGTCAATTCCCCACTATGTTCTTGCAAGGGATACTCTGTGCAAATATTTATAACATGAAAAAGAATTTAAACCGGAAACAAGATCAGGAAATTCACACTGAAGTCAGATAAAATACCGATACATACTGTATTATTTTAAAGTGGAGACAGTTTCATATCCCTCTGCCTCAATAGCTTCTACCATTGATAAGTCACCTGTTCTTGCAATTTTCCCTTTGTCCTGATTTTTTTGAGAAAAAAAAAAAAAGGAAAATGTCCATTCATATTATTTCACAGTTTACAGCATAAACATAAGACATATACACATTCAGTTTCTCACACATGGTCTAAAATTGCTTTCTAAGAAAGATAAACAATACTCTATCAGAAGGCAAGTAAATGTCTATTAACTTGCAAACTTAAACAAGATATAAATCAAATATTTAGCAACATGCTCTTAACTACCAAAATGCCAAAGATCACAACTATTTTACAAAATATTTTTCTAAAGTTTCAAGAGTTGTCAATAGCATGCTATAATATAACGGCACCTAGGGGCCATATGCACTACCACAGCATTGCACTTTCTGTAGCAGTGGTATAGCACAGTTATGCTGAAGCTGTACAAACCTGAGATTGCCCAAGGATATTAACATTAGAGGGTCATTTGTGGAGGAGGTAATTTTAGGAAAAAAAGGGATTTCAGCTTACAGAAATTCCTTTCAAAGTTCATGATTACCATGCTTCACTTAACTCTCTCTCCTATGTTTTGACTACTTCACAACTTCCTTTTGATCCTCTGGTGACTTTCAGGCAACCCAAGATGAAGCTTATTTGACATCTAGTTCTCACTCTTAGTTACAGATTTCTCTTGTGATTAAATTTAGTTTTAATTGTTCTCTTATTCTCATCCATCTCTGTTTTCAGTGTTATTGTCACACAACAGAGTTCCCTTTTCTGTTTTCTCTAGTTCCCTTTGTTCCATCAGTCCATGTTCTCCGTTTACTGACTCTATAATCTAAGTCTCAAGTTCTTTTGTCATCTATCACCCACGGACCCAAACTAATTGTAGCAGCAACCACCGGAATCTAGAACAGTAGAATAAGCTAGCACACACACAAAGACAATGATATAACAAGATTCAGCAATGTTCCTACGTCCTTGGAAACAAATCAGTTGTCTTTCAACTGTTGATTAGAAATAGGGTTATAATCGCTCCAACATCTACCCACCCATAGATATGAGTCATGCACAACTCTAAAGCACTCTCTTTTTCTTTATCTATTTGGTTAGTCACGACATCCTTCGTTACTATTTTACTTGTACGTTTTCTTAAAAGCTAAAACCTATAGATTAATAACGAACATGTCAAGATACTTTAGTACCTTCTAATATTTGATCGTTTGTATTTATATAAGCTGTATAAAATATTTCAAACTAGTCATTATCCCACTAAGGCCTATATTGTAAATTATTCAGTTTCATCCGCAATCCTGGGATTGTTAACAATGACTGTGTCAAATAATGTGATAGAACTAGCATCATGATTCCAATAACGAAAAGTGAAAAGCCACGCATAACACGTATTCCAACTCCAAAACTTGCAATGACAATGAAGATGAATAGTGAGTCAAAAGTTACCATGACATGGACATGTGTAGGATTCAGAAGATCCAGAATCCGTCTATAATGAGTTATCATCAACAAAGAATTTTGCGGGGTGAGAATCCGATTAACAGCATTAGCAACATCCCTGAGTGCATCAACATCCAACCCAGAGTCAATCTCATCCAAAATAGCCAAATCCGCCCCCAAAACCGCAAGCTGCAAGATTTCATTGCGCTTGCGTTCACCGCCACTAAACCCTTCATTCACATTCCTATTGAGAAAATCAGGCTTCATATTAACAAGCTTAAGCTTCTCCATCAAGTAAGAAAAACACTGCACCCACAAAACAACCGCAAACATAACATGCAATATCAACAACCAACCTCATAGCAATATATGACAAACACGGAGATAATCTTCTTCATAAACACTCAAATTAAATGGCTTGAAGTTAAAATCAAGTTATGCACTTCAGCTTTTACAATACCTCGAGTGGACCAAGCTCGGGTAGACCAAGCTTTTTCCTTCGGGCATTGTAGGCCATTACAAGAAACTCATCGTTGGAAACGCCAGGGATTTCAACAGGGGATTGGAAACTCATGAAGAGACCGGAAAGAGACCTTTCTTCGGGTTCCATTTCAAGCAAGTTCTCCCCTTTGAATGCAACACTGCCTCCAGTAACTTCATAATCGGGGTGCCCCACTAGAACCTGCATGTTGGTCAATCAGTATCATCACATTTCAACACTAAAAAATCCTTTTTTTTCAATTGAATGAAAGAGGGTAGGGTAAATGAGCAACCTTGGCGAAAGTGCTTTTGCCAGAGCCGTTTTTTCCCATGATGGCGTGGACCTCTCCTTGGTTAACGGTGAGGTTAACGCCGTGGAGAATCTCGACGTTGTTCTCGACGATCTTGGCTCTAAGGTCATTGACTTGGAGGAGGGGAGTGGAAGCAGTGGCCACGCAGACACGGTGGTTGTGGCGGCGGAGGGTGGGGAAAGTGGGTCTGGTGGAGGGTGGGAGAGGGATGAGAAAGGGAGAAGAATGGGTTGGTAGGGATAAAGCCATGGCTGCACTCAAAAACACAGAATCAAACTCCTCAATCCCTTTTACCACCTCCTCCTTGATTTTTCTGCCAACTCATTCCTCCCATTTTTATTTTATTTTATTGTTCTCATCAGCTTCTCTCCAAGTAAAATGTTTAATACATTATTGGCTTAATAATTTTTTTTTACCTTATTTATTGTTTAATAAACATGTTAGTTTTATAATTATTAATAAATTTTAATTGATGGGTGTGTTAGAAAAAAATGTGTTAAAATGCACTTTTGTTGATTTTTTCTAGGTGCGAGTTTCATCTTGCTTAAAAGTAGTGTAAATTAACCAAGTATATGTAGTGTAAATTAACCAAGTATATTTGTTGATCAAACCTTCAATCCCTAAGCTACTTCATATAGAACATCTAAGTATTTAATTTACTTAAGTCAAACAATTTTATAATTAACAAGTACAAATCATCCATACCTAAAATACACTACTCCAAACCCAAAATATCCATTGTTAAAATACACTATTCCAAACCCAAAATATCATGTCATCCTTGTATTACACTGCTTCATATTGTCATCACTTCATCACCATCTTACTTACACTATTTGATCATAAAAATTATGATAATTGATCTTATAAATTTAAAAGAGAAAATAAAGAGAAGATTTTTTTTAAAATAGTAAATTTATGAGATAAATAACTAAGAAATAATATTTTAATTTATATAATTGACTTAATGTAAAAGTTTATTATTATCAATTTGAAAATCATTTTTAATAAATATATTTCTCACCTAACTCAATTAAATGGCAATGTAAGCTACTCTTATTTTATCAATGAATCATAATTAAATCAATTTTGCATAATAATTGTTTTTAATAAAAATAAACAAATTTTAATGTTGTTGTTATAGATTTAAATTTAAATTTAAAATCTATATAAATAAATATGAAAAACATTGAATAACATGTAGAAAAAGTTTTAAAAAATTACTATTTCTCATAATTTTAATTTTTATAGTTTCTTATATAACTTTGTTATGAAGCTATTAGGGTGGAATGTTATAGGGTACGGAAGTCAATAACCTATATCAATGTACAATTAATTGTTTGACCAAATATTTTTTAATAATCTTAAAATTCATTTATAAGTTGTTTGAGGAAGAAATTGTATCTTGAAGCTACTTGGTCTCCATGAGTTACCAGAGAGATTAATTTCTGAATTTTAATGAATATGTTTGTTTTTATGTGTAAATTGTCACTGGTGAATGAGCATATATGGTATTTCATGCTTCTCTTTAGCTTGATATGACTTAGATAATTTTATTTTTAATTATACAAATTTACGTTCCAAATCAACTCAAAGTTTCTATATGTTGAATTTAAGAGAAATTTAAACTTTTCTAACTAAAAATCAAGTATGTTTCTCAATTTTATTCAGTATTCAAATTGATGATGTCTATTTGTTTAAGAAAACAACTTTAAAATATATAATTTAGTGTCTGTTGTGTGTACTCAATTTGATTCTACATTTGTTTCATAAAAATTAATTTTTATTGGTGTTCAACTTGATAAAACAACTATACTTAAGTTTCTGTTATATTCCAGCTAACAGCTTAAAAAAAAAATTATGTATTCCAAGAATTCTTTTACACATAAAATCGAAATTTCAAAAATCTAATAACCCTGATTGAAATTTCAAAAATCTAATAACCCTAATATAAACGACCATACACGTGCTTAAACCTGCATTGAATTCACGGGTTCAATTGACTAACTGCAATAAAAAAATTTATTCTGAAAAGAACATGAACAAGGCACGTACTCAACACGCAATGAGTAATGCCTCCGAAATGTCAGACTATGAGGCAACTATTTAGGCACGACCACATATATGAGTTGAGGGTCCATTCGAGGTGGGACTAATGCATAAATCAGATGTTTGAGATATTTCCTTTTCCAATTAATTATTATTTTAATTTGATTGATAGAAAATAAATGTATTGGTTTTCTAGAAGAAGGAATGAAGAATAGAGAGTGGCAAAGTTTGGAGGAGTAAAAGAGTCATTGGCCCATATAATTGACGGCAAAGGTTGCGATATTTATAAATTTCTGCTATTTAGTCTGTGTTTAGAAAAAGCAAAGCCTATTTTGTTTCAGACATAGTTTTGTTGCAAACCAAAAAAACTACCACGAGCTTTCCTCCATACGAAACAAAGGAGGAGAGAGAGAGAGAGAAAGAGCGAGGAGACACAGACACAAAGGGAACGGAAAAAAGCAACGAAAAAGAAGGTTCAGATTCGATCTCTTGTTTTCTTTCTTCAATCTATATTCGTTTTTTTTTTTTCTTTGTTTTCGGCTATTGCATCT
>Ga0209489_100213_pt1 | contig 95901 bp, 34 predicted proteins | sample SiratrowhiteBW_FD_187527 | JGI IMG/M metagenome (GOLD analysis project Ga0209489, IMG submission 187527) | Root nodule microbial communities of legume samples collected from California, USA - Siratro white BW (SPAdes) (version 2) | ecosystem: Host-associated > Plants > Roots > Nodule | place...
TATATATATATATATATATATATATATATATATATATATATATATATATATATATTGTATATATTGTACAAAATAAACATATTAAATTAGACGTAGTGTGAATAAAAATATCACTGATCGTATGTACCAAAGTATAATAATTTTCTCGAAGATTTCACCTAGGATTTTTTGGGTGAGGGAATATGTACCTTGTTCTTTCCTCTAAGTAGTAGCATTTTAAAAAACGAATGTTTGGTGACATTCTTTCAATACCGTAGAATCCAGTGAAAGGCCATTAATTGTTGCATCGCAATAAAACCGTTTATCATTTAAAATTTTTCTTTGATGGTGTTAGTTCCACCACAGATAGCAGTAAATAACATAAAATTTCACTACACAATCACATAAATTTTGTCTGTCAAAGGGAAATATATATGTATATATATATAATTTAATAAATTATCAGCATAAGCCTATGTTTGCATATGTATATTCGGTCACAAAGATTATTTGTTCATGCTTTCTCCCGAGAAGGAGAAAGACAAACACTATTCATATGCTTAGAATATATATAAGTATATACTATACGAAGCACGCATAGGATAATGTCTACTACTGGAAAAGAAAAGGAAATAGGTTTTCATGTATGCTCAAACTTAGAGTTAAGCAATGGCCATGTAGATGCTGCTAATTAACAGACTTGCTACATAACAGAAAGTTTCTCATTTTGCTCCAAATATGCTTCCATTTGAAAGTTCAGTCAATCTGCAAGCAAATACACAGAACAGGAAAAATATGTGAATAATTGTGTTTCTTTCTGAAGTATGACATAGTTCTTATATTATATGAAGTATATGTACATGATAAAGTGGCAAACCTTTGACCTGGTTGGTGTTGTTCATATCAACCCCTTCCTTCTAGAACTTCTCTTAGCATCTCAGTGCATTGATCAACAGCAGCAGGATTTGTTTCGTATTTATACAAATTAAAACAGTCAGAGTCTTCCAGAAACGTTTTTACGAAATCATAGATCTCATTTCCCGGCATGTTTAAATCCACTGAAGCATCTGGCATTGGGTGTGACTCCCAAGTAGCTGGGAATTCCACTCCCACGCTGTTCTCTGGAATCTGATCTTGATTATGGTTCACATTCAAGAAAACATTTGGTGCTGCGAGACCTGGATCAAATGCTCTTTTTATATTCTAAAGTAACGAATTAATTGCAAACGAAATGCTGGTATGATCAGTGAAAAAACAAAGAGAGAAATTATAATAATTACCTTCTGTTTCAAAGGTGGACCCTTCAGATGAGGGAGAGTTGTTGGCTTTGTGTCTTGAGGATAATGATGTTCTTACTTTAGGCAACTTAGAATTGCGAAAGTTCTCTTCACATCTCAACCGTATTCTGTATTTCTGTGTAAGAAGAATGTTGGTGAAGAAAAAAGCTAAACAATAACATGCATGGTGGCTATTCCCGTTCATGAATGCAGCTATGTATAGTTATGGAAAAAGAGAACAAAGTTATGACATCATGGTAGCTTCTTTCGGCTTATTTTATGCATTGATGTTCCCTTTAAACTACTAATAGTAATAGTAAGTATCATTTACTAAACAAAACATGCATAAAACTTACAGTAGATTCTCATAGGAAAGCAGAAATATGCAATTCTATTTATAGCAGGTTAAGTAAATTCCAAATAACTCAACAGTAACTTGTAGCAAGCCCTAATAACTTTAAAAGCATAGATTGATGCGTATTAGGGTTAACTTCCTATGAAGAATTTTAAACGTTAATATGTGCAACATAAGAAGAATGTTGGTGAAGAAAATAACCTGAAGATGACTTGCAACCTGGCGAACAGTGAGGTTGGGCACACCGATCCGACCTAATATCTGTTTTGGACGAGCAACTGAAAACAAAAAGCGGAAGTGAAACACAGGCATTGAAATTAATAACTACTAATCATCTTATCAGGAACGAAGCTTGAATCCATTACTGATAGGGAATCAAGAAGAAAAGAAAAGGGTGAATGAATTTAGCAAAAAAGAAACAGTACTGTTCTCTCCTAATTCTTGCACTGCTTTAATAAACTTTTGATGCAACTCAGGAGTCCAAACACTCAAACGCTTTTTGGACTGATACGTTATGGAATCTTCATCGGGGTTGTTAGAGTTGTTCATCTTGGCTGATCCCAATGAATCTGGCTTTTCACGAACAACATGTCTCTTTTCTTTTCGCTTGCCCACATAGTCATCACGGTTTCCTTTTCCGTATGCTTTGTCACCCATGCACTCTGCGGTTGCCATTGTGTTGTCACAAAGGGTTCTCTTTCCTTTTTGCTCATCGTTTCTTCCTTCTTTTGCTCCAAGGACCTGGCATTGGGTGTTTGTTAACTGTTCACAAGGTAAGTACTTGAGAAGGAAAATACTTCATGATACCCAGAGACAAAAGTTGAGAAAAATATGAGTACGATAGATATTAATGCATGTGCTAGGATTTATATATAGAAGACATATAGATAAATAACAAGTTTTAATGTGATATATATAAATGTTATAAAATCATCACACATCCTAAAATTTGGAGATGTAGATTTTCTTCAACCATGTAAATTTAATTTCGCAATAAAATCAAAATAATTATGGATCCCCGATTTTAAATAACTTTCATTTTATCTTATCGTAAATTTAAAACTCTAAACATCAAACTAAACACCCAATTTTAATGAGCACACTATTAGTATTATTAATACAAATCTTTGCCAAATTTGGTTATATGAAAGTGTGAAATAAGTCGAGAGTTTAACATTTCTTGTTATATTTTTTACTTAACTTTTCATTAACTCTCTTTATTTTTCTTTAACAAAAGTTCTTCAACTTTACCTTTATTTTTTATTTATTTGAATTTATCTTTTCTGATTTTATCCACTTTATTTTCCTCTTTTCTCTTTACCCCAAGGAATTTAGGATGCTTATATGGCATGCAGTGCTATTGAGACAACCCTGTAACTTTATTATATGTACCTGTTTCATCTGGGTATTCTGTAATCCCTTTACATGGGGCACCATGCTCTGAAAGCCTGCATTTTGAGCTGAATAGGCTCTTGAGTGATACACAAGTTGCCATAGATATTTAAGATCACTGGCACTGATTGGCTCCTGAAGGAAATAACACAATCCTGTAGCTAAAGCTTTCCTATTTACTTCATCAAATACTCCAGAGTTGATGACTGTACATGATACAAAACCATGCATTAGCATATCAGTCAAATGAGAGTGAAATCTTGGAGAAAACTAAGTGAACTGAAAGATCTGAACTGGAACTTACAGATGATAGGAATGTGTTTTTCATGTAACGCATCGAGAAAAGAAAAGATGTCCATGTCAGGCATATGAGTTTTAGCCATGATCAGTTTGAACACGCCTTCTTGACAGCAAACCATGGATGCAGCCGCGGATGCACTATTTGTAGCAGTAACTGAAAAACCAAACAGTTACCAGAGCTATTTGTTGTGCAGATCAACCAAAATAAATCACACCAAATTCAATTCTTATAAACCCTTATAGAGAAAAGTCTCAAATTTATCAAGATAAAACTATGAAGTCATGCAGAACCAGTTATAGAGTGAATGCATGTCGTTTAGCATTAAAATGAAGAGATAGATATAGAAAGTGAAAATATCTTGAAACATTAACTTTGGAGAGATGCTATGAGCAAAAAAAGATCCCCATTCTCAGAAGCATAATTCAAAGCAAAGATTGCATGTTAGATCTAGTAAGAACTGGTAAATCGTCAAGGGCTTTGACGAATTTCACAGGCGAGGGCACGTGAAATTCAAGGCCTTGCTAGAAAACGTGTTGTTTGAACACAAAACTGGGTATGAAAAAGTTTCCCTTGCTAACTTTTAGCATATACTTTTTAGATAAGAGTGTACAGAATAAACAATAAACTAAGTGAGATACAGCACCAGATAGTATCACTTTTTTAACTATTCATCAAAAAATAAAAAAATAAAACTAACCTGAAAAAGACTGGTTAAAGTGTTACTCTATCACCTATGTCATCATTCCATAACCATTTTGAACTTATTAATTTTTCATTTTGCAGTTGGCTTAAATCATTGGATCCTAAAGGCTGGATCTGTCTGAGTTTATCAGCAAAAAATTCAGTGAAAGTCTACATTTTTTGTATCCAGTGATAATTGGCACACACACACATGAATGAGTACAAACACCAGATTTCGTGTAGGACATAAACACAAAAAGGGTATACCAAAGATTTAGAGTCTACAAACAAGGAAATGAAAGTGACATAGAGAATTGAGAGAAAATTCAAAGTATACCTTTGAAAGAATATAGCCGAAGAATTGATGATAGGTAGGAACGCGACATTTTGTCATCATGTACTAGCAGAATACTAAAACCTCTTGCAAAGCTAGGAACATATGTTATCAGTGGAATTGACTCATCTACCATTTTCAGAACGAGTAGGAACTGAACAGACGAATGAGGCAATTGAAGGATTAAAGCACAGAGGAAGAACTTTGAAGTGTCTGTGGATTCTGCAGAACTAAGGAGCTTGAGTAGGTTATATAGAGTAAGAGGACAAGTGTCAACTGAGGTATAATAAATTGGAACATATATAAGGTATTTTTTTTTATTACCGACCTTTTGTCCTTTTCTGAAATAAACGTAATTATGTTATTTTTAATTAAAAAATCATTTTATTATGTATTTAAAACTTTCACAAATTTAAATGTTTTTAATTAAAAGCTTATTGTATTTAATACTTTTATAACTTTTAATAGTCAATTGAAATAATTTAACCCTTTGATTTTGCAGTTTCAAGTATCACATCACAAATTAGATGATAAAAATAAATAAAATTTTAGAATCTTAATTATTTTTATAAAAATAACATCATTTCATTTCATAAGTTACATATTAAAATAAATCAAATCAAATATCTAAAGACACAGATCAGTATCTTTATTATATTTAATTAAAAATATCAAAATTTTAAACACTTAATAAAATATAATATTTTAATAAAATTTAATTAAAAATAATTAAATTTTTGAAAAGTTTATAACTTAATTAAACTATTTTTATTTTTCATATGAAAACAGATAAAAAATGATAATACAAAATAACAATTGTATTATCCAAACTAGCAAAAGATGATATATATTTAGTTGAAAAATATAAAAATTTTATATAATTAATAAAATAAAATCTTTTAATAAAAAATTAATTAAAGTTATATTCTAGAATGTTCAATCAAAGAGGTTAATTACATGCAAATGACAATTATCCATAGACGTTACATTAAAAAAGAAAAAAAAAAACCAGGTAGTTCACATTCTACATATAGTAGTAAACTTCTATTACAAGTAATGTGACTGAATAAATTTAAGAGCATAATTTTAGGAATCATTTTTCACATTTCCAAAAAAGAAATGTCGTTTGTTATGCTGCTTTTTGTTTTTGTATAGCTCTAGTATTATTCTTTTTGGAAAATAATTAATAGTTCTATTTAACAACACTACTTTTCCCTACTTATATTGTGGAAAATTTAATTTATTTAAAAAAGTTTTGTTGAATTGATATCTTTATTGAGAAATTTGGTTTTATGTGAAAAAAAGTCAAGCATTTCAATATCTTTAGAAATTTTTGCGTTAAAGTGAAACATTCTACTCTGTGCAATAGCTGTCGGTTCAGTCCCTTTGATAATAAAACGAAATTATAAAAAGAAAATGATTTTTTGAAAATCAAATAACCATTTCACAATTTTCTCTTTAAGGATAATATGATAATTAAAAGGATAATTTTTATAATTGTGAAAAAGAAAAACAAAATGGTTGATATTAAATTATCATATCTCTATCTAAAAATGTGTACTTCATTATAGTATCTTAGACGGTTTTTGATGTGGACCTGAATTTTAAACATTTAACAATATTAACTATTTTTACAATATGATAAATTTAATAAATTATCAAGAAAATCACACACTTAATTTAAAAAACCTGCATAAAATATCCACAAGAAAAAAACAGTAAATTGAAGTCCTATTAATACCTGAATAAAGATTTGTGTAATGGCCATAAAATAATGGTGAGTTTAGAAAATGTGGAGAAAAATAGTTTTTATATTATGAAAAGTTCATTAGTTAATGAAATATTAAAAGTATAAAGGTGTTGTTTATTTGTGAAAAAAGCATTATTAATTAGTCATAAGAGTTGATGTTAAAAAAAATTAAATACAATATCAACGGAAATTAATATAAAAAAAAAGTTTGCTCAGAATTATTTTTTTATGTTCTTTCAATGACTAAATTTGAAATTAATTTTTTTATTTTCTTTTAATGACTTGAATTTAGTAATGATAAAAGAATAAATAACTTTAAATAATATTTTAGAATCCTACAAAAACTTTATTAGTGATTAGAAAAAATAACAGTATATTTTAATAGTTATTTGTCATATAATTTTAAAATTCTTTATATTCTCTTAAATAATAATTTAGAATATTATAAAAAACCTTATTAGTGTTGAATAAAAGTATCAATATATGTTTTTAAATTAAATATGTTCATGTTTTTTAAAAATAGACCCTAGATTATACAATCCAATTAAAAACATGTGAGTATAATTTAATAAATTACCAAAAGAACTAAGAACAAAAGTTAAGAATTACAGAAGTTAGAAATCTAAACAACTTTCAGCACGAAACTGAACGTCAAGCCAACCAACGGCACAACAAAAAAAGTAACAAAATCACAACTGCAATCGTCAGCCACTAACCATCACCACACTATGAAAAATTTATGTCTCCAAATTTCACAAACATTTAACCCACAAAAAAAAAATATTTGTTAAAAATCATTTTTATCTTCAATTTTCAAAATATAATATCTTTATTACCTTAATAAATATTTATAAGTAATCCAAAAAATAATGTGAAATAATTAATTGTGTATATAAAATTTAAATATATAATAGTACGTAAAATGAAATTAAAAATAATAAATAAATGAATTAAAATATAAAATATAGTAATTAAATAAACTAGAAGTTATAAATTTAAAACTAACTTAAGTAACTTATTGGAAGTTGTTAAAATAATCTACTTTAATATTATTATTAAACATTTTTTTCTTAGTCAAACTACTTATAAATTATTCAAATAAACTGCAAACTATCTTATTGACCTTAATAGACACACTCATAATACAATAATTATTACTTAAAATATTTACATGAGTGATCATGAAGTAATACATTAATATTGTTTTGACAATTTGTAGTAAATATGTATTATAGTTACAAGTATAATAAATTGTTGTCTAAGCACACATAATTAATAATATTTTAATATTTTATACTATAAGGCAGTGATCATTATCACTTTAATAAATTATATACATTTATAATTTATAAATAAACGTAATTAATATGTTTTTATTTATCTAGTAAACTAATAATTATGTGTATAACTCAAGTAATTATGTGTATAACTCAAAGAATAATTAGATACTTAAGTGAAAGAGGTTGAGATATTTTTTCTTCATTTGAACAATATAATACTTAAATGATAATATGGTTGCTAGTTTTAGTGACATGATTTTTTCGAACACGTTTACACTCAAGTAAATGTATAGTTGCTTAAGTGTTGTTATAGATGATACGATAAATATATCGTTTGAGCGTGTAGATACACTCAATGTTTAAGTAAAGAAGAGAAGAAATTAATTTTATTATTTCAAATTATCTTAATCAAATTATATACAATTGTTTAAGTAATAAAAATTTTATCAAGTTTAGAAAATAATATTATTTAAACAAGAAAAATTTGCTCAAATTACTCTTAGTTAATAACAATAATGTCAATAATTTATATATTAAATTATATATATTATTAATATGTGAATTACATATAAAATTATGAAATACTTATTTTTAAAAGTTTGTTTGAAGGAATTTGATGGGCAAAGAAAAAATAATTAAAAAAAGTACCACGAACTTTTTTTTCTTATTTTCACATAATTTTCATGATTTTCATGTAAAGAAGACAATTAAATATTATATATATATATATATATATATTAATTTAAAAGGTATGTAAGTTTCGATAACTGATTTCATATAAATATTTAAAAAAGTACAAACATGACTCAATTTTTTTTATTTATTTGTGTTTTTTTAAGGGAGAAACCAAAAGATGTGTTTTAAGATAATCAACTTAAAATATAATAATTTAAGTTAAATTGATATTTATAATATTATATATATATATATATATATTAAAATATAATTAGAGAAATAAATTAGTAAAATAAGAATATAAAAGATTTAATATTTGTCTGATGTGGTTTGAAAATAATGAAGTCACAAAGAATTTAATGTTTGAAGCAGGACAGTGAAACAGGAGACGGGATTGCCTACAGATTCCACAAACTGCAAACAATCCCCACCTTTAAATTTCATCTATTTCATAACAAAACATGATCTAGAACGTCCATCCTATGCAGTTCTGTTGTGAAATATAACACAATACAAAATGCCAACATCCAGAGACACCAAACGACACAGTTCAACGACGATGGTGAAACTCTCTTTCTCTTACTCAACTTGTAGTTAGGGTTTCTCTCGTAATCGCCATCTCATTTTGCTCGTTATTTTGCAGGATGAAATCGAAGAATTGGAACCATTGTTTGACTACAGCCGGGTTCAGCCTGTGAACCCCATGACCATCGATGGTGCGTTTTTTTTATTGTAAAAATTTAGACGATTTCAAACCCTACATTTTACTAGATTACTGTTTCTGCTTTTTTATTGGTACTCCACACGGGAGTTTGTGTTTGAATTTGAATGTCTGACTGTGACGGTCGCAGATGATTTTGATGATGACGATGCTGTGATTTGCGTTGATACTAGGAAGAGGAAGACTTCTGAGACTGTAAGGATTATTTTAGGCTCTGATTTTTATGTTTTTGTGCTCTGATTATTGGTTTTGCTTTTGTAACTGTTGAAACTGTTGGGTTTTAGGCTGAGAATGTGAAGAAGCCTGATGAGAAAGGAGTCACAGGGGTAGATGTTGAGGATCAAGATGATGATTGGTTACCCCCTCCACCAAAGAGTGCTAGTAATGCGCAGAAGTCGATTGATGAGGATTCAACTTTGAAAAAATTGAGGTTGTGTACATTTCACTCTTAGGAATTTTCAAATGCCAAACCTTAGCTGCTTGCTATTGCCTCTTTTTTTACACCCCGCTTGAAATTATGTTGTCATTATTATTCTGAGATGGAAATGGTTGCTCGAACAGTGATATTATAGGATAAGAATAATGCATACATCTGTAGTCTATTGCAGGGTGGGTGTTAGCCTTTTTTATGTTCTTGAAAAAATTTAAATAGGTCACTCAAACCACAAAATGCAATGATAAAATGGAATGGCTCACACAGTTTTCATTTACTTTCTGTATACCTATCATTTTCTGTGTGTTAATCTTCTGTGGTTTCATCTGTTGCTACATTTGCCTTTTGCGTTGCTCCACATGTCAACATTACATAGAAAAGATATGCATTGATGAAGAGAATGGTTTAATTTCCCATATAATTACTCCCAGCACCTACCCGTTTTTTTGCAGTTTCTAATCGGGTGTTATTTATGCGTGTAGATTAAAGAAGCAGGAACTTGCCTCATTTACCGAAACAGCAAAACAATTGTTAAAAGATGTTGAAGAGTCTTCTAAATTCGAAATTAATGATTCATTGCAGTCTTCGGGTGTAGGTGAGAAAAGTCCAGATCATTCTGAAAGACCAAAGATTGTCATTTCTGTTCAAGACAAGGATGGAACAAAGCAGATTCGAATGTTTACGGTATATAATTCCTTCGGCAGATATACTTTATGTTGTCAATGCATGACTATCGTTATCTTATGATTCACATAAGATTCTTCAGCTTGGCGAAACTATGTGTGGGTTGTATCTATTTTGTGTCTGAATTGCATGTGATGAATCATGCAAATAGGAAAGGATCATGTCAATTACCCTTCCACTGAGATCGTGCGATTCTCCTGCGGTGGGTTGTGACATCTTATTGTCCAAAAGCCATCCGCATTGTACCCAGCCATCGTGGCTGGAGTAATAATTTTCGCAACCAAAATTGCGAGGAAAAGGCTACCAGAGCAGGCAAATCGTGTTGCACTGCAGATCTACAGCCTCTGTTCCACTTAACCTGCATTTGCTGCTAGAGGGGGTTGACCAACAACCGTAGGTTAAAACAAAGTACTATGTTTTTTTCCCTTACTTTAGGAGTTTCTATGTCTTAGTTCCTAGACAAACACCACCGAGTTATGATTTTTGACTTTGGGCCATAAGTTATCTATTGGATCATTAGGAAATTCTTCCTATACTCTTTTCTTTTCTTCCTCCACCCTATAATTATATTTGATGTACAAAATTACTCTTTTGAAATTCTTGACACATCTCAAAAAAGGCTATCTCGTCAGTATTAAACAATTTCTGTATTTACTCACTATGGATAGCAAATATAGGAGGGTGAGGAGTGTTCCAAATGAAAAATCTGAAATAGTGCAAAATATATTTTGGATTGTGTATTCGAGAATAATCAATATGGGATAGTAAAAGCCATGCATAATTTCTGAATTCTGTAAAATAAACATTTACATAATTCCGTATAACACATTCTGAAAAAGAATATATTTCAAAATGATATTTTTACTATTCTATACCGCTTAAAAGTAGAAAAGGGTTAAATCAAAATTTTAGAAAATATGGAGGCGCAGGAAGAAAGCTTGGGCCTTTCATTCATAATGGACTTTCTAATGTATTTTAATCTGAATAAAAAATAAAAAAAAAAGTAAAATCTAGATTCATTATAATAAATTTTTATGTTCAAAATTAAAATATCTTCTAATCATATGATATTTTGGAAACTAAAATAAAATTATTTTGGAACTTATATGTCATTTTGTTAGCTATTTAACATCACTATTATATGTGTTGATTTTTATATGTTTCATTTTTGTTAAATTGCTCTTACATCTATGTCGTACTATTGATAACGAACGGTTCATTTAACGATTGGATTTGTATCCAATTCAGCTACCATGTGTCAGTAGACTGTTATATTTTGTGATATTGATAGTTTTATTTTTCAGGTAAAATCTAGTTGTAATTGTTGGTATACAACAGTTGGGTTTCTGAATTTTTTTCAAAAGCTGCTTTTCATTTATAGGCCAGTGGACATATTTTCATAACAGAGTTTAGCTTCAATCCTTACACTCATCTTTTAACTGTCTCTAGGATGACAAGTTTGAAAGGATTATCAAAACATATGCTGATAAAATCAAGTGTGACCAGAAACAAATAGTATTGTCCTTTGATGGTGATAAAATAAGTTCGTCCGAAACCCCTGCTAGCCTTGGAATGGAAGACGATGATATTATTGAAGTTCACGTGAAATCATGTTGATCTGGGTGAGTAATGTTTTATATTCCTGTTTTTAAGAAATCTTTGATTTTGTTCATAGCATTATGATATCTTGTAGTGGTAATGTACTTGTGACTTGAATTATTTTAGAGGTGTCACATGTGTGCTCACTTTTTGTCATTTTTTCTGCAGGGAAGTTGTCTCCTGCTTCAGTAGCCTTTCGATTGATTACTTATACAAAACGTAATTTGCTTCTTTGCTGGAAATAGTATACAATATCGCCTATACTTATCTGATCCAGGTATTCAATCATGGTGCTCAAACTGACATTTTGGACCATGCTTGCGAGTTGCATTGAAGGTTTTTGTGTTTTTAGTATCTTTTGGTAAAAGAAGAACAATTATAGTTCGTATTTGCAATAGTTAATTGTACAGCACATATTTTGACAGAATTGTTTAGGCACTCTTTTCATAGATGTTTCTTTTTGGTTTGGGATATAGGTCTGTGAAAATGCGGAAAACCTCCCGGTATTAGAGGTGCATTGCATTTTGTTTTCTGCTAACTGTGTTATTGATTGTTCAATAGATCTTTATGCCAAGAGGAATTTTAACTGTTTGGTTGATTCTTGATAAGAGACAAAGTTATTCTCCTAGTCTCTAGATTGCATACATGTAGGGATTGCTTTTTACAGTAGAGTACATACACAAATGCAAATATCATTTTATGGTTAGACATTTTCGAATTAGAGATTCTAATTTCTAGTATAGAATATGTATTACTTTTTATTTTTTGAATTATTATTTTCTGACGTTTGTTCTTAGTTAAGCATAAAGAGATTCATATTGATACAAATTGGCGAGCATGTTAATGACTGTTAAAATACTAAAATTTTAGGTAAAAAATGTTCATGCAATTCAAAAAAGGATAAATGTCATCAGAAAAATGAATTATACGATAAATTTTATAATAAAAGATAGAGAAATAGAATATGAAATTATTAATATAACTTATTTAATTGCATATACTTATTTTTATTGTAGATTCATTATGTGCCAATTGGTGATATCTCGTTTATCACGTAATTGACATTGTTTTTCTAAGACTAATTTTGCAAAGGAAATTTACATGACTGAAAAATTGTATTTTAAAGATTTTTTTGCAGATTTTGTTTTGAAGAACTAGAAAACAATTATGTAAAATTAAACGACTGAAAAACATAATTAAGCATGGTACCCCGCATTTATATAAAAAAAAGTACTTCATAAAGAATTATAATTAAAAAAATAAAGCAACTTACGCCCATTTAATATTTCTGTAGTTTTGACCGAGTGTTATATGGTCGAGGGAAAAAAAAACCCAGCGTTTTAAGAGAACTAACACCTTCTATCAAAAATCATAATATTTTCATTGTGATTATTTTTTCCTATTCTATTTTTTAAAATAAAATTAAGAAATGCATAAAAATGTTATTTTCTATATAAAGCCTTATCTATAAATTAAAGAGATTATGATTATAATATTATAATTGATAATTAAAGATCTTTAAAAGATACTCTTCAAACAAGTAATCAATTTTCTGGTTGGACTCTTTATCATGGAGAACCTTGGTGGAGATCAACATAATACAATTGTTCATAAAAATGTTTTAAAATTTTATGGAAAAGCTTTTACAACAGTCTTTTCTATTATATGGTATTATGAAAAAAAAATCATATTTAAACCTATAACAGTTAAGTTTGTAATAGTTATTTTTGTTAACCTATGTTTTCTTTTGGTGGAAATGAGAGAAGAGAAAATAGAAAGAAGAGAAATATGATAGAAATATTACACTTACCCATTTTATCTGAGAGGAGAATTAGGAAGGAATAAAATTATTTTGTGGGACTTGCCAAAAAACATTTTCCTCCTAAAGTTTTTTCCCTTTAACTGTTAATAATTATATAAAAACAACAAAAAAAAATTATTTTATCTTGAGTAAAAGTGTTCTATTAAAAAGTTACATTTTTAACTATTATAAAATATGTCTATATAATTAAATTATTTATTTTTACTTTCCTTTTATATTCTTCTAAACAAATAGAGAAAAAAAAATATTTCCTTCTTATTTTTATTTATCCAAACAATTGAATTTTTTTTCTTATATTAACCTCTCTTGCAAACCAAACACGAATCTTATTATTATAATTTTACTACTTGTTTTTATAGGTCCCAAGATAAGTTTTAAGTTCATTTCTCCATAATTTCCCATCTCTTGATACATCTCTTAACTATCCATTATAATTCCCATCTCATTATTTATTTCGTACCTCTTAGGCTAAATATTTTAATTATTTAATAATAATAATCTTTTCTATTTTATAGAGTATAGGAAGATCTTTTTCATGGTCCATTTGAAATTTGCCATCTGCATAAATTTATTAAGACAACTATTATTTAGTACTTACACTTCCCTAACTATTAAACATATTTCCTTTTTTTTTTATTAATAGATTTACATAAATACTTTCTCTTTTAATATCTATCACTCTTTGGAAATATCCCTCTGCATTCACTGTTATTAAGTAACCAACCAAATCCATTTCATTATTCATTTGCTCCCTCTTAATGTTTTCTATCAGCAAAAACATTTGTTGGGAGGCATTGATTGATGGATTTTGTGATGTGGAAAGGATGCTAACAGTATCTCTAATACAATGGTCATAGTTTAAAGTGGCACAGAAGTGATATTTAGGGTCATAAATTTATGATTTGAGTACTGAGGAATAAGAATAAAATATTATTTTTTTATATGGAAAATCTTTTTCCGAAATAAATATGTTAAAATAATAGATTTTTTTTCATTAAAAACAACTATTGTGTAAGAGAAATATTCTAAATCAATAAACACAAAAAAAAAAAAAAAAAAATAAAAAAAAAAAAAAAAAAAAATAAAAAAAAAAAAAAAAAAAAAAAAAAAAAACCATTCACAAAAATAAATAATAAAAATTTAAAAATAAATATTTTAGGTTGAAGCGGAGATAACATTTCAAAAAAATTTATAAAACCTTGCATTCGAAGGAAAAATAGACACTGAGTCTTAAAAATTAAATGAAACAATGTAAAACACAATAGAACCGATAAAAAATAAATTAAGAACGCATGTTATAACCTTTTATGGAAGATGTCGAATGCCAATGGACAATAAAAGGAAAAATAACTATATAATTGGAAAAGATGTACAAACTTGCTTTAAATGTTTTCAAAAAGAGAAAAGTAGGAAGAAAATTTTCTATAAATCAAAATTAGTTTACATAAAAATTTAGATAAGTTATATAACTTTTTTTAAAAAAATTGACTTATATATAATCTAATTTAGATTAAAAAAACTCATTATTTTTTTTCCTTGAAAATATTCAAGGATATATTTAATCCTATTTAAAATCAGTTCTCCTTGAAGAAAATTGGTTATGAAAGCCTAAATTTGTAGGCCCAATAATAGCAACGCTTGCAATACAAAATCCAATTTGGGTCCAGATTCCACTATTGTCAGCCACGCGCACATGTAAAATGTTGTCTTCTTCACCCAACTTGCATTCCCAATTTTCAAATTTCACCATTTTCTTTAATTTTTGGTCCCACACCTTATCCCATCTCTAAATTATACTAATTAACATTTGTTTCGGAATACTTCTTTCCATGATTAACTTTTTGAAGAACATTATAAAAAATATTTTTTTTTTCAAAAAATTGTTTCAGTGCAAATGTAAAAGTGTAACCTTTTCTTTTTCGGAATTGAAAAATATTTTACTAGTGCAAAAGTATGACACGCATTTCATTATACAAATTGATATAATACACAATTAAAGTTTGAGGAAAAATACAACGTGATTGTTTGATTTTTAGAAAACATTTCTATAATGTTTAAAAATAATCAAATAAATTTGAATCAATTATGATTTTCAGAGTTAGTTATTTATGATATCATTATTTTATTCACGTGAAGTTTTATTTTTGTACCGTATATCTCCGAAAAACAATGTCTTCTATTTTTCTATAGTTTTAATACTTTATAGAATAAAATAAATAAATTTAACATCTTAATAATACTCAAACAAAAGAAATACGAGACTTAAGAAATTAAGAAATGTTTATATTTATTGATATAGCAAGTAATTTTAAAAATATAAAAATTGAATAATTTTTTCAATTCTTATTATTTAGGGGTATCTTTTTCTTTTTTTCTTTTGTTGTTTGGTCTTGTTATATTTTTTTCATTCCATTCTAAGGAAGTAACTAATGGTCTTTGTTAGGGACGATAAAAAAAGAGAAGATAAGTAGATAAGAAATAAATGGAGAAAAGCCGGTTTAATTGGAAGGAAATAAATGAAATAAAAATACTTTTACATGTTATTAATAATTTTATATTAATTACTATTATTATAATAATAAAAAACCATTCATTTTATAATCCATCCTTGTAGAACCATTTATTATATTAACAACACAAGCTATCATGAACTTTTTTTTCTCTTCACATACTCTCTTATCAACAGTCACTCATCTACTCCGTCACATTCAAACAAACGAAGCAAAGTTTAAAAAAAAAAACTAAATTGAAAAAAATTCTAACAGAAAGAAGCCAACATCAAACAATATCTTTTACCAAAACCAAAAGCAAAAAGAAAAGGATTATTTAAACCTAGTAATATAAAACTCACATGAATAACCTTTTTTTTCTTTTGAAGGGATGTTGTCATTGAATTCAATGTGGTAAGTATATGGCAGGCTTTATCTGAAATCATAATGTTGACATGAGTGAACATTTATTGTATGCACTGTGAATCTCACCATAACGCTACTTTTAATTTTTCTCCATTATCTTCCCATTTGTGTAATAAACAGAATAATCATTCTACAGAATAATAGAATTTTAGTTTGAAAAAAATAAATACATTAGAAAAATGATGTAATAGAACAAAAAAGTATGATAAAAAGATTTGAAAAGAGTTATACAGTACAGTACTTTTGTTTGTAGTGGATTAAATGGAGTGAAAAGTTAGTGACAGGTGAGACACGAGAGCGTGGGCCCAGGGTGGCTGGGCCACCGGTCCGGCCCATCCCGTTAGGCGAGTTTCGATTGGCCCAACGCGGCTAACCTTTGGGATTACGTAACCACCACATTCACATGCACTATAAATTGGATAACGTCTTCCATGGACCCCACCTCACCACATCGCTCTTCCATGCTGGAAAGTTCCCTCTCTCCACTGTACACGTCACTTCTCCCGATTGGGTAAAAGCTGCAACAACGCATGACTCATGCTTCCTTCCCTTTCTTCTTCTTCTTCACAATCAACTTCACAACAACAATTCACAACACTTTCCAAAATTCATAACTCCTCTCTCTCTCTTTTTCCACACTTTTCGCTGCTTTTTCTCTCTGCTCTCTTCGACTTTATTGTATTGGGAAACAGTCCTAGGTAAAATCTCTTACTTCCTTTTCACTTTTCCAAGTCCTTCTCAAAGTCAACCCTCCTTGCTTCTCTCGGATTTCTTGTTCATTGTTGCATCCACTATTCTGCATGCTTTTTACTTTCTTTTCACTTTTTTTGTTTGTTTGTGGTGGTTTTCTTATCTTCATTCATTTCTGTTATAATTTTTGCTACTGTTTTGGGAGGATAGAGTGGTGAGCTATGAATGATTTCAACTATCATGTTATTACAAGTTCTTCTGGAGTTATTAGTCGTCTGGGTAAATTATGGAGTTTTGAAATGATTCTTTTGGATTTCTAATCAATTTGGACCAACAGGTAAGACATGGACATTTGAATCGCTTTTTTCTATCTGTAATAGTATATTCAGTGAATAGTATATTCATTGTCAGTATCACCGTTATTCAATTACGAATTGAATTTGTTATTCTTTTTAATAATCACTTCAAATGTTATATCTATTTTGATTTCTGATTATTGGTATCTATCATGATTTATGAATAGGGGGCTTCATTTTTTTATTTTATTTTTTTATATTTTCTGGTGTATTGAAAATAAACTATTTTCCTTTTTTATTTTCTCAAAGGACTGTTTTATCATTCCTAATAGTTTTCTTATGGTTTCACAGGTATAACTGCATTTGATGTGAAGCTATTCTGCAGTTGCCTTTTTTTTTTTGTTCAGCTTTAAATTCTATTGACCCTGTGTGATTTTCTTTACTGTTTGTAAACCTACACAGGGCAACAACTGATGTAAGACGAAATTGCCTTTTGCAGAAAAGGACCCTGCAACCTTGTATGGACCAGCGGAGCTGATATCTGGATCTTCTTTATTCAAATTGCTGTGTATACAGTATGAGGTTTTATAAATTCAGAGCCTTTTTCATGCTTGGAATTGAAGATTAAGGAAATGGAGAAGGTTTGTGAGTTCTGCACGGCCCCGAGGCCACTCGTTTACTGTAAGGCTGATTCAGCGTATCTTTGTCTATCCTGTGATGCGAAGGTGCATTTGGCAAATGCTTTGTCCGGCCGGCACCTTCGGAACCTCGTGTGTAACTCATGTGGACACTATGTTGCTTATGTTCTATGTTTGGACCACAAAATGTTAATCTGCCGAGACTGTGATCAAAAGTTGCACAATGTTTCTTTATCACATCAGAAACGAGCTATCAGAAGTTTCATAGGTAGCCCTTCTGCTAAAGACTTTGCAGCACTCTGGGGGTTTGAATTGAATGAGATTGAAAACAGTGCCAGGCAGGATCAGTTTGATTCAGTTTCTTGTGTTTCTGCGGAATTGAATGTTGCACAAGTCTCAGGAAAGCCTGACATTCAAACTGGGCCCCCTTCACTGCTAGCTGGGACCAAACTTGATGAGGGATCGACCAGTCAACAAGGTCAGGTATGCAAGATAGAAGTTTTAATATCTCATTTATTGTAGTGATGAAATATATTATATATAAAATTACGTTAATAGCTAATGCTCTAATGATATAAAATTTAGTTTTATTTCACCGAAGTGTTCCATTTTAATAAATTTAAGAGGGCTGTAGTCATAAACCATCTGGTACTTCTGAAGTGATTGACTTAAAAAATTGAAAACATAGTTTGAAAGCACGCACATACATGTATATAAAAGTCTACGACTTTACTTTCCATCTTTGTGAGAATTAAAGGAGTCATTATCACTAGTTAAGAGTTGAACATGATGTACACTGTTATTGCTTTCAATTTCCTTTAAATGGATGCAATAATAGAATACTTGATACTTTAGTTCCGAAAAATTATAAAGTAATGTTAATCTACTCCTGGTTTTATAAGAAAAACAAATTTAATTCTGATTTTTACAACTGCCAATAAATTTAGTCCCTCAAATTGCCTCCGACAGTTAATTATTTGGTCTTTATCATTATAAAATTAACAATTTAATCCCTGAATTTAATAACCACTGTCAAGTTAGTTATTTAATTTAACAACTATCGATCAATTTGGTTCTTGGCATTTCGGGACGAAACTACTGATAATACACAATAAAGTGAGAGACTAAATTAACTGATACACTCTTACAACCAGAAACCAAACGGACTTACATTGAAACCAAAATAAGTCGAGGGATTAAATTTTCTTTTAACAATTCCAAGGAGTAAAATAGTTAATAATTTTTATTTTGGAAATTGGTTTGATGGTTTCTCTTGTATTGGATAAATGAGAGAAAGTGCTGGTTTTTTAAATCTTGAGCAAATCCAAGGAATGGTTAGTGCATTCTCAAATTTAGAAATTTGCAACATGTTTTGACCAGATTGGTGTGCCTCACCTTGTAACATCTATTGTAGTTGCTAATCTTCCTTCCTTTCTCATTGTATGACAACCCTTTGGTCAGAACACAACAATTATAGGAAGGTGTAATTTAAAATCCACCCCTTAAAGTATTTAGTTAAATTGTGATTTTTTTTGTAGCCCCAATTCAATAAATCAAGACGATAAATAATTAATTTGAATGTACATGTCTCATTAATTAGCAAAAGGAACAGCTTGTATCAAATGTATAATTGCAACCCATATGGTTTACTCTTTTCCCTTTTGATACAAGTTAAAATGTGATGCATCTTCTCAATATTTAATATTGTCTTGCAGATATTGTACAATCATCAAGAGCGTCAAACTATTGTGCAGCAGATTATTGATCTAAACTGGCTTCAACAAAATGAGGAGATTGATTATTCTGCGAAGATCAGTAGGCTAAAAGAAAAAAATTTATCTCCTTCAGTATATCACACTCTTAAGAAATTGGACGAAAAATTCAATGGTCAAGCACAAAATTTCCAGGATTTTGCTACTACTGTTATGGAAAAAGACTGTCCTATTGTGGAGCTGAGTACCGAAACTTTGCCTTCTACTTTTTCTCAGCTTGATAATTTATCTTCGTCTTCAATTATCGATCTTCCATTGCACGGAGAATTGTTCTGGACGTGCAAAAGTCCACTTCGAAGTAATCAGGTGAGAGAATTATCTGTCCACTTCGAAGACCACTGGTTTTAAGCTCTGTTCTTCTAGATATGAAAATATGAACTGCTAACTTCTTCTCCTTATTTGTACCTTGCTTGGTGGGACGCATACCTTTGGTTACATGAAAATATGAATATGTACACACAAAAATGCAAAAAATGTTTCTGACAAATCACAACTTTTTTCAATTGCAGTTTGAAAGAGAACACTAGGTTGTGTACATCATTCGATAATATATTTAGAATATGATGAAGAACGGGAACATAAAACCAAGGGATAAACTTAAAAACAATTGAAAAATTCTATATTTGATATTAAATTATTGAGGATAAGCTATCATCAAGAAGGCAGATATATGCCTTGTATAGATAACTCAAAGGGCACTGAATCTGACCACACAAGCAACACGAGCTTAAAACTCAAATATATCTTGTCTACACCGGGAAAGAAAACCACTATCTGGCTAGGGATAAGATATCCCAATTCTCATTCAATTAAATCCTAACTTCTGAAATATGGATGATTAATCCATCAATCCTCATTATAAACGCAACTCACATTTTCTGTTACATTACAAATCATAATTTAATCTAATTTGAAATACAATTCCTCCATACTGCAATAAGTTTCAACAGTTATAATTTTTATACATGTTTCCTTTTCCTTTATTACATAGTACTAAAAAAACTTTATGCCGATGTCAGTGTAGCCAGCAAGGACAAACAGGATTACATATTGACGAAGAGCTGAAAGGGACAAACTGGACCAACAAAAAACAGTGCTTGTTTACTGTGTTATCTTAAGTGTTTGGAAAAACCAGACATAAAGAAAGACATTATGATAGAAATAAAGCAGGAGTATATATTATGCTGAGAAAAGCATGGTGATTTTTGTGTATAATTACTAAAACAGATATAGGTTTTATGATATAAGATTAATATCATTACAAGACTTTTCTAACAATGAAGGTCCTCCAATGCAAAGGCTTCAACTTCTTTCTTCCAGGCCTATCCTAGTTGAAAGAAAAAATGGGTTCAAGCTGGAAAAATTGAAAATCATACAAACAAATTTCAGCCAGCTTTTGAATATCTTGAACAGGAGTATGGTTGGGAAAATGCCAAATCAAACATGATCTAGATAGGGTTTCTAAACTTAAATTCGCTAATACAGAAAGTTTGGAAATTTTGTTTCAAACATATCATAGACCTCCCTCCCAATCTGTCAGTGACAAGAAAAGAGGAATTGAATGTCAGACATCTAGTAGTGTAGGCAGACACTTGTTTTTCTGTGTGCTTGTGACCGCAATTGCCTTTGATTCATTTAAATTTGGTTGACATTATATTGATAGTTCAGTATCATACATCTGGTTAATTTTATACTTGTTGTCAAAATGGAAATTTCTTTTTGTCAATGTTGCAGCTGTGGTCCCAAAATATTCAAGACCTTGGGATATGTGAAGAACTTGTTCATCTAGATGATTTTAATATCCCTGATGTTGACTCAACTTTCCAAAACTTTGATGAATTATTTGGAGGAGATCAGGATCCAATTAGAATACTGTTTGATGATCAAGATGTCTCCTGCTCTTCTTTAGAGAAGGATAAGTCAGTTGACAAGTCAGATATTGACAATCCCAGCGCAATGGAGGTCTGAATTTCTTCCTTTATAAGTCAACACAATTTCACGTCCTCTTAGTGTGTTGATAGTTGTAGGGCTACAGAGACTACTAAGATCACAGAAGAGCATCATAATATTTATATCAACTTGAGCAGAATATGAACAAAAAATTATTTTTGTAAGGCTAATTTTAAAGGACTAAGGACAGTGTTAATGCAGAATAAAAATTTTGTGCTGAACAGTGCACTTTTCAGCAGTTTCCTTTCAGTGGCTTATGACTTCTTCCATAAAGAAGTGGAAAATGCGACACTTTCAAATTTAGACATCAATAATATTGGTTTAAATGCCTTCTTGTGATTCATAGTTTTGGGTGTACCATACAGTTGCAATACAGTTGCAACAGTACAGTAGATACGTTTAACATAAATATCAGCAACTGTTGTATGTAAAATATTATTTGTCTTCGTTTCTGAGGCTATTTATAGCCATAAAAGTTCAAAGAAATACTATAGATGAAGAACTGGGGACTGCTGTATCCTTCCATGGGATGCAATGATTTAGTTCCATAATTGTGTAATATATGGTGCACATGTTTTGATGTCTCTGGTAATTGTTTTTATAATAAGCTTTATAATAAAAAAAGTCATTTTGTAGTTTAAGGTTAATTCCAGTCTATCTTCATCAAAATCAGCTAATTATGTATTCATGGATAGTTGATTGAGTTAAGGTGTAAGAAGTCAAGGTAACATCAATGAGATACCTGGTCTCCAAAATAAAATACCTTCTAATGGCACTCTTTTTTTTGTCATGAAAGGATTCTTTGGGTGCTGCATCCATTACTCTGTCACAATCTGATAATGAGAACAAGGATATGACACCTCTCTGCCAGTACTGTCCACAAAGCATGGATCAGCATGCAATTCAACCATTAGATTCAACTATACCATTATCTGTTTTGAGATTCAGTCTGGAAAGTAGTTTCACTGGCCATGGGGACAGTGTCCTTTCTCCCTACAGTGAAAGGAAGGCCTATTCAGGTAGTTAAATTGAATTGAAGATTGCACATGTGGAGCTAAAGGAAATGTCATATGAAGTATAATGAGAAAAGGTCTCAATTGTGAGTTCTGAGTGCTAAGTGTCGCACTTAATTTTAGCATGCTGTCCAGTTATCACATACCTGTTAGTTCATCTCAGAATTGTCAATTTTGACATTTGATTTTGTTTTTGGTACCACATTGATCTATTACCAGCAATAATGAATTTTGTCCCTGGAAATATTATTAAGTTGATATATGTATTTTATCCATTTTTATCATATTTATATTCTTTCTGCTTCCAGGCATGAGAAGCAATTTCGACTTCTATCCAGGAAACCTGGAGCTAATGTAAGAAAGAGAGTGAAAGGCATTGCTGAGACAGAAAGCAATTGACTTTTGCATATTCATGCTGTACATATAACTCTCTATTCTACACTCCAGACTGTTCCTCATCATGAAGCATTTGTTCACTTGATCAATTGATTCACTCACGTCCTGTCTGTTCATAATATATTGTAGAAGTATAGTATCATAATATATACGGCTTATTCAGAAATAGTTGATCTATATGTATGTAAATATAAACAAATTCTTCCCAAATTTGAGTTTTCTTTCTGTTAAAAGTCTAATAATCTTGACAACTCAATTCCTATATGGTGCTGTATAACATCCACTCAATACCATGGACATTATATACAGCGGAAAAAAACCTTGAGGCAAGTGTTGCAAGTCTCCAGTAATACCAGGAAGTGCTAAGAATACATTCTTTGCAATATACCCTTTATTGGTTAAAATTTATGGAAAAATCTATAAAACTAAGAGAGATTTACTAAATTTCGTGTTAGAGCCGACAAAAAAATTTGTGATTTTCAATAAATTTCATCCGGTGAAAAAAAAAAAAAAAAAAAAAAAAAAACAGGAAAACTGTATGAAAGAGTGTCTGACCAAGTTTATTGTTATTATTTGTCTTGATTACATTGATAAAGAAAAAGAGCCTAGGGACTTGTTTAAAGAGTGTGTAATCTACATGCATAAATAGTGCCGGTTTGCCATGAAAAAGGATTTTATGGTTCTTGATAAATAACATGTTTGTTGCTATACCTGCAGATCTAGGGACTCGTTTTGGTTTCTCTTGATAGTTAAGTTGAGTCAACCCCTTTGCATTTTTTCCTGACATTTGAAATGTTACCCATCTTAAGCCCTATTATAGAATAATCTACCTATACTCGACAGTTATGTTTCAATTCAATCAAATTTAAGGATTATGCTCTACAACTACAAGCAGCCATTTTCAGTGGCAGCTCTGTGCATTGAGAGTAGTAGAGAAAGGGACATTTGTGATTTGGTGTTTGGACCTTGATAAAACTTAAGAACAACTAATTCAGCTTTTAGCAGTGTGACCAAAGCTGTAATGAAAGGGAAAGACAAGCTGAACAATGTTTGTTTTATGAAAAGATAATATCTGAGAAGAATTGTGTGGCTAACTTAACAACCATGCCACGTGGGAAGGAGTTTGTCTATTGCTCATTGAGAAAGAAATTAACGTGAGGATTTTGAATGAGTGTTATTTTATTCAACAAACATTTTGATACCAGATTTTGATGGAGTAGCGATTAGAGGAAGAGGTTGTTGTAAATGTGATAAAGAAGCAATCCCTCTAACCTCTCCCTCCAATTCCAAATAGAATGACCATGATGGGCTCCAATTTTTCTTTTCTAAATGAATGTCAAACTGTCTTAATCCAATTCATGACTTGAAAATGGGAAACCAAAGCTTAGACCACCAGCCAGTACCCTCGTTCAAACTAACTTCAAATTCAAGCATTATATAATCAAATGCTGCCCTAACCGCAACTGCACCTTGAATACGCCCTCTAAACTGTCTTCTCCTCTTATTATCTTTCTGTTAGACCCAATAAAATATTATTTCTACTTATGTCTATGTTCAAAAGGAAGAATAAATCTGACAACGTGGACCCCCCATGTAGCAATTTTATGTCATTCACCTTTTACTAGAAATAAAACCTAAAACGTTTTATTTTGCCAATTACAGGTGCTGGCGTGTGTAGTTTAGAACTTTATGTGTATGCAATTTTGAGTAATTCTTTTATTTTCTTTTTTTTTAAATATTCATTTTGTCCTTGTTTAAATTCTTTCAACAGCAATCCAACTTTGTCCAGAATTTCTTATTTATTGTCACCAATTTGATGTCCTTTAATTAGAAAAAAAATTAAGAATCACTTGACATCACTGGTTTTTAAAAAGAACAAATAAACATTGTAAGTGTTTATTATTTGATTCTTGTATTTGTAACATCAAACTAAACTTTACCGTAATTCCTTTATGGATTTGAATTCTTAACAAATATATAATGCACTAAGAAACTAATAATCAGTGTGAAAAAATTAATTTGCTGAGCCGGTTCAACTATTTTGCCATTTTAACAATTTTGAGTGCTACATTTATGTAGCATGTAGCATATAACTGGTGAACATTTTAGAGAAATCTTATTTTGATTTTATTAACTATTATTGTTGAGATAATATAATAAATTATTTTTTATTAAAATATAACATTTAATATTAGTAATATATTTATATTGTAAGTTTTAATAAAAATGTTTATTACGCTATTTGACATATAATATAGTTAACTAACCCCACACAATAGTTTCTGCATTAAGTAATAATTATTGATGTGAGTGAATATGGATTTCGCATTAAACACAGATATTATTTAAGTACAAACGAATGGACAACGATGCATATAACAATAATTGATATTTATAAAATATTTCTGAATTGAGTTTAGATGAAATTAAAAACGTTGCAAAATCAATTACTACAGTAAGATTAGAAAAACTGCATTTCTCTATAACTATTTTGTATGGGAGAAAAGTTAAAATTAAAATGAACCTTTTTTAGATTTTTTTTATATAATTTCTCTGAATTTTATTTTTTAAACTGTATATAATTTAATTTTAACTTATCAATAAGACTAAAAAGTCACTTCATTAATATTACTTAAGACTAAAAAAGAAAGTATATGAATGGCCAATGCTTAAGCACGAAATTTAGTTTTAAGAAACACAGCAATATAAAATACCGAAAAAATCCTCAAAAGATTTAGCGGATCTTTTGAAATGAGTAGGGGTAATTAGGGAAAGGCACAAAAGTTGAATAAGATCCGAAAGAGCGTTCTGTTAGGAAGTGTGTCAGAGACGGTTTATTTCTTTCTTTCCTTGGCACCAAACACACTCGCCTCACCATTACCACTATAAAATCTCTTCTTCCACCACTCTCTCTCTCTCAAATCGCTTTCTCTTTCTAAAATCCCCTCACTCTAGAGAGAAGCTCGAAGCCAGCAGCGAGGTCAGTGATTTTCAAGAAATTCTCTGTTTATTCATTGAACAGTAGCTTCTTTAATTCAATTTTAATTTCTTTCTGAATTACATTAAGCAATTTGCATGTTCGACTTATCGATCATTTCATCTACATTTCTTGAATAATTCTTAGTTCGACGTTTTCTTTGATCGCGCACTGTGATTCTTTAATGAACCGGTTATCGAATCATTATGATCTGAATATAAATATGATTTAATAGTGCTCGATCAAACGATTCAGTTAATGATCGATCAACACGTTGCGATTCCGAAATTCTTTTTGGCTATAACTATCTTTGTCTGATTTCGCAGAATAGAGAAAAATGCTTAATAAGGACGCTTGCTCTCCCTCCTCCAACGGCGGATTCGGCGCCGCTGCTGCCTCTGGTCAAATGCCGTCAAACGGAGGGTACACTTCGCTGTACTCAGCCCTGTCGAACGATAACCTTCCTTCTCTCTCCGCGAACTGCAGCAACGGCGGCGGCGTTTCGCTGTATCCTTACTCGGAGCCAACAACTCAGTATGACTCGTGCGTGATTCAGAAGCACCAGGACATGGTGAACCGCCAAAGCATGTGCCTGAATCGCCTGGTGGAGACTTCCAAGGAGGTGGAGGCTCTGAGGCAGGAGAACGGCCAGCTCCGGGCCGCGAACAAGGAACTGCAGAAGCAGCTGCACCTCGTCATTCAGGCTTCGCTGGAGAGTCAGTTCGCCGCCGCCGGCAGTGGCTCCTCCGGCCAGACTCAACCAACGTTGTTCGATGTCTTGCATGGCTTCCGCAGCCTCCACATTGGGGAAGGGAAAGAGAATTATGCCGATTGGAATAACAACAATAATCATAATCACAACAATATTATGAATAATAATAATAATAACAAGGACCTGCAGGAAGTTTCGGACGAGAGTCCAACGAGCGTGATGGAGAATAACGTGGTGGAAGTTGAGAGATTCTCGCTCCCTAAGAGCATATCTGTGAGGTCCAATGGCTACTTGAAGATGGCTCAGTCTGCTGCTGTTGCCACCAATAATAATGCAACTCGCAATAAAGGCGCCACTCGCCCACGCGCCACCACAACTCCACCTGAAGCCGTTGTAAGGACACACGTGCTAACTAGCTATATATGCTTGGGCCTTTTAAAATTATTATTATTTGTTTTGAGGTGTGATTATTGCGTTTATCGTTATTTACCGTACTTGACGTGCTTGTTAGTTGCTAATTATTTTCCTTTCAAAAGAAGTAAAACCTTGCTTGTCTATGTCATTACCTGGTGGTAGCTGCAACGAATGGAGTAGTTTCTGGTTGTTGTTTTCATTTGCGTGTGCTTTTGGAAGGGTGCAACTCTAGTTAGCAATCGGATTCACAGGACCCATTAGCTCAAGTTGCTCTAAGGCATAAAAGAAGTAGCCCAAGCCTTGCTGTGACAGTTGTTACCTGGTTGGTGGGTGGTGACTAGCATAACCTGGGCTTTAGGGTCGTTAGGTGGGGTTCTAGCTTTTCCCGTTGTTTCCTTTTCTTGCGTGGGTATCAAGTCCCAGTTAAGATTAATTTTGACAAGGAGCCATACAGTTTTAGCACTGTATAGGGGTCAACTAATTATTTTTCACAACCTCTATGAATTTTGAAATATATAGAAATTAGAAAGACTGTTAGCCATACAATGCACGTCCACTAAATATTTTTCTTTCATGTCTAGATTTCAAAATATTTGTGATAGTCATGTTAGATCTGTCATTCTGCTGCTAGCTGCTAGTGGTTTGGTATGTTCAGCATTTTAATAGCCACAAACAACAATTTCTAAATAGCGTTAGATGACATTATCGGTTTTAATTTTGTAGAGTAAAGCTGATGCAAATATATTTTATTTATTATATGATGGAAATTTTTATTGTCAGCCAAAAACATAAAGAAGTCATTTTAGCAATTAAGGTAATTGGTGTGTGTGGAAAGCATAACTAACTTGTGCACCGCGCACATAAATGCATAATTGGACATATAATCTAGATAACCATATTTGACGAACTTTAATTAATTTTTGTCTGAATCCACATCATATCTTTTCTCTCTTAAATTAAGAGAGTCTAGTTCACCTTATTTAGAGGATGACACCTATATGTTAAAAAGGTCAGTTTAATTGGTTGAGCAAATAATGTATGAATTGTTATAAAATCTTCAATGTATTGAATGTTTATGGATAACAAAAATACGAATCTAACTTATTGTTGGCAACCTAAAAGGTAGGAAGGAGGTTATTTATTTATTATTATTATTGTTGTTATTCATGCTATTTGATTGTTAAACTACTATTTTCCATTTGATTGTTGTTGAAATTTTTGCATATGTTGGCATGGTATGATACAGCAGAAGGTATATGTGCGTGGAGGGCAGAAAGAGGAAGAGCCTCTGGAAATGGTAGTGTATAACCAAGGGATGTTCAAAACTGAGCTGTGTAATAAGTGGCAGGAAACTGGTACATGCCCATACGGAGACCACTGCCAATTTGCTCATGGTATTGGGGAGCTTCGCCCAGTCATCCGCCACCCACGCTACAAAACTGAGGTCTGCAGGATGGTCCTTGCTGGGGTTGTGTGCCCATATGGCCATAGATGTCATTTCCGCCATGCACTCACTGAACAAGAGAAAGCTGTCGTATCACAGCCTAAGCCCAGAACAATGAAGCTCGAAAGATAAGAGTCCGTCTGCTGGACTAAACGTAAATGGTACATAATATTCTTCATTGTGTAATTACAAACATGGAACCACCACCTAAAAAATAATATTACTTTTCTAATGAATTGGAAAAGTAAGGGTAAAATACAAATACAAAATAGGAGGTTTGGCGCAATGTGAGATCTAGAGCAGGATTGTTGGGGAGAATGTGGTCAGTAGTCGTCGTTTCTTTCTTTTTTTCTTCCCGTAACATTTTTGATTTTTGGAATACATTCACAATATACATCAGATGATCCCGATCCAACCAAACAATAGAAAGTATTCTTTGTAATGATACTACTTCTTTTTCCTTTAGTGCTTTTGCAATGATACCATTTGATACTTTGCAAAGAAAGCAATTTCTCATCGCGGTTGTAATATATTTCTAGTGTAGTCTATTTCTTAGCTTCTTGTACTTTTTCTTTTGATACCGGTATTTATTTTCACTTACATTTGCTTATCATGCAAATCCCTCTTTCCTTAGGTTACCAAATCAGGTCTTAAAATAAAATAAATTTGGTAGTAATGTCTGTGTCTCTCGCCAAGATTTTCCTTTAATTCCCAGCATTCCTTAGGACTGGGCTCTACTCCAGCCTTCTCCGGCGAAACAAACGTGTCTAATTAAGTTAGGACATACTACCCCGTTTATTGGGCCTCCCTATCATCTCACATTTGACCTGCACATTGGTAGCTTAAATCCTTCAAAAATTCATCCATTCAACTATTCAAGGAAATTGATGTGATTCACTTTTTATTCCAGATAAAACTTAAAACATTTTATTTTGCCAACCTAAAACATTTTAGATGTATGTGTTTATGTGTCTGTAATTTTAAGTAATTCTTTATTTTATTATTTATAAAGAGATTTTCAAATAGTCATTTAGCCCTTGTAAGATAAGTTCTTTCAACATTCTTCCAGAATTTCTATTTTATTATGCCCAATTTGATGTCCTTTATAAAAAAAAATTAAGAATCACTTTGATATCACTACCTTTTAAAAAGAACAAATAAACGTTCTAATTTTTATATTTGATTCTTGTATATGTAACATCAAACTAACTTTTACCATATTACCTATATGGATTTGAATTCTTAAAAATGTATAATGTACCTGAGGAAATTAATAGTCAGTGTGAAACCGGTTCAGCTATTTGTCATTTCAACAATTTTGAGCGCTACATTTATGCAGAATGTAGAATATAACTGGTGGGTGACCATTTTAGACAAATAATATTTTGATTTTGTTAACTATTATTGTTAAGATAATATAATAAATTAAATGTTTTTATTAAAATATAACATTTAATATTAATAATATATTTATATCATAACTTTTAATAAAAATGTTTATTGCTCTATTTAGCATATACAATAATTAACTAACCCCCCGCACAATAGTTTCTGCATTAAGTAATAGTCATTCATGTGAGTAGATATGGATTTGGCATTAAACACAGGTATTATTTAAGTACAAATGAATAGACAACAATGCATATAACAATAACTGATAACTAAATTGTAGTTTATAAAATATTGCTGGATGGAGTTGGGACGAAATTAAAAAAAGTTGCACAATGAATTTCTACAGCAAGATAAAACCTGCATACAAATCATTGACGGGCATAGCATGTCTGACGTAGTGATGTTATGCTTAGCATATCTGATAGAATGGCTAAATCATAGACGGCCATTTACGGGGAAATTTATTACTCCTAGTCTAACCATATGTGGTGGTGCAAAAGCTCTGTTTTTTTTTCTAGTGTTTACCATAGCCCATAGAAGTAGCAAAAACAGTGTGGGACTGGTAGAGCATCTAATGAAAATACGAGGGACTGGGCCGATGAAACTATGACCCGTACACCAGGTTCTAATTATGGACGGGATAAATCACAGCAAAAAATTTGGAATGAAAGGAAACATGATCCCTACAAGCTAAGGAGGGTGATATATCTCGTTTGAATTTTTTGAGCTGTAATAGTTTTGCAAACTGTTGGAACCATTGTATTGTAATCCTGTTGGAACCATTGTATTGTAATGTACTGTGACAAATGTATGGATCACACTATACATGTACAAAGATTACACTGACACAGGATTAGGAGGCTATGCAAATATCCTTAAGTGACATTATGTAAATCCTATCACACATATGAGATCTTTGTATATAGATTCAGAGCACTCCTCCTTGCTCTTTATTATTTATTAATTCTTTGTTAGATAAACAAAAAAAACTGCATGCAAATAGTTTCTTCATATCAATTTTTAAGAATAAATAAATAAAATTATCTAATCAAAATTTATATAAAATTAAACTTTACCCTCGTCAGTCTATTTACGGATTTAAAGTGTCCTATGAGACTATATACAACTTTACATTTTTTATATCGCCATAATTTACGAATTGTAAGTTTTTTTTATCTGAAGTATGTGTGAATTATAAAAATAGATAAGTTTTAAAAAAAAAAACAAAACTTTTAAATCAGATATTTGTGTTTTAAAACGAGTAATTGAAAATTCATATTTAAATACTATATTTTCTTATAAAAATAACTGTGCAACTGAAGATGAGTTTTTAATATTAAAAATAAACTTAAAATCGTGTTGAAATACAATTTGTTTGAAACCCTGAAATAAAACATGATTTATTACATAATGGAAAATGAAATGATATGTTAAGCACAACTTTCACATAAATTGATTGAACATCAGGGAAGAGTTTTAGTGTTATCCTCTCACATTTAATAAAACACACTAGTATCGAAAAAACCAAAATTTTGTGTCTTACTGTAACTTTGGAACGGCTCTCTCTGATATTATTAAAGCATATCTACCTCTCAGATTTACTAATGCCAGGGACAATGGTTACAAACTTTGCTAGATTTAGAGATAAAACAATAGAGAATAAACTTATCTTTTGTCACAGTACTAATTTGTAGTATTTTTTATCTGCATTGTCTTTGGAGTTAGTAGTCATAAAAAATCTTAGCTAGATGAGATTTTTTTTTGTCAGAAATACACTACATAAGATAATGGTTTTGCATGAGAAGGGTGTCATAGTGAGTTAAGATTAGAGTATTGATGACAATAATATATTCTGGCTTTGATTTTGTTATCTAATCTTACACTTATGTAAATATTATATATAGATTTTTCGTTTTGCAAAGAAAAAAAGCTCTCCATTTTACAATAAAAAAAACACAAGAAATGATAAAATAATTGTGTTTTTGGATCACGTAACAAGCTAACTAAGTTGTGATTATATCTTTTATATATTTACAAAGAAACATTGTTGACAATAATTAATGTAGCTGAATAATATTTCAGGATATATTCTGATTAAAAAAAATGGTATGCCTATAAATTGGGGAGCTACGATACAGGTAACCAGTAGTTCCAATATATTTTTATACGTCATGAGTTTGATCATTATACAAAGTAACATTTATATAAATAATGTTCAAATAATAAATATGTAATAAAAATTGTATAAAATGTGGGTGGTTTGGAGTAGCTATAGTTTGACATCAGATTTTTCTAGTCAGTAATATATTAGAAAGATGTTGTACTTCTATTTAGTTGGATTGTAAAATATAAATAAGAAATAAATCGAATTAAAAGTATATCTGTTTATTTTATTTCCTCACAAATTTAAGTTTGAAAAATTTAGATTGATGGAGCGTTTGGTGTACATGACATGTGGCCATGCATTCATAATCTAATGGCTGAAATTTTTTATCGAGTTTTGAGATGTAAAACGTGGAAGGTTGCGTAGAGATAGTCCAAAGGTGAAAGGGAGAAAAGATTCGTGTAGGTGATAAGATAAAGAGACAAAGACATAAAGACACAGTGTGGTTGTGGTTGTGGTTGCGTGTGGTGGGGTTGGTGGGAGTAATAATAAAAAACAATAGTGTAGGGTATTGTTTCTTGTGTTAAGCATCAGCATTTAACAACTCCTATTCCTGTCATCTTCTTTCTACACACATCAGTATAACCTAACCTAACGTAACAACTTGGTGCTTCTTTCATGTCACAGAGAGAGAAAGGGAAAGGGAGAAGAGCTTGAGGAAATGATGGGAGATGGGTGGGTTGGTAAAGCATAAGAGAATCAAAATTTCTCACTGTTTTTGCCGATTCCACCCATTCCTATGATTTCCTTTGCTTCCTCTCTTTCCACTCTCCTCTCACCTTCTCTTGGTAAGCTCTTTTTTTCTCCAGATCTCCTCTTTATACCATAGATCTGTGTTTCTATGAACCTTAATCTCTCTATCATCTCACTTTTTCATCGCTTCACATGTGTTTGTTACTGTTTGAAAATTTACCTTCTTTTTTCTTGTTCTCCATGTTCAAGGTTTAACAGATTATATGACCTATTTCTGGTAGATGCATGTGTTCTTTCTGATACATGAAAGAGAGAAGCTAATTAACTGGATCCAGTTGAATCTTGGATTGATTTGTAGATCCATGAGTACATATGAACATGGACCAATTCAAAAAAATACTTATACTCTGCATTTTCAAAGCAATTCGTTAACAGATTACTAAGTTACATGGTGATGACAGATTTATTTATATAGTTAGTGATTTAATCGAATAAACCCTAATTAGTGATTTGTTTCAATATATAAACACTGATTTATGCCATGACTGGTTTTATGAGAAAATATAAAAACAAGTTTGTAATTGATGGACCGTTCAAAAACATAACTGCATTGATAGATAGAAATGATAAATTGATATCTTGTTAATTAATATTTAAATGAGGTGTGAAGATGCTTATTCCAAGAGGCCAAATAAAATAGTCTTTTAATCAATTTCTTAATTTTTAATTTTTAATATAGTAATAGAGTTTAATTATATTATACAACAATAAAAAACTAAAAAGTAAATGTAAATTGCAGGACAAATCGGCCTACACTTTAACGTCCATATTTATTTTCTGCACGACGTGGGTCGTTGTGATAACGAGAGACACATTATTTTACCACCATTTCATTCATTTATTCAATAAGTTGTATGCCTAAAAATAACTTTTAAATGTTTATATCATAACTCTGAAACAACAAATGCGTAAAAAAGAAAACACTAAAAATCCATTTTATTTATGACAATAAATAAAAAAAATAGAACTATGCAACAATTTATTAACAAAAAAAAAAGTACTTTTATTATTGTACATATTAAGTTTTCCAAATATATGTCTCTTCAAATTTACTCTTTAAAATTGTTGACACTTTTGTTTTTGGTGAACATGTTGCAAGATTGGGATGAAATGAATTAGATGAATAATATACATCATCCTTTTGTTTTCCACATTTTTTCAACTACTTATTTGTTATATCATGAAACCTTTGAACAGCTTGATTCTATTGAAACCACCAAGAAATTTGTTGAGATGTTTCTTTTCTTTACAAATTGTCTCTGACGGTTGTTATAGTTGCTTCTTAATTTTAACTACAAACCATCCAATAATTAAATTATAGATAAAAGTAATATAAAACTTAATTTAAGGTATATTTTATGACAGATATTTTAAACTAAAAAGTTATAAGACATCTTATCATACAAAATATTATCTACAAAACGTAAAACATCTAAATTAGTCTTCAACAAACGAGATTAACAAGTCGAGTTGGACTGTGTGTAATTAAACATAAAACAAATTTTACAGAAAAATATGAATCAATGTGATGAGCAATATCACTGGGATTACTTGACAAGGTTAGAAGATTATTGACCCTAATACCATAATCAGAAAGATACAGTTATCACAATAAAATCTAAACGTGTATTAGACTAAAAAAGATTGCACATTCCAGGTATATGCAATATATCTGGACAAAGTAACAATCTATATGAAACAATTATCATAAAGAGATGTATCAATTCATTAACACTCTTAAGACCATTTTACATGTAAAAATATACTTATGTTTAATGTTGAAGATCGTATTAGAGAAATTGATTAATGTTGAAGATAACTAGACGTTGCAAAGATTAGAAAAATTGATTAAGAATAATAAAGTAAAAGTGGATCCTAAACCCTAAATGAAGTCATCATGATTGAGACAACTAAAACTTAATTTAATAATATTTTATATAAAAGAAAGAAAGAAAGAAAAAGTTGCGTTGAAGATGGTATCAGAGGATGGCATCGAGATTGATGCGTGTTCTGTCTTATTACCGCAAATTCTGTAAAGTCAAGTTAAGTGCCCATCAGTGCGTCACGTGATATTACATTTACGCGTTTTGGACACTCTATCTCTGTTCCTTTCTCATTGTCAAATGTTAAGGAAAATAATAATAATAATAATAATAATAATAATAATAATAATAATAATAATAATTTAACACCCTACTTATAAAAAAATAGTGTTTTAAATAAAAACAAAAATAAAAATAGTTATAATATGTTTTTACTGGTTGTTAAAATTTGACCCCAAAGGTTAAATAATAATACCCCTTCAGCTGTAAAATAAGGGTACTTTAATTTTTTGTTACAGATATTAAAAACAAAAATTATTTTGAGATTGGTGTAAGATGTTGCTATATTATGAGCGTGGGTTGGGAAGAGTGGTTTGAAAAAGAGTGTGTTGTGTTCCTTTGGAAAAGATGAGGCAGAAAGGAAAGAGAGTTATGAGGAAGGGTTTGGTAATGGGTGGTCTGGTAAGAGAAATCACATGAGCCTCCCTATTCCTCTTGCCTGAGCCTCCCATTCCAATTGCTTCCTTTCGTTTCTCTCCTTCCTCTTTTGTTGCCTCCCATTTCAATTCACACTATAGGTATGTATCTCTCTATATCTTCATTCAATTTCTCCTACATCTCATATTCCTCTGTTCATCATCCTCACTTGGGAAGAAGGAGACTGAATACATTAATGAAATATTTTTAATTTTAAATATTGTATGCATATGAGGATGAAAAAAACTAGTACTAGATTTACTACACTTAAAAAGATATAAATGATAAAAAAAAGTGGGGACGTGAGAGGGTCCTATCCATTACACGAAAATATTCTAAGCAATATCCTCTGCCGACAACTTTTGTCCATATCCTGTGGCACGAGTTCCATCATGCTCACCGTTTTGATTCCTCTTTTCTTTTTTTCATCATCAGCATTATTATTAAAAAAATGTTTTTATTGATGAAATTATTGAGAGGCTCTTTTAATTTGATCTCATATTTCTGTGAAAACACAAAGACTGAAGAATAGTTGAGAGAGATAGAGAAAGAGAGGAATAGAGAGACAAAATTTGCGGAAGACATGGGTATGGGGGGATTGGGAAGTGAACCTTATGAGTATGGTGTTTCTTCCCTACACCTCCCATACCACTGTTTTCCTCAATTTCTCTCCCTTCCTTTTCTTTCTGCTCCTTCCTTCTCATCTCATCTGGTAATGTTATCCCTCTTTTCTCTCTTCTGTCATCTCATCAAATTTTATATTACAAAGTATCTACAGATTTTCAGATCTAGACAAACATGGTTCAAGATCTTGGAAAACAAGTTATACTAACCAATTTCACAGGCACTTGTCTAGATCTGACTACATTGATATATACTACAGTAGAAGGTTTGTTGAAATTTTCTAGTTTGATGTCTGGAATAATTTTCACCACAAAATTTGATTGTTAGTGATGTAAAAAATTGGCTATATGTGGTTCTTCAATCACACTTTTATATGTTGAAAGCTACCACTGTTCCACTCTTCCTTCAATGCTCATCCTTCACCATACAAATATGAGGAAGCATAAACAATCTCTTATATTAGTACCACTCACTTAAAGAATACAAAAACCATATTCCCAAAATTTCACTGAAGCAGGAACTACACCACCCAAGACCACCTTCATACTACACCAGCTGTAGCGAAGAAGAGCAAAATCAAGAACTCTCAAACCCACCTTTCTCCTTTTCCAAACAAACCCTATTCCATGCCTCCCACTCAATCTTTCTCTCCCTACTATCCCCACCACCCTCAAGAAATATTTTAAACGCTGATGCCATTAATTCCCATTTAGCTAATTTTGTTGCAATTTTCTTGAAATTTACTTATGTTTCAATATTATTTTTCTACTTTTCGTGTTTCAAAATATCTAATTTCCTAAAGTAAGAGTTCTTCTTTGAAAGGCAAGGGTACAGTCACGGTATATTTTTTTAACCAAATAGTGCAAATTCATCGAGATATTGCATGGGCAAATTCAAAAAATAAAATAAAATAAAGAAGTGAATAAACCATTTTTGAAAATACTATTTTAAAACAAAGAAATCCTATTTTCAAATGAGTTTGGATTGAACGAATATTTAAACCTGAAATAGTGATTAAAAGCACGTTTTGAAATTTTTTTTTATTAAAATCGTGATTTCAAAAGCATTAATTCATTTTTTTATTATATTTTTTAGAAAAAACGTGCGTAGAAGTATATTTTATTTTTATTTTGTTTTGTCTGAAATCGTGTTTAAAAATATGATTGCAGTTCTTTATTTTTTGCAAGTATATTTTTGTTTTTCCTTAATTGTTTTAAAGAAATCGTGTTTAGTAGCATAATTTTTTTTTCGTAACTTTTTCAAATTCGTTTTTAGTTTCACTTTATACTGAAATATTTAATGTTTTTAGACACGTTTTCACTGAATTTTTAGTTGTTAAAATTATGTTTTGTTTTCTTTTTAAATATGTTATTATTTTCAATTAATTTAAAATTTTTATTTATTGTTATTTTTTAAAATTTAAAATTTACTTATAGTTTTTTTAATTATAAATAAATTGTTGTATTTATTTTACTTTACACGGTTTGTAATAGTGTGGTTCATTAATTAAATTATAAAATTAATTTAATATTACTTGGAAAGATAATATAATAAGGTTATAATTCAAAATAAATGATAATGTTGAAGATCTGTACAAAAAAAAATTGAATAAAGTAAAAATAATTTTGGAGAACAATGTTTAAAGAAGGGTAAATAAAATATTTATCTATAAGAGTTCGTTCCATAAGTTGACGTTTTAGTATCTTTTTATAATTCTTTGTTATCGTAGATCAACTTGTGTATTTATTTGTCACGATGAAGATGAGAAAAATAGAAATAAAGATGATAATATCTTATCACAAATTCTTATAAATAAATATTTGTTTATCTTTTTAAGTATTATTCTTTAAAATTATTTTTTAATTTATTTAAATTTATTTTTTATATGGATCTTCTTCAACATTTATCGTCGACTACAACTTATTTTGTGTTAGATTTTTTAAATTACGATTAAATTAATATTATTTTTTTAATTAATAAACTACACTATTGAAAAATATATAAAAATTTATTTATAATTAAAACTACAAATAAATTTTAAATTTTACAAAATAACAATAAATAGCATTGTGAATAAATTAAAAATCAATAACTTATTCAGAAAGGCAAAATAGAGATTTATCAATAATAAAAATATTTGAGTAAAAACGGTGTACAAAAACATTAAATATTTCAATGCAAAAAAAAAAGTCAATTTGAAAAAAATCATAAAATAAATTTTTAAAAACTAAAAATTATAATACAAGACTCGGTTTCTTAAAAAAATACAAAACATACTTTCAGCGTAATTAAAAAGAATAAAAAAAACTACAGACACTTTTTTTATAGAAAAATTAACAAGTAAAACATCCTTCCATACATGATTTTTTAAATAATATAATAATAATAATTTAAACTTTTGCTTACAAAAATGATTTCAGTAAAAGAATTCAAAACTTATTCTCAACTACGATTTCAATTTTAAATATCTCTGTTGCGTGGTTGGAATTAAATTGTTTTGTTAACTTGCTTTCATCCATCTTTGACTTTAAATTCCTCATTTGAAATTTATAAGTTTCGAGAATGATAATGTTACAGCTTATCTCTTCTTTTATCACTTCTTTTTTTTTATTTATATTAAATAATTATTTACTGCTCTTCCATGTATATAATATATTGAAAATTTAAAAATAAAAAAATTATTTATATTAAATAATAATATAATTAAAATATTGTATATAGAAATATTACCATAAAATATTTATGGAATAAGCTCACCAATTTGAACTTACCCAAGTTATTTATGTAGTAAAGGCGGAATTTTTTTTTTCCTCGACTCAAATCTAAGCATATGTTTATTTATTTATCTATTTCATATTATCCTTAAATTTCAAAATCAAACAGGCAAGAGACAAAGTTCTTCAACAATAAAGTTTAACCTTAATTCATAGTTTTAAAATACAATATTACCAAAATTCACATCTTACAAAAATCTCAACTTAACCCGTTCAATTGACATGCAAAACTTCAACCAAAATCACTAAACTCAATTCATGCACATGCAAAGTCTCCACCTAAAGCCAAATCAAATTTCAATTTGGAACTTCATATTTGAAATTTCAGTCGAAGTTAACTTTCTTTACCATAATTTCCTCAACTTCTTAGAAAAATTTGGACTGAGAGAATGATAAAGTATAACACTTCAAGAGCTCTTTGATCCTTGAACATTTTCAATTCTTAACCATTAACAACCTAAAACTCCAAATCAAAACTACAAGATTCTCTAAAACCCGAATCACTTTCATCTTTGCATGCTCATGGAGTGAGGAGAATAATGAAGTGGGGAGAGCTTTTCTAGTCAGAACTCCAGAATAGAAGTTATACATTTCTTCCTAATTACTAGCTTCTAAGCTCAACAAGCACACAAGGTGGAGAGAATATTAGTGTGACTTTGGTTTAGAAAGAAAAGAATATAACATATAGGTGAAGAGAACGAAGAGGATAGTTCTCATGTGTTTAATATTTTGGAGGTAGGAGAAATTTTTTCATTGATATTAGCACCTCTGTGGCTTGATAAACTCACCCCCTTCATCCTGTATTTGTTCTTAAAACTGACAAGGTTTAGTTAAACCCAACTTCCATCCAAACACATAAAAGCCCAACTATTTATTATTTACACCAAACACATACATTAAATATATGATTAACTAAATTAAAGATTAAGTATAATTTAAATTTTATCATCTCTTAAAACTGCCTCACACTTGTTTATCACATAAAACATAAGTCCTTAGGATCTTTATAGACTTTCTTGAATAGATTATCACTTTTAAAAATTATATTACCATATTTTTAATTCTTTAAAAAATTATAAAAAAAAAACAGTCTTTCTAATGTGTCGTGATTCTTGTAAGGTACTCGTAACATGAAGATAAATAACAATTATTAAAATAGTAAGATATTATCTCTCAAAAAAATATTAAGATATTAAAACAATAATCTTCAGATATATGTATTATATATATTATAACTCGCTTAATACATTCTAAAGAGAAGGGAAATTATGAAGTATTTACTTGTGATAATTTATGATATAAAGTATTTATTCATAATATTCGTAAAATAATATTTTTATGATGAATTATCAAATTAATTTTTATATGATAAAATATTAAACAAAGTATATTTTTATTATATAATATGTAATTAAGTTTAGTTGAGTTTATTTTATTTAAAAAACATAAATTCATTATTCAATCTAATTTTAATCGGGCATACTAAATAAAACTCATACAGATATAATCGGAGTAGATTGAACATATTCACAATATAAGTGTAAACTAATTGCACTCTTTTTAATTAGTGACCATAAAAAATGTTCGGATTTGAAAAGAGAATGACATTTTTAACGTGTGTAATGTCCCATGAAATTAAAATGATAAATTACTTGCTTTTAGAAAAAAATAACTGCTTTAATTATTAATAAATTTTAAAAAAATATATTTTTCATTTTTTTATTACACAACACAATTATACCCCCACTATCATGATAGTCCCTTTAATAGTTATGATTGGAACTTCTAACTTCCCAAAAATTCCCCAAGTAAGAATTAATGGATAAATATGACGAAAAATTAAAGAAAATATTCGTCATTTGGTCAAAACAAAGAAAAGTTCCAGAAATTTGAAAGAATTATAGTAATGATACCGTAAAAATAAAAAATGCTATGTAAATATATTTGATATAATTTAAATTTTTTATATAGCTTAAGTATTTCCTTCTCGTGTTATTATTATTGACCAATTGTAAGAAAACTTGTCGGAGATACCGGTCACAGTATTATGATTAAAACAGCATCTGAAAATGTAAAGAAATCCCTGGTACAATAAAAACTTTAGACACAAAAATTATGGAGTAGGCCATATGAATTTTATTATTGACGAAAATTAGATCTAAACTTTTTAAATGTGTATTTCATTACTCAATTAATTCTCTACTACTTTCATTGATTCAGTACCCTTATTTTAGAACTAATTTAACTAAATTTGAATTTAAAATTTAATTTAGCAAACTAAATCCTAACTTAGAAAATAATATTTTCATCATTAAATTCAAAGTGACCTGTTACATGGATTAATTTGTGTACAAAAATTCATTTTTTTCTATGATATTACGTCTTAAAATAAGTGTTTCTAGAATAATTATTCATTTAAAAAGTAAATAAGATTCATTTAAGTTAAAATAAACAAAATAGACAAACATATGAAAAACATAAATCTACTTACTAATTTTAAAGAAATATAGAAACAAACTATCTCAATATGGGATTGACCAAACTGATACACAGCCCAAAGTGTTTTACAATTTTTGTAGAAGATGGACCATTGAAGATCCTTGACGTAGCTTGCAAAATCAGAGAGAAAAAAGAAACATGAAATAACGTTGAAACCAATTGCTTACATGGGATTGTGTAATGTAATGTAATGTTTTTAGAAACACCAAGTGGCTCAAATGCGAAAAGGAGAGCTTTGAGTTATGGATTAACGTGAATGCATATGCATGGTCACATGATAATTAATTACTAATAAAGCCATTAACAGAGATATTAGGCAGTTGAGAATGCAGCAAAAAAGGTGGATAAAAACGAAGAGAGAGCACAGTGAAAAAGCATTAATTAGAAAAGGTAAAAAAAAAAAAAAAGGGGGAAAAGAGTGGTGTGGTTTTGCGCATGCGGGATCCAATGCGTGAAAAACATTGAAAGCGATGAAATGGGACCCACGAGTGTTGGGTGAGATACACTCTCGAGGCCTCACGCGCCGCTCTTTGTACACACTTCTTTGGACACACCACAAACACGCATCCCTTACTATCTTTGTGCAACCGTTCTCACTTTTTTTTTCTTTTTTTCTTACCCTTCATCCACTGTCCAATCATTGAATTCATATACTATTTTCCTTTTTTTTTTTTTTAATTCTAAGTTGAAATTAACAATGGTTTCTGAAAATTAATATTTTACTCACTTCATTGTGTTTTGTGTGTGGTTCAAGATTTTGTTTCGTAATAATTTTTCTAATTACTTTTCATTTTTCAATATAGTAACTATACTTTTATTCAATGTTGTTCTAATAAATATTTACGTAAATATTTTTTTTTTAAGTGAGACATTGTTGATTTTGAAGTGAAATCACTTCATCGTAATTTTATTTTAAAGAAGTATTGTTTTCCTTTATTAAGATGTTTTTGAACCAAAAAAAGTTTTAAAGTCTGATGCAATATTAAAGTAATTATAAATCAAATAATTTTTAAAAAAAGTATTAATAATTGGTTTATTACAAGATGCGAACCAATTAAGTAATAGAGTAGCCTTTAGTATCTTGCATATTTTAAAATACATGCTAAAAAATATATCAATCGTTTGTTTTAATGTGCAACAATTATGAAAGATAAAACGGAATATAAAGACATGTCAATAAAAACAATAATAAAGGACTAAGTAATTTAATTATTATTTTTAATACGTGTTTGAAAACCTTAATCGCAAAATAAAATGGATAGAGTAATGTTTTGACTATTTTTAAGTGTTATTTTAATTTATTTTTTTTGGAATTTCACTTGAAATTTAGTAAACCTTTTTTCTAAAATAAGTTGTTTTTATTAATCTAAAAATTTATAGCTTATCGTTTTTGCTGATTTCTTTTTTTTCAGTTTCACACATACGTTTGATGTAAAAGTTGATCTGTATCATATGAAAATATTTTTAAATTATTATTCTGCAAACTTACTCAAAAAAAAAAAATAGTTTTGATTACAATCATTTTTATAAAAATAATAGATTATTGAAATAATTTAACTCTTGCAACTATCCCGAACACTCGTGTTTTTATTATTATAACTTTTAGCTAATTGAAATTATATTATTAGTAAACATAGTAACTTTATACTAATAATATCACTACCATGCAACTATTTTATGTTTTTAATTTATTTATAATTTTTTCAACTAACAACGTAATCATATCATTAAAGAGATTTTAATATTTATACTAGTAATTTCAATTGGTTAAACAAAAGTTGCTCCAGTATAAATATATTCACATGTTAATTAAAATATTAATATATAATATTTGTATGCAAATAATATTTCAATTTTTAGTACTCTTCATTTTTATTTCCTTGGTCAGTACTTTAATAATCTGTATTGTAAATTCAATTTTTTCAATTATATATTAAAATATTATTAGAAAGTCAAATACAAACTTACATAAACAAATATGTAAAATAAAATTTATATATTTTTGGCATGTAGAGAATAACAGACGCGTGTACTTAACTTACAAAAGATACCTTATTTAAAAACATAATACATTATAGCATTAATTAAATTTCAAGTCTATTATTAATTAATTAAATTTCAAGTCTATTATTAATTTGTATGTTTTTAATTAAATTTTACTAAAAAAGTTCACCAGTAAATATTTAAAGTTTATATTTTTAATTATCTTCTATAGTTTGATTCTATCGTCAATTCAAATGAGCAATTATTGTCTTGAATTTGGTTAAGTGTCTTTATATGAAAGCGTCTAAATGATATGATTAAACTTTATATTTCTTATAAATTTAAATACTTTTAGTTAAATACATATTAAAAAAAGTATTCTATTAATTATTTTAAATCTTTATATTTTTAAATAAATATTTAAGTAAAGTGACATAATTATTTGCTTTTATAATCTTAAGTACTTAGTCATAAACCTAAACAATATTAAAAATGAATCTCTAAAATTTTAATTATCTTCATAAAAATTGACATCGTTTTATTTGTTTAATTTAATATTAAAATAAAAATCAAATCAATCTATCGTGTAAAGACATTACAAAATGTGTGGTAAAAATAATTAAGGTTCTATAATTTTATTTTTTTTATTATTCAAGTATGTGATGTTATATTTAAAACTATAAAAATCAAAATGTCACATCATTCTAATTGATGATAAAAATTTAATTGAAAAATAAAAAAATTAAACATTAAATAAACAAATTTAAATAATAATTTAATTAAAAATACAAAAATATATGAGTGACTTGAAATTAATTATGTTATTTTTTTTCATGTAAAAACACCTAAATAGTGATGGTGTAAATCAATAGTCACATGAATTCAGATAAAATCAAAGACAAACTCAATTAAATAATATATAAAATTTGAATATTTAATACAACAGTTTTTTTAAGAGAAATTTTATTGAAAATAGTAAATTTTACTAGAGATTTAAAATTTAATTAATATTATATACAACATAATCATATTTACATGATATCGCTTATAATAATATTTTTTTTTAAGGAAATGATAGTACAGATATAGGTGGAGCACACTCAATTATTAACCCCAAATTTGTTGCAATTGGAGAATAATGTAAAAAAAAAAAAAAATTTGATATGGATTAATGCATAAGGGTGATTAAAAGTGAAGGGCAGGCATAGGAATTGAAAGGTAAAAGTGAGACATAAAATCTAAGGAATGTTGTTGTGTATAAGGTGGTCTGGTATCCAATCCTTTGCTGCACCTAGTTAAGAGGATCATAAAGCAAACACGATTTAGGTGAATCTATATCAGGATTCCTTGTCCAAGTTTCTTGCATTCAATATGCTTCACCCTAACCAATTTCCATCTATCATCAGAATGGAGACTTCGTAAAAATTTAGCGTTTAAAAATTTTTTGATACATATAAAAAAAAGTATATTAAACAGTAAATTTAAAATAAGAAACAATTAAAGAATGAATTCTAAAAAGTGGAAAAAAAATTAAATAACATGTCTTGATAGCAAAAATCGCAACCAAATGCAGAATATTTTTTAAAAACTTTAATTGTGAGTTATTGAATAGGATATTATGATTATAAGTTTTTTTCTCGAAAAACATTGAAATTAGGTTCGCACGTCATAACTTAAAATATTTGATTATAAGCTTGATATATTAGTTTATTTCACGAATTTTTTTAATGAATAATTTAATTATTTTAAAGTCATGAACTGAATTATATATTACATAGAAAATAAAAAGTCGAACTAAGTATTGAACACAAGTATAAAAAAATATTTAACGAATTAAGTACGTTTACGGTGGATATTAGTTATCCCTAATGACATATTAATGACGTAAGGGTGAAGTAAATTTGACAAAAATGGCCCTGTCACACAGGGACTACTAAGTGGGGCGAGAGCCACGTGCCCGGTGGGTCCCATTCTATTGATTGAGTCAACCGTGGAGCCACTTGATTGAAGCTACGGCCTTCTTATCCTAATCAAAGACAGATCCACGTGTAACATCCGTCGGATCAAGATCAAGAGGCGGTGGTGCGTGCGTCTATTTGTCACTCTAATGCACCACATCACCTTTTGCTTTCGATTGGTTTCTCTCAAGACCTATTGAACGGTGAACCTCGCTCTAATGAACTAGAATCGATTAATTTGATCGTGACTTGCATTATTGGGTAATTGTAGAAGAAGGTGGGTTTTAATTTTGAAGGAAGAAAGAGAATGGGGAGAGAAAGTAAAGGAAAAATGAAGAAGGAATCTATACCGCTGACTTGTTAATGTGCTTTTGTAAGGCCTTGCTTTTTTGTATTCTGATGGCCAAATCTATAGTAAAGTGATTGAGCTGCACATTTTGTTAGTACAGGTGCGTTCTTTCTCTATCATCTTCAAAAGTATGTTTCCTACTGTCTCACATTTAGTCTTTTTCATACCAGCAATATGCTAGACAACGACTTTGGTGCCCATTATATTTTTTTCATAATCTTTTTTATTTCTTCTCACCCTTTTCTTCCCAGCTACATGACAAACATCATTCAACCTTTTTCAATCTCACCATCGATCATTACACAATAATTGCAAAAATATGTTTACAAACACAGCTACACATGACACTTCTAAGAGCATTATGATACAAATTAATTGATGTACAATGAAATTAGTTGATTTCTAACGTATGATGATGTTCCACATACACCGGAGGAGATGATTACGCGTAGGGAATAAAATCAAAATCTTTGACTAAGACAAAGGGTTGTTAATAAAGCAGAGAAAGATTGCATGAGGTAGAATTTGTGAAGTGTCTTTTTCTCCTTGTCTTCTATTTACTTACTGCAGCGACTCCTAAATTTCAATGCGCATGCAATTGTGATTGTCTAGTTCAAAATGTTGACGTTCCTTGTGCGTGGAATCCACAAGGGTGCAATTCGTGATGTGAATTATCACAACGTTCTCAAACAAACACCTTTTTCATGTGAGCAAGAAAATGAGCAGACATGGAAAGGACGTGGACGAAAGAAAAAAAATGCCACATTTGATATACCAAAATTATGATTATTATTAACTTGTTAAAATTATTCGACGGTGGTGTAGTTGTTGATTACGCAATGATACAAGGGTGCAAAATTGGACACACAAATTGGTGGGATTAGCTGCACCTTGGGCCAATCATCCGCCCCCATATCCATTCACTCCAATCTAGGTTAATGCCCCACTACTACACACTAGGAATCATCGTTTCTCCCAGTCCAACCCTCAATAATAGGGTAATAAATCCAAAAAGTTGCCCATAAAAGCTTGTGTGTTGAGCTTAGTGAGCAAAATACTTAATCACCCACCAAACACCAATTCTCACAACCAACCCACGTTCACATACTCAGACAAACAAACCCCATCAAACCCCTACAATTTTTTCTTTCCCTCTTCCTCTTTAACCCACCACAAATCAATATGAAAATTCCAAGAGCTTTGGAAACCGAGTTAGTGGACATTTTGCCATTCCCCACAAACATGCCCTTAACTATATTAGACCAACAATTTCAACTTCGCTTTTCTTTTTTTTCTTCACATGCATATTATAAACGAGAATAATAATAATAATGCAGAACCAGAAGCTAAAATCTCGCCTTTATATACGACCCATCATGTCACCCCTTGTCCCTATGCTCACACACTCTCACTCTATTCCAACTCTCATTTTCTAAGCCTTAGCTTAGCTGTAGCTTCCCCATTTCCATTTTCTTGTGCCCTTGTTAGCTTTGTCACTCATCCATTATCATTCGTAACTTTTTTCTTATCACCCCACAAACATGGCCTCTAGGACTAGCACTGTGTCGGGGGAAGATCTTCGCTCCGTCGTAGACGACGGTGGTGTAGGGCAGAAGGGCATTCCCGTAAATATGCATAAAAGCTGATGGTGAATGAAGGAAACAACACAACACAAAAGCTTTGCAATTGCACTCTCCCGAGTTTCTGCCTCATCACAATGTGAAGAATTGGGAGAGTGTCATCGTTGCATCGCGGGGAATTGAGGGGTGCGGTCCGAATTACCTTTAACTTTAGGTTCTTAAATTTTGTATTTTCGCCGCTGATTTTTCCTTTTTTTCTTTATCTTTTGGTTTAATTATTGTTATGTTCATGTTATTATGGAAGAATCATGGGATGTAAGAGATGCATACGAGGTTGCTTGTTTGGTTGTGGTGGTTTTGGTCTAATGGGAGTTTTGTCTTGAGTTTGGGTGGTTGTTAACTTAGGAACTTAATGCTTCTGGCATGCATCACTTACACCCATCAATGTATTTTCCTTTGTTGTGAGTTTTATATAAAGGGAATGAATGACTTTGGTTTTCTTAATTTAGTTTCCATTGTTTTGCTCTTCAGCTTTTGATTTTTGCTTCCTAAGATAGGAGATGCAAAGCAGACAATGATAAGATACCAAAAGTCCAAAAGAAATTAAAAAAGAATGAGAGAGACAAAAGCAATGGAAAAAAGCAGTGTGTGCCTTTGGTGAAAGAAAGTTGTTCACTTTGGACTTTAATGTCTGTTTGATCACTAACTTAGAATGAAACCAAATTAATGAAAAATGAATATTCCAGCGTTGATTGAATCGCAAGAAATGAATCAATTTGGATACATGATACGTCTTTATCATACTACAACCTATTTGTCTTTTAACTAATAATGTACTCCTGCATCACAAACATACATTTATAGCCAAAATTATTATCTATGATCGGATCAACTTGAATCAACTTTTCATAATTGTCTCAAAGGTCCACTGTGCTGCGTAAAAACAATTAAGAAAACAATTTAAATCTATAAGAATTCCATATATTGGGTTGAAGATATAAATACAAGTCGAAAAGTATTATGTATAAAATTAAAATTGTAACCAATACATTTAATTTTAGTATTTTTTTTTCACTTGCTTATAAGTTATCTTTTATTTTTATATTTAGAGTATTTATTTGTTTAGTTGTGAAATGGAAAACGAACTGTAGTTACGATGTAGAAAAAGAAAAAAAAAATAATATAGTTTTCTGGGTGTGCCTGGGACAATTTGTACAAAACCACCCTTCCATATCTAGCTAACAGAGGTAAAGGGGGTAAATTTGATTTTGCCTGCCCAAAAGCTAAAGAAATAAAGTGTCTTTGACATTAGTTATCATTAGTATTATTAAGCAAAAAGAACTTTTTTGAGTATTGACATTAATTAAATCATCCTAATCACATGCCCATTGGACTGTATAAATTCGTGTTTGTTAATTAAATCGTCCTCCTACCATTAAGGAAATTGTGGGGTACTTGCTAAGAAGAGATGGATAACAGGATCTTATTTTTATGGCTTATCTGTTAAAAATGTGAAAGAAAAACATTGTTATTTTCCACATTCATGTTAGTAGTAGTTAAGGTTACACAGATACGAAGCTGAAAGGTTTTTTAATCAAAAAATAAAAAATTGGTGCCCACCAAAAATCTAGTCACTTGACACTGTGAGGTGATTTGATGGTTTCAAATTAATTTCAAGTAGAGATGGAAACACACTAAGAATGTTAGGTTTTGGTGGAACTAAGTTTGACGAATATCATTATTACTAAACTTGAGTTTAATTTATTTACCTAACACATGTTCTTTTTAGGCTTTAACCTGGTTTATTTAAAAGTGTAGTTAGTTTTATTGAAAAACCTATAAATAATCCAATAAATTTAACTAGGTCAACTAGTCTAGAAGATCTCGTAAGTCTTTTTCATCATATAAATTACTTTTTGCTATTTTAAAGATTAATATTAAAAACATAAGAAATTTTTAAAAGCCAACAACTGTATTGTATTAGAAATGGAAGAACATAATGAAGATATATAGGTCCTTATCTTATCACGTGGTAAAAAAATAGAAAAAGAATTTACAAACAAAAATAATTAAACGATAAAAAATAATATATAAAAAATAAAAGACTTAAATATATTTTTAGTTCTTCTAAAATGAGTGAGCTTCGATTTTGGACCTTATACATTTTTTTTTCATCCTTACAAAATTTGTAATAATTATTTTTAATTGTTATAGAATATGTGGATTTTGGTTTTAACTCGAGTGATATTTCTTTGATTTTCTTCATTTAAAATTTTGCATCAGTCTTCTTATCTCTAATGTATAATAGAAAAATGATATTTATTTATTTTACGGATGAGGATTTAAGTAATATAGATTAATCTTATATTAAAATATTAGTACGTGTGACCTTGAATGATTTCTTAACCTTTTATTTAAGACTAATGTTACATAATACTAGAAATCAAGACAATTTCCAATTTTAGAAAAAAACAAAGAAAATATTTTACAAAAAAAAAAATTCAATCATTTTAAAGAAACCGAAAACATATTTAAGTCAAAGGAAAAACTTTAATCGCGAGCATTAAACTCTTGCATCCTTTTGATGTTCCCTCTTATTATATATATAAGCAAACGAACATGATCAAATACTGTCTCAAAATTAACAATTTAATTTTAAAATATTATAATTATTTAGTAAAACATTATAATAAATAAATCAATTCAAGTAAAACTAAATTTGAATTGTTTCACATAATATTAAATTTGAGTTTTACAATTTTAAAAAATTGATTAAAAGCGCTGAACTATGTAAAATAATAAAATATTTTTTTAATTATAAAATATTATATGTAATGAATATATTAATTTTATAATATTTATTTTTAAAATAATACTACTAATAATAATTTATAACTAAATGAAAATTACACGAATTTATTCGACTTAGGTTTGTTTTTATTTCACTTAACTCAAATTAGTTTAATTTTATTCTCTCTCTTACTATATAATTAACTGTGATGCTTACGTTGAATAAATAAATAATTCTTTTATACATATGAGTAGGGGTGAAATTATGAATCAGTGACAGTGAATCACTCAATAAAGCATGTGTCTAATAATTTTAGTATTTATTTTTTAATATAAATGTATTATTAATATTATATATGTGTGTGTAATAGTTAGGGGTTTAGTGTCAATTTGGTTTTGGTTTGGCAGAAATAAAACGTGTTTTACATTGTTTTCTCATTTCTCCCTTTTTTTTTCTTACATTTTTTTATCTCCTACAACAATATTTACAACTATTACACTTTTGGTAGGTTCATTGATGCGTTATTTAAATTTATTAAGATAATTAAATATAAATGTACAAATGTACAAATATAAAGTAAAAATATTGTAAAATAACAAAATTTAATTTTAATTATCACTCCTGTATAATGTACATTATTACAAATAATAAATATTTAATTAGGTTCACAAAATGTTTTTTTTTTAAATATGCTACAAGCTTAGTGTTAATTCTGAATTGATCCAAATAAAGTATAAGTTTTGTTTTCAAAAAGACACATTATTTTTTGTTTTTTTACATTTCTATTCTTGTATTGTGGTAGTTTAAGTGACCTATAATTCTCATACCTTAACCTTATTCACATCGAAAATGTTTTCCATAAAAAAAATCGTGTTATTACTCTACATTTTCACTTAGTGCCTATTTTAAGTTCATGAGAAAGAAAATTATGACCACCTTTCTCATAAAAGGTGTTATAAACAAATCAGCAGAGAAAAATATATTTTATGCATTTTTCATTTTTTTTAAGAAAATTATATTAGTGATGCTCCTGACCTCAAGTCTAATAAATGTTTATTTTAGAATTCAAAATCACCATAACATTGATCGATAGATAAGTCAAGAACTTCGAGAATTAAAAAAAATAAAAAATAGATGAGACAAAGAAAATTTGTTATAAAGGATGTTGAAATCCTTGATAAAATTCAAAAAGTTAGGAACAAGAAAAGTTTAAACTTCTTAACAAACACAAAGCTTAAGCCAAATTGAACTATGATAAAAAGTTCTTACAAATGTTTAAGAGAGACTAACTGTACCGAGTTAAGAAAAAAAAAAATGCATTGAAATTTGAAATGTTTGAGTTAAATTTTGCTTCCCTCGTTTGAAATAGCATCTAATTACGAAGAACTGAAACGTAAATTTGACATTCCTGGTGGGAAACTTTTGTTCAAAACACACTAATTATTATTGTGAGAAAAAATCACATTCAGACAAAAGGTTAAAGAAGAAGATTACAATTACCCGTTTGTTCATTTGCCAACTTAGCATCAGTGCTGATTATTTTGCCTGTCATAACGAATTGACTTCACATACTTTTTCCCAACCCCAAACTCCAGACAGTTTCAGATTTTTACGGCTCATGTGAACGGAGTAATACAGCAAAATATTTATCATAAGTATCACTTAAAAAAATCTAAACATAATACTTGAATTATCAAAATTTCGAATATATGAGACACTTTGATAAGTCTGCTAGGAGATTTTATATCAATTAAAGATAAATTTTTTTAATAATTAATATACAGGTAAAATTTATTTCTTAAAAATGTAGAACATTATATTTATGATTTGAAATGAATTAATATCTATATTATGGTTGCCGGTTGGAATATGAGAAGGGTTTTTCTGAGGATAGTTTCCGTCCTTCTATATCAGAATCTTCATTCAAAATTACTTCTCAGTATTATTAACATCTGTGCTATTTCACCTTATCCAAATATAACTCTATCTAGATAAAGTATATATATAGCATATTGTTGGACTAAAATGTTTAAAGAATTTTAGGTTATTTTCTTTTTTGATCGAAAATCGTAGCATGACCCTATGACTGTCACGAGGACCACCACAATTAATGGCTGGCGGCTTAGACGAAAAGGGTAGCTGCCATTTCTATATTCTCTGCATTTTGCAGTACCATCTGTTTCCCATGAGATTGAAATATTGAGTTTGGCCAACAAGGAAGTTGCAAGGAAAAGGATGATTGAACTCAATTTGGAAACTTTGAACTTGGATCAGCTTGCAAGAGAAGGAAACCTAGTTGTCATTTCATTATTTCCTTGAATGTAGTTGGTGTCTTATGAACATCAACTAAGTTGTTCAATGGGTTGTACTATAATTTTAATTTGATTTAATAAAAACTTATATTTGGTCTCTTGCAGCATGATTTCATATTTGAGGTTGTAAATTTATATTTGACCGTTTGTCGTTTTCGCTTAGATAAGCTTTCGGCCCAAGTCAATGTACTAGAAAATGTTGTATTCTTATGGTTCACGTGTTTGGGCTACAATCTAGCACAAAGATACATTTTATAATTGACATTGTGTTTGCACATATGTTTTCAGTCAAACATTAAACCGTCATGAACTCAAATCTTTTAAGTTTTCTCTCAAATTGATAATATAGAACACAATTTAACTCAATTATTAAAGACAGACGTAGACACAACTTTTAATAATTTATACAAATATTTATTTGAGAATTTTAGGAATTGAAAATGTAAAACATAAATGAGAAAGATGAAACAGAACTTAAAAAAAATAGAAGATAATTCAAAAATTAAACAACTCCTCTTATTACCATTATCTATTATCTAAAGTTTCAATAATTAACTGATTAATTAATCAATTAAACTAAATATACGAATCAAATTAAAATATTATTAAATTTAATTTGTATTTATATATAAAATTAAGATTTAAGCAAATCTTATTCCTAAAATCAGATAAATACAAAATACAAAATTGAAAGTAGATAAGAGAATAATAAACTTGAAGCGTTTAAATATAAATGAAAAATTCATTTTGACTTATTTGATTTAGAGTTTAGAATTTAGATTTCATGAATTGGTCCTTAAGAATTAATTCTCTTAATTTTTTTTGTTGAGATGAATAAAGAATATATATATATATATATATATATATATATATATATATATATATATATAAATAAAAAATAAAAAACAAAGATTGAAAGAAAAAAAATATGAGACAAATTTTAATATTAAAAATAAAACAAAATATTTTTATGATAAAAAATTTGAAATATATTTAAGTTATATATAAGTTCTAAAATATCAAGTAAAAAGATCTTTATAAAAATTGACCAAATTTGTTTCAACTTCCAAAAAATCATAAAAAATATTATATAACTCTAACCTCAACAAACCATGAGTGTATTTTTAAGCGCTAAAAAGATAAAATTTGATGTAATTAAAATCAGTAAAAAATAATATCAATAGGAAGAAATTATAATCAAAATAATGAGCAAAAATCATATAAACTAAACATATACTCAAATTATTACTACTAAGAGAAAATAAATTAAAAACTGAAAATAAATAATAAATTATATGGATAGTGGTCTCGGATTACAATAAGTCTATTATAAATACATGTATATAATATGTGTCATCGTGAAAAACCTATAGTTTGTATATTGTATACCTTTTATCTCCTTTGCACTAAAATAATAGGTAAAATTTAAAGATTAAGTAAATAATAAATTTTAAAATTGATACCAGAAAAAAAATAAATTGTAGCTAGTTTATTAGTTGCTTTCTTTTGTAGAAACATTCTTACCAAGAAGTACATTAATTATACAAATAAAATTAAATTAATATAAAAATTATAATATTATTTGTATAAGAGATTATAATATTAATTAATCGAGAACAAATTGATATAAGAAATTATAACATTATTTTCTATCCAATCATTTAAAATTATTTATTTGTGAGTTTTTCATATTGTTTAACATTTTTATTTTTAATAAATTGAGATTTATAACTTATGCTTGCTAACAATTTTATCTTTTAACGTGGAGAATATCTTCTAGCGAATGAAATAGGGGAGTCTATTTGCAGGCCGTATTTATACCATATAAAGCAAATAACATAAAAGGGAAAAATTTTATATGGTGAAATATCTAAGTGGGTAGCGCATAATCTCAAATTTTAACACTTTTAGTTGAAGACAATAAAGATAATTTAATATCCAATAATTGCTCACATTAAAAAATAATAAGGAATCTAATGTGATAAACAAACCAATAATATGAATAACATGACCCAGTCAAATAATTTGGCAAATGCAATGTGATCTAGACTTCACGGTTCCTCTATTTCAAAAATCATTAGGTGATTTGGGATTATCATAACACTTAATTAATTATAATTAAAAGGAATCATAATTATCTCAAACCATCAAATAACAGTTTTTCGTAGCCATTTGCATCCATTAAGAACCAACCCATCAACGTTGGCCTTACACTGTTTGGGATTCCATAAAAGATAATATTTTTCTCCTTCATCCCTATCTTGTCCCAATTATTTTCATTAGTTAGCTTCAATAGGAATGAGATAAAGTTTACGAATAAAATTATTTTTTTATATAACTTTTCACAGTTTTTATTTAGTTTGTTCGCATCGCGCTATTTTATTTTTTATTTTTTTTCTGGAATTTATTATAAAATATATTTTGAAATTAATATTGCCAAAATGGAAAGGTGGTCGCATTCGCAGCCAACTCGTGTGGAATGGAATCTTCAACTTACCTTTTTCGTTTTTTTTTTCTCCTAAGTCTCCATCTTGGTAGTCAATTTCTTATTAATTGAAAATAAATGATTCTATGAAAATATTATAGTAATTATTTCTTTAAATATAAAAATAGAAAATAATTATTTGCTCATAAAATTAATATATATATATAAAGATAAAAAGCAGTTAAATTTTACGAGGGGTTATTTCAAATGGCTTTTCTAAACTAATTTTGTTTTTAAATTGTCCCGATTATTCAGAAAATGTTATCTAGCATCAATATTTTTTCCTGAGCATACATATTTTTTTTATCAGATAATAAAGAATATTATATTCAATAGAGAATGAAAAAATATTCAAGCCTTTCACATTCTTTTTAATTGGAGGTCTTTTTTTTATCAACTGAATTGGAGGGGTTTGTTTCACTAGTGGACATATATGTCAGATTAAGTGATTATTGCTATTTGTTGTAGTATGAAATAATGCATGTGACATTATTAATCATTGATGCTATAAAATCAGAATCTTATCATAATCCAAACAGCTATCTAACCTTCTTCCCACCAAGCTTTTATTTTGTTCGTTAAAAATTTCTTGTATAATATTGCATTTCTCATCATCCTCATATTTTTTTAGCTGAAAATTATCTTCTATATTTTAGATAATTCTTTTCATGAACGGCTACAAAAATGAAAAGGATAAAATTAATTTTAATTTATGCGAAAAACAATCCCTTTTTTTTCTATAAGTATTTGAAAGTAAAATTTATGTAAGAAAACCGTCGAAGCATTTGGGTCCATTCAACTTGTACGATCGCTTATCTTGTTACAACATGAAGATTAAGAGGTCACTTTTGATAGCAAGTTGGATTTATTTATCTATTTTTTAAATAGTTAAGAGCACTTTCCACTTTCTATCTTTAGATATTTTAGTGAAAAAAAGAAGAAAGCTTATCAGTGACGTGGAAATTCCTATTATTCTATTAACAAAGAAAATTCCGTACAAATCTACAAAAAAAAAATGTCCTCTTACATAAAAGAAAAAAAGTGGTAAATTAAAATGCATATATTAAAAAGAAGTATTTTAAAATTGATAGCGGTAATTGCACTTTATTTGTAAACTGCACTTCAAGTTTAACCCAGTTGCTAGTATTATAAACTATACTTGATTAAGATATATAAATCATTATTATTTATCTCAATAAAAAATAATTACATATGTAAAAGTTCGAAAACTATGTGATGATTCTTTCTTTCAAGGATTAAATGAATGAAATGGAATCAGGATACTACTTTTGTGTTTTCACTCCGAGGAGTATTCAAAGAGGTGAGTGAATGCTATTCACAATCTTTGAAAAACATTTTAAATAGTTTAAACGCATGACTCGAAAATAGTTTATTAGAATGGTTGAGGGTTCTATTGAAATGATGAGGATCATGATTGGTATATAAGTAAAGGATGTGAGGGAAAATTTATCAAATAAGAGTAATTTTTTGAAAAACTTGGGTGAATTGGATAAAATTTTAAGAAATTATGCATATAAGTTTAGCTTTAAAACATGGTTTTTGTTTGAAATGATGTTGAAGGTTCTCAGAACCTTTGGTGACTTTTCTTTGGCACTGAGGAAATGGATGGACAGGAATGAAGAAAAGAAAAAAATGCAAAAAAACGTGAGCAATGTGAGTTTAGAAGATCAATAATGAGGGAGTGAGAGAAAAATGATGTGTGAGAGAGTCTGCTACAACAAGTGCTAAGTTCTAGAAGGGTTGGATTGGGTCCATTCAAAAAATATTCAAACAAAAAAAAAATGTGAAAGTGATGCAGGGGAGAGGGGTTTTGTGTTGGGGACCATATATATGCCACCAAACTATTCAAATATCACAATCATCGCAATTATTTTGAAACCTTCACTTTAACCCATTTTATACTAACATCTAACAAATCACCAAGCTTCCTATCCAAATCCTCTTCTGCCTCCAATGCCACCAATTTCTGATTTCATTCTTCCATCCAGATCTCGTGCTTTTAGAATAATCATAATTTTCAATTTGTTAGGAGGGAAAGGAATGAACAGGTAGGAGTGAAAAGAAGTGAGTGTGAATGGTCCTATTCTCCTCACTTCAGCTCACAATCTGGACCATTACTGCTGTTCGGTTTCTCCTACTAAACTTGTTATAAAGAGGGCTCCAATAATGGTCGGTCCTTAAGATAATAGTAAAATTACCAAAGGCCAATTGCCAAAATATCTTGCATTACTAAATGCAGCTACAAAAACTTGTCATGAATAAATAACTTTTCGTGAAAAGGAAATTATTGAATTGGTATCTTAAGCTTACTTCAGCTTATAATTTATTTGATTAAACCAACTCAATAACAAATAATTTTTAAGTAAATATTTTTTGTCTATTGAACGAAGAATTGTTAAGAATTTTTGGTTGTACGAAGAAAGTTGTGTTAGAAATTCAAGTAAGTTTAAGTTTAATATTGAATGAAAATGAGAAAATTAAACAATATATAAAAAAGAAGATTCATAAACTTATCGTTTTAAAATTTTAAATTAAAGATAATGTCATTTCCTTATGTTTATTTGACCTATTTTTTTTATTATAAGATGTTTCCGATTATGTCTCATCAAATTTTTTCAATTTTAGATTAAAGGTGGTGTTTGTTTGACCCATTATGCAAGTAGTGGGAATTTTGTAATTCACCAAGCTCGAGTCCTGTGGTGATCTGCATTGCTCTAGTCCATTTAGCTCATCACATACTCACACTGTACTGCAAGTTGCTTTCCGTTTGGCAGCTCTCCATCTACTTGCCTTGTTTACTGGCCCACACTGCTTCAAACATACAATTCTTTTCAACTAAATGATCTTGCTCCCACGAATTAATGATCCCTTCAAAAATATTACTTTCACAACCCTAATATAATAATACATATTAAGATATTCAGCTAAAAAATAAAATAAATATGATAAAATATTATTATTTTGGGTTGTCAAATGGACGTGCTTTCCTTTGATGGTTATCACAGACAGGATTACCACTCTAATCTCTTAAACATGATCCCGATAAGCTTTAAGGCCTTATTGGTTTGTCATCTTCGTTCAATAGTTCCCAAAACATTCAAGAGAGTTTAATATGTATAATCATTTGTTGAGGTTCGCTATCTTGGTTTAAATCCAACCCCTCAAACCATAAACCTAAGATGTAGGTGCTTTTTTAGGTTAACTTCAACCCCATTTAAACATTAAACTTGATAAGTGAAGGAGTTTATTAAGTGGTTTACATCACAAATAAATTCAGAAATGCTAGTATTTTTTTCAATTTGTTTTGATTTTGATGAGAAAACTTGATTTGATTGGAAAGAAGAAGAAGAATAATGTTTAACTTTTCAATTGAGTTTGAGAATAAAAATGAAAAAAATAACGTGTATATACTGTCCTTCCGGAACATATGAAAACTATGTCTCATCACGCACAAATTCAACACAAAGAAAACTGAATAAATCATAATTATATAAGATTTAAGGGAAGTATCAATCAAGTAAAATGTATCTTAGTAATTTAAAACAACAATGAAGCAAATATGAGTGGTGGATCTTAATAGAAACAGGGGTGACATCGGCTCCTCCAGTTCTGGATTTACTCTTTTCAACGCTTCTTTTTATCAAACCATATACATGTACCAATATTTGTTGGTGATTAAGAAGGATGCAATATTCTACATCATTTATCATGCACAAGGTCAGGGTGATCCAATACACGTATGAGAAAAATAGAAACTTACCAACCAACCTATTTTACAGAGAAGAATAAATTCTAATGATTTTGGATAATTTAAATTATCTCCTTTCTCATGTCAGATTTAAAATCTTAGATATTTAACGGTTTTGAAAAATACTTAAAAATACATATTTATTTATTGTCTTCAATTTGTCCTTGTATTCGTCATATTTATTCTCATTTTAATCCTATATTTTTTTTACACGCTACTTAACATTTATGTTTATTATTTGATGTTGAATATAAGGAATTGTGTAGTATTTTTATATTAAACTATCGATAATGTCATTTCTTATATGATCTATCTTCTTCATAATAAAAACGTTTAATTAGTATTTGAAGGGATACAAACGTAAATATGTGTATAAAGAATAAAAATAAATAATAATATTTATTTAAAAAACAGGAAGAATTACAGAGCACCTGACATTTGTTCTTATGGTTGAGAAGTCGGGTTCAACAATTTACAACCCTGAAGAAGCATCGAGTTTGAAGTGTGAACACTTGCTAAGCACAATCATAGTGCTACAATACTTCACCATCACCCGCTGTTTACGCGGTTTACGCGTAGGGCTGTTAAAATTGGTCATATTACTTGGATGATTCCTAACCTCTCAAAGGTTTAGCTTGATGTGTAAGTGCAGATTGGGGTTCAACCATGAGACAAATTTAAATTTACACAAATTAACTAAAAAAGTGAGATGTTAATGTAAATATGAAATTAAATTGTAGACATTGAGGTAAAGTTGTTGAAAGAATTAATGAGATGTATAAAGTGTAGGAAAAGAAAAGGAAGAGAGAGTTTTAATGGTGACCTAAACAGTGGCGCCGCATGCTGAGGCACCTGTAATCTAACATCAACAGCTTTTGCCAAATTGGAAAATGCCCACTCCCACTCACCACGCACCTTCTCCACCTCATACATAACTCTACACTCCTATTTCGCTTCAATCATACCACAATTCATTCATCACCACACGCACCAACCACTACAACCCAGCTTCCAATTTCATCCCCTCCCGCAACTACCTTTTTCTCCCAACTAATTTCCAATTAATACCTCAAAATACAATTCATACAATCCCATTTAAACATCCCTTTTCCCTTAAATCACTTCTATTCCATCACAATAGATAGTCATCCAACTAAACACTTTCATTAAATATCATCAATTTAAGTTTATTTAGTGTTATTCCCTCAACAAAAGTTAAACTTTCACATAATTCATATAAGCACTACATCTAAATTGTATCCTTGTTCTCTTGAACAAAGACTGCTATTCTTCAATTTATATTAATGATTTTTCCGACAGGTTATAAAAGAGGCCTCAAGAAGCCACACCAAATAAAAATAACAATGAACTCAATAAGTTCTAATTGGGTATCGTAATTATCTCTCCAAGTTTAGTTAAATGCTCAAAGCAATTATTTACTTCAACTTGTACTTTGACCTTTTTTATTTCATTTTTGAGAATAAATATTCTTTTTTCTGATTTTTTTTTTTAATTTCCAAAAGCTAAAACGGTGAATTATAAGCATCCAACATTTACGGAAGTTAAACAGAGATAGTGCTGAGTTATGGAATTTTGTGCATAAACTTTCTAATATCTCCGATTATTAGAATAGACACAAAGGAGTCCAAAATTTACAGCAGATAAAAAAGGATTCTCAGACGCTAGAAAACCCTTCAAAAAATACCTTCACCAAAACTACTGTTAAAAGGACAAAAAGAAAAAAAAAATCTAGGCTAATAATAATAATAATAATAAAACCCTAAAAAACCCAAAAAGGCCAATATTAAAAAAAAAAGGAGGGAAAGTAAAAAACGAAAAAGAGTAAAGAAACGGCGTCCAGGTCTGTAAAAAAGTGATCGCGAGAGAGGGGCAAAAGTGGGAGATTGAAAAACCGAAACGGCGCCGCATCAGTGAAGGGAAAACCAAGAGACGAGTTGTTGGCCGAGGCGGCGTTCGGTGAGCGCCACGCGCTCGTCGGATAGGAGCGGGGAGCGGCAGAGGGGGCAGTTGAACTTGTAGTGGTGGAGCCAGCCGTCGAAGCAGCGGCGGTGGAAGACGTGGCGGCAGGGGAGCATGCGGAGCTGGTCGCCGTCCTGGAAGGCGGCCTGGCACACCACGCAGCGGTGGTCGTGGGCGGGTCCTTCGTAGCAGAAGAATTGATTGTTGAGCTTGAGCTGATCGGAGAGCATGATGAGTCCGGCGAGGCCGGATCCGACGGCGGCGAGAAAGCGGTCGTCGACGATCTGGTGCGTGTGGAATCGGGCGAGCCCTAGGGATTGCAACACCGCGAGGAGCATCGAGCGGAGGTAGTTGACGCACATGGCTATCTGCGCCAACACCAGCAGCGGAATCGAACCCGACGACACGTCGTTTAATTCGCTCTGCAAACCCATGATTCCAATTTCCCAATCAACTCTCCACGAATTAACGAATACAGAGAAACAAGATTTTACGAGGTCGCGGTGTATCGTCTCGTATCGTGTCGTGTCGTCTTTGTGTGGATTGCAAGAACACAACACCTTCCACCTCTGATATAAAAAGCCCCTCTGATGTGATGTCACCCTCTTCACTATTCCAATTTCATTTTATCCCTATTTTCACAAATTAATTTACATAAATAACACACATTAAGTCAATCAACTTGGAATAATGCAATAAATAAGCTTTCTGAAATTCAATTAATTACACAAATTCTCAACACGTGATTAAAAAATTGTAATGTAAGGTTTTCCTAAAATTAAAATCTCCCTTTTTTGGGAATGGTTAGTTTGTATGTAACACATGATTTGTGTAATTTGGTATGGATCTGCGACATTAGAGTCAATGGAAGGTGATGATTTATTTAAAAGGAACTAAATCAATAGCAAATGGGCATGTGATCTTTATCTCATACATTGAACTCGTTTAGCTTTTGGAACGTCAAAAGCTGGACAAGATCTTTCACAAATATGCAATGCCTTCTTCTTCCTCTTTTTTCCACATTTCTTAATCTAAGTTCAATTAACCACACCTCCAAAACTAATGCACCAAACAACAAAACACCATCAAAATTCTAAAACCGTTTACTTATAACAACACGTTTCCTTGTGCAGATTATGTGAATTTCAGTCAAAGAAGTAAATCAGGCTCCATAGAATCTTTGTTTTCCATTTTATCCCTAAAAGCATAGTTTATTCTTTTACATCGATTACTTTAAGATTGTGTGTCCCCATTTTTTTAATTGTAAAGCAAAGTGCCCCTTCTTATTTCTCAAATTCTCTGTCTCTTCCTCTAACGTTAACTCACACATATCCTTTTGCTTTCTTCAGTTTCATCTTGGTTCTATGAGATGAATTTCATAGATTGAGATATTTATTTATGAAAAACTTTAAATAAAAATATAATTATTCGTTCGAAGATAGCTTCTCGATTAATTTCAAAATGACACACTAATTATATTAGAAATTTAACGTGTAGAGTTTGTCAAAGGGGAAATTATTTGCCCTCTGATAATCATATTCTTTTGTTATTTGCCCTAATGGATAATTCTCTTTTGTCAATTTTGATAAAGAAGGTATCATACTATATATTCATATTCATGTAGAAAAAAAGTAATATTTTCATCCTTTATTTTTATACAAGAGTCCAGACACACAACTTTATCCTCTTCACTCTGCCTTCTTTCTCTCTTTCATTTATACTTTTTGGAAGATGGATACAGATTTTCATGAAAATGAAACCGTGCGTGCGCTTTTATATTTCCTTTCTAGTTGTTTCCATTTTGTTTTGTATTCTTCTCTTAAAGAAAAGGAAAACGGTGTGCCCCTTGGTCTTCCAAAGGAGTTCCACCGCTAAAGTGTATATTTTAATATTCAATTTATTACAATGTAACAATTAATTTATATATTATAAAGTGAATCTTGATACATTTTTTTATAACGGATAATATTTCCTTATTTTCACGTCGCCCACAATTTTTTTTTCTCTGAACTCACAAAATCAACGAATTCGTATAAAGAGTGTACGAAATTGGAAAATATCTAGCTACAACAGTTTTGATATTTTTTTTCTTATAAGATTCTAGCTTGCTACGATTTGATTGAAGAAAAAGAGGAACCCAAATAGGTTGTCAACTTCAATCCTTTCTATTGTTATTATTACAAGTAAAAGGAAATTAGAGCCCAAAGTGTGGGATTGTTAACTAATAAGTAGAGTTTTTGATGCGTGCTAAATGAAGAATCTGCAACGTAGAAAACCAAACTCACATAAAATAGAGATATGGAGATGCTTGGAATCTTCCCTTCCTCCTTGCACTCCTTTTTCTAGATATTCTGATATGCACAAAATCCTGTAATTAATTGTGTAGGGTGCTCATGGTACGGATGAATCCAATTTAAACAAATTTGGATTTATTAAGATTGAAAACAAATACAAATTTAATTAATTTGATTCAAATTTTGATTAAAATAACATTATGATTAAAATAATATTTTTTTATATTTTAACCTTTAATCCAGTTTGTCTAATTTTTCACTTTCCACTTGGCATTGCTGATTGTGTGTTTCTTATTAAGTGTTTGTATTAATAAATGACATTGTGCTAGTACTTTTAGGCATACTTTTGCCTTGTGGTTATCGTAACTCATGATTTGATTATGGTAAGTTCGTATATTTCTTTCAATTGTTTAGGTTGAAAAAAATCATAAGCTCCACCACTTAAAAATCAATTTTCTATTTCTTTCATTTAATAATAATTATCCCAATCATCAAATTCGAATATAGTCAAATTTTAATTGAAATGTATCTTGAATTCCATATATCCGTGTCAATCACTTGAAATCAGTTTGTTCCAAATTATTTATGAATTCTCCGTAAATATCAATCACGTATAAAAGGAAAGTACAACAGTATCATCTATCCAAATAATCTATATGTAACAGATGATGCTGTCCTTATTAATATCGTTCATACCGTTACATCTAACTTAGTTAAATTGCATCTAATCTAATTAAATTCTGTACTATTATGTATATCTTCATATGTTTTGAATAAATATAGTACATATCTCTTAAGAAATCTATAATATATAAAAAATGTGATATATGTTTATTTTAGAAATTGTATTTTTCTGAATTATATATATATTGGATCATTATGTTGTATATATTAAAACTTATCCATCATAGTCTTAGAATCATAAAATAATACAAGATTAGGGTAATAGTTAAAAAAATTTAATATTAAAAAGTTATAGATATGATGACAGTTGGACAAACAAAATTTACTATCTATAACCATCTTTAAAAGTCACATTGATTTATTGTTAAAATTCCTTTCCTTTTAACTACATCTCCACCAACAACAATTTTTTTTACTGTCAGTAAAGAGAAGATTAATCCTTGTTAAACCCCTTTTACGTACCATTGGTGCATTAAAATAAAGTATGTTATTTTCTAGTGATTGTATTATTAAACCAAACTATTACAATCGGGAAGTAATTTAAGTGGTGCATATATGATTTAATTTTTTAAATGATGAGATTAATTCAAGTTTTGTATACCGAGAAAATCATCATTAAAAGAATTAATTTATTGTATATATTTTTATGCACCAAAAAAGTATTTGTATATGGAGAAACCCATTATAAAAAAGTATCAATCTTATCTTATTGTGGATATTTTCGCAATCCACCCAATGAAAGAAAACTATCACTACAAATATACATTATCATTTTTTTTATAGAAAAATGGAAAATACGAGGGGATTAAACACTAGTGTAAATTAATAATATTGAAAGAATTTAATCATTAACATATTTAAAAACAACATCATGTTTCTTGTACTTTGACTAAAAATTTTCCATTTATTTTTATGCAAGCGATTGGAGATGGTAACATTTAGAAGAAAAAATATGCAGTGATAGTTTTGGAAAAATAAATGAAGATCTTCTCGACCAACTTGTGAGATGCTGTCCCCAAAGAGCCATTCACATTATTAATAACCAAGTTGAGAAACATGCTGCACTATGGGTGGTAACGAATATGAATGTAAGGCCATCCATATGCGTGGGTTATATGCAATAGAAGATTTCAAATCCTGTAGTAACAAATTAAGAAGAAAGAATTAGATTATGGTATTTACGATAAAACCTCTAATTAGTTATGACTTGTCAGAGACTAATTAATAGCGTTGGTCTATTAATTTTGTGTGTGCAATTTGCAATGGTATAAGGACGTGTTCGGCTAGTTGTGATAGAAAAATGGAAAGAATCTCTTTGCCAACTTTAATCTTGTGGCGTGAATTAATGTATCTTAGTCCATTAATGAAGCAGCTAATTAAAATATGTGCATTAATTAAGATAAAGCAAGGAATTGATAGCTAAACAAGAGAGGGCCAAACGAAGATGTCACCAAGATTTGCGACACACAGATTTTGCGTAATCTGCGTTGGGTCGGTGACTTGTGTTCAGACTATGAGAACAATAATAATTGTGTTAAAAATAGTTAACTCATTAAGGTTTTTGGAGCTGATAATAAACTGACAAAACAATGTAATTAAAAATTGTAGCCAAAGATCATCATCTTTAAAAGAACTAATTAAGTAATGTGCTGGTAGATTCAATACTAACGCCATTGTCAATATTCCGATACAGAGAGTAAAAATGAATTCGGCATAATTAGCAAATGATATAGAGATTTGGAGATTATGCCTCCTAAAATTAGATACCCGTCATTTTATCCTCAATTAAACAAATCTTTTTCTCAACTATTATTGAAATAATAAACCTAAACTAGATACAAAAGTTGTTACACATGAGAAATAATCAATTTTTAAATGGAAGAAAAGATAAATCACTTACCCTTGCTAAATAATCTGATATATAATAGTTTTTATGTATCATAGTTAGAATTAAAGATATTTTAATAATTTTAAATGATGGAAAATATTAAGACAAGGACAAAAACATATATACATATAAATTTTCATATTTACATATACTCATTCCAAATATATTGGTTCAAATATTTTTTTATTTATGATTAAAACAATACATATAGGCATAAATTTGTTTGTTAACCTTCAATAAAAACGATAAAATGTAGATTTTATTATTTTAAATCATCATTAGACAACTCATACGCAATTTTACTCCTAATTATTTATAAGGAACTTCAAAAAAACTTAATATTTTATTTAGGTTTTAAGTAAAATACATGATAATATTTATTAATATACATTAATTGAAAGTTATTTCTTTTGAAAAGATAATTAATTGAACAGTTGATAATAAATAATGATATTTTAATTTAAAAATAATGTCAATTATACAATATTTAAATAAATGCATGAGGATGAAAATTAAATGACACTAAAAATAAATAAATTTATTTTCTTCTAAATTTTTCATCAATTTGATACTGTGGAGTGGGATTGATGATTCGACATAATCGAGAATAGATGAAAGACATGATACTTATATTGAATCCAACTAAAGACGGTAGAAACATATAAAATAATGAGTATTAAAAATTATTATTATAAATAGAACGATTTTGGGTAGATAACATAAACTTGTGCCACATATTGAGATTCTGGAAAATGGTGGATTCAAACAATTTTAGAAGATTTCATAACATTCTTATAAGAAGTTGTTGATTTTGTAGTAAATTGTAATAATAATACTATAATGCTTACTGTAGTGACTTATTTGAAAGTTAATTTTCTAACTTTGTGTACAACATTCCGATTCCAAGTTTTCGTTTGTTTATCCCATGTCTCGTTTTCCCACTCTTTCCAATGGTTTACCCTTCCATTTATTTTCCAACTTATAGACAAAGGCTTGAGTCACACTGTTTCTATGTTAATTAAATTACTTCCATTTTGTTACATTATTATTTGTTATACTCAATCTTCTGAATTGTTGACTCACGCTTAAGTCATGATAATTGTTTGTGTAGATATATTTTTTTTTAATTCATGAATATTCTAGTAAAAAAACTCTAAACTCTAAAGTATATAAAAACTTTTATTTATATTCATTTTATCATAATTACTACATCTCAATCTAATTTTTCCTTTTATAGTTAAGTTCAAATCGTCGTCACTACATTTCTAAAGTGATAAGGTAAATAAGATTTTATTAATGGTTCAAATTTATCATTATTTATATTTATTATGATTTATTATTAAATTGGATATAGTTTATTAGATAACATTATTAAAGTTTCTTATTGTAATGTCAATGAAAAGGAAATCATGTAGATTAATTGATACCCTTAGTTTTGATCAATGTTGGAATACTAAAAAGATAAAAAATAAGTCTATCAGAATACAACTCTCTACTATTCAACATAAGTAGAAAAGTTATCGGTCAAGTTGGTAATATACAATTAGATATTGGTGTTGAGTTGATATAATATACTTAAATAAAATTATGTATGGACATCGTGATTACTTGTATGATAAAAATGTGAATTTTATAATTATTTGTATTATATATTTTTTTAGCGAAATATCGGTAGAATAGTAGTATAGTTATGTAAGAAAGATAAAGTCCTATAGAAATATAAAAATGATAAAGTCTTTTATCATGATCTTTTGTTCAAGTAAATGTCAATCCTAGATATTACTATCAAATTAAACTTACGAAGTCAAATAAATGTATATACACATAACTACTTATCAAAATATATATTTTTATCATTTTTCAAATAGAAAATAATACAATTTGTGTTTAATTTTACTGACATAAATATTTTTTAATAAATTGTAATTAAAATAATTAAAATAGTATTATTTTGAACTTTATAGAAAAAGAAACAAAACTTTTCCCAAAAACAATTTTTTTGTTAAATATTATTTTAAATAATAGTAGAAATAAAGTGAATGAAACTAGAATCAATTGATATTCCCTAAACTTTTACAATTTAAAGTTCATATATTTAATAGCTAAGACAAAAATAGTAAGTGTAAAAATAAAATAAAATATAATTATGATGAAAATATAAAGTTAATAGAAAAAAATACAATTGCATATTTGACAAACTAGATGTTAAATTTATTTTATTTAAGAAAAAACTAACTTAATGCGTAAAACAATCTCAAATGAACTATGTGTATACATAGACAAAAGTTAATAGGAGAAATTATCTTAATTTCTAAAAAGATAACAATTTAGTTCTAACATAAGAAATTCATAGTGTACAGTGATAATTTTAAACTGAAGGCAGAGACATCAATACATGTTCAGGTAGAAGAAAAAAAATATACAAAATGAAATCACTAAGATTTTATATTATGATCATGAATTTGTTCCTAAATGAAAAAGTCTCTCTAAAAGTGTTTCATCATGTCTATAGTTGACTTTTAACTTATATAAGAAAACAAAAACTTTCATTTATAATCATCTTACCACAATTATAGGACATTAACTTTATTTTATACTCTCCTAATTAAGTTATAGCTGTGATATTTCTTTCATAGTGTGAATGGTAAGCTAATAATCGAAGTTCATCTATTATTTATATTCATTAGTGAATATTTTTCTTTAATAAAGTAATTATTGTTGCCTAAAACAATTTCAACTTTTTTTAAACAATTCATGGTATCACCTCAAATGAAAATATGTTTTATGTAATTGGTATTTTACTCAAAAATCTATCTCGATAATGATCTCCTGTTTGAGATGCTTTTAGATAACAATTTCACACTATTTTCTATTTTAAAATTGTTAAAGGTATTTTTAAGTATTCTCTTATTATTTTCCATAATTAAGTAAATTGAATTAGATTAATAAAAACATACGAGAGAGAGAGTGTTCCGCGTTGGCCCGAATCCAATCCACGCCGTCCAGTGAGATCCGCGTATCTACCGACCACACTTTTAGTGGCTTCAAACAATTGTGGGCAGCAGACGCGAAGCAACCACATGTTTTGGAGCAATCAGAATGAATGATCATTATGTTTTATTTTTTGGTTAATCCACTGCCAACGTTCATAACCTCTCTTCCTCTTCTTCTCAGATATGGACTAAATGTGTAACATAAAAAAAATACTATAGCAAGTGAAAATTTCAACCTTTCAGTTTAACGTTAATAATGTAATTAGTTTTTTATTACTATAATAATTAATATATTTACGGTTTTTTATTAGTCTATATAAAAAAAAAAATAGGAAGTCATTAATTAGTGTTTGTTCTAAAATACTTTCTTCTCCTGCTGTGGCTTCTGACTTTTTCTCACGTTTGGTAAAAGGAGGTGTTCCTGTAAAAAGCATTTCAATCTCAAAATTAGTAATCGATCTTTAATCAGTAGTGATAGTAAATGTTGTTCAATGAATCCTATTTACTTCGAAACTCTACCCTTATTTCTACATTTCTAAATGGGTCTGACTCATAAACTTCTTGTAGATAGACAATATTATTATTAGTTAATTTAATTATTGTTGAGCTCAAACTTATTTCAACTAGTATATTAATGGTTTTTTACCAAATGGAAATTTCTCTTTATTTACAAATTATTTTAATTCTTCGACTAAAACTCTTTTTTTAACATTCTTAATTGGTCAACAACCATAAAAAATAATGGACGGTCTTTGTCTTATAGGCTTCATCATATTTATTCAAAAGAATTTAGGTAATACTTTGGTCAATCTATGGCTAAAGTTGTGTATACTCAACTACTCTTCTTTTCCATGCTACATAGTTAAGGTTATTTAAAATTGTTTGTGTTGGTTAATAATCATCCTCTATTGTGAATGTCATTCCTACTCAAACTCATATAACCAAAACAAAAAGATGGAATTAATGGGGTAAAATTTACTACTCTCATTCATGTTTATAATTATAGGAGATGGGTTAAATGGTCTACTAAGAGATAATAAAAAATATGTATTTAATAGTTAGAGAGTAGAAACTTCCAAAGAGGAAGTAGACATTATTCAATTTGGAGATGATACATTATTTTGGGGAGATTACTATGAAGAATTTTGAAGCAATTCAAATAACTCTAAGATGTTTTGAGTTGATCTTAGGACTAAAAGTAAGTTATCATTAAAGTAGATTTGGGACTTTGAAAAGAGAGATATAAAAAATTGCGTTGTACTTTAATTGTGACTTGCCAGCATTTCCTTTCATATATTTGGGACTACTTAGGGATAATCACAAAAAAAAAATGGTGTTAAAGCCAATAATTGAGAAGGTAATTAGGTAGAAATTAGGGTGTAGAAGATGAAGAATTTGTCATTTAGCAAAATTTGTGTATTATATAATATACCATTGTACTACACGACCTTTTTCAAGATCTCAAAGAAGGTGATTAAAAAATTAACCCAATTAAAGAGTAATTTATTGTATGAGGAAGGTTGGATAGAAGAAAGATTCGTGAGAGAAAGCGTGTAAACCTAAAAAATCTGAAGGTCTGGGTATAGAAAATATAAATATATTCAATGAGGATTTATTAGGAAAGTGGGCGTGAGAGTACGTACGAGAACGAGGACACATAAAGGGAGTTGATGTACTTGTATTTTAATTTTTTGTAAAGCAGTACAAATATAAACAGATAAATATATTATCTAGGAAATGGAAAATGATTAAATTTGTCTCTAAAGGGTGTAAAAATAATCATTTTTCATGTTGGTTATGGTTTGTTTTGTTTTGTTGCTTATATCTTGGGTATTTTATGTTTAGGATGATGTTGTAAACATGACATAACTAGGATTCTTATGTGAGTTGTTACCGGCTCTTTTAACATATCTTATTGCTTGTTCTCGAGAAAAAAATAAATAAAACGAGGAAAAGAACTTGATTAATAGAAATGGGTTGAGTATTAGAATTTTGCTAAAGAAATTTAATAAATTTTGTGCAATTATGAGTACATAGTATTTACATTGGAAAAAAAAAAAAAAAACTAACACAATTAATTAAAATTAATTAATTTACTTATTTGGACTTATCTGTATTTTGCGAGTCTCAAAATGGGCAATTAACGTTAATTGAAAAAATTTAAAAATTAAAATCCAACTTAATATTAGCAAGCTGAGAACTGGAGATGTAAAGGCAAGGCAAGGGATAATTTTCATAGGGTTGTCTTGTAGCAGTCACGTCCCATCTAATATGGCTGTCCGACCAAATACACCAATTATTAAACTCAAAGACTAAACCAGAATTTTACATGAATATAACATAAGATAGTTTTTTTTTTTTTTTTAATTAGAACAGTCCAAATTTCGTTTGAAATCAAATTCTCTGTCTTCCTAATTTTATGTCTTAATTAGTTAAGTTTAATTAAATAATTCTAACTGAAAAACAAATATGTTATAAACCTCTTAGAAATAACCAATATAAATACTCATGGCGGATCTGACTAATAAATTTAGGTAGACAAATTAATATACTAGAATATCATTAATAAAAAAGTACAAATATTTATTGAATAGTTGCCATTGAAATCGAAGTATGCTTGCAATTTAAACTTACAAAGTACTTTTTTTTTTTAAATGAATAAACTTGTGTTTTCAGCCCTAACACTGTAGTAGGATTCTGCATGATAGCAACTGGAGATGGCGATTTTGGTTAACAAAAATGAAAAAAACGTGGCATGTCATAAGTTGAATGCACCATTAGGAAACTATTTTGCAAAAATTAGTTAGAGAAAAACGAGTTAAGAAAAATGTATTAGTCTGTTAAAAGAAATTTTTGCAATCTTAAAGACTAAGAAAACACATTTTGAGAACTTAGTTTTGCACTCTCTCAATTTGATTTTTTGTTTTTGCATTTTTAAATATTAATTTGGCCTTTTTTTATTACTTAATTGTCAATTTTTTTTTCCTACAAAGAACTGTGATAGTTTTAATAAATTGTGGTGAATTTTATCACCATTAAAATCAATAACTTGACAAATGAATAAGTTAAAATAAAAGACCAAACTAAGAAAGAAAAAGACCTAAAAGAATCTGAAACTTTAAGCAAACAGAAAAGACAAAAAATATTATTTAACCTAAAAATTCAATGTAAGATCAATTTCCACAAAAATATTAACAATACTATGTGATCATTAATGTTGTAGATGCATGCCATTTATATCAACTTTTTCATATTATTATATCATTAGCATTATCACAATACTTTAAAAACATTAAAACGTCAGTTTCTAATCAACCAATATATGTATTATTTTAGATACATCATAAATATGATGAACTTTATATGAAACATGTGGGATCAAACTTCTTCTTAACTCTTTGAAAAAAATATTTTTTTTACAAGTTGAGATTAATTTATATAAAAATAAAAAAGTTAAAAAGAAAATAACTTTTATAAATTAATTCGTGTATAAACTCATTTTGTTTTAGAATATTTATTTTTTTGTCTAGAATCGCTGAAGGAAAAGTTTTTCCGATGATGAAAGTGTTGAGCCGTGCCTCCCAAAATATCTTGATTGAGGTGAAGGTACTGTATGAATTTTGAAATCGCAAAATCTAGTTTAGGTACAACAACCATACCTATCAAGTTTTCTTTATTATATATCTTTTGTGCTTGACCGTGACATGATCTTTGGATATATATTGGTTGGTCCTGGCTACAGAAAAAAAGTGTTAACAAAAGAAACAGATAAGTAAAGAATTGAAAATCACATTCCACTCTAATGGCAAACACAGCCAAATGGAGGAAGGTAAGAATGTTAGAGAATGAATGCTCATATAAGTAATTATACAGGTAAAGCATGACTGTTAAATTAGTGTTTTTAAATTTAAAATAAATAAATCTGTATAATATTGAATAACTTCTTAAACTTAACTAATTATCACTTTGTTTTTTTTTTAACATGTTAATATTAGATCTTTAAAACTTTTCATGTAGTTATACACTTCCATGAATTTCTGGGTTAATTTTTTGTCATCCCAAAACTAGTGAATGGATCAAAGTTTGATAGTAACATTTGGGGTGACATGGTCCATAGCTGAAGAGAAAGCAATTAGCAATGACAAGGACATAAGAAATGGTTGCTTTCAAGGTGGGTGGCAAAGTAGTGAGTTGGCATTAGATTGGATATTATTAAATGAAAAAGATGTAAATAGCTATAAGCTTAACCTATAAAGTTTAGAAGAATGTGACGATACAAGACTTTCTAAGAAGCTTCAGGAAGTGTAATGATGCAAATCCATTAGTTAGTGGAACTAGGAGAGTCCAGAAGATTCTTAAAATATTAAGTAGGGAGAAGAACATTGGTTTTAAGGGGTGATGCATATTCATTGAACTGGGGCCGATAATTATCACAATAATGGAAGATTAGAGATAAAAGTTAAATTGTAATGTACAAGAGACAAATCTCATCTTATAATATAGTTTTATTAAAAAAAAATTAGATCCTATATATTGTCTAACTTATTTTCATAAAATTAATTTATAAATAAAATTCATCCTACTTATACCACTAAAGTACACAAGTGTGTCACCACTTTATACTAGTCTATTGTATAACTATTATATATAAGGTGTAATGAATCATTCAATGTTTTTATTTTAATAAGTTATTGGTGTTTTTTAGAATTCTCAACATTTTTTTAGCATGTTAAGTATATGTATAATTATTAATAAACCCTAAATTATTAATAAATCCTTTTCAACTCACATTCTTTATTATTTGGGATACCTTCACTTAAAAGAATATTAAAATGATGAAAAACTTTCCATACTTCTTTTATTGTCATTTAACATCAATCACAAGGTTTTCTTTGAATATTTAATTTAAATTTGATTATCCAAAATACAAACATTTAAAATACTTGTTTTTCACTTGATTCTTGAAATTTGGGTTGCTACGAAAGAAGACAACGCATCATATGTTTTCATATGTTTAAAACATAAATATGATTAGGAATATTTAGAATATGTACCACATTTTTTTGTTGGTCTCTTCTTGAAGATGTGAATCTTTTGTTGGAACTCTCCTTTTAATTTGCAATTCCACTTTTGTAGCTCGATGAACAAGTTTATCCAAGGTTATATAATTAAAAAAACCCCATTATATCTTCAATAATTTGGTTAAGATCATTCATAAATCTTTATATTAGATTCTAATCTTTCTTCCATTTCACATTTAATGAGAATAATTTCCCCATTTTTTTCACACTCTTATGACCTTCCTTTAAGTCTTTGAACTCTAAGAATTATCTCTTTTTAGTAAAAACAAGGAACAAATCTAAATCTTATACACTTTTTAAAAAACTCTTGGAGGCTTAACCTAATTTTGTTACCTTAAAAAATATTCTTATACATTCTAAAACTTATTTAACAAATTTTATTTATTTTTATTTACCATAAACTAATACTATTTAATAAACTTTAATATTCAAATTTAACTTTTTCACCTTTTATTATTATATTTTTTTAAAGTTTTTATATTATCTATGAATTTTTATCTATAACATCGTGCTGACATGTAATAATAACCTATATATATATATATATATATATATATATATATATATATAATATCTAATGAAAAATAATTACATATTAGTAAATTATGATTAAAAGTTTTCATGAGTTTTTCGCTAAGGAATTATAGAAAATATAAATAAGAAGATTATTTTTTATAAATTAAAGTTAGTTTATTCATAAATTAATTTATAGAATTCTCTTATTTAATTTATAATAATTTTTTAAAATTTTTACTTTTAATTTGTGCATAAGTTAGAAGTTTCTTTTTATTTTTTAAAATATTTTAGGAGAAACTCATGTAAATATATCCTAAATCTTGTTAATATCTAAGTTGGGAGTAATTTCCCATCGCCCACCGTTCTAGTGTAGAAATAAATTTGTCCCCATTTTATTCTTTTACGCACTGATATCAAATAATTTCATTTTTTTTCTTATAAATTATTTTCACCAGTTTTTATCCTGTCTTAATTTTTCATAAATTTCTATCATAAAGTGTAAAGGGAACAGAGAATATCACCAAGTGGTGCCAACTCTAGATGGATCACGAAGTCAATGAGTCACTTAGTTCTCAAATTACATTTATATTTTTTTATTTTTATTTTATCAATAGTCTCTCAAATCAGAGAGAGTAAAGCATAATACTTTTAGCATTTTTATATGTAAAAAGAACCACATATGTAACATTTTTTTATAAAACAAATAAGATGTTTGCCTACAATTTTATGAAAGAAAAATTGAAATTTCAGTGTAATTTGAAGTAAATCTTTTGGATTTTGTTAATTATTTGATTTTTTTATAAAAGGACTACACAACCTTAGAAGATTCTAATTTATATTTTAATATAAATCATTTAAGTGTACTTTTATTATTCATAAAAGTTAAAAAATATTTTATAGTGCATTTGGATTCTATCTCTAAAGTTTTTAGTTTATCACCCATAACATTTGAGGAAAAATATCGATGATGATAAGATAACTCAAAGTCAAAAGTGTGTGTGTTTTTTTTTTATCACTTTGTTATTGTTATCTTCCACTAAGAATTCAACTTCAGCTGCACCTGATCTGTTTTCTGAAAGCGGTAATTCCAAAACGTAAATACAAACAAAGATACGTGAGAGACGTTTGGGGTGGAGAATGGCTTGAATGATTCTTTAAATAGTTTCAGCCATATATATACCGTTTATAATTTTGATGTAGTTTCGGCTTTTATTAGTCTCTGACACAATAGTTTAGTTTTCAGATGTTAATACATGAGAAGAATGGATTGAGAGAAGCTTGAAGAAAGAAGCACAAAAAACAATGTTGTCTACTGTGCCTATACTGATTGTGCAGCAGAATAAAAAATTATAACGATAACCACGTATAACTGACTTAATGAATAATAATCCATTAAATGTGCAATGTGTCTTCGATTTGCTCCTACTTGCTAGTTGCAATCCAGCTTATGGCCAGCAACTTCTCCACATTCGATAAATCACCAAAATAGTACCAACAATGCCCCATTAATCTAATTGGTAGATCAAGTATAGGTTGTAATAAGAATTGATACTCTATATAATTGTCCTTGTTAACTCACAATCTATTATTAGCATTTTTTTATCACTGACAATATGAAATTCAGTTACTATTTGAATATATAAAGCATTACAAGTCATAAAACCCCACCATTTTTTGGTCACGACTCAGTCAAGTTGTCAAATAGGCTAGCAAGAGTAAAGAGTGAACTTTTTATGGCAGGCATAGTAAATGCCCTTGTCTAGTTGCAGAGTTACCTTCAGAGAAAGATTACAACACTACATACAGACCTAAGTGATGAAAGCATCAAATAAAACGTAGAAAACTATCAAAAAATAATTCAAATTGAAAAAGTGAGTCCACGCCATTATATTAGTTCCTCATCTCAGTCATAATTTTCTAATTCATTCTCGTTAAGAGGAATGAAAATTTACCTCTAGTTATAGGCTCTATGTATTATTTCCTAAATCTTTGAAGCATGGATTTCCATACCAAAATCGTGAAGAAGAGCTCCATGTTGTTAGGTTGCATGATTTTGATATTGAAATCATCGGCCCATTTAAAAGGTTATCAACCTAAGCAATTTTTAAATTAATAAGAGATGAAATAAATGGTACATGATTGAGAAGGAAATCAATGAAACATGTAATACTCACGTATCAGCTTTTCACAAAATTGTGGATGAAGCATATCAATATAAAATTCGTTTACCTTATATTTCTAAAACCCTTTTCTGTATTTTCCTCAATTGCACAGTATGGAGTAAAAAAGTTGTTAGCATCAATATTATATATATATATATATATATATATATATATCCCAATTCAGAATAACGGATAAGATCGATCAAGGTTGGAACATTCATGCTACATTCAGAAAATTATAATGTTAACATGTGATAAGTATAAATACCTGCCCTGTTAAAAAGCGCAATCAATTGTCCCATTAATCCATCCTTCATTTCGGAAACTTCAAGAAAATGTTCGATTTACAAATTGAATAGAAGTGCTATTTTCAGTATCAAAAACTTAATGGATAATTCACCATCAACTGTGACATGTAGTTTGTCCGCCTTCCTTCGAAAATGTTTTATCCGTGTAGAACAACAAGAACTTAAAAGATTGAATCACAGAATCGCTAAATGCAAAAACAAAAATTCCGAATATCCAATTCTGTTTATGAAGGTTTTTTTGTATTTATTAAGTGGTGGTATGCAAAACTTGAATAAGAAATTTGCAAAATGTTATTCTATTGCAAAATAACGACATTATTATTACTGACTTACGGAAGTCTTGGTTTAATATACGATGTTATATATATATATATATATATATATATATATATATATATATATATATATTTTAAATGAGATATTAAAATTTTGATTATATATAATACTTCTTTTTATTTACAACAACATAATCAATTCATTTTCTTATTGGCATAAATAAACACATTTCATACATTACAGATAATTATAGTCTACTTGATTAGCTTGTTTAATGATTACCTTAGTAAGAGAATTTTAACCAACTTAGCATATCAAATTTAACAAGTTTGATACAACTATTTGGTGTAATCCTAATGCTTCATGTGTATAATAACGTGAAATCAAACCTTATTCATAGTTTAAATTAAAAAAAGAATTAGGCAATTGTTAAACAACAATAATTTGTTTTATGATAGAATTTTTTTACGATTTCGTCACATCATTCAAATTTCTTTTATAATAAAGATGAATTTTAAATAGTAAAATTTAGAAGGAAAATAAGTTATCGTAGTATAATTTAAAAGAGTATTTTTTATTTTAGTCCATCGGTTTAGGATGTATTAAAAAAAAAAATTATCGACAAGACAAATTTATCAAAAACACTCAAATTTTGTTGATAAATTGATTGTCTATAAATTTATCAACGTCAATAATTACTGACGAACTACCAATGAATTTCTGAATCTATAATTAATTATCAACGAATAAGATTTCATCGATAAAATTTCATAAGTGATTTAACTTTCAATGTAATTAGTGATTTTTTTTAAAAAAATTATATATTCATATTTTGTTTACTGATTAAAAGACTAAAATTTTAAAAAAATACTATTCACTATAAAATATAGAATTAGCATTGACAAAAAGTCGACGCAAAACATATATTTATGTGTTAAATTTGTATAAAATTAAGAGAGAATATGAAAACCTTAAAGATTATTTCAAAGCAGTTAATGGTATAAAAGTTATTTGATCAAAAGATTTGTTCTAAATTAACAAATCAAATATAACAAAAATATAAAAAAAAATTATTTGATCAAAATATTGGTCCTAACCTACTCAATAGAATCTTACCTTTTTATGAAGGGCATTAAGGCATGATACTTATTTTTTGTTAGGACCTCACAATCTTTTGCATGGTGCTGTTTTACCGACTGAATATAATGAGTTTGGCATGCATTTATATTTTTGCTCTTTAGTGTGAACAATGTCAATGACGTGTCAATCAATATTTGAATGGAATGTTTCCACGTCATCTAGGGTAGTTTTATTTTCTGTCGAGTTTTTTTTGTGTTTTCAAAATACCTTAATTTTAATATTTTAAAATATTTTGTTAATATATCAATATCAGTATATTTTATAAATAGAGGAACGAAAACTTCAGTAAAAAAATATAAGCTAATAGTGTTACTCTAAGGTAAAATAAAATTTAAACATGTTAAGAAAAAAGTAAAACAGATAAAATTTAACTGAATAATTTTTTTTTATTTCTTAATAAAAGAATATTTAATATCTTATTTTCTAAAATTAAAAACATCCTTTAATTTTCAGTTTTAAATAAAATAAAAGAATAAGTCTTCAGTTATAAATATCTTTACACATGTGCGGGAAATCAAGATACCTTAAATAGAAACATAATCCTCTACTCGGTAATAATTCCAACAAGCCTATAAATGACTTGGAATACGTCGGATTATTAGAATTAATCTGTTAATAATTATTATTTTATTTAAAACTAAGATATATTTGTAATTATTTTCTACAATTTTTTTTACAATTATATTATTAATTTTATTATTATTGGAGCGTTACAGATTCCATTCATGACACTTGTGCAAAAACAAAGAATGTGATGTTGGTCAAAACTAGTGCAAAAACTATGACTTAATGCACATCCCAATTAATTTGGCCATTATCTAGTATATTTGTTGAATCTAACAAACAAAAGTCTTAGGTCATGAAGCCCCTTACCACATACAGGGTAACACATAATCTGGTTATGATGACCATAATACCCCAAACATTCTGTGATATTTAGTGAAAAGGAATTCATTTCAATACGCAAGTACACTAATTATATCGTAAACAACCTTTCTAAATGATTAACCCATTAACTCTACCATACTCGAGTCAAATTGCATAGTTTCCCTTATTTAATCACTTCACTATGAGCAACATGAAACAAAAACAAATTACTTCAACTATGAAAAGTTATCATTAATTCGATCCACTTACTACAGTCATCATTTTCACAAAATGTGAAATTCTTTAATAATAACTTGAGGAGTAAGTACAAAATTGTGTAGGCTAATAAATTGCACATTATTCAATCATTTGCATTGAAACAAATTATCGAATTTTTCACTAAAATATTTCAAAACTAGTTTTACATATTGCAAATCCAAAAAGATGGAAATATTTTTACAAATATGATATAAATATTGGAATGCTAATCTATCCATCTCAATATTCCTCCAATTGTAAATCTAAACTCAAACAAATGTCATCATTTATATTTTTCACATCTTTTCCATCAAGTAACACACCACTTATATATAAAACCAAAGTGTGAAAAAACTTTAATTTCTTTTCTTACTCCTTTTGAATGAAATAGGAACGAGTATTTTTTTTTTAAAAAGTATGTAAAACACAATTCATTAAATTAATGTCAAGTGAAATGTTATATATTATTTAATAATTTTGATTTTTTTTTTTTTGCAATTTTATTAAGGGGCATAACCACGATGCCTTCGACTAATCCATCCAAACGCCGTGGCTTCGTTTCTCGGAATGCAGCTATGCGGTGTCGGGGCAAAATCTCAATGTTCGCTCCGGCGATTTGGTGATGAACCGCATCGGCAATTTCGGCGAGTACATCGTGGCGTGCCGGCTTCTGACAGACGGATCGGGGTTACCGACGTTCTTGGAGGGAACCGCCGTGACCGTGACTACATCTGACGGCGTTTTGATTCTTAACAGAGTTCCGGTGTTCTTTTCGGACGTGTTCTTCAACGACAGGGTGGTTGTCCACGGCGTTAGCGATGTCCTGACGGCGGAAGACAAAGCGTTGAGTGAACACGTACTTGATCTTGATGTTGAGGAATAATATTTGAACCTGCTGAATTTTTTGTGGAAGTGTGTAAAATTTAGAGACTGCGACACCTAATTGTAGAGACTCGAACTTTTTTCGTTTTGCATGTGCATTATACTGTTTAAATGTTTTTTGTATTATAGTCGTGGTTGATGTTTACTCTTTTTTAATAAAATTATAATTAGTTTCAGAAAAAAAAAATAGAGAACTTTTTTAAAAGCTATTAGTAGAACAACAGAAATATACCAATTAAAATTTATGAATGCATAAATTTATAATTTTTTAGAGAAATTAAATGAAATTATTTTATTTTATAAAAGTCTAGTTTTCCACACGCAAAAAAAAAGTCAAATTATTCATCCAGAAATTTCAAAGAATTTAATAACAACCGAGCAGGAAAAAAATTAAAGAAAAAGAAACCTGGATCGTATATTAAAACAAAAGAACCTGATCGCTTAAAAATCCTCGCCCGTGCTGGAGACTTGAAACGACATCCTACGTAAAAAGGAACAAGAAATGTGCAACGATATCCTACACATGCAAAACATGATTGAGGGTCTACAGTAGTGGGGTGGTAGCGACTAAAAATCGACACGGCCTCAAAATTCAGAAGGATGAAACAGCTTTCCCTCGTAATCAACAGCAATCACGTTCCCACAAACACGGTGTTTTGGGACGCCAAAATATCGCTAAAACCCTAAACTACAACCCTGTCGTTGAAAAGCACCTCAGAAAAGAACACCCAAACTCCGTTAAGAATCAAACCGCCGTCAGATGTTGTCACTGTGACCGCAGTTCCCTCCAAGAACGTCGGCAACTGCGTGCTGACGAAAGAACTGGGGATACTCGCATCACCAAGTCGTCCGCCGGAACGAACATTGTGATTTTGCCAACTCCGCGACACCGGAGTGCTGCATTCCGAGAAACAAAGCTCCGGCGGAGTATCCACCAGCTTTTATGGTTTGGATTAAGGAATCGGAGGCAATGACGGTGTGGTTCTTGGCGGAAGAAGATGAATTGGAATCAGAAATCTTTGATTGTTAAATTTAAAATTTAGGTTAAAGAACCTGGCAATGCAGCGGAGGAGGTCAAGGAACGGCTGACCTGATTTCTTGAAAGCCGAATCGGAGTGAAGACGGTGGCGGAAGGAGTCTGTTCTAGAAGCGTTTCGGCAACGACTTCGAGTGTGAGAGCCATAGAAACGAACCTGAATCTGAGATAACGTCGGCGGCGTCAATACGGCTTCACGTGGAAGAGGGAGAGCGAGAGAGAAGAAGAGGAACGCGAGGGTTGACTCCAATCACAGCTGTGTACAACTCCCTCCCAAGTTTTCAAAATATCATTTTTTTCAATACAGAAACACACTTTTTTCCAATTAAATACTATCATTTTTTTAAAATATCATATATTTTAAGAATTGAGGAACCAAAACTTCCGTAAAAAATATAAGCTAATAGTGTTACGCTAAGCTAAAATAAAATTTAAACTTGTTAAAAAAATTTAAATAGATAAATTTTAACTGAATAAATTTAGTTTTGATTTCTTAATAAAAGAATATTTAATTTTTTATTATCTAAATTAAAAAGCATCTTTTATTTGTAATATTATGTGAAATTCATTAATTATTTATGTACTAAATGAAATGTGAAGTGATTATTTCATGTGTCATATATATCATTTGTTATTAATATGTATTTGGAAAATAATTGAAATTTGCAATATTTTTTTGTTTATCTTATAATAAATGTTAAAGACCAGCATTAGTGATTTAAAATTAGAAGAGATTAAAAAAATAATTTATAAAATTAAAACTATAATTTACTCAAATTATAAAAACTAAAATCATATTTAAATTATACATAAACAAAAACAATAAAGAAATTTGTTTATAGCAACCTAAATCAAAGTTCTCTTATGTTATAGTAACAAAACAAACATATTTAGTTCATTAAATTAAAATATAAATTAAATTGAAGTTACATTTTTTCTAATTATTATTATTTTACAAATTTTATCATTCGAAGTTATTTTTTCACTTGTTATCATCATATTTTTAATCTTTTAGTATGTCTAGGAATATATAAATATATGACAAATATTCTCAACAAAGTTCTTTTTCTTCCCATTATCACCTATTACCCATTTCTACAAGACTTCAGTTATTGCCCTTAAATAAATATAACTATTTATCTAAACGATGTTAAATAGTTCTCCTTAAAAAAATGTCAGAATATTTTTTAAATGGAAATATAAATATTGGAATGCAAATCTATATCTATCTCAAAATTCCTCTGATTGTAAATCTCAACATTCTTGATAAAGTATTTTAATTATAAAATATATATTTATGTTTATCTTAGTTATTATTTCATATAAATTTATTTTTACAATTTATTTTGGGAGTTTTTTCTCTTACTTTTTAATACTAAAAAAATTCTCTTAATTAACAATAATAAGTAATAATCTCAAATATTTAAATAAGTTTAATTATAAATATATTTAATTATGAATTATTTAATATATCATAACTTTTAATACAAAATTTAATTAATAATATTTATGATGTATAATATAACTACTGTGAAAACATATCTCATAATTTTAAAAAGGATAAATTATAAAAGTAGTCGACCAATAAATAAAATCAAGAAAAAATGTTTAGAACCTCACTATTTCAAACTTTGTAGGACCCAATATATATACAGTTTGAGTGTGATAGCATTTGGCTAGATACTCTTAAAAGGGAAAGAAGATAGGATTTTGCAAAATGTAATATGAAAGAAAGTGAAATATATATACATGCATGTATGTGAGATGGTAGAAGAAGAAAGAAAGACATATGGTACAGATAGGAAGCAAGCAGGAGGAAGAGTCCCTAATAAGTATACTTCTATACAATATTAGACCTACGTGACCAATGCATTATTAGGCCAAACCGGCCACAACCTTTATGCATGCCATCTTAAAGTTGCGTAATCCCTCCTTCATCTTGCCTTCGGCTTCGTAAAGCTTGTATTTTGCCACTCTGCGCTTTCTCTTTGCCTCAAGATCATTCCAGAGCGATTTCTGGGGAGCTGATAAACTCCCTCTGCGTTTTCTTTCTCTCCTTGCATCAGATGACTTGTAATGAGAACCATAAGGATATGCTCTCTTCCTGTTCCTTTCTATCCTCATTTGGTTTTCGTGTATGGTTCTCGCTCTCATCTGCTGGTTCTGGACCACTGCCATCTCTTTCACTGCTACTACGACGACGACGATGATGATTCTTAGTTCAATCTCAGAATTCTATTGCTATGTTTCCTTACCTCTCTATCTCCCTTTTGGATTGGTTGGATAGAGAAAAAGAGAGGATAAGAGACTTGAATGCGAGGATTTGCGTTTCATATATATGAATTTGTTTATGGTAAAGAAGGAATGAGAGGTTTAAGATGAATGGAGGAAAGAGTGGAAGACCACTCTGAATTTAGCCAAGTTCCTCACCTCAGCTATATATAAGTTATCTTGTAAGAAGCTAAAAATACAAGTTTCATCGAACGGATACCAGTAATTGCGGCTACCAAATAGCCTGTACAAAATTTAAATTATTAGATTTACAAAAGAAAAATAGTATTCAATGATTGTCTCATTTTTATCATTCAAATACTAAGTAAATCTCTTAGGGTAAAAAGAAATATTTTATTCTGTGCTTGAAAACATGTTGAACACGCTGTGTTAGATACGTGATATTAAAATATGTTGAATTACTTGTTCAAAATGGCTGAGTGTGTACGAGGAACAGGACTTCACTATAACTAACGTGTGAAAACATTATTTTTCAAATTTCAGATTTAGGAACATTTCTCATAGTTTTCTGTCATAAATTTCTATCATACCAGTTCACTTTGTTATTGTTATCTTCTACTAAGATTTCAACTTCAGTTCTATCATAAATTTCTATCGTGCCAGTTCACTTTGTTATACTTCAGCTGCACCTAGTCTGTCTAAAAGCAGTAATTCCACAACGGTAAACACAAACAAAGATATGTGAGAGACGTTAGGGGTGAGAGTGGCTTGAATGGTTCTTTAAATAGTTTCAGCCATATACTGTTTATAATATTGATGTAGTTTCGGCTTGAATGATGCTTTAAACACAATTGTTTAGTTTTCAAACGTTAATACTTGAGAAGAATGGATTGAGAGAAGCTTGAAGAAAGAAGCACAAAAAACAATGTTGTCTTGATACGGTACCTATACTGATTGTGCAGCAGAATCAAAAAATGATATTTAGATAATGATAAGCACGTAAAATAACTGACTTAATGAATAATCCATTACATGTTCAACATGTCTCTGATTTGCTCCTACCTGCTTGTTGCGATCCAGTCTATGGCCAGCAACTTCTCCACATTCGATAAATCACAAAATAGTACCAACAATGCCCAATATAATTGGTAGATCACGATCAAGTATAGGTTGTAATACGAATTCATACTATATATATTTGTCCTTGTTAAAACATAATCTATTATTAGCATTTTTATCATTAACAATATGAGATTCAGTTACTATTTGAATATAAAGCACAAAGATTATATCTAAACATTGAACTGAACAATTGTGCTTATCTCCGAATTCATATTTGCCAACAAAAAGTCTTGAATTACTAGTCATAAAACCCAACCAAGTGTCACGAATCAGTCAATTGTCAAGTAGGCTGGCAATTGTAAAGAGTGAACTTTTTATGCCAGACATAGTAAATGCCTTTTCCTAGTATTACAGAGGTACTTTCAGAGAAAGATTACAACACTACAGACATATCTCAATGATGAATGCATCAAATAAACTGTGCTATACAAGAAGGATTTGCACGTGCATGCTTACGAGGACTCATCATTGTCATTGTTCTTGAACATACATTCTGCACACCAGCTACTATAATCCTTCTCGTAACGCCTCCACGCTGCAAGACGCGAACTGAATGACAACATGCAAGTGTCAAAGAGTTTCCTTCTCAAGTAGTAAGCAAAAACAAGTTATGCAAAAACCTATATATACCTTTTCATCCAGAAAACTAAATTCAGCCGTCTCCCAGATGTTGTCGCTGTGGTGCCGTGACGGTGCTGACCAGTATGAAGAATTGCTCGTCCCGGAACATGGCGATAATCCAACATCTCCTACACACAGTAACAGCTAACTCTTGTTAAATATAAATTATTCTGCATAAATATTAGTCTCTCATAAGGTACTAAACATACCTGCGGTTCATACCCCGTAGTTACATGTTCATCACATCGAATACCCCGAAAGAACAGGTCTCCGCCAGAAAATTCATATCCCAAGCAAATATTCAAGGTTAAATCTGCGTCATCCACATGCAAGTCTGCAACAATATTGTTAATTAGATTTCAACAAAAGCATGCAAATTTGATTTGTTGGAAACTTGGATTAGTTGCATATACCTCAAAGAGAATGATTAAACAAGATTAACAAAAAATGCTTATTACAGATTCCAAGCAGTAGCGTATGTTTGAGAAACTAACCAATTTCTCCATCCCTAGCGAGTCCATAATCAACAACAAAAGCATAGTGAGAGTCCAGCGTGGATCCACCAAATTCATCGTAGAAAACTATCAAAAAAAATTTCAAATTGCAAAAGTGAGTCCGCGCCATTATATTAGTTACTCGTCTCAATCATAATTTTCTAATTCGTTCTCATTGAGAAGAATAAGAATTTACCTTGAGTTATAGGCTCTATGTATTCTCTCCTAAATCTTTGAAGCATGGGTTCCAAACCAAGATCTTGAACAAAAAGTCCATGTTCATGCAATTCATTAGGTGGAAAGATTTTGATATTGTGATCCTCGGCCCACATTAAAAAGTTATCCACCTAAGCAATCGGAAATTAACGATAACATAATACAGAATGGATGAAATTAATGAAACATGATTGAGAAGGAAAGCAAAGAAATATGTAATACCTCACGCATCAGCTTTTCACAAAATTGTGGAAGAAGCATATCAAATGTAAAAATTCCTGGAGAAAGTTCCTCCATTATATCTCTAAAACCCTTTTCTGTATTGTCTTGAATGGCACAGAGAAATGTTGGAGTGAAAAAATTCTCAGCATCCATAATATATATATCCCGATTCAGACGCTACAAATAAAAGTGAATAACTGGTAAGGTCGAGCAGGATTGGAACATATACTCAGAAGATTCAATGTGCTCTCATAGATAAGTACCAAATAACATATGCCATGTTAAAAAGTGCAAGAAATTATCCCATTAATCCATCTCTGAATTTCGGAAAGAATATGAAACCTTGTTCGATTCAAATGAATATAAGTGTTATTTTCATAGTGTTAAAAACTTACTGGATAATTCTCTATCATCCGTAGCCTGTTGATTTCCATCCTTCGAATCTGTATAATAACAAAAACTTAAAAGATTGAATCACAAAACCAAGCCAAAGACAAAATAAAAATTTAAAAAAATAAAAGACACACATATCCACTATCATACTAACAATAACTTCCTATGAACAAAAGAAATGAAGTGCTCACTTGTCATCGCCTTTTTAGGTTCACAAGTAATTCTTTGAGCCCAGTAAGAAAATATACAGGTTATTATGACATAAATGAAAGATCTTGGATGCAAGTGGGTTATTCTTGGACATTACGAGAGATGAGTTGATATTATTGGAGAAAAAAGAAAACCATGACAAGTTCAGAAACAGTTTTAGTAGCTTTAGTATAGTTCATGATGAGTATGTTTGTAACTGAACGTATATTGTCAACTTCATCGGTTTCTATATACGCTTTAAAGTAGGTTCTTGAGTGATTGCATTGAAGAACTTTTAGATGAAGGGGAAGGTATGTTTCTTACAGTTTCGGAATCCATTTTCTTAGGCAAGAACTTTTAGAAGAAAGGGAAGGTGTAGACGTCAACGTTCTCGTTAACCTTCAATGGAAATAAGGGAGAGTTAGTAAAGAAAGAGATGATAAAGAAAGAGAAAATGGAGGTGGAAATTTTACCGGAGATTGGATGTGGAGAAAGCCGTGCAGAATTGCTTTGAGTGGAGAGTTGGAGGATCTATATAAAGGCTTGAATGAAGAAACTGAATAACATAAACATGATCCTAACAATCATAACTAACCTTAACAGAAATAACGAATCAGTTCACTTATTTATATTCATCAATTCCACACAAATCATTGTTACTCATTATTACTGCTGTATATAACAGGAAAAAACAATTAGACGAGAAATTTTATCATTATTGTTACATACCGAAGTCTTGTTTAATATATGACGAAAACTCTATTATATATATTTTAAATAAAATACTAAAATTTTGTCTATATACATACTTCTTTTTTTAATCAGTTCATTTTTTTATGTGATATAAATAAACTCATCTCATCCATTGCAGTGAAATGAATACAGTAGATGATTTGATTAGCTTGTTTAATGACTACCTTATCAAGAGAATTTTAACCAACTTAGTCCATCAAATTTAACATGAAAGTTCGGTACAAACTAGCTTGTGTAATATGATGGTTCTTATAGATAAACCTTATTCATAAGAATTTGGCCATTGTTAAACCACAAAAATTTGTTTTACAGTAGAATTGTAGTCACACAAATTTCTTTTCCAATAAAAACGCATAAAGTCTAGAAGTAAGAAAAGTTATCATGGAATAATGTAAAAGACAAAAAAAACAAATTAATTTTTTTTATTTTATTTTGGTCCATGTATTGACTTAGGATGTGTTTACTAGAAAATTATTTTTTTTTTTTGAAAAAAATTATGCTTTTGCCAAGTTTTTTCCAAAAGAAGATTTGAGAGGTAAAAATTAAATTTTCCAATTTGAAATAAAAATTTTATCAAAACATATTGCTATTATTAAATAATTTAGGTTAAATAAAGTTTTTGTGTTGTTTTATGAAGTTGAATTTGGCCCCTCTGTTTTTAAATGTTAGATTTGACTTGTTTAAAGTAATAACATGTTAAGTTTGTTCATCGATGGAGAATGGTTGGTTAGAAGGCTATTTTTTCTTCCTCTACCTCTATGCTATCCCATACATATACAAATTTCTTTTTTTTTCAATTATGTAATTTAGAAGTTAAAATTATGTTCAAGATAATGTTATTCCAAAAACTTTTAAATTGTAGAATCTAAAATTCACTTTTAATTTTAAATTACACAATTTCAAAATTATTTTTTAACTTTCGAATTACAAAATTTAGAAATATATTTTACTTCTAAATTAATTTGAAAATTATTTTGAGTTCTGAATTTCAGAATCCATAAGTTATTTTTAGGTTTTGAATCGCATAATGGTAACTTTCAACTTGTGGAATTTAAAAAAACAAAAATAACTTTTAGATTTTACAGTCTCGAATCATTTTCTAAGAAAAAAAATACCTCTAGACTGTACCATTCAAGAAAGACAAAATGTAAATTTTCATACTCAGACGTGCAAGACGAAATCTATGGAGGTGGAAGAAGACTCAGCCTGGTTAGAATTGAGTAAAGAGGCAAGGCAACAAACGAGAAACCAAAAGGAGAAAAACCAGGAACTTCAGTTCCTTAATATCATTCGAAAATTAAATAACATTCATTTACACTATGATACGAATGCCTATAACTTTCAAACAAAACAATGCTTCATTTCGTAAAATAAATCCAGAATCTAGAAACAAAAAAAAAGCTCAAAGGTGTGAATCAATTATACAAGCGCGATTTGCGTGTGCAAGTGCACGAGGCCGATTATATTTCCCTCTTCAGTAATTCCTGCAATTTGAAGACACGGAATTAGTTTCATGGAAGATGAAAGGATTAACATTAATCTTTTTTGTTCCTTTCATCTCAAAGGGTGGTATTGTTAAATAGTGTTACCCGTTGCGTGACAATAAGCGATAGGCGCTCTCTCTCCTTTTTCTTGCGTTTGCATTCTCCACACCAGCTAGGAAATTCTCTCTGATATTTCTTCAACTCTCTGAAAGCCGAACTGTGACAGCAACATGAAGGTTCATGCATAATGTAAATTGACAAGAACTATAGTTATGATTTGCAATCCAAAGTTACAAGGGGACAAGTGTAAGAATTTTGCTGCTTTAGTGAAAAAGGGGCTATGCTATGTTAATTTTTTGTAGTAAAAGATAAGTGTAAATACCTTCTACACCAGATGATTAAATTCATCCTATTCCCAGATGTCGTAGGTCTTGCGCCATGCCGTTGACGACCAGGATGAAGAATTGCGTGTCCTGGAACATGGGAATAATTGAAGATCTCCTACACAGATATGTTGGTGTTATTTATTTAACAAAGTAAACGTCTGCATGAAATTTCTATGCTCATAACTAATGTAATACTCTTTTTTCAATTCAATATCATGTTTCTGATATTTTCGTGATGCTATTGAATTTCGATATGAATGACATGAAGTGAATAACTCAGAAATGTATAACAAATTTGTAAATTAATGCACTTGAGAAAAGTAGTATGTTAGGATTTAAGTGCAAGGTGTGAAACTTGAGTCTCAGCTTAGAAGTATGAGGTTCTTTTATGGATTTAAAAGGTTTTGGGCTCACCAACCATAACAGGGAGCTTTTGTGAAGTCATTCAAGTATAACTTTTTTAACTTTTAGATCAACTGGTGAGCATTGTTGTTCTTTCTTTTAAGTTTAAAACAGATCAGTGTAGTTAAATATAAATTGTTCAGCATAAATATAATTTCCCATGACAGTAACAAGGTAGTAGACATACCCCTGGTTGGGCATTTGAAAGTACATGTTCATCACATCGAACACCCTGGAAGAACACTTCTCCGCCAGAAAATTCTTTTCCCAAGCAAATATTTAAGGAGACTTCTGCGTCATCCACATGTAAGCCTGCAAAGATATTGCTCTTTAGATTTCAGCTAAAACTCTCTGGTGTCAGAAGACTCCTTAACATGCAAAGTATAGGGAAGGGTCGTTGTATGCATATGCAAAGAGACTATTTCCAAATTTGAACCCTTGACCAACCAAGAGGATACGTTTAAATTTACTAAAGATAAGCCAGAATTTACTAAAGACTATTTCTCTCAATACATTAAACCAATGGATAATAGAACCCTTCATGCTTAACTGGGCTAATTTAAATCTTCACTAATATTCTAAACTTTAAGTTTTTTCCTTGTAATCAACCCAATAGGGTCGTCTCCATTGAAAGATGGCAGTTCAACTTCTGGCATACTCCCCGGTTCTATGCCAGAAGATCTGACTTTTTTTTCTTCTTCATGATTGCCCATAAATTTTCTCATATCCAACAAAACTTCTCAAAATTTGCCAATTTCTAGTCACGCTGAACCCTTGCTTGCAGCCCTCCCAAATTCTCTTGCAATTCAAAAGGTCCAAATATAGCACACGTCATGATCTTTCTTTCTTCTGGTCAGAAGAATTCCCTCCTTGTGATACAGTAGGTCAAACAAAATTGATAGAACAGCAATTCATAGAACTAATAAAAGACAATATTGAACGCTACAGCAATATACTTGCTGCCAGAGACAAAGAGTATCCTATCCTATTACACAGATATAGCAATGCACTTGTTTTGCCAGAGATTTAAGTCTCCCACGGAGACAACTCACAGTCCACAAACCGAAAATAACTTCACATACCTGATAGAACTACCAGAAATTATTTTCTACAGTAAATTGCCATAACTGTCCATGACAATCAGTTCCTATCAATAAACTTCAGTCATTTTTAGATAGCTAGTTTGGAAGGGGGGTTTAAAGTTTTCATTATTGAATTAGGAGGATTATAAAATATTTATTAAAACGAATAAGTATGAATAGAGTTTCATGATAAATTATCATTTAAAAGGCTCTCATATTAGAGAATATATACTTGTAACGAAAATTTTATCCCCTCACTCCCACCCCCAACCCCCGAAAAAGATAAGGCATCTTCACTACATAGAAATTAGTAGACAAAACAAGCATATAAGGCATTGTGGCTAACAATGTAACAAAATTAAATACCTCAGCATTTGATACAATTTGAAAAATCTAATGCATCTTTTTTTCATATCCTTTAGTTATATAGCCACAGAAGAATCAAAATCTGTAAGATGACAGGTAAATAAACTCATATTCCATCAAGTGTATAATTAGAGTAAAATAACACAAAACGATATATAGACAACCTTGAAACATTAAACTCCATTTAGGTTCAAAAAAATTATTACAGATTGCATCTACAAAGCAGTGAGCAAAGTTGGAGAAACCTACCAAGTTCTACGTCTTTACTGATTCCATATTCAACAACAAAACCGTGGTGAGAGTCCAGCGAGGATCCACCAAACTCACTGTAGAAAACTACAAAAAAACATTCAAATTGCAGAAGTGCATCCACGTCATTATATCAGTTTCTTCAACTCAGTCATCATTTTTAAATTCGTTCTCAATAAGAAAAATAAACAAAAACCTCGTGATATGGGATGTATGAAATCACTCATAAATTTGTCAAGCATAGATTCGAGACCAAAATCTTCAAGAACGACACCATGTTTATTCATTGCATTAGGGCGCATGATTCTGAGTTTGGTACCACGAACCCATCTTTCAAAATTATCCACCTAATTAATCAGAAGTTGATATGAACATGAAACACTAACATAAGATGGATAAAATTATATATGCATGAAAAGGAAAGGAAAGAAATGTGATACCTCAGACATCAGTTTTTTACAAAATTGCGGTTGAAGCATTTCAAATGTATAAATTCCTGTACTAGGTTCAGCCATTATACTTCTAAAACTTGCTTCAGTGTTCTCTTTAATTGCTCTGAGAAATGATGGCCTGAAAAAGGCCTCAGCATCCATAGTATATATCTCCCTATGTAGTGGCTATAAAAAAGTGAATAACCAGTAAGATCTAGCAACATTGGAACATTAAAGGGAGAAAGCATAACTGTTCTCTTGCATAAATTTCTAATGCTAACATGTGTTCATTCAAAATTCTCACAGACAAGTACCAAATAAAATATGTCTCCTGTTAAAAGTGTAGGATAAATTATTTCATCAGCACCATCTCCCACGATTCTAGAAAGAATCATAAAAGGAAACCATCAAAATATTCAATTTACAAACGAGCAAAACTGCCATTTTCATATCTGTTGAAAACTTACTGGATAATTCAATATGATCTTTAGCCTGTACTCCCTCAGCTTTTGAATCTGTTCAATCCAATATAAAATAACAAAAACTCAAAAAGTGTGAACAATAAAACCAAGCCAGAGACAAACTACCACGAAAAAAACAAAAGAAACACATCCCCTCCGCCATACCAAGAATAACTCCATATCAACAAAACAAACAAATAGCATGCTCACTTATCATCACCTTTTTAGGCTAACTAGTAAATTTGTTATGCCAGAAACCAAATAACACATGTCCTGACATCTTATAATACAACTGCGGACAGAAATCCATATTATTTAGACTTCTACACTAGAGAAAGTTAAGCTTCAATAAAACCAGTTAACATGCATAGCAGAAGTATCATTTTCAAAACAGGCACATACAAGTACGGCCAGTACCAACAGACAAAAAACCACACCATGAAAGCTAAGAATAACATTATTCTAAGAACTACGGAGACAAGACTAATAACAAAAATGATTTGGAACCATGTCTTGAACGAAGACAAACTTGTTAATTAAACAGACATCGGCATCTTCAAATCATGCATCGCCATTCAGCAGTCAAAAGTATAGAATCATCCAAATTGTTTGCTGAGAATCAAGCGAGGCAAAATAAAGCACAACTCAAAAATTCCTACTCTCCCGATTTCCAAATAGGAAAAAAAAAAACAAAACTTTCTGAAACAAAACATCAGTGCAGGCCAGGTAACACAAACAAACGCGACCTTATCGATGAAGGGCAAAATAAAAATGGAATTTTGATTGAAAAAACAAAAAGGTCACCCATGTGGGGCATTAATATTGTTATAGTGACAGTGAGACCCACCCGATTGCGGTCATTCTCAGGAAAATAGCGAAGCAGAATGTTCCTCATATACCGAAGCTTAACCTCACGTGAGAGGTTGAGTATGTGAGGAGGCAAATACTGCTCCAGTGAGCCGAAGATGTGAGGATTGAACTCCAGTTGAAGGTCCTCATAGTTTTCAGACTTGTGATCTCGGTTGGGGTTTACGCAGAGCCTATCGGAATTCATTTTCGTCACTCTCGTTGCCACATGTCCATTCCAGGGTTCACTTTGCTGTGTGGCACTGTGCTGCTTCTGCGACATAACGCGGTTTTCACTTTTCACAGTGACAAAAAGGGAACGAATATAAATATATATATATTATTTTATTTTAAATGTATTTTTTAGAGGTTTGTGGTTAAATTAAAATTTATAAAAATAAAATAGTAATCTCATAATATTCCAACCATGAGATAACATGAGGATTTTTCGCATAAACTACAGCATTAGAGTAAAGTTAAGATCACAGTTTTAAGTTCATTTGAACAGCCTTAATCCTAATTGTTTTTCTTCCAAAGAAAATGATAATAATGTTATTCATAAAGTAATTTGTATAGTATTAATCTTATATATTTATTTTATTTTTCTATTATATTACTTGTTTTGCTTTATATAATTTTTATTTATTGTTTTTAGATATCTGTAATTTATTACCAACTATGCGTTGTTTGGCGAATTCTTTTAGCTATTTTTAATAAAAATAAATTGTCTCATCTTATTAATTGTATTTTTAATAACTTTTGGCATCTTTTGAAAAGTGATATTTTTTAAGTCTAAATGTCAAATTATTCAAAATGTTCAATTAATCAATTGTCCAATTTTAATAATCAATACTAATTAAATCATCCGAGCATTAAATTAATTAATCAATAACAATGAATTCAATTAAAAATTATACTAGTCTTCTACCAATTAATATTCCAATCCTGAATTAAAGTATCAGAAGTTTGAACTAAAAATCAATTATAAGGCCTAAAATACCTCATTTTATTGCTTTGGGGTACTCACTCAGACCTAACAAAGGTAATGTAACTCTAATTGCTTGAAATCACTATCAAGCCTTCACAACCTAACTAAACAATTGCAAGTAACACAATGACACAAACAAAGGTTGTAAACCTTCCACAAGCATTCCAAAAGTGATCAGAATTCAATTGAACAAATTTTCACTCCTGGAAATTTCATTGCTAATTTTAAAAATTGGGCCCCTTTATAAGAAATAGTGGGCTTCTGAAATGAACCCCTTTGAGAAAGTAATTGATTAATTTGTGGGGAAAATCAGGTATTGAAAACTTTTTCATAGTAAGTTTCATTTGGTTTTTGTTTTATATTTTAGAGATATTCATGTTGTATTGAGTAGTAAATGAATGGTGTGGTTCACAGATGAATTAGTGTGTAAGGTGTAAGAAAGTGCGAATAGAGGATTTTGAGATTGTAGTAGATCCTATTGAGAGTTCATGAGATGATGGGGTGGTATTGAGGTGGTGATATTGTGGGGTGGTGATTTTAATTTGTTTGAATGTAAATGTTAATTTAAGATTTTATTTAATTAAGTAATGGTATTTATTCTGGGAATTAATTTAGTAGAGAGAGAAAGAGATGAACAATTCATTCATCTAAAAAGTCAAAGGTGTGAGACTCTAAATTTTTAATTAGATTTAAAATTTATTTTAATTAAAACCTAGTTTATTAAGGAAATAAATTGCAAATTTGAAAACACAATATGAAATTTAATTACAATCATTTTAAGTGAGTGGTGTTCTGACTGATAATATACATAACAAGCTGAAATTTTAATTACATTAATATTCTATTAAGATTAGTTTTTATTTGGATTGAATCCATTTATCAGGAAGACAAATAGTTTAGCAAGATGAAATTTTAATTACATTAATTATCTAGGAAAATGAACCGTTATAATGACATCACCCAAATCAATCTTATTTAATTGTTAAATTAAAAAAAGTTAAAATTTCAATTATACTTAAAACATCGTTTTAAATTTTTCACTCAAATTTTACCATTATCTCTTAATCTAAACAATCCAATTCATTCTCTCAAATCCATAAAAATACACCTCCTGAACTTCAGTCAAATTCATATATCAATCCAAAGAAAGCATTAAAATTGAAAAAGTTTATTTCTCATGTTTGATAATTTTTTAAAATATAACCTTTCCCAAACAATATTTTCCATAAATACTTTTTGACTAAAGTTTTACAAGACTATTTCCTTGAGTTAAATATTATGATAAAATGTAGAGCTTTCAAAGTCCGTTAGTCAATCTGACCTAACATAATTAGAAAAAAAAAAAAATGAGGTGAAGAAAATATACATCATTCATGAGTTCAGTCTTTTTTTCATTCTCCTCATTTTTCTCCCAGAATTTCTTAATTTATGGATTCTTTTATTTCTTTACTACTTTAGGGTTTTTTATATTCTACCGCTAGTCAACATACATACTACTTCCAATCAACCCATGTTCCATCATAAGTAATGTCGTTCACCGCTAAATATTTTATATATCATCTAAAATTATCATCTAGTATTTGTGTTCAATATACATATTTTTCTTCACAATTATTCCGATAAATTAGAATTTGATTTCAGTTTCATACTAGAAAAATGTATATTAAAGAAAAAAACTAAAAAACTACAATTTTGTTTTTAAATTAAGTGATCCAATCATTTAAGCCACCAACATAGTAAACTACGAGAGTCGTTATTTTAAACTTACTGGTTAAATTGATCCACCAAGTGAGATGGATTGGACCGAGTAACTTATTTTGATAGTAAAATATACCACATTACCATTTTATTTGATAAACTTATATAAATATTTATGACCAACTAAATAGATTTTAATTATTTTAAAGAATCATAGATTTCAACATTTATTGTTTTCAAAAGAAAAAAAATCTTGCACCAAACATTCGTAAGAGTAATACATTACTTGCTTAGGTAATTGAATCCCTATCATAGTTTTTCAAAAACAATAGCTCTAAGAAAGTTGGACAGTTCTTCAAGTATTCAAAAACAATAGCTTCACAGTGATCTTGCCATCAAAAATAGGAAGAAGATAAGGCAGAAAAAAAAAAAAAAAAAAAAAAAAAAAA
>Ga0209489_100214_pt1 | contig 95878 bp, 38 predicted proteins | sample SiratrowhiteBW_FD_187527 | JGI IMG/M metagenome (GOLD analysis project Ga0209489, IMG submission 187527) | Root nodule microbial communities of legume samples collected from California, USA - Siratro white BW (SPAdes) (version 2) | ecosystem: Host-associated > Plants > Roots > Nodule | place...
ATATATTATATAAGAATATATATATATATATATATATATATATATATATAAATATATAAATATACATATATATTACATATAATATAACTTATAATTATTAATAATTCATAATTAAATAAAAAATAATATTAATATTAAAATGTCTACCGTAAATAAAGAAGGACTTATACTAATATTTGACAAAATTAAAAAGGATTTATTATGTTTTCAAAATTCCAAGTAAGTTATATGTGCATGGAAATGAGTTTTGGAATTTCCTAAGGGTATGTTTGAATATGTTTGGATATGATTTTATTATTATTTTTTCTTTTAACATTAATAATATTAGTATTTTATTTTATTTTTATTATTAGCATATAAATTTATTATTAATATTTTTATTTTTATTAATATTTTATTAGTATTATTTTATAATTTTATTAAATTTATTTATTTATTTATTTATTTCACATAAAACATACATTAGAAAAAATATTAAATTTGTTTCATTTTGTTAATTATTTTAATATTATTATTTTTGTATAATTGATTAAATTATTACAAATGAGATCTAAAACAAGATAATTGATTATTTCTCTTTTAATATGTTAAAATAAAGAGTTGAAAAACTATGCCTCAACAATTTAATCAATTAGTAAGTGTCATAATCGACTAAACTATTATAATGTATATGTTTCATATCCAAGATCAATTGAAAAATCATGCATTTTATGTCTTAATTTATATCTACAGCCAAACTTATGTCATGTATGTTTTACATTTGAAGAGAGAAGGTTTAGAACTTTTGAGGAGCTCTGAGTAAAGTTTTCAAAATCATGCTTATGGCATGTGACTTTTTCTTTCATATTTTAAATTTTTAACACATTTAAAGCTTGAGTTTGTTCAACCCATCTTCTCATCAAATGCTCCAATTTGAGCTTTTCATTTTTTGAAAGCAAAATTTAAATTTTTGTTTTAAATTTAAATACTAATTAAAAATCTTGTTGCAACTATTTAGAAGATCTTTATAAGATAAATTATTTTCAGTGGGCAATGAATATGACGAATTTGATGAGGTGTAAAAAAAGCCTAAGGTTAAATTATATCTCATTTTTTACTTTTGTCATGAGTACATTTTCCTTCTCTGCCTCTAACCTATAGTTAGAGCTTGAGTATGAGTAATCACTCATATTCTTTAAACTTTTCTTCTTCAATTCACCCCACCATTGTGTGCTCTAGTGTTTTACATTCAGAGTAGATAATTTATAATGATCTTCCTTCCTCTTATAGGTATTTCTTATATTGTTCTAACTCTTGTTTAAGCATCCACTTAAACTTACTTGACAACCTTGATATTTTCTCACTAACAGAGTTGTCAGACTCAATTCTAGAAGTATCAGCTTCCTCTTTTAGAACAACCCTAGTTTATGTTAGAAAAGACCATACAAAATCTTTATCAATTAAATAGATGATTTAATTTGTATGGATCTTCAAAACTACGAGGATGTTTTATGAGAACTTCTTTTTCAATAAAATTATTTATGAAAAAAAAATTAAAATCCATGTGAAAAAACGTGTATATTTAAAGCAACAAAGACTAATAAAATTTTTATTGATTAATATCAGCAATTGGAACAGAAGTTTTAGTAAATTGGATATCTTCTTGTTAATTGTAGCCTTGTGTTACAAATATCATTTTATTTGTTATTACGTTTTCATTTTCAGTTAACTTGTTGTAAAAGACTCATTATGTTCCAAAATCACATTTTGATTTGGAAGAGAAACCCAGATCTAAACTTCAGTTCTAGTGCATTGATTAAACTCTTCTTCTTATATGATGAGGATTCGACCTTCAACTGTTAAAGCTTTTTTTAACGTTCTTTATTTCCAGACAGGACAGAAACACAAATGAAGATCTATTTCTAAAAGAACATTTGCCCTTGATATCTTCATTCTTCTGATCAAGAATATGATATTGGGATGTAAGGATACAAATTTCTAGTCCTTCTGTTAGGTCTTAAATATGACCCGAAACAAGCGCTTAATATAATTTTTATAAATATTATTATATTTAGTAAATTATATAATCTTGGTATTTTTTAGATTTCATACAATCTTCAAAATTTTTAGATCTTCTTTTCAATATCAATTATTAGAATTGACAAAAATATATACGGACATATTTAATTTAGTTTCTATATCATTAATTATTTCAGTTTTTTTTTCACTAACTAATTATAACTTTGTCTCTATTATTCTATTAACTATTAAGAACTTTTTTTCCTCTAATTTTATGATTTTATTTCATCTATAATCAATACCTTTATTTGCTTGAATTAAAGGTGATTTTAATATCTATATTTTATGTACTTGTATAAGTTAGAAAGACACTAAAACCACTTTTATAATCTTCTAATTAATTTGAAGCTATTTGTAATTTTCTTAAAAGAATACTAAATATAGTTTTATTAAGTAATTTTATACTTATATATATATCCCTTCATTCTTTTCATCAAAAAAAAAAAAAAATGATCTTAAGGTAAAAGAATACAAAGTTCTAGTCACTCTATTGGGTATAATGAGTATAACCTGAAACAAACACATGATATGCCTTTTTATAGATATTATTATGTTTAGTAAATAACATAATTTTGATATTTTTTTGAGATTTCATACTATCTTCAAAAAATTTAGATTTTATTTTCAATATCAATTCTTAGAATTGATAAAAATATAGAAAAAAAAATTTTTAATTTAGTTTCTATATATCCACTATCATTAATTATTAGTGTGTACTTTTCTATTTCATCAAGCTCTGCCTATCCTTCCATTCTCTGAACTCATTTTTCTATTATATCTTTTCAACATTGTTTTTTCAAATAAAAGAAAAACAAAATGACGAAAAAAATATATTTTTTAAAAAGTGTTCCAGAGATGTTCACACAAAATCGTGTTTGACTAATATTTGAAAAAACATTATTAAAATTGTTTTTCTTTTATTCGTGGTTTCAACTCTGAAACTCACGTACACATGTGGACTACGTTGGTCCATGGTTTCTCCAATTATTTGACGTGTGGCCAGGATGCACTGTCTTCAGATTCCACACCCATGGCCACTTCCATCCTCTCCCACCAAAGTTCACGGCTTTTCTCCAGGGCGTGCGCCACTCCCGGCCCACCAAGCACCGCCGTTATCCTACGGCGGCACCTCCCACCTCCTCCGAAGCCCCGAAAACTTACCTTCAATGTAAAAGGCAACAACCGCTTCAAGTGGGTCATTCAATCGAGCTTAGCGGAGCAAAGCCCACCCAAAACGTTCGACATGCAGCAACTCGTGGAATTTCTCTATGACGATCTCACACACCTCTTCGACGATCAAGGTATCGATAAAACGGCCTATGACGAACGTGTCTCCTTTCGAGACCCAATCACCAAGCACGATACTTTGAGCGGCTACCTCTTCAACATTGCCCTACTCAAAACAATATTCAAGCCCCTGTTTCAGTTGCATTGGGTCAAACCGGTCGGTTTCAAGTTTAACTTCACTTTAATCTTATCTTCTTCGCTGTTTCGTAGAATTTGTTCTGTTGGACTAATGGAGTTGCTATAGACAGGACCCTATGAGATAACTACTAGGTGGACCATGGTTATGAAATTCACTCTACTTCCTTGGAAACCGGAACTGATCTTCACTGGAACATCGGTAATGGGTATTAACCCAGAAAATGGCAAGTTTTGTAGCCATGTGGTAAGTTCCAAGTTCTGATTATCTAGTAGTGATGCTATGCTATCAAATTATGAGTTTTTAGAGGATGGAGACTACAAAGTTTTCATTTTTTTCACTTTGGTAGTTTGCTTAACTAATATTTGCATCTTACGTTACAGTGCTTAAACTGCATTATTTGTACAATTTTTAAATGGAGGGATATTGGTAATTTGGTATTGGCATTGAACTTCTTATTCCTCAATTTTCCAGGACTTTTGGGATTCAATACAGAAAAATGAGTATTTTTCTTTGGAAGGTCTGTTGGATGTAATCAGACAGGTATCCCTTCTGTTTCACAATCAATCTATGTATATTTTGGACCTTCTTCTCACAAAGTCGAAGTCTTCCGAAGATTATTATAACTAGTAAGGATTGAAATTGGCAGTTGAGGATTTACAAGACACCGGAATTAGAATCACCCAAATATCAAGTATTGAAAAGGACGGCAAATTATGAGGTCAGTCGTGTCATTCATCAATATACTTGATTTTCATTGATGGTTTCATCTATTATCTTCATTTCTAATTTATTAGTCTGATTCATGATAAAATAAGGTGCCAATTTGTTTAAATGATTACATTAACGCTCTGCTTAAATATAAAAGGTAAAAATTCACTGTTGTGATTACATCTACTTCAACACTACTGCACCGAACTACTACATATGAAACCTTCACGTCCAAAGCATTGTTTCATCATTTCATCAACCATCATGCAACATTATCAATTGGCAAACTATAAAGATTGGTATATGTATGAGTACCATATTGAATCTTTACTATTGCTATCTGATGCATTTTATTTTTCATTTTTAATGATGAAACAGGTTAGACAGTATGATCCATTCATAGTAGTCGAAACAAATGGAGACAAGCTATCTGGGTCTACAGGCTTTAATGATGTTGCTGGGTAAGATTTATAAATTCAAATGAAGCTGTTCTTTGTTCTTAGAGTCAGCATTAGGTTAATCATCCCCCTATATATACACAGATACATATTTGGAAAGAATTCCACGAAGGAGAAGATACCAATGACTACTCCTGTATTCACTCAAACCAATGATGCTAACCTGTCCAAAGTTTCAATCCAAATAGTTCTTCCATCAGACAAAGAAACAGAAAGGTATGTCTACTGATTTTTTCTTGTCTTAAAATTTTAACAAGTTTTGTGCTAAGACATTGATGTCTTAGCTTAATAGAGAAATGAAGTTTTGTGGAAAATAATATATAAACATAAAAAAAAAAGGTGATATCTTTAGTTGAATTTAAAGGTTTGTGCTTACTGTTTAATCTTGACCAGTTTACCAAGTCCAAATCAAGAAACAGTTCACTTGAGAAAGCAAGAAGGAGGCATTGCTGCAGTAATGAAGTTTAGTGGAAAACCCACAGAGGATATTGTTTGTGAAAAGGAGAAAATCCTGCGCTCGAATGTCATTAAAGATGGTCTTAAACCTCAGCCTGGTTGCTTGTTTGCACGATACAATGATCCAGGTCGAACAAGGAGCTTTATAATGGTATACTAAAATCCTGCTTGATTCTGTCTGTCGATTTCTAACATGTGTGCTTGCTCCACTGTCACTTCTCAGTATAGATACCTGATGTACACTTTGGATGAATTATTTAGCCATAGAGATTAGGTTTGACGATAATAAAAAGGAAGGAACGAGGATTATCCCTGTTTTTGGATGGGAGTGTGTTAGGACTCTATTCAAGAAAAAAAAAAAATCCTAATCAAGAACCAACTTGGCACACATAAGAATGATAACTATATGAATTTCCTCTTTATATATTTAATAAACAAACTCTTAAAAAACCAGTTATACAAGTATACTCCCAAAAGGAACACTCTCATTTTCACACTGGAAAAATGTAGTTAAAACAATTATCTAAACTCCAAAATTACAATTGGACCCTTTCTCTCCTTTTATAACAATGAGTGTAGAGGTGTATTACACTCCTTGAAATTATTTCTAACAATACATCCCTCCTTCAAAAAGAAAAAGAAGCTTGTCCTGAAGGTGGAAATCAGGAATTGATTACTAATGGAGGATCTGTCCTCCTAAGTAGCCATTTTTTGGAAGTTTTCCTAGCCAATCATGGAATTGATTGTTAATGGAGCATTTGTACAATGCTTCATTTTTTCCCATTAAATTTGTGAGACAGGACTACCACTAAAGTTTGCCTAGGTACAAACTTGGTCGCAAAAGGTGGCGATCTCTCAACCCTACCTCAAAGTCGCACAAAGCTTTTAAAGAAAGAATTATACTAGTATTCTACACACGGAATAAAATCTGCCCAACACCGGTTGTTTTGGAGTGAAGCCCCTAAGATAGGTCTCCAAGATTCTATTTAAAACCTTTGTTTGTCCCTCAGATTCAGGATGACAGGTTGTACTAATTTAAAGTAGTACCTAGCAATATGAAAAGTTCCTTCCAGAAATGACTCATGAAAGTGGGGTCTCTATAACTCATAATAGAAATGGGAATCCCATGTAGTTGTATGTTTATTTAACGAAAACCTCCTAGCAAATATGAGTGTTTAATCAAGATAAAGTGTACATATTTGCTTAACCTGTCCACCCCAACTAGAACCACATCAAATTCATTTGATGTTGGAAGCCCCATATGAAAATTTGTGTTTATATCCTCCCAAATGACAATGCTCCTTTGACATACATGACAATTTTCCACAAACTAGGTTTTGTTCCCTTTCTTAAACAGAAACAGTCTAATAATTAGACAATATAATCTAAACAGTCTTACCTCAACTGTTCAATCAAAGATAGTCTAGTCTTTCCAAAAAAAGACAATATTGATAACTCAAGGTTTTGATCATAACACATAATGTCTAGTTTTGATGAACTATTATCTTTCTTTTAGGTGTGTTCATTATAAAAACTACAAGACCATCATGTGATAAGAAGCATAGACTTTGCTAATTCATCATATCGTCCTTCCCCTCATTACTTCTAAATGATGTTCATTAGACGGTCATACAGTAGAAGTCACAATACTCAAGATAAAGCTCTATAATAAGACGCAAATTCGGTTTGAATTTGTAAGATCATTTCAAGAAGCCATTAGCTTTTTGGACTCACATATTCGATACAGTCTCCAACACAACAAACTAAATTTTTGTTGTTTTATGCTAAAATTGGTGTTGTTAGTACAAGAAAATGATATTCGATACTAAAGGTACTTTGAAGCATAATAAGTTGAGGGCAGCAAGATCCTTATTCCGTCAAAGCTTACAAACCTCTGCTACAACTCTAACACACGTCAAAAGATCTTCACTCAAGTCATAACGATCTTAGATTTCTACAAATAAAAGTCTTGTTATGCAAAATCAACTAACGATCTTGTGTAAAATATCAATATACTTTCTATTCATTACTGCTTCAAGTCTTTTAAGTTCTAAACCACAAAATGTCTTATAGAAGATATAGAGAGAGTGTTTTTGTGTTTGTAAAATTTTCATTATGTAAAGTCATCTCTCAACAAGGAGTGTTTACTTGTACATCCTCTATTTTGAGAGTTATCCTTATATCTTAAACAACACTTTTCTTTGTAGCATAAGGTAGCACTATATAATACTTGGGAAAACCATAAGTGATTTAATAAAAAGAATACTTGTGTTCTGTATATCAGGAAGAGATAAAAGGGATATCCATGAGTGACTTTGTATATTTTTTGTAAGCTAAACTGACATAGGGAATACTTGTAATCATTATTTGACTAGTGAAACTCTTTATAATTTTGTAAAGGAGAATTGAACATAGCCAATGTTGGGGCGAATCAGAATAAACATCAAGTGTGTTTGTGCGCTTCCTCTTTTACAGTTGCACAATATTGACTCTCCTTAACAAGTTGTTGGAGAAAATCATTTGACATGTCAACCTCGGTTGGTTGGACCATTTTTCTATCAACTAAACCTTTTGTCCTCAACCTCGGTTGATTGGTTTTTGTTCTTTTGGGCACAATTGGTGGAGTAGAAGCTTCCACTTGTCTTTGGTATATTTTTCCCTTTGTCGCGTCTTCCCTAAGGGAGCTTTTAGAATACTGAGTAATGTACTTAAGCTTGTCTTTCATCAACTACGTTCTCCTTTTATGGTGTTTGATTCTTCCTTCTTGATTATAAGTTGGCACTTATTGCCCCATAATTCACTTTTCACCTTCATTGGTAGAAAGTGGGTTAATCCCCTTGTTGAACATAAAAAAAATCCACCAATTGACAACTCATATAAAGAATTCCCTCTCTCTTTTCTTAATTCCAGTTCTCATCTTCTGTTCTTGCTATCTCCCACTTCTCATTAATTGTTCACCCTTAGCTAAGATATCACCCTAATGTTTTTTTTCATCATGAAGAACTTTTTCAACTTTAGCTACAACACTACCAAAATCCTACTCAACAACCTCAAAAATTCGTTGAACAGAGAAAAAAGAATCATCTAACGCGCCCTTTCTCCTTGCATCTCCAGAACATGTCTTTTTATGTGCGACATATTTTTAAGAACAACCCAAAAATCTTGGCTATAAAACTCTCAATTTGATCCTTTTTACATTTTCTTTCTAGTGAACTTCTCAATCTTGAAAGTGATACTCATCTTCTTGCAAGAATCTACCACCAACTAATGTGGAGAGAGAGAGATCGAATCAGCTCTAATACTAATTTGTTGTGCATGAGGTGTTGTATGAGCACTGAAGAAGAATAAAATCATTATGCAAAAAAAAAAGAAGCAATTCAAACTAAAATGGAGAAGAATAAAGAACAATTGACAAATATGAAAACAAATACGTTTGTCTTGTATTAACAATGTATTATTGAGTCAATGTTGCATCATCTTGCAACACGTACAATTCATTCTTATAAAGGAGACAAGATAGTTACAATTTAGTTAGAGTACAAAAAATGTTAGCTATGGCTCATAATACCGAATGAAAGGGCAAATGTCGGAGCAGAGACGGAGTGAGTGAGCATAGCGAGCGAACGCTATTCTACCGTGTTTAGGATTATTAATATCAACCATATGTAATTGTAACCCTAACTCTGATTTTCTAATAACAAAACGCAGCCGCTCAAACGCTTCCGAACGTAGACAAATTGTCAAACCTCATTAAATCTTGTGTTCTTTATTTTCGTTCATTCATGTGTTTATAGCGTGATTTTCTCAACAAAAAACTTAACTAAATAATTGATATAATGATTGTTAGACACCAAATGATCTAAAACTATGTCACATCGTTTACTCCTAGACACTTAATCCTAAACCTTAAACACAATTAACCCATGATAGAGTTCAATACACCAAGATCCTACTAAAACTAATGCACTACATTTTCCTCCATGCTAATGAAAGCCAACTTTAATTTCTCATTGGTTTTGACTTGTTGTACCTTAAAAATTTTCTTAGCCCTGGCCAACCATCCGAGAGGATCTTGCCCCCTTAAAGTGGGTAATTCCACTTTCTTGATCATGTAAGTTGTGACACTTCGTTTCCTTCTTTAGATCCTCTACTCTCCTCTTCCTCTTCTAGTGAAGACTAACTCTTGATCATTTGCAAAGGAAACTTTCTTCTAATTCCACTACAATAATAATACTTGATGCACTCCAAACCAATCTTCAATTTAACCATCTTCGCTACTTGTACGTTGACAACATTTTTCTAAAACTCCAACCTAATTATCCATCATGCTTTTGTAATCTAATATATCAAACCAAAATTACAATTTGACCTTTTTTTCTTTGCTTTTTCTCCTTCTACCATAAACCTGAGGTTTGCGTATACTTTGTGAAAGGAGCAAGGATGTATTAGACCCATGTTAGAAACCTTTCCCACCCCAACATGATGCGTAGTTGATGAGAGTGTGTTTATGTTTTAGATTGATTAGCAAAACAAACTTGAATTTACTTTATATTTTTTTATTGAAAGTAACAAATAACATGAAAATCAAAGATGTTCATTGTTGAACACAAATCTAATCCATAAAATTATATAAGAAAATTTGTGTCTAAGAGTGAAAAAGGAATATGAATACAAAAATAAGAACAAGAACACAACAAAGAGAAAGGAGAATTAGAATCCTTAGATGCTTGTCATTCAAGAGTTTAATCCATAGAATTAGTTAAGTGAAAGCTTGCTTCCAAGAATGAAAGGACATAAACATATTCATGGAATTAGAATTTAGAAGATGAACGAAACCTGGACAACAAAGAAACAATTCAATTCATACGTTGAAAGGAATAAGAGATAAGAATGAAAGAAAGAAGCTTATGGAATGGTGGGGGTTGTTACACCATTTGAAAAACCTTCAAGGTAAGTGTTGATGGAGTTGTTACTTGATCCTAGGATCTAACATAAGACTCGAGAAAAAAATAACTCTATGCTTCTTTAAGAACTCTAGAATTACTCTAAAAGATCTCTCTTAAATTCAATTATATCAACAATTCTTTTACAAGGAAATTAAAGATTATTTATAGTCATTTTCCTGAACTAGATGAAATGTAAATGCAACTATAATTACATTCATATTTAAATTCTATAAACTAGATCTAATGGCCATCGAAAATTAATCCTATCCTGGAGGTGGGGAATTTGAAATTAAAAATTAAAAAATATAATGATGAAAATCAAAAGAGTTGACCAAAAATCTTAAAGCGTGTTCTATGTTTGAATCACACTTTCCATGCTTCATTTCCATTTGTCTTGCCCTGCTTCTACTTGATTTTTCTTTCCTTTGACTTCCATATTTTGGCCAAAATCATTGTAAGCTCAATTGGGCTTAAATGACTCTCATTTGCATATTGTTTCTTAGCCCTTTATTATTCGCACCCACTGACTTATTGAGTTTAATAGGGTCCATTATAAAAATTGTTGTTTACACCTATTTTTCACAATAAAGAAAATGTAAACAATTTTCATATTTCTAAAGATTTACAAATAAAATAAATTCCAATTTACAAAAAAATTATCTCTTTAAAACTATTTTAGATCTTCTCTGTTCATGGTCAATAGTAGAATTACTTCACTTTCAATAAAGATCAAAGTTTTTCTTTTGAAAGTTGTTACATTAATTAGATGTTTCATCTTAATTAGTGACAATTGGTTCATTTGTTTTGTGGCTCATGACATGGAAGAGGAATGAAGTGCTCATATGGCTAAATGATTTCTCGTTGGATTAGCATCAATGCAGTAACAGTAGCTGCTTTTATTACCAGTACACACAACTAGTTTCTCCATATCTTTGGCTCAGCATATGAAAAATATTGTTAAAAATTCTCTTGTCAATAATGAGGAATGTTTGGAACCAAAAGTAGGAAATATAATTTGGAAAAAAGTTAAATACGAGATGATTAAGGTACACGTTCATTAGCTACAACTCATCAAGTTGTAAGACAACTGTAAGGTTGGGCAGTTTTTCACTTGTTCTTTATTACAAGCACTTTATGTAATGCATAATTCAACAAAAGAAAAAGTGCTACATTTTTTTATTTGCAAATGTTAGATGTTAATGAGTTCATGTTTGTTAATGAAGTGATTCAAGCTCATAACGTTTTATGCATAACTACATTATGAGTTGTCACATCTTTGTCTACTAAAAGGTTAATATATATTAATTTTGTTAATGAAGTGATTCGAACTCAACTTGTCTAATAATGAGCCTATGTATTGAAGATCACTCGAGATTATGTTTGTCTGCATTATGATTGTCTTTGTCAACTAGGAATATTTTTGTTAGAATAACAACTAATATCACACTAAAATTGATCATTCAGTGTATGCAATGGTCCTTATAAGGTCTTTTTCTCATAATAAAAACTACTGCTAAAATATTTTTATTTTCTGCAAGTACCTTTCTGTCTATACTAAGTTATTTACTTGAGAGATAAAAAATATTATATAGTATGAGGAAGTGTCTTTATGTATACACTCTGGGACCAATTTCCATCCTTTGAATTGAAAAGTAGAAGCTGGATATGACAAATATACAACTGGAAGATGAAGAACAGGTCTTCGTTTCGCTTTCGATCATGACATGCAGTTGTGGCCTCGTAGTCGTAGATCATGATTTGAAGAAGTATTAATTAAGGTTTTCCTTCTGCACACCCATAATTTCTATCTGCACCCCCATAATTTTCTAAAATGACCATTCTACCATTTGTACATTTAACTTCCATATTACCCTTTTCAGAAAAAATCTTCCAAAGCAAGCTTTATGAAAAACATAATTTTTGGAAGGATTTTCATAACAAGTTTTTCATATGAAATGCATTTTAAAACTAGTTTTCTAGAACAAAATTTTTAAAACATATAAAATGTTTGTTGAGATGAACTTTCTGGAATAAGATTTCTGGAACAAGCTTTCTGAAATGTATGAAATGCATTCTAAAATAAGCTTTCTATAATAGAATTTTCAAAACAAGTATTTCGTAACATATATGTTACCTTCTGAAATAAATTGTCTGAAACAAACTTCTAATAATCTCTCTTTTTGTTCTTCTTCCCAAAAACTATATGATGATGACAATTGTCACATCGATGATGGTGATGACAGCAGTGACGTGAAGAAAAATATTTTAATCTTTTTATGTAATTAGTAATGATTGGATATAGGAAGAAAAATCTTAATTAATGATAGACGGAACCTTGAATAAAACACTAAATTAAGTCATTGTATTCCGCACCCCCATACTTTCAAGGTCTTTAGATTCTAAAAATCTAAAAATACATTATGAATTATATAATTAAGAATATGTTTTTTATTTTATATTTGTATTTCAGTATGTACATTCGAATATGTTTTTTTATTTTATATTTGTATTTCAGTATGTACATTCCGAAGTAATCTTGATTATATAATTTAAAATATTTTTTTTATTTTCTATTTTAAATTATATAATTTAAAATACAAATTTTTATTTCAAAATATATAATTTAAAATATAAAAATCTTGATTTTTTGTGATTGTATAATCTAGAACTTATCCGGATTATATAATCTAAAACTGAAAATAAACATTTAAATGAAAGATAAATTTGAAAATTTAAAATCTAATAGAAGTTAAAATTATACAAGCCAAAAAATAAATATATTTTGAATTACGAAAACATTGATGTTTGATGTTCTAAATTGTATAATCTGAAGCATCTTAAAATTACGTAATGTAAAACTGAAAATCAAAAATTAAATCAGAGGCTGAATTTAAAAATTTTAAATTTGTGAAAGTGGAGGTTGAAATTATGGGACAGATGCTCTGGCCTTTCAATATCAATGATAGCACCCAATAAAATGAATCAACAATGATTATAACTATAAACCCTAAACTACACGCATCTGTGTCTATAAATATTTGAAACTGGCAAAATGTCTCATAGTATCATTTATCAGATGTGAAATTCCAACCAATTCTCTCCTCTGTATCAAATATTTTATCACTTTCTTAATGAGACTCATTTGTTCTTAAGAAGGAACTTCGCTTCTCATGAGATTACGTAACTTCTGCTGACTAGTGTGTTAAGTTTTTTTATCAGGATTCCAAAGTTTACTCGAATCAAATTTTTTAACAGAATATATGTAAGGAGTTAATAAAGGTGAAAAAATAAAATTAAAAGGAATTGGAGGATGGATAAGGGTTTCCCACAATGGAAAATAGAAAAAATAAAACAAAAAACTGATATTAATGACTCCAATTGCCTTATAATCCACCAGCTTATTGGTTTCGTCAGGAATCTCCCATAACTTTGATTCACGTGTAGTGTAGCTTTCTTATATAAAATTTGTATTTATAAATTACATTTTAAAAGCACCAGATAATACCCCCCACTTAATTCACATATTCACTTGTATTATATGTCATCGTTATATTGTTTAGTTCTATAATTCTTATATTGTTAATAATTCTTTTTTATATATGACTATTCATTGTTTCTTTATCCTCTTCAATGCATTGAATATTTTCCAAATGTCTCCTAATAATATTCCTGAGCTAAATAAAAATTTCAAGAAATGGATGCTTAATGAGCACTTATTTAAAAAAACGTAAAAGATTGTTTGTGTCATTTTTATATGTTTATGGGTATAGTGACATGCTAGCAACAATTATTGAGATAAGGAATCGGGTTGTAATTGGAAATTAAATGACGCAGTTTCCTTAACCGTCTTTACAGAAAGGAAAAAAATTGTATTGAGCAACTAAGAGTTAGTAAGAGTGTCTTTTTCAAACTTCTAAAATTTTACGAGAGAGGTGGATTAATAAGAACAAAAATTTTCCGATAACTAAAGCATTGAAAATGTTTACTGGGTGGTACTGTTTAGGTATTGTATATCTAAATAAACAATAAAAAAACAATTCAATAATGTCTTAAAGTGAGTTAAGACTATTTGAAGTTTCGTACTTATAATCTAGAAGGTCTTTATGCAAGTAGATGTGCAAGTAATCTAGAAAGTCTTATGCAAGTAGATGGAGATGGTTTGATGTATGTTTATCTATAGTTATACTAATTAATTAACATAGTTATACATAAATTAATATATATATATATATATATATATATATATATATATATTAATGATTGTAAAAACGTATTAAAGTACTTGATGAGTTTGATTAAGTGTTGGTAAAACAACAAAATATAAAATATAATTATGTTTTTTCTGGTTTCTTTTCAAGTATTAAATTATATAAGTTCTAAGTGTTTGTTTTTTTGTCAGATGATATATACTTTGAAATTTGTGCGTTTGGTCTAATTAGCAGAAGTCTTAATAAGAGGATATGAACACAATTATTATGTTAATATTATATATATTTATTTGTATTTGTAGATAATGTCTTCATCTCATAAGAAGGTTTCTTAGAAGATGTATCTAAAGTTGTTTTACATCAACAAGCATTCTGATACGCTTTTTTGTCAAACCTGGAAGAACTTTTTGCTTTATAGGGTCTATAACATAGGTATAGCTAGTTATGCCAATTTTTAGGATGTTGCTTAAAAAAAGATAAGCATTTAATGTTGTTAGAATCACATTCAGTGCATATCTCCGTTTAAATGTCCCCAAACACAACAAGAGCAAGAAGAAGACATCTTTGAAGATCTCATAGGTAGAAAAAGTTGTGCAATAACTCATTTCTCAACTTAGTATGTAGAGAAAACCTTCAAGTTGAAGAAAGTGAGAGCAAGTGATCGTAAGTGCAAAAATGTTATAAGTTCATTGCCAAAAAAACTCCAAGTGCCCAAATCTCCATGAAAACATATTCATGAAAATATAGTAAACTAAAAGAGATTGCATATAATTATATACGTCGTAAGACGTTAACACTTTCTAGTGAGAAAACTCTTGTGATCTTTATGATCACATCTTTAAACAAAGTTTTTTTTTTCCTTTGTTAAAAAATGATTATGTTTCAAACAATACTTTGTATTAGTCAGGAGGATTGTATTCCAAATAATACTCAGTTTTAGTTAAGAGTGGTTGCATTCCAAAATAATATTTAGACTTAACCAAGAGTGGTTGTGATTCAAATAATACTCAGCTTGTAGTAGTAGTATGCCTAGTTAAACTCAATTGGTTGTTGATTGAGAACTGAATGTAGTCTTTGTTAATAGGCAAACCAACGTAAAAACATAGTGTAAATCTTTCTTATCATTTATATCTTTAGATTGTGTGTTATTCAACTATAATTAATCTTAAAGGAGATATTTGAGAAAACAAGTTTTGAAAATCCTTTTAGGCAGTCCATTCGTCAAAATTGAAATTATGTTTGACTTTCTTCATCAGATTCAATTTGTTAAGAAAAAACACTTACTAATGTGTTTGTCAACTGAAACTATCACATCCTAAGAGATCATGATGTTGAAATGTGATTTAGCGAATCATCTTGGTAGACTAAAGATAGAAACAATTCCTGCAACACATAATAAGCTTGAATAGTAATTTTGTTAAGTACAATATTAGCTTAAGACTATGTGTTTATTGTTTGATCAAGACTTCACTTATCAGATAAAGCAAATACTACAAGATGTTATATTATTTGTCAGATGAAACACTTGTGTCTTACATGATTTGTTACATATATAAAACAACTGTCTTATAGTAAAAACATGTTCATGCTTTATACTTTGTTGTAAAAGTCACTTATTCAAAACTAGGGTTGTTGAACTTTACTCCACCAGGTTTCTTGGTTGAAGTTTGGCAAGGTACATGTGGTGAGCTTAGCTGAGATGTACCTTGTAATTTTGATGGATCTTAGTAAAGCTTTGGTAGTGGAAAGATAAGAGATACAATGTTAGAAAGATCATAAAACAAGATGAAATAAATGGAATAGAAAATAATAATGAAAGTTGGTGCAAATGGAAAAAGTAAATAAAATATAGGTAAGCTAGGATGGAAAATACCTTAGCAAGTATATACAACCAAAGGTTGGAGTGACCTCTTGTGGTCTCTTAGCTTACTTCCTTGGACGCTCAAGAAAGGCTAAGAGAAGGAGACATCAATTAAGAAAAAGTGTAACTAAGCAAACTCAATTTCACAAGAAGAAACATGTTAAAGCTCTCAACTTGATTTCTAAGAGTGATTTATACAAGGATGTGTGGTCTTATTATGTAGACTTGTGAATTGTCTATTCTAAATAATACATTTAAAAATAAAACAATTTGAAATGAGAAAAATTTGTATTCAATATATATAAATGTCTTACAAACTATAAAATTTTCTATTCAAACTTAAGGTGATAGTCTTCTTGGCTTAGTGATATTTTTTCTCTGTGTCTTTTCAACTTTCTTTCAATCAGTATTTCATTAGAAGTTTCTTTGACTACTTAGACTCTTCTATCTTTTATTTAGTTTGAGTCATGTTTCTTCTAACTATTATTTTTGTATATGTATCTCTTCCTCTATAATTTCATTAAAGTTATCAATATAACATTAAACATATTTTCAAAAATACTAACACAAGAAACAAAAACTTAAAAGTCTCGACCTATTAATAAATAAACAAAAACATATTTTAGGAAGTAAATAAATAAAAGCAAAACATGACCTATTAACTAATATAAGTAAAAAACAATATATAATTCACTTGAGACATACAAGCAAAAGTTTCATTAAGCTTGTTAAGCTACTAACCATATTTTTCATTAATGTCAATATTGCACAGTACTACATGAAAATTATGTTACCCTATTAATATATAATATATTTAATGTTTAATAAGTTCAATAGTTTGTGTATTATCATTTCAAATTTATAAGATGTTTAGTATTAACATATTATAATAGATAATGTACACTCGAAAATTAAATTTTGAATTGAATTTTATCAAAGTATCAACTGTTGTATATTTCTTCTCTTTCTTTTCATTGGTTATTTAATATTTTCGTAGAAGCACAAGGAAAATATAATTAACATGTGAAAAATATTTTCCTTTTAATCATATTATTAATAAGAAGTATTACATGTTTTTTAATGATTAATATATGTCCTTTAATGAATCCTTTAACTATCTTGTAAGAAAAGGAAAATTAGAAAAAGGAAATATAACAGAAAAATTTAAAACTATTCATTTTTCAAAGAAAAAGTTTAAAAAATATTAATTAATGAAAATAGATTGTAGAGAATAAAAGGGAATTAAGAGAGTAGGGTTGGAGAGTGGAGAAACAATAGTATGATAAGGAAGGGTTGGATTAAACGCCAGCGACCGTCTGTGATGGGAACGGTCAAAGTGGGACTGCGCCGCCCTTGAAAAACAATGTGAATTCCTCGGCGACACGTTCCAAAACCCGACATGCTGGCTTTGTTTTGGGCTCAACCTTGGTTGTTTCGAACTTACTTCCCTCCCACCCTTCTTTCTAGTGCCTCCTTCTATATATAGATACATTGGTATCAGATAATCCTGGAATGTAATATAGGGGCAACTTCGTTACTAACTCTCCTTTCATTTCGCCACCCACTCTCTCTCTCTCCAACAATTTTAACTCTTTTTACTTTCCCCATTTTCAACCACTGATTCAAATCTATTAAGTTCTCTCTCTCTAATCCGCTTCTCTCAATTTCACGGGCGACATTGCTGCGTTCTCTGGTGTCTTTGGCCTTTCAAGGTACTATCTTTTTTTCTTTTGGGAACTGGGTTTTGTTGCACTGTTGATCTTTTTTGTTTATTTGTATTTTTATCTAGCTAACATGGTTCGTCACACCTTGGAGATATAGATTTATGGATGTCAATGAATGCCTCTTTAATATGAGAGTGTTCAATGTGTAGAATCGAATATGTATATGTATTTTTTTCCCTGTTTCGTATTAAATTCGGATCTGGGTTTACGCAATGATTTACTGTAGAAAAAGGATTGTTTAAAAACTTGAGCTTTGGCTTTGTCGTACCAATTTCGTTGACTTCATTGAAAGCAACGAAATTTTTACCGGGGACTTTATTCTGTCTTGTCATTAGAAGTTATAAAATTGTTTCACCTGCATATTTTTATTAGTGATGACCAATTTCTTATCTGAAAATCTGTTATTTTTAGTGTAATTTTCGTCAAATTCGAATCCAAAGTTTTGTATAAGGTATCCAAACCGGCCAATTTACTGGTTATTCACTTCTATCTTTGTGTATAAATGCTCAGATCAATCTCATATTTTCATAGATTACAGAAAAAAAAATCTTCTTTTGACCCTTTTTTTTTTTTTTCAAGCCAAGTTTAGTCTAATGGGTAAGTGCTGAGTTTGAGTTATCTAATGTTGCTAAATGTGTTCAAATCAAATTTGAAACAGGAAAAAATGTCAGAGACAAAACCAGACACACCGTTGATGCCACCATCATCGCGGAACCTTCCAGATTTCAAAAAGTCCGTGAAATTGAAGTATGTGAAGCTTGGTTATCATTACCTCATCACTCATGGCATGTACCTGTTTCTTTCCCCTCTGGCGGTTGTCATTGCTGCACAGCTCTCAACCTTCTCCCTCAAAGATCTCCATGACATTTGGGAGAATCTACAATACAATTTGATATCCGTCATTCTATGCTCCACCCTGATTGTATTTTTGTCCACACTATACATTATGACTCGTCCAAGACCTGTGTACCTTGTCAATTTCTCATGTTACAAGCCCGAAGAAGCTCGCAAATGCACAAAGAAGATATTCATGGACCAGTCCAGGAGGAGTGGTTTTTTCACAGAGGAAACTCTTGAATTCCAGCGGAAGATTCTGGAGAGGGCTGGCCTTGGGGAAAGCACTTACTTTCCAGAAGCTGTTCTCAATGATCCTCCCAACCCTTCAATGCAAGAGGCAAGAAAAGAGGCTGAGCTTGTTATGTTTGGTGCAATTGATGAGCTGTTTTCTAAGACTTTTGTGAAGCCTAAGGACATTGGAATTCTGATTGTGAATTGTAGCCTCTTCTGCCCGACGCCCTCTCTTTCGGCAATGATTATCAATCATTATAAGCTTAGAGGGAACATAAAGAGCCTCAACCTTGGTGGAATGGGATGCAGTGCCGGTCTCATTTCAATTGATCTTGCTAAGGACCTTCTTCAGGTCCACCCCAATTCCTATGCATTGGTTGTTAGCACAGAAAACATCACTTTGAATTGGTACTCTGGCAATGACCGATCCAAGCTTGTTTCCAATTGTTTGTTCCGAATGGGAGGGGCTGCCATTCTTCTTTCCAACAAAGGCTCTGATAAAAGAAGATCCAAATACCAGCTGGTTGACACAGTTCGCACTAACAAGGCTTCTGATGACAAGTGCTTCGGCTGCGTTATCCAAGAGGAAGATTCCAATGGCAAGATTGGTGTCACTTTGTCAAAAGATTTGATGGCAGTTGCTGGTGATGCTTTGAAAACAAACATCACCACATTGGGGCCTCTTGTCCTTCCAATGTCTGAACAACTCCTGTTCTTTGCCACCTTGGTTGGGAAGAAGCTTTTCAAGATGAAGATCAAGCCTTATATTCCAGACTTCAAGCTGGCTTTTGAGCATTTCTGCATCCATGCCGGAGGCAGAGCTGTGTTGGATGAACTTGAGAAGAACTTGCAGTTGTCCACTTGGCATATGGAGCCATCAAGGATGACACTTTACCGTTTTGGAAACACCTCCAGCAGTTCTCTTTGGTATGAATTGGCTTACACAGAAGCCAAAGGGAGGATCAGGAAGGGTGATAGAACATGGCAGATAGCATTCGGCTCTGGATTCAAGTGCAACAGTGCAGTGTGGAAGGCTCTGAGGACCATCAACCCTGCCAAAGAGAAGAACCCTTGGATGGATGAGATCCACAATTTCCCAGTTGAAGTTCCAAGGATTTCATCCATCTAAACAATGCAGTTTTAAGTATTTTTGTGTCAGCATTAGGTGGCAGCTGTTGAAGTGCTGGAAGGGGATGAGGGGTAGGTCTTGCTTGGAGGATAGATTTTGTTTGATTTTAATTCTAATTTAGTCAAGGTCTGACTGAGGCAAGAGGTTTGGACTTCCATTGCTCTGTGGTAGTGAAATGTAATTAAAATCCTGTTCTGTATTTGTCTGATACATTTACAATTCTTTCCCATGTTGAAATGGAGAAAAAAAATATTCATATATTCTTTAGTTATTAATATATCTATCAGCATCTTTATAATGGTGATGAGCTACTTGGTGCTTTTTCACTTCATTACCATTGTCACCTTTGCAAAGGTCAATGTGGCTAGCTAGCATAGTATTCTCCTAAGCAGTTGCCACAGGAGACCCTTGAAACCGAGGTCCATTTTGTTTTTTCACAGCATTCTTTTGGAATTGGATCGCAATACTACGCACTGCAATGCAACCATAAAGTCTTTTTTTCCATTAATGGAGCTCACTAAGTCTTTCAGGCGTCATTTAGATAGAAGACACGTTTAATAAGTCTTGTATAAATTTTGCCTATTGGAGAATAAAAATCATGTCTTTCTAAATTCATACTTTATCTACTGGACCATGTAATCAACTCCTCTTAGGTTCATCTTTCAGCAATCACACTTCTCTTCGGCACCTCCAATACATTTTGGATTAAGTATCCTGGGATGGAAAGAACATTTCCTAGAATGCAAGAAAGCTGCCACACGAAAATTGTGAGATGCAGAAATAAACACTCCACTTGCCTGATCTTGTCTTTTCATATTGCGAAACCAACCTAAGCACACTTTTATCTTTTCAAAATTCACATAAGGGATAGAAACCATTCCCTAGGTGGAATACCCATTCAGGTCTACACTTTTTTGTATCCCTTAATTTTATAATGACATTTCATCATTTGTAGAAGTGACTTCTAGAGATTATCCGATATAAGATCTTCCAGAACAAGTTTTACAGCATAATACAATATTCAGACCAAAATTTTTAAAATAGGATTTCTAGAACAAACTTTTTGGAACACATGAATAAGTTTTTTAAAATATTTATGATACTTTTTGGAATAAGTTTTTCACAAGTTTCTTTGGAATACATGAAATTCATTCTAAAACAACTTCTGAAACAAAATTTCCAGCTTTCCAAAATGTAATCATAGCTTCCAGAACAAACTTTTTATAACGATTCTCTCTCTCTTCTTCCTCTCCAATAGTGCAGTGTGGGATGGAGAAAGGAGGTGTAGTCGACAATGGAAGCGACAACGGTGACAACGGTGGCATGATGAGACAGTATGAGGAAGGGTATTTTAGTCTTTTTATCTTAGAATGGGATGTAAATGAGGGTGCAGGAAGCAAAAGTCTGGTTGTCTATATTCTTTGGGCCAATAATTTGAAGTAGGATGGTTTGTTTGTGGAATTACTTCCTACACCTCCACAATCAGTGAAATGACTAAATTTTCCGGTCCACTTCTCTCTCAGTATCCCACCACTACTCATGTCATCGTCGCTACACTATCACTGATGTAGAAAAAGAAAAAAAAAATGATAACATTATAAAAAAAAATATCATTTTAGAAAACTCTTCCCAAAATAATGTATTTTGGAAAGTTTCTTCCAGCATCTTGAAAGATATATAACTGAAACGTTTATTCTAAAAATTATATTCTGAAAAGCTTGTTTTGGAATATATTTCATACGTTCCAAAATTTTTATTATGAAATCTTATTGTTTGAACTATCCAGATCAGTGGATATTTGGAATAGAGAAATTCCTCTCTTGCTTGGAAGAACTCTGCTATTGAAAACGTGTCTTTCCTTTTCTCAATCATGTTATCTCCATTCTCCGATTACACCTCTGTGGGTAATTATAACTTATCCTCCAATGTTTCATATGATGTTTAAGAATAGATATAAATAAATAAAAAGCATAGACTTTTACAATTCTACCTCCACCTAAGTAACATTGAAACATTTGGATTTATCTGGATAAAGAGAGAAAAAAAAAGAAGACAAAATTATGAATTTATTTTTTTTCTTCAAACTAAATGGAAGTCCTAACATAAAGATTAGAATTTTTCATTAAGCATAGACTGAAAATACAGATAGTTTCCTTACCTTGAATTATTCTTAAAGACACATATTTAGACTTACTTTCAAAGTGTTTATAGAAATAAGTTAAAGAAAAAAAGTTAATATTATTAGAATATATCAGATAAATATTCAATGATAACCAAAAGTATTCTCTAAAATAAACAATGTTTAAGAACTAGGACAGTGATATAAGTATTGGGTTCCAATGACACACAGTTCAATAAATTCATTGTATGATTTTTTTCATTCATTTCGTTCATTGATTATTAATTGATCCTTCACATATGACAAATTTATTCATAACACTTTCTGGAGATAAAAATATAAAGAAAAAAAAAGTAAAAATAATTTCTCTACAAACTAAAACTACTAGATACATAAACTAAAACTACTTTATGTGTAAATTAAAACTAGTTTATAAATAAGTTATTTTTCACAAATTCTCTCATATTTTAGATAAGTTAATTTAACCTACTCAACTTCAATTAATTAGATTCAATTCATTTAGAATTGGTGAATTGAGTGAATTAACTCACTAAATTTTAAAAAAGTATTATCACATTAAAATATTTAAATAACTAACTAATATTAGAAATTTTAATATTTTTAAACTGACTTTTTTAATAAAGAATATATTCTCAAATTATATACAGCTGCACCACTGATCTTTCTTCTACAGTTGGTAATATTTTAAACTTTTACTGACATACACATAGTTAATGAACTTTGCAGGATATATCATTGTTTCATGGTGATGCAAAAATGACAAACTTTATTTAAAAAATTCAAATTATGTTAATGTTTGATAGTAATTATGCATTTGCATGTTTTAGTTATTTTCTTATATTATCTTATACTCATTACTTTGTGATTAAGACTTGGAGTATAGAAAACACTCAAGATAAAAAGTTGTGAAGCATTTATGAATTTATCACAATATTTCCCTTCTCCATCTTGATTGGATTCAACAAATTATTGAAATTCACCTAACTTTTTTTTTTTGTCTTTTTCAAGATTTTTTTTCACTACTCTACTAATAAAAGGTCTTCTAATACTTTTCAACTATTTTTAATTTTTAGATTTTTTTTTTTTTTTAGTAACATCATTAACTCATATTGTTAATCTCAATCAAACAAAGATAATAGAAGAAGACAAAAATAAAATTGATATAAGAGAAATCATCTATTTATCCTACAAATGCACACAATAAAAGAGAAGAAATATAAAATTGTTTCAACATGTCACACACTAAAAGGAGAGGAAAAAATCTGAAGCATTCTAACATGAATTAATTCATTTATAATTCCTTAACTATTTTACAATGGTAAAGAACTAAAATATAATTAAATTACATATATCTACTAACAAACATTCATGCAAAATAATCTATGTCCCAATTTAAAAATTAAAAAACAAGTTATTAAATAATAAAATTATAAAGAAAATTATGTCTGAGACATAAAAGATAAAAAATGAACAAAGTTGCACAAGTATATTAGTAAAGTGGTAAAAAACAAGAAGTATAGTGGTAAAAGATGCAGGTGAGTTATGGATTCAAACCATTAAAACATGTAGATTACTTGAAAATTAGAAAAGGCTTATGCTTGAGCAAAATATTCAGAGTTTTGCTGTTATATACATAAACTGTAAAATTGAAAATAAAAAAGTAGCATAGCCAACAAATTTGCTTCGGGGACACTTCTAGCAGCACAAAAATTTAAAATAAACAAATGGATCTCTGGTTGAATCTATCCATTATCCAAGTCATCATATAGAATTATGAAAGCACCCTCACAACTAAAAAATACAATATCACAAACTCTTTATTACTGCACTACTACGCCGTTAGCCTCATATATCAACACAGCCTGTCACAATGATATGCCAAAATGCCAAAAGCCATTAATACAATACAATATGATTACTACCACGGTTGAGAATCTATGTAAATTTAATTCATAAATTGAAACCATGATAATCTATGTAAATTTAATTCATAAATTGAAACCATGATGCAATAATACAATACAACAACTATAGATGATACATAGATAAAATAGATAAGGATGATGAGATGATAAATAAATAAGGATGATGCAAGAATAACGATGAGACAAGAACGACGATAATGATTCGAAATCAAAATCTTAAATCAAGACCACCGATGATGATCCGAAATCAGAACCCTAAATCAAATATGAACCCTTAAGATAAATGATCCGAAATCAGAACCCTAAATTCAACATGAATCCATAAGATAAATCAAAACCCTAAATTGATACACTAAGCACAACAAACCCATGTATGGGTCATTTTAGACTTTTCTTTCCCACTCATTCACTCAACCTCCTACTCATTGAGTTTGTACCGAGTCTACCGAGTTCATCCATGTTTGAGCGGAATTTTTTCAAAAACAAATCTACACACGAGTTCACTCGTCACCCATCAGTAAAATCTTAACCCCGGACGAATTTATAGACACCCATCAGTAGAATCTTAACCCTGGACGAATTTATAGATTAACCCTAGAGTTTGATAACCATGACTACCGTTGTCATAACCATGTTATTGTCACAACCATGTAGCGGTACCAAACCTACTTCAATAAGTTTAATCCTTTATGCTGACCCAAATAGACTCCTATGGGATAGGAAATTGAAAAAAGCAACCATAAGACATTTAACATACTTAAGATTGGTTGGGATGGAAATCAGCTACAAGTATTACAAGATGCAATGATAAACACAGGTTGAAGGTAACAATAATTCATCAGACTGAATTATTCCAATTAAGATTTTCATTGATAGTGACATACTAAATTGATAAAGGGAAATACTAAAATATTACCTCCGCTATCAATAACAGCAACAGAGTCTTAAATAGAAGGTCTTTCTTTTCAGGTTCGTGCAACAAATGCACAATGAGTAGAGTAACAATAATTCAAATCATCAGACTGAACTATCCTCAATTAAGATTAAGTGATAGACATACTAAATTGAAGAGAAAGACTAAAATATTATCTCCATGATCAACAACAGCAACTCGGTCTTAAATAGAAGGTCCTACTGTTTTATCAAGTGCATGCAACAAATACACAATTAGTAGAGAGAAATTTCACATCAAGCAACTATTATGCACTAGAGATCTACTCCTTGGAAGACTTGTTGATAAGAGACTTGTGAATGTGAGGAATCACTCCTCCTCCAGCAATAGTTCCTTTTATCAGGGTATCCAACTCTTCATCCCCACGAATGGCTAGCTGTAAATGCCGGGGAGTGATACGTTTGACCTTGAGATCCTTGCTAGCATTCCCTGCCAGCTCCAATACTTCAGCAGTGAGATACTCCAAGATTGCAGCAGAGTAAACAGCAGCTGTAGCCCCAACCCTGCCATTTGCGGTTGTCCTTGACTTCAATAGCCGGTGGATACGACCAACTGGGAACTGCAAATTACAAATTACAATGTATAAGAAGCTCATGTAAGAGAACATACCAGTTTGTTAGTCCTTTGCCTAATGCATCAATAGTTCCCACAAACTATATGCTAGCATATTGTGTGAGATCATGTTGGTGCTATTATAGTATACTTATATAGCATTAAAACAAAAAGGTGATTTTGAAACTTTTGGAGACATGACCCCTAGTTAACATGCTTCAGTTCACTAGCTAGCAAGAAGGGACTGATTCCAATTTCAAAATACAAAGGATCATCTAAGACAGTGTCCTCAAGTACAGAGGACAAACCAAATATATAGTCAAATAAATCTCTCTAAACATATGAACTTTTGGCTGTAGCATATCAGAACCAAGCCTGCAATGTTAGAAGCATGTGTAATAACAAACAATTATTGAAAATGGAAATTATCTGACTCTGGATAGTTTGTGAGTTGTCTTACGGGTTCCTTTACACATCGATGCAGCTCCAATACATTTAACATAACAATCCAAGTGTTTACATCGCAAAAGTCTGATATGTTTCAGTCAAAATTTACAAAGACTCGAGACTGACTTAAAAAAATATCAAAATAACAACAACAAAGTGGTATGTTCCCGATTTAATCACACCACCAATATTTAAAATGAATTAAAAGTTTGACATTGAAGAGAAATAAAGAGTAATAAAGGATGACGAAATTCCTCTACCAATATAGATAAAAAAATATAAAACATTTTCATTCTTGTGGCACAATATCGGGGATTGGACATGACAAAACCCTATTCTTTAGACTCTCCAACATGTAGTCGTGAAGGAGTACGGTTCAATCAAACTCACTAACCCAGTATGCTCCATTAAACCTTTGATGAGATGATTAAAGCACCTCTAAAGAAAGGAACACCAACATTTGACTTTTTTTCTTCTGGTGGTTGGAATATCCTAGGGAAAAAGCACACCTAATCTCTAAGAGACCCCCAAAAACAAATGGCTCACATTGCCTAAGAACGAGGGTTAAGAAAATAAAAAATTGACAGAATGAGTGCGTGGTGATTTTGTAGCGTTAGGAGGGAATCAGAAAAGGTAAAGGAATGAGAAAGGGAGGGAGATCTGAGAACCTGAAGGCCGGCACGAGAAGAACGGGAAATCGGCTTCTTCTTGTCCTTGTCTTTGCTGGCGGCAGAGGTTTTGCCCGTGATCAACCCCTTCGCCCCTTTCCCCGACATCTTTTACCGCCAAAACACAGTACGAGGTGTTGCACTGAGAGGGAGAGAGAGAAAGATGAAGGCAGGTCTCAGACTCTGGTGAAGGTAATCTAATCGACACACAAAGGGATTTGAGGTTGTTTCTTGGTCCTGCCTATCACGCCTCTTTATTTTATTTATTTATTTATTTCTTCCACAACCGCTCATCCTCCAACTCTCTTCTAATTACATAATGAGCCCTCCTTTTAAGAGTATTTACCTATTTTCACCATAAACTGGTGTTTTAAAACTTTAGCCAAATTAACCAAACAGACTTTATTAGAGACCTAATTAAAAGTTAGCCCAACTATTAAATTGGATAAAACTCAGGCAGTGCTTTATGATATGGCATGTCCGTTCTAATATATTTGATTTATTAATAATAATGGATATGGTTAGTAGTTATTATTATTCTCTAAATAAAAACAACATGTGTATGTTGTATCTCTTGTTACATCTGGAGCAACTAGTTTGAGAAATACTAAAGATTAACTTTAAATTTGAAAGTTTCCATGAATGCTTGTAAATATTTTTTAAAATTTCTTTTATATATTTTTAAATATATCTAAAAATAAAAAAATATATTTTTTGTTAATTATAATATATATATATATATATAATAACTAGTACTTAAAATATAACTAATAATAATAACTACAAAATAAGTCGTAACAGGATTATGATTTCTAAAACAGTCTTAATAGACTTAATTCATCACTTAAATCAATCGCACTTTAATATTGATGTTTTCGTTATCACTTTGACAACTTAAAAAAAATAAATAAATAAAAATGTTTAAAGAAAGATTGAGATCTATAAAAGGAAGAGGAGGTTACTACTTTGGTAATTTTACATGACTCTATTTAGTTCTGAATATGGTGGCACTTCCTAAATTAGAATTTGATAATTATTAAAGAGGTATTAAAGGGGTAACTTGTTTAAAGAATTATTTGGCTATATGTTGCAAAAGAATGGTCACCTATGCTATTTATTTCTTTTAAGATAATTTGATTAGTATGACATTAAACATCTTGAACCTATCTGTATTCTGTCTTGAAAATACTTGATGGACACATTTTGAAGCAATACAATTACAATGTTGATATGACCTCTAATACATTTGTAAAATATGACTAAGAATAGGACAAAAAATTACAAAGAATATGCTTAGCAATGGAGATAAATTGTTACCCAAGTAGAGTCATCTCTACACGATAAGGAGATGGTGGTCATGTTTATAAGTACTTTGCAGCCTCCATTTTACGAGCACATGATGGATAATATCTCTTCAAACTTTACAGACAATGTTATAATTTATAGAAAAAAGTAGAGGTTAACATAAAAACTGAAAAGATCGCACATTGCCCAGCTATGGTTGTCAATGTTGACCCAATTATTACCTTCAATCCTATCAACATGAAACTTTTCCTCAACCACAAACTTTTTCACAAAACGCATGTTATTCAAGATCCAAAATATAGATCCCAAGGTAACAACGTGTTGAAAATCTTGCAAATTTTGTATTTGATGAAGTCAAGAGAAATCAAGAACTGTCAAAGTAAAGTCAAAGATCTAAAGACAACCCAAGTTCAAGATGGTTTGGAGGGTTTTTCTTAGCTTTTAGAGTGTCTTGATGAAATCATGTGCAAAGAGGTTCATAAATCAGTGGTTAATCTAAGAAACCTTAAGAAATTTATTTGAAATTGTTTTTAAAAAAAAAAACATAAGTACAAATTGTTACGTAAAATCAATTGATTTAACTGAATTTTCGATTGATTGATTTCCCATAACTAATTATTTTAATGAATAACTGTTTTTTTAAATCTGTTGTAAAACTAGCTTAAAAACATGTTTTTCGTAGTAGCTTTTCATACATACAGAGAGAAAAAACTAAGGTTTTACATTGTGTTGCAATTTAAGACAAAAGCAAGAATTAGTTTTTTAAGTGAGAAAAGTGAATCTTTAACCAAGAAATCTTCAAGAAAGGGTTCTTGGTGTGCCTCCACTGGTTTATGAAAGTTCTACACTGGTTTACATCATATCCAGAATCAGGAAAGTTTTCTGCAATTGATTTTTGAGCCTATTTTGTCTCAAATATGTTGCAGGTGTGGTTTTGTGTACAATTTTCATTCAATGAATGAAAAGTTTGGAATTGTTGTATAAGGTTTATAGTTGTGTTGTAGTGTTTGTAGTGGTACTGTTTGATATTGTGTGTGTAGCAGGGTGTTACATGGTTTTGTGAGTTTCTTACAAGGTGCAAGAATAATTCTTGATTGTATAAGATTTACAATTGAGTGTGGTTATTGAAATTTTTTTTTTTTGCTTGTTGGAAAGAAAGATTGGATGTAGCCATTGATGAAGGGTGAATCAGTACAAATTATGTGTGTTTGATCTCTCTTCTTCAATCTTGATTTGCGTTTGATTTCGCTGTACTATAAGTTCATTTGCGAAAAAATCAATAAACTCATTGTTATTCTATTTTTAATATGGTTTAAACTAAGTTTGATCAATTTACTGCACCTACTGTTTTCACTACATAATCATATTTAATTCAACTATTTCTTTTAGTATCCTGCATTGTATACACTGATATAAATTTGAACGTGATTGATTGGTTTGACTCATTATTTTGAAAATTTTAATTGATTAACTCTGTAACCTAATCAATTGTTTTTCTTTTAGTCAAAATTGAAAATTTCACATTTACTGATTTGTCTGTCAAACTGGCAGTGACGTCCAACAAAGCCCAACTCACATTGGCCAACAAAGCCCAACTCACATTAGCACTTGCATAAGGCCCATCTCAACTTAGCCTAACAAAACCCATCTCACATTGGTATCTCCTTGTTTCTTTCCATTTTTTAAACCCAAACAAAATTGATGTTTCTATATTTATTTATCTTTTAGTACGATAATATGAAATTTTTAAATTTTCGTATTATATAATAAAATCCAATTAAAAATGATTGTTGTCAACACTCAATTTCATTTGGATAAATACAATTTTGTCTATCAACATCATAATCCTCTAAGTGATCTTTTATAATATATCTGACATTGTATAATTGTTTGATTATGGTCACATTATTCTCTTTAAAGGCTAGCAAGATGTTTATCAGCCTAACTTGACTCTTCGTCATGCTCACAAGTAATGCATGTTCATAACCTTTTAATCTTCCTACATAAGGGTCCATCTCCATGTAAAATAGGTTTGCCCCTCAATTTGAAAGGACAACCACACTTCCTTGAACTAATAATATTGACATCTACTTCCTGCTTGTATTTCCTACATCGACCACTTCGTTCACGACCTAATAACACAAATGTTTCCTTCATTGTTATTCGTTTGCTTTGTCTGATCTAAGTATCACAATTACAAAACTAAGCCTGAACGCAACTCCACAAACCCATTATAATAAAACATCTTGTGTTGGAAATACCTATAACAAAATACATTATATAAAAATCATATGAAGTATCCAAGTTCTTATATAAATTACACCACGAAATAAACTTACCTCATCTATTGTGCATTGACTAACCAAATCACCACCATCAAAGTTAACTAATTCTAATTGTTCCGTATTTGAGATTTTATCAACTTCATCGAATATTCTTGTCCAAACATGGTCCTCCATCTTCAAATGCAAGAATAACCTACATTGACCAATATGCAATGACCAACTAATTCAAATATTAAAAAAAAGTAATGTCAAAATCACCTTTCGAAACAACCTATTCCAGAAAGTTAAATTTGCCTTTCAGATTAAGCTATTTCGAAATACAAATTTGACTTCCAGGATAGGTTGTTAAAAAGTCAAATTTGTATTCTAAAATAACTCAATCCGAAAGGTAAAGTTTAATCTTTCATATAGACTATTCTTAAAAGTAAATTTCACTTTCAAAATAGGCTATCTAAAAAAAAAATATCTATTTCAAAACAGATAATTGTGGAAGTCAAATTTAAACTTCTGAATTAAGTTATTCTAGAATATAATTTTTACTTCCGAGATAGCTTATTTCATAAGAGAAAATTTGTATTCGAGAATAACCTAATCTAAAAGGTTAAATTTGAATTTTGAAATGACCTATTTCAAAATATAAATTTTGCTTCGAAGTAGCCTATTTCGAAATACAAATTTTACTTTTGGCACCGCTCATCGCTTCATCCGCAGATTTCTCCGTCTCACTTCGCCCTTCTACTTCCCAGTTGTTTTGCTTTGTTAGGTTCAACAGTAGGCATCGTAGTAGCCGATTAGGTTTGGAGGCAATCCACAGAAGAAGATGTCGTCGTTTACGGAACAATGTTAGTGTTAGTGTTAGGTCTGTGTTGAAACACAATAGGCCTAGCGTGACTGGATCTTTGAATTATGGAATCGGATCTCGAAGCGTCGCCGAAGAAGAATGGTAGCAAGGACTACGTTGTTTTTCTTTACGCACTTGTTAGTTTGCTTCTTCTTGTCACACTGGTAACAAGGATAATTTTATATATTTTTTTCATTAGAGGTAAAACGGTATTTTCAATACTCCCACGGGTGCAGGATGAAACCATGTGGGTGCAGGAAGAATTTTCCGGCGATGGAACCACTATCAGTTTTTAAACCTGGGCCCATTTGTTCCGCCTAACATTTCTTTTATTTGTCTTTCAATTTCTATATATACACCGTCATCAATATTTTTAAATCTGAGCCATTTGTTCTGCCAATATTTCTATTGTCTGTCACTTGTTTTTTATATATACCATCAGTTTTTTTGTAAGTTCTGGGCTCATCAATGTTCGGCCCATCAACTAAATAATCATTTGTCTTTTTTTTTAATCACGTTTTTAATACAATAATTAAATGATATTTCGGCGTTACAATTGTCACTTTTTTTCACTGTCTGATCACACGAATCACCTAATATATAATAAAATAATACGCTTTAATAAATTAATAGTAAAGTTAATAAAAAAATAACGTTCAAGTACTTATAATTATTTGCATGATCATATATATCACTTTTTATTATATTTTCTGATAAAATTTAAAAATATTTCTTAAATCCATGCAACAATCAATAGTATCAGGATATAGTTTACACTATTTCTTATTGTATAATCATTCATAAGAGTATTAAGTATAATCATTATGTTATACTTTAAACAAGGTGAATTATAAAAAATAAAATCTTAAATATTAAAAATTTCAAAAGTTAAAAAGTTAAAAATATTAAAATAACAAATTGTTTTTTTTAACTTGTTTAACCCCTTTTGTAAATGAAAATATACGAGTATGTTCAATTTTTGTCGGTTCATTTTGTTCAAAAACATTTTTTACTCTAAAGAACTATCTAATTCCCAATTTTTTTATTAAGAATTATAATATGTAAGTCTAAGGTCAATTTTTATCGGATCTAAATAAATTTTTTTAAAATATTTTTTTATTGTTATATTCATTTTTGTTGAAACTACATTTGTTTTATATTTAATTAGATGTATAGTCTTATGACAGACAGTGTAGAGTACTAACATTTCTTTTACATCTAATCGACTTCTGAATCCTAAATTTGATTTTATAGACCATTTCTTTAAATGTTTTTCTATAGTTTTTCTTAGTAAATTATAGTGATAATTTCTCTATTTTTTTTAAGTTTTTTTTCACCATCCCGTCATGATCCTATTTATGATAGATGAAGATATAACAAATGTCTTCTACTGTAGGATTCAATAGCATAATATAGATAAAGCAAACAAAAATGAATATATACAAGGAAATGGGAAAATAAACAAATAAAAATCACATATTTTCCTTATTCAATTAATTAAGCTTGACTCTCTAATAAAAATACTATTACACCTTGATAGGACTTGCATCAATAAAAAGACTATGGAGTATTTTATAGGAGCTCAATAAGTGATGAAGTCTAATATCCAATAATTGAAATGATAAATGGGCCAAATTCTAAAGGCTCTAAAAGCTTTGAAAAACACTTCCACATCATAAAAGATCTTAAGAAATCCATGAACAAACTTTTTCTCCATACAACCTCTTCTAGGTTACACTCCACCACTCATAGATCATCCCAAACAAGCACATACTCATAAGGTTGTGAATCACATTTGGACAATTCATACCATGGAGAATAGGCTTGGAGCAGTCACTTTCAAATATCCCCAAGTAACCATCCAATTTAAAGTTATGCATATAATGATGGAAAAGAAACCTTAGGTGAAACCTCTATCCCTTGTTGTCATCTTAGTGGATGTTAGTAGGGCCAAAAGTAAGATAGAAATGCTTGATGAGAGGTTGATAACTATAAAAGGAAGAGGGAGTTATGGCTTTGGTGATGCTAATGGGCTATGTTTAGTTCCAGATATGGTGATACCCCCTAAATTTAAAGTGTTAGAATTTGAAAAGTATTAGGAGGTCACTTGTCTAAAGAATCATCTAACTATGTATTGCATAAAAGTGGTCACTTATATTTTTCATGAAAATTTGTTGATCCATTTATTTCAAGATAGTTTGAATGGCATGACACTAAATTGATACATGCATCTTGACCCTGTTTGTATTCACTCTTGAAAAGACTTGATGAACATATTTTTTAACCAATGCAAGTACAATACTGATATGGCCCTAACAGGCTGCAGTTTGATATGGCTAAGAACGGGACATAAAAATTTTGCTTGATGATAAAAACAATTGTTATCTAAGTAGAGTCACCTCTACACGATAAACAGATGATAACCATGTTTTTAGACACTCTAGAGGATTCATTCTATGAGCATAGGGTAGACAATATCTCTTCAAACTTTGCGAACATTATTATAATTGGAGAAGGAATGGAGGCTAGCATAAAGAGTAGAAAGATTTACATGATTCAGTTATAATCACCAATATTAACCCCATCTACTAATCTTAACCCTATTAGCGAGAAACTTTTCCTTAATCACAAACTTTTCACTAGATACGACCTATGTGAGATCCCAAATCTTAATCCCAAAACAAGAAGTTTATGAATTTCACTTCTATTCCTGTAACCTACACAAAGTTGCTACCAAACTTCCTTTACAATTTTCTAGTTACTACCATTCTTGTTCCAATTTATTTCTCGTAATTCATAATATATTAAAATTAAAAATATTATATACATAAATTACTTAATATTTTTTTTATGTTATCATAATAAGAGATTTACTTATGTATGTCTCTTTAACTTAACTCCAAAATTATTTAGTAAACTCTACTTATATTTTATGTTGTTATTTAATTAGAATTTATTTAAATTCTTAAAGAAATTATATTATTATTATTATTTTTAATTAAACATGATAACTTTGTTCTTCAATATTTTACATTTACAATGCTTTAAAATTTGTATATTACGACATTTAGTACATTAAATAATTTATTAAAATTTAAAATTTATTTTGCTAAAAACTACTATATAATTTGTTACGATTCTCAAAATTATATTTCAAAATCACAATATTTTGTACATTAAATAATATATTAAAATTCAAAGTTTATTTATCTAAAAATATACTACATAATTTGTTAGAATTCTTAAAATTATTTTTTTATCTTATCTCTAAATTATTATTTTTATTCATAAACCTTTTCTTATTCAAATTTTTTTCTAAATTATATTTTCTTACAATATGTCTATTTATAACTATTTATTTTTCTAATTTTAACTTGTCTAAATAATTATATCCTACACATACTAAATACAATTAATTTTCTTATTTTTTATCAGATTATTTGTTTTAAATTTATTAATTTTTACTTGTTTCTAAAAATTCTTTCCTTTCCATTATTTTTAAATGAAAACAAAAGAAAAAAAAACACCCGAAAATTCGGATCCCAGAAAACTAGATTCCAGATAGTATTCCAGCAAAATTTGACCTAATCACAGGTCAGAATTTGTCTCCTCTTACAAAAACCATGTTATTCCTATAATTAAAAGGCACAATGTTCTATCTGTGAAAATAAAATTGGAATCCGGACTATGTCAATAAAAATTCTTTACATTGGAGCAATTTATTATATCATGACAAATACAAAAATAAAATAAAAATGGTTGAATTATATATATATATATATATATATATATTAAAATATTAAATCAAAACACTGAAATTCTAATAATCATGCATTTAAGCTTTAGTCCTTATAACAATAATCAAGCACCAAAATTAATTCTTTCAATTAAATTTTGAGAATTTTAAAGAAAAATATTTACCCGAGTTCAAAATTGTGAATATAACCTAAATAGAAGAAAAAAAACATATAATCATATATAGTTTTGATTAAGATATTGTGATTTATATGTCTCCGCAAGTAGTAACCTGCAGCAAAGTAAGCGGGCCCAAATAGACCATCAATGTCTCTGGTCCTTCACCCCGTTGAGGCCCATTAGGCATAGGTCTTGTCTCCATCCATGTCGGCAGAACTTGTATGTCGCACCCAATAGGCCCATTTAGCTATTACTAATCTGCAAACTGTGATCACAATGCTAGGCACTGAAAACTGTAGGTACTAAAAGAGGCCCAGAGTGGGTCATGTAAAACCTGATCTTGATTATAACCTGCCAGCACCATGTCTTCCAAATCTGAGGGTGCAGGTGGCCTCCTCTTACACATTTTTCACCATTCATCATTGGGGCACTATCTCTCCAACTTGTTCACCAACTTGGCTAGCAGTTAGAAGATCACATACATCACCAACTCCCACTATTTATGGATCTTCTAATGTTTTTTTTTTTCTTATTTTACACTGTTTTTTATTCATATCAAAAAATAGACGTAAGTGTCAAAATCATGAGATGAATTTTTGAGTTCCTTTTTCTTAGTGTCACTAGGTTGAAGTAAAAAAGTTAAATGAGTTTAATTAGTTGAAAAGGGTATGAACAAAATAGTGCATGTTAACAAGTTGTTGGAGATGTTTGATTGGAAATACCCCTACAAACAAGTTATTGAGAAGGTCCCATGTGTAACAAGGAAATAAATAGTGAGGTGTAATGGGTAGTATTAGAAGACACAAAGGGTGCTTTCAATGTCGGTTGAATGGTGTGTTGTTTGGGGCTAGGGCCTAGTTTCTATTTATTAGTTATCTAACCATACCTAAGCCTGCTCTCACTCTTTTCTTTGAAGTCATTTTCTGTAGTTCCTGAAAAGTGATATGGGTATCACTATGTTTCCAAGGCCCATGCTGTCTTCATATTGTTTTAGTAATGTGGCTATGACCCATGTTTCACTATGTGCCTACCACTTTTTGTTCTGTATGCTTAATGCTATTCTCTTGTGCCTTTCAAATTTGCTGCTTACTTCACCCTATATCTTCAAAAAATGCATTCATGGATGAAATAAATCTAAAAAATGTTTATAGATTATGAATACTTTCTACTATATATAACCTTTGGGTGTATTTGGATAAAATCTATTACACTAAGGGTAAAAGTTAGTTAAATAACAATTTACTGGATATTCAACTTCTAAATTTCATGAAATTACCCTAATACTCGTGCATATCAAATTTCACATTAACTACATTTTTAGATATATAAGTGATATACTAAATGCCAACTTCTCTAGTTAAATGTGTCACTATACATACTACTATTCCATTTATATATATATATATATATATATGTGTGTGTGTATGAATATTTTAAATCTCAAACATCTTATTATTTTACATTGACAATTTAGATTTGGATCATATATAAAGGGTATGTGTCAAATTTATTATTTTCCTTAGAGGATAAACGGCAACTTGGAATAAATAGTTATACGTACTTTTCAGCGGCTAACTTTATATTTCTTATTAATAATATTCAAATTCTTTATTTGAAGCACATATCTAATCGATCAAGCTGGAAAGTGTGAAATATACTTTCACAGAAAATTCGAAACAGAAATATATAATTAAAGCAAAACAAAAAATTTTCTGGTTTATCTAAATAAATAGGAAACCAATTTGGATAGGAAACAAATATATGAATCCTTTACTTGTTGATTTGGATCAAAAGTATGATTTTTGCTTGACACTTAAGACACTCTAACGGGAACCTTTGGAAAGGGACGTAACTGGAGAAGGATGATTGTGAATTGACAAAATGACAGCACAGAGAAAACGAATGCATGCAGTGCATGGTTTCTGTTGACCTCCTTCATTTGCACATGTATAAAAGCAGAGAAGCATATGAATATTAAGTAACAATGACAAGATATTAGAAAGATGAATTTTGAGATGAAATATAGGGTAAGGCAGAGAAAAGTGAGGTTGGTGATGATGATGCCGGTTTTATAACTGAAAAGGTGATAACACGGTCCCTGGGTTCACGAGGGTGGACAAATACTATATATTGAAACGTCAGTGCTTTAATATTAAAATATTGTATGTGTACAAATATGTTAGAATAACAAGTACTGTGTCTCTGATTCTTACATATCACTTACTGACAGAGTTTGTTATCTTTGTGTGCTCCAAAACAAACCTCACCCTTCTCTGTGAGCTGCTTTATCTCACTGCAATGGAATTTATCGTTTTGGAAACATGTGATTTCGAACCTGTAGAGGTGTGATTTATCGTTTTATGACTTAATTTCAGTAACCTTTCTAAGGTCATTAGTTCAACTAGATGGGATTGATACAAGTTAGTTATATTTATTTAATAGTTAAATTATGATAATATCATTAGGGTATTTAAATTATTTTAATTAATAAAATATTAATCATAGTATTAAAGAGACATATCTTCTAATAAATGTAGTGGATAGAGATTGTAAGAAGGGTATCTTATAGAAGAGAGAAACGGACAAAGAAAAGATGGTAATGAATTTACCTAAATATCATATAAGAGTGAGTTCTTCCATTTAATCCAAGGATAAGTTATTTTATTGTGCTTTATTCATGTTTCAAAATTTCAACTAATTTTAAAATAAATAGTTTATGTTCATCTACCCTTTATCCATGTTTCAAAATTTCAGCTAATTTTAAGATAATTAGTTTATGCTCATTGATCCTTATTATCATTCAATTACAAATTATTTGCTAACTTTTGTATAAATTATTTAAAAGTCATGTTAATAATAATATGTATGTTTTTATAGAAAAAGAGTGTAGATCTCCGAGATGAGAAAATGTAATTTATTCATAACGTCGAACTATGATTCAAAGATTTCATAGTCAAGTTTGTTGAAGACGATAGATGATATTTATTTTCAAAACATTATTCAATATTCAAGTCATTAAACAAAAAAATAAATTATAAATATATAAATATGAGATTTGAGTGAGTACTTTTTTAGGATTGATACATGTTTATAGGTTTTTTTTTGCCTGAGCTGATATATTCAAAAAATATTTAAAATAGATAAGAGATATGTTTGATGCTTAAATATTTGTCATTTAATTTTTTATTACTATATATCCTTGAATAGATTTTCAAGTTATACCGTTATATCTAATTTGATTGAATTTTGATTATGCATATTTTTGTATACCTAGAATATATACAATATATGATAAATTAAGAATTATTCTATGTACAATTTAATAGAATTAATCATATTAAAAGATAACATTTTATGGATAAATGAACATTGATGATTTGGTTAATTTTTTTAATAAATATATCAAATCAAAGCTAAACTAAATATATAAATTTCAAGCTAAATATTTTTTTTCATGTTAACCAAATGTTGAAAAAAATTATTTTCTATTGAAGTGGAGGTTATATAAAAAAAAAAGTGGTGATTTCTTTATTTTAATAGAAAGGAAGGTTGAAGAGGATATAAGAAGTAAAAATTATTTACCGAAGATTGGAAAACCATGTTAAAGGTGTCTTTTTTTGCAAACCATGCCAAATGGATTTTTGGATAAACATAAAGATGTCACCTTGCTATTATTTATAAATGAAGGTTAAATAATATTTTTAGTTATTTATTTATCCATTATTTTCAGTTTAATCTCATCATTTTTTAAAGGTTTCAATTTGGTTCTAGTTTTGTTTAAAAATAATCAACTTCACCCATTTCATTAAATCTGTGTCTACAATGTTAATGGAAGTAAATATATAATGATGTGGTCACTCAGAAGCCTAACATCTTGAATGATATTGATAACAATGACTTTAAGAATTTCATGTTATATGTCAAGATTGACTTGGTAATGCTAACAACAAGCGTGCAACACGAGTTTGGAGAGCACGACAACATGAATACGTAGTGGCATCGAGAGTGATTTATAAGGGGCCTACACCCTCCTACTTCCTCTCACACACATGCAAGATAACGATGAGCTTGGTGGATGTGACAAATTTGGAGATGGTGGATGATCTAATGGTCATAGATCTATAGATGGTGGATGATGTGAGAGTTATGTGGTATGATCGATATTTGAGATGTTAAGAACACTCTTGTTATGTTAGAATAGTTTCTGAATTGGGTCACCTTTTATGTGACAAGATATGTACCTCACATTCTCATCACAATCAAGCTCATGAAGAATTCTTACAAATTTCAAATGGCTATGGAGCCATAATAAGTGTCTATATTACTTGTCTTTTATCTTGTTTATGACACTTATGCAAATGAAGATAATTTTAACCAAATCAGACTCAATTTAACTTAGATTCTTAAATTGCTTGGAATTAGATAAACTGATAAACTTTGCCTAATTTTTGCAAGATTTCTATTGAAGAGTTGAGCGAACCAATACTAAACACAAAACCATCCACTAAACACAAGGCATGACTCTTAATGAATTCAGAGTTAAGCAAAGACCAAGAAGAATTCAAAGTGCTAAGCTAAGCTATGTTACCACTAAGTGAAACAAGTCTAACAACATGATGTGTGTATATATATATATATATATATATATATATATATATATATATATATATATATATATATATATAGAGAGAGAGAGAGAGAGACTAGTGATATTATAACTAATTATATAAAGGAAAATAAAAAGTCTAACTAACTAAATAGAATAATATTCTAATGACAAAAAGAATCATATGTAGGTTTCAAACGATATACAATGTTCACTATTTATCAGACAACTCAACAAGACAAAGATGACATAAAATGACATAAAATGACATAAGGCAATTTCAACAAACTTTACCTTAATTGAAGTCTTCTTCCAATTCAAGTTTTTCAAACAATCGCTTCCAATAATTAACATTCAACAAATTAAAACATTGCATGAACTTGCTTTTGGGAACATGATCATATTAATTGGATTATTGTCTATCAATCTTCTACACTTCAAATATATATTTTTTTAAAAAAGTGATATCTAATGTCAATATGATTAGTGATGAATTTGATCTTTAGTTTAGTAGATTGGATTACGACTACCACAAAAAATAATAACATTCTTAATAAGGTTTCAAAATTGAACTGATACAGAATTTGAAAATTTAAAGAGAAGGGATTGGAATAAATTAAAACAAAAGATTATGAATTGAAAAGAAAAAGAACGAAAATCCTAATAACAAATACGTCCCAAACAAGGTTTGATAAACTTAAGCACCACAAAAATTAATAAATTATTGATAAGATCGCAAGATAAAAAAAATCTTAATATTCTCCGTTTTGTTAAGATGATTCTTATGGATTTGTTTAAATTTCACAATGTTTTAATTCAACTTTAATTTTAGAGTTTTGCATTATGTAGGGTTTGAGATTTACATAAAAAAATAACAATAAGGGAATATAAAAATATAAAATATCTGTTTCTTTCTTGGTTTTGTTAGTTAATTATTAATAAAAAATTGAATTCAGAATGATGATACGCTGGAGTGTACATACGAACTCGGGATAGTACTATATCATATATGATTTAAATCATATTATAGAGGAATCCAGCAGAATAATAATAGATAGAGAAGCAGGATATCCTCTACGGCAAAAATCAGAACCATTCACTGCTTTCACTCTGTTAAACTATCATATACTAACTAATCAATGTTTTAGATTTGGCTGTACTTTCTCTGTAGACAAAAAGTGCTGCAGAAGTTCTGATTTGGGTAAACAAATAAACAAACAGGTAGGTCTAGTATCTACAGATGGGTTGGGTAGGTCTGTGAATTGATAAAAGGAAAAGCTTTTGGTATTAAAAGGAGAAGCTAGCCTCAAAAACTAAATCATTAGAAGACACGTGTCATTGTTTGATTCGGCATTTCTGTACACAGCAAAAGAACGACGACGTTGCAGGTCGAGAAATGCCAACTGCCATGGGACCTCTCAGGTTCAGACGCCTCAGGTTCACGCAGTGACTACCCTCTCATTGCGTGGAAGAAAACTCGTTATTTTCTGTGATCTTTATGCCTTTTGATTCTCTGCCCACACCGTATATACGTATCTGCGTCATATATATGCTAAAGCTTTATGCTTTTATGCAATCAAAGTTCAACATATATCTGTGGTTTGACAGTATTCATATGAATAATTGAAATTCTCTGCGTACATCTCGGTATATAATGTCCAACGTTGATGTAACTACACAATGACGAGGAGATTCCGGTATCAAAGTGGCCAAATCGTAAATGATGAAACCCCACATGAAGATAATATAGTTAATTAATTTCTTCTTTCATTGTGGCTTTGATTAAGGTAAGTGCATCATATTAATATTCTATAAACCCTTTTGACATGTTCTTCATCCTTCTACTTTTGAGAAAGAATCTCTTGTAGCAATAACTTACCTATTGCAGAAACATGCAAAGCATTGCTCTGATTTGCGAAGGGAAGTTTCTTTAGCTAATTGCTTAGGCATGCGCAAACGCATGCCTCTTTAGCTAATTGATAAACTTTTTCCAATCCACCCTTCTAATAAGTGCGCATTTACATCACAAGCAATAAATATATTTAAACGAGAAATGCTGTTACTGTTCTCATCATTGGCTAGGATACTACGAAAATCTTGCAAAAGTCCTAGGCCTACTATCTTTTCGTCTTGGATTTGGCATTGAGTAAAGGAGGATTTAAATCCTTAATTCTATTGTTTTTTAAGGTCAAAAGTTATCTCACATAGAATAAACTATTTTTTGATGAGCATTTACTGAACTACCTGCTAAATTTAGGACGACAAGTGGATGCATATCCTTATAGCATCTCCATTAATAATAAAAACAATCAAGATCACGTGGTTGACGTAATGTTTAATTTGTAACCGTAATCACAAAAATGGAGATATGAGATATGATGGGGAGAGATTTGCTACCAAATCATATGAGCATTTCCCTTTATTTGGTCTTAATTTATTGCTTTCTTCCGTTGATATCAGATAGATATTACTTTTGATGACTTCTTTCAAGTTTCTTAGCTTTGTGTTGCGTGGATGTAGCTTGGAGAAAATATAATTCGTACTTGGGCGAATTATTGTCTATTATTTTGCTGGCTTTTGGGTGTAATCTTTCAATGAGTCCAATTATTTGTTGTCTAATAATTCCAAAGCTTCTTTTCAGCATATCATATTTTAATCTAAGATTGATGCGTGTTCCATAGTAGTCTATCTACAATCATATTAGATGTGTCTTTCTGGATAAAGTGCAACACAATTAACAAATATATAATAAAATTTGTATACATGGAGATGATCAATAGTTAACTTCTGTTCATATAAAGAAGAATACAATTAAATTAATGTACGAAAGAAAGATGAAATGTATATATGTTGACTAATCTTCATTATATATTTAAATTAATTCTCTCAATTTCGTAATACCAGTTGTCATAGTAAGTTTGAAACTGGAGTTTTAAACAAGATTCCATTGAAACAAACTGACAAAGAAAGACAAGGATGAAATTGATTTGCAAAATTGTGATGTTGATATTTTGTTGTTCAGTTGTGAGATCTTAAGTTAAACATTCCCTTGATTGAGAAAGCATTAGGAAATCGCTGGTAAAAAAAACATATATAGGAAGTTTTTTTTTTTTTTTTTTTTTTTTTTTTTTATATATTGGTTCCACAATGATATTGATATAAGTCATATAAAAAGTTCACAATTTTTGTTGGGGTCTGAATAAATGAAGCAATTTTAGAAATGTTTTCATGAGGCTTACACAGGATAAGATCATCATCTCCATCAAAATCTTAGATAGAAATCTCCTCTTTTAAAATCAAATTCATCTACCTCTTAGCAACCAATGCTCATTGTGAAACTTGGTAGCAACAATAACAAATTGCAAAGATTTTTCATCTATTTTTTTTCTTTGTTCAAGAACTATTCTACAAAGAATTTCTATCAAAAACAATTTTTTTGCTCTCAATGAATTATATATGTATTGCTTGTGACTATTGTGTAAGATGAACAAAATTATCTTTAGAAGAAGTTTGCTTATTTTGTTTAACAAATGGAGAGGATTCAACAAAATAACTTGATTGAAAACCTGAAGTATAGTATTATACATATCTACGACTACAACAACAACATCAATTTTTCTATTAAAAATAAGAGATTGTGAAACAACTTCATATTCTAAACTTTTTCTTATAAAGACGAAATACCCTCACAATTATTGCTTTAAAATTTTGGTATTGAATTGTGTTTGGCATAAAATAATCTTTTTCATTAATTTTATATTAAATAATTTAAAAAAATTATAAATTTGTATTAGTATTAATTGTATCCTATATATTTCTTAATATTATTTTATTTTAAAACTCATGCATATTTTTAAATTATAAAAATATATTAAATATAAAGTTCAAATAATATTTAAATTTTATTATACTATTAAATATTAATTAGCTAAATATAATTTTTTCATAATTTTTATTATATTTTATTGTATTAAATTAAATAATATATTATATGTATGAAATCTCCTAACTAGAAATCGATGTCCTTTCATGCATAATAAAAAAAATGGTTTCCTAAATAAGTTTTTGAGCATGCTATTTAAATATTATTTTAATTTCGGTTTCTTTTTTTAAAAAAAATCAAGAAGTAATATACATAAGGTTGTGGAACTTACTTAGACTTTTAGGATAAATGATGTAAATAATAATTATCAAAACTTATTATAATTAATATTATATTAAAGATACTAAAAAATAATCAATAATTGAGTGTTATTATTTATATGATTACCAAATTTGTAGGCTAATAAAATACCCAAATGGTATTTCAAATATATTATATACATGAACATTAAAATTGTAGAAGAAGATTGATTACCTTGTTGATTGTAAATGATACAATTCACACAAACCATGTGCCCATAGTTTGTTTTTGGCAATTTAAAACTTTTAAAAAAATGTCTTTTAAACACTCAATATAACCTAATCCATACATACATATGTTTTGTGTTTTGAATTCTGAAGGCCAAAAGCCCTAATGGGAGGTTTTGATCCCTAAACTCAAACCAATATACAATCAATCTACACAAACATGGTGGCATAACCCATGATCAGGAACAATCCGCAGTGGTGGTGGCAATGGGTCGGAAAATGATGGGCGCACCGTACTGAGGGTAGAGCAACATGAGGACCGTCGGCGCGTGGCGGTAAGTAGGGGCCAATTCGAAAGTGAAACGGCGGAGCATGATGGCGAGGGTGAGTTTGGTTTGAAGAAGAGCCAGGTTTCGTCCCACGCAGGTACGCGCGCCGAGGCCGAAGGGGATAAATGCGAAAGGGTGGAGTGCGGCGCGCGACACGCCGTTGGAGAAACGGCCAGGATTGAACTCCGTGGCGTCGCTGCCCCACGTGGCCTGATCGTGATGAACAGCTAGGATGGGGATCAGGAGCTCCGTCCCGCACGGGATCTTGAACGCTCCTAGCTCCACGTCAGCTTTCGCCCTTCGGATGGTTGCCACTGTGGGAGGGTACAGTCTTAGAGACTCATTCACGATCATCGTCAACTGCAAGTATCAAATAACGATAAACTGAATTCATAAAAAATATGGTTAAGTATTTAAAATGCAAATTTAAAAAACAGTAAAATTATTTTAATTTAATTTTGTTATATTTAATGTAGAATAGAAGTTTTGAAGATGAATTTCACAAAGAATAAAAAAAATTGAGATGATCAATTCATAGACAGCTTGCCAAGTAAGAATGAGATACATTATCAATACTTCAAAAACTGCTCTCCTTGGAATTCATCTATTTTAATTTACCATATTTTATATATATTTTTAAAAAGAGTTTCAATTATTTAAATGTGTTGAAACCTAGTTATTTATTATTAGTGTAAGTTAAAGAAGAAAGAAAGATTTATTTTATAAAAAACATACAAGTGTTTGATTCGAGAATCGACAATTTGATGACCCAGAAAGATTCGGGAATTAAAAGCTAGTTTTTTAATGTGTGGAAGAAAGGTTTGTTAAACGAAAACAAAACTTGTAAGAGAGAAACGATAACACTGCCCCTACATGGTTCCTTGAGATAAGAAACAGAAAAGCTTCTAGGGCCGTAGTTGGGTTTCCTTGTGTGAGGAAAGTAACACAGAAAACAAGGGCCGAAGAGACAAAACATGATTTTTGTCTGAATCCAAGACAAAACAAAGGGGAGAGGGGTTGCTCAAAGATTATATATGATTATGCACAGTGCCTTACTGTCTTAAGCTTCACAAGATCCTCCTTGGTAGGGATGTCACGTGCCCCGCACACCATCGCCACCTCCTCACGTGCCTTTACCTGCCACTGCGGGTGCATAGCAAGCAGAATCGTGCTCCACGTCAGCAGGTTCGAAGTGGTGTGTTTCCCTGCAAAGAAAAAAGTCTTGCACTCTTCCACTATGTCATCAACCGTTACGTTCCCATTGGCGGCGCTTTTCGAAGCTCGAATCAAAAGCCCCAGCAAATCCTTCGCCCCTTCCGATTCTTCATTCCCACACGCATTCTCTGTTCGTCGATCGATCAGCTTCACCAACGATCTCTTCATTTCCTTATCCAATTTCCAAGAATTTAAATTCCTCGTCGTTGGAAAGAATCTGAATAAACCAATAAAAAAAATATTATAATTCAGTACATGATTTCTCTAATTAATTACACAAGGATTGTTTGGTTACCTAGAACCTGGAATGAACACTTTTTGGAAGGCATCAGCCGCAAGTTCCATTTGTTTGGCTTGTAACCGGAAAACGGCTTTGCCATCTTCGTAGCTGCTGCCAAACGCTGTCCTAGTAATCACATCTTCTGTTAAGTTTTGAAAACACTCCGAAACTTCGATTTCCACCTCACCCTTCTCCACCATGCTCTTCCACTTCTCCAACATCTCAATCACGCTTGTTCCCATAATCGGAATCAACAACTACAAAGATGTATATTGATCAATTTAACATGATATTAATATATTACTGTATTCGTATAAAATAATGATATGAGTTACTTTGAGATTATCCATGTGAAAGGTGGGAGAGATGATTCTGCGGTGGTGAGCCCATTTTTCTCCTTTGAGGCTGAGGAGTCCATCACCTTCAAGCTGCTTCACAAGAGGGGGAGATTCGTTTTTCTCGTAGAATTCTGACTTGGAGGTCAAGATTTCGCGGATGAGGTCTGGATCAGAGATGGTGACTCGAACGGTGGGACCAAACCATACGAGGAATGTTGCACCTTTATCAAATGTAATGATGTTTTAGTTAATTAATTAATTGGGTGATTATGTAATTTTGCAATTGAAATCCAATTATGTGTGATTTTGCATTGGTAGGATTATTTATTTTGATATGGTAAGAAAAAAATTGAGGGGTTTTTACATGAAGGTGGAAGTAGCACAGAGGGTTATGTAGGAAGTGTGAAGTTTGTAAAATGATGAAAGAAGGAGGAAACATGAGAACCGTTGGTTTCAGAGGATGCAAGGACGGTGTAGACCCTACAGCACAGAGACATTAACAGAGTGGTGGCAAAAAACAGGAGGAGGAGGGAATTGAAGAAGACAAGTCAATTTAAAAACGGTTACCAAACATATACAACTACATTGTCACAATTCAATTCCCCATATAACAACACAAGAGAAACAAACATATGGGAAAGAGCCCAAAATCAGATGACAACTTCTCATTCAACAAATTTAACTAGTATTTCATAAACTCTATATACTGTATAAGCAAGAAGGGTTCATTAATCAGCTGGGTATTTTTTTTTTTTTTTTAAGAAAATAGACCAAGAAAAATGGCTTGCTTAATTTGTGTATCTGATATCTACACTGGACAGGAATCAGTTCCTAATAAATATATGATGATGAACATACAGAAGTTAAGCTTAATTAAGGTTTTAAGAGATTGCAGTAGTCATTGTCACTATAACTCATACTGCAGGAAGTTATGGATAAATATGACTAAAAATTGTGATTGCCTGTGAGTTATAAAACTCAAAAATGGAGATGTTGTTGTCAAAGTCCAAGTAACGGACTTTGGACCTTAATGGATTACTAAAAAAATGTATCAGAGGCGTTAGAAAAAAACAGAGAAAAACTGAAAAAATGGGAAAAGAAGGAAAAAAGTTGATAGAGAAAGGAGGTGGTGCAATAAACAGCTAGCTGTGGGAAAGAAAAAGGCAGAAAGGGTTGCAGAAAAACCAACCTTTCTTAAGAAACGAGGCCTTGAAAAGTCTCAAAATTCTCGAAGAAGAAAAATGAAACCAGAAAAAGTAACACATCCTTTGAAGAGAAACAATATGGGTGAAGAAGGGTCTGAAAATATTCATGCAACCAAAACGATGCCAAGATTGAAGACAATGTGTATGGCTAGGAGGGAGAGTAGCAGGGTGTGTGTGTTTGTGAAGGAAAGATGATGAGAAACAATAACGTACCATAAATTTTCTTCCAGTGATGGTAGAAGGAAAGGACTCTAGGGAGAATGTTGTGAGAGAAAGGCATGGGTTGGGAGGAGGCTTTGAGCATCATTGCCACAAGTTCTTTAACATTTCCGATGAAGAAACGATAAGGGGGTCCTCTTATTCCTTGTTTGGAGAAATGTCGTTCAATTTTCCTTGGTGTCCACCAGAAAGTGAGTGCGAGCTTGAGCAGAAATAGCAGAGTGATGAGAAAGACAAAAAGAATCTTAAATAGTTCCATGTTGTTTTTGGGGTTGTGTTTGATGTGTTTGGGGTGCAGAGCAGCTTTTGGGTTTGCTTCTTATCTGTGATTTGGTTGTTAGTGTCTTCTTGCCTTTATAAGATTTGAAAGAAGGACAGAGACAGAGGAAGAAAGAGGAGGAGGCAGAGAAAAGATAACCAGGACCAGCCGCGTAGGGGCCGCCATTGGAATTCTAATGGTCAACCAATTTGAGTTTATTTAATGTAAAAAATAATTTCATACATTTTACCTTCTTTTTTTTGTATAATAGTTTATAATGTATTTTTTTTTCTATTTTACCATTAATTTTAAAATCACAACACTGAATTCATTGTCAAGGAAATTATCGAAAAGGTGAAAAAAAATTCAAAAGAATTTCACATATAAAAAATAACGGATAGAAACGAGAAAACCAGTCAAATTATACAATATTTAAAATATTTTTCATTATAACGTAACTTCTTTTTATTACAGAATAACTATAAGATAATATAATAATAAAAATGTGAACACACGTGTCATATTATCTTTCTATTTTCGTTAGTAATATGTAATAATATAGTTAATTACAATTAACAAGTTTTCCTTTGTTTTTATGATTTTGTTGTTATTAGTATAAATTTTGAAATTATTGTCTTCAGTTTTGAGAAAATGTATGAATTCTGATTTTAGTTTTTTAAATATTTTTTTTCCACTTTTCATCTTTTATGATTTTAAATTATTTTTTTATAATTTAGTATTTATTTTGAAATATATAAATATTTTAGAAATATTTATTAACACCATCTGTTTTATATATATTAAATTTTCCAAAGCCATCACACACAAGTCAACAACTATAAGTATGATATACGACTGTTAGAATAAAGTCATAACAAAAGAATTGAAAGCTCTTAAATAACAATAAAACTTGGGTTGTAACTGTTTTAGAAAAGAAAACAATTAGAAGTAAGTGATTCTTTAAAATAAATACAAAACAGATTATGTTAATAAAATTTCCAAAATTTTATGGGAACATATAAGACTTTTTTTTACAAAATTGGTGTAATTTTAATTGTAAATTATACAAATCGGTAAATTTTTAAATTTACATATATGGATTAACTAAATTGGTGATATTTTACTTAAATTAATATATTTGCCTAAAAATATTAACTATTTCATTAATTTTATTGGAACATATAACGGTCTTTTTATAAAACTGATAATTTTGATTGTAAATTACACAAATGGGTAATTTTTAAATTTATATGTTTGAATTAACTAAATTGGTGTATTATTAATTATCAACTCGAATCTTAAACTAATTTCAAGTTAGTTTAATATAATTTACTATTTACCTGTAAGTGGTTGATTGTGTACTGAAATTAAGATCCACAAATATGAAAAATAAAATATATAAAATTATTTAATTATGTAATTTCCTTAATTACTTGTAAGGCACAGTCTTAATACTTTTTAAGGACATAAGAAATACACAACTGCACCTTAATTACTTTAAAGAGATAGTGTCAATAATGTTCTTTAGTTATGCACTACAAACGCATAAATACATTAATATTATAAAATAAATACATTACCATTTCTCAGCTATATACTGAAAATACACTATTAATAAATAGGGAAAGTTATTAAATGTTAAAGAAGATCCATACTTATTATTTCCTCCTTCTAACTTCAATATTGGTTATCATTCTAACAATCTTAACTTTAGAACATTAATAAACAACATTATTTAAAAATTTTAGTGTTTGAGAAGAGAGATATTATTACATAAATCTTTAAGAGAGATGTATTATTAGATAAAAAACTTACAAGTCTTAATATGTTACTACAACATTTTCATCTATTATTACGCACTAAAAGTGTTTGCGTGTTATAGTTTTATTTTAGTATGAAAACAGTTTTACAGTTGTAGTAATGTAACTTACCTTCATATTCAAACCAAATTATTTCAAAAAGAAAATCCCAAAAAGAATTATTTTTGTTTTTTAAGTCTAAATAACGCTTTTTCGTATTTTATTTAAATTATTATTTTTAAATTACATTTTATGTCAGCTAAATCGTCGCTGCAGTTTAATTATTTAATAAAATATAAAATTTTACTATCCCAAATATTCTTACAATGAATAATCAATTTTTATTTGTCAGTGGAAACAACATCATTATATGAAAAAAAAGAATAATTTTATTTTGACACTATCTTAACAATATTATACTATTTCACTCTGAATTTTATAATAAAATATTATATTTTAATAAAATAATATTATTTTTTAGTGTTAAATAGAGTAAGTCACTGTATCTAATGCTAAACTATCACCTTCCGACAAAAAATACAGCTTTGTAATAATGTATATATGGTAACGGTCCTACTGTAGTAGGCAACACCAAAATTTGTTGCTTATGTTGTCAAGAATTCAGTCATGAAAAGGACTTATTTATCTTAGAATTTTTTATACACGAATTTTTTTTTATTAATTAAAATGATATTAATGGAAAAAATAAAACCCGTCTTATTTAATTCACTTGAAATTAAGAAGCAAAAGACATGAAAACAAAGGCATATTTTGCTTATAAAATATTAGCTTTTAAGATAAGGTGTGCTAAAAAAACTAAAAAATTAAATGTAACTTAAAGTAAATATTAATATTTCAAAATTTATTTTCTACTTCTATTTTATTTTTATTTTTATTTTTCATACCATCCTTATTCACCAATAAAATAAATAATTAAATAAAAATTAATAGGCAACTTCCATTTACAAGTCATATAAGATATGTATACCAGAGATTTCTTATCTTATTTATTGTAAGATATAATAAAATTTTATGGAGGTAAATCACACTTCATTTATCTTTAATCTCATAATTAATCTTTTTAATTCTTTTTATGACCCTCAAAGAAGTAATAACTGTGATTAACTAAGATCCAAGTTCTTGTAGTTATTTGATTTTATAATCTCATCATTAATTTTTAATAACAACTTTCATCTTATTTCTTGAAGTATATAATTAAATTTTATGAAAATAGATCACACTTCATTTATCTTTAATCTCATAATTAAAATTTTAAGACACTCAAAGTAATAACCGTGTTTAACAGATAACAACTTTCATCTTCTCTACATATTCATTCTAAATTGATTAGCCTCGTATTTAATAATAAATTTAACAAATTTTAAATTATTCAAGTATATTAAATTTGAATTGTTTTTATTTTAAATTTTTTAATCTATAAAATATTTTTTATAAGACAAATTACATTATAGATGTGTTTAGATTTAAAGATGAATTTGAGTAAATGAAAAAGAATAGATTTAAGATAAAAATTGAGTAAAAAATATGTGTATTTGAATTAAGAAAAAATCTGAGAAATAAATAGAAAGCTTATTGAAATTTAGGAGTGATATAATATGTGCCAGTGATAAAATAAATTTTCTTAATAAATGAAATTATAAAATTATAAAGTTACCTGTATAGTTAAAATTAATTTAAAATAAAATTTAATTAATTTAAAATAAAATATGACTAAAATTCTTCATTTAGATTATTCAGATTTAAAATGACGATTGAAATTGCAAACTCAACACTTTAGACACACTTTGACCTTCTAATCTTAAAATGAACATCACTCACTCAAATCAGTATCAAACTAAGCTATTAAAATAATTTTAGAAAGGTAACTGCATGGGGCTTAATTAATAATAAAACCCATATATTAGCTCTAATATATTTTCCGAAAGGGAGAGAAAGTTAGTTACGAACAACACCCTCACATTCTCTCGCTCGTTTTCTCTGAATTCTTTTTCCATTCTTGAAGTTCTTGAATCTTTACTGGATAATTTCTTCACCAATTCAAATATTTCATCCAAATTTGAGTTTCCAATTTACTTTCGTGTTTCCAATTCTTGATTCGCTTCTATGATTATGAATGCCCTTTTAGATTTTAATATAAATAAAATTAAGATTTATTAATTTGATTTGTTAGAGGTTAAGTTATCAATCAATCACCTAAATCAGTCATAATATATTCTTGAATTTGTCATATTTTTTTTTATTGTGATTTCAATTTCATGAATAAATGCTAGATGATTATCTAAACAATAATTCATTTTCCTTTTGATTAAACCTTGGATTGATGTGTTCGTTTGTTTACATTTCCCCAAATTCTTTTGTTTTAGTTTAATTTTAAATTGATTTTCATATTTCATTAATTACGTATAGAATACCCTATTTATAGTCTACTAATGGATTAAATTTATTTTATTTGTGTCCTTGCGAGATGGCCTAGGTGATTCCTTGCATTGGCATACAGTAAATGAAATCTAATAATTATTTTTCAATTTAATAATCGTTTTTTTTTCAGTTTCTTTTATCACATAATATTAAGTGATAGAATTATGTTATTTTCACTAGAGCTTTCATTTTATTATCTGCGCATGTCAAAATATTTTGTTAGAAAACTCAGAGACTAGAGATAAATTTTATATTCATCTTCTAAGTCATTGTAACTAGTCTTCTAAGTCATTGTAACTAGTCTTGAGTGATTTTGTTTCTTTTGTATTGCGATTGTAGACTAAAAATGCTTTATGTGAAAAATTATTATTAAAATATATGGACAGAGAGAAGAGTATAACCTATTTAGATTAAGTTAAAATTATAAAAAAAAATTAACTTATTAAAGTTATATGAAGATTAATAAGTTTAAGGATATTTATTTATATGCTAAAAATACTTTATGTGAAATATATGGACAGAGAGATGAGTATGACCTATTTAGATTAAGTTAAAATTATAAAAAAAAATTAACTTATTAAAGTTATATGAAGATGAATAAGTTTAAAGAGATTTATTTATATGCTAAAGTAATGTAAGAGATGTTGGAACAATATCATCATAAAATGAAGATAATGTTCATCGATCAATATATGGAGATTATGTTATTCTTTCAAACCATACATTCCTGTGCAATTCAAAATAAGGTTAAACCAGTAAAAAAAAAACTTAGAATCAAACTTGTTAGAATGGAGAGACAATGACTTTTATGACATTTGTTAGACAAGGAAAACTCTATCCACTATATTACAACATCTCTAGCAAATCCCGTAGTAACCAAAAAGAATAGATCACGTTTTTGGATTCCATTAATACAAAAGTCTCATCTAGAATGGAATCCAAAAGTAAAAGCTATCAAGAACTTGCCAATGTAAAATAATAAAGTGTAATTAAATCATATACAATTTAACTCATCAAAGCAAATTGTATGGCTATATAGACGCAAATGATGAATGATGTTTAATGTGTTTCAGCAAACAAACACAAGCGGTGTGCAAATGCATTGTGAGTGTACTTTATCAAATAAGTTTTTACTTTTGTTTAATCTAATAAGCTTTTGTTTGAAGTGATGCAAAGAGGTGTACTTAATGAAATAAAATTAGACAATAAATATCTTTATTTGGCAATATGTTAAACTTTAAATGTTTATTTTATGATTGTAAGAATTATACACTTTGTCATACATTTAAGATACCACAATGCTCTATCAACATCAAACATCTCTTAAAGAACATGTTAAAAATTGTTTTATGCAAACAACTTTGCTAGAAAGGACAAGATGTCAACATTGAGGAATTAGGCTACCTACCCAGACTTGTGAAGCTCTATCATGCTCCAAAGGTGTTACCATAGAAGCCACACACTTTCAATGTTAAGTCAAAGAACATTTAATGCTTCTTGAAGCTTCAAGCATACTCAAATGCAAGAAGAAGCAATAGTAGAAGACTCTCATAACAACTATAAAGGATGTGCAACGACTTTCTTTTTTCTCATACTCTTTATATAAAACATCTCTTTGAAGAAGAAAGGTTGATAAAAGTCTTGCTATAAGAACATGTACAAGATCTTAAAAGCTTTCAAGCCTTGTAGTTGTGAGAAAGAACATCATTCGTGTTCATTGACAATCTAGAAGAGTAATAACCTTTGTATACATCATAAGATGCTTCCTCTTTCTAGTGAGTGAATCTGTGATCTTTTATATTACATTCTTTGTAAACCTTGAGGTTTTAGTAAGTAGTGGTTATTGTTCAAACAATACTCAAAAGAGTGACTAGATTCCAAATAATACTCAATGTGTTAGCCAGAAGTGGTTGTGTTCCAAAAAATATTGTGTTCGGCCAATAATAGTTCTATTCCAAATAAGAATCAATCTTAGTCAGGAGTAGTTAGGTTCTAAATGATACTCCGTTTTAGTCAAGAGTGGTTGTGATCCAAATGATACTCAGGTTTAACTGAGAGTGGCTAAGATTCAAATAATACTCATTTTTATCTTACAACAATAGTCTGCGTAGTGAAACTTAATTTGTTATTTGAGAACTGGACATAATATGTGTTATCATAAAATCAATATAAAAATCACATATCTTTTAGACGTGCTAAAAACTCTTGAACTAAGTTTCTCTATGGCGCAAATCAACCTAAAGTTGTTGGACAACAAGTCAAAGATGAAGGAGCCTAAAACAACGACCATCACAAGGGCTATAGATTTGGAAAAACTCACGTGGGACAAGCTTATAAGAATCTTGAATGCATTAGGTGCATCACCAAGATCGCGAACAAAAGGAAGTCTCAACATCGTTTGACTAAGGTCTACTTGCAAAGTCACCTATAAGAAAACATAGCTTAAACAAAAGATAACTAGAGTTCATAAAGCTCTAGATGAGGAAAACGATACTTTTGATGTTGAGTGTAACAACTTAACTAATGAATAGATATTCAAGTTGTCAATAAAGTTTAAGTGGATACTTAAACAAAAAGATCAAGGCAGTAGAAGCTCTACATACAAGAGGAAGGAAAATCATAAGGTCATATGCTATGGATGCAGACAAGTAGGGCACACAATGACAAGTTGCCTGAAGATGAAGAAGAAAAGTCTGAAAAATACATGGGACTATTCATACTAAAATTCTAACTCTAAGGCAAATCTATGTCTCATGGCAGACATAGAAAATGAGGTACACTTTAACCTTAACCCTTCGTTCTTTGACATCACATCAAACTCATCATACTCATCATCTGATGAAGATGTTCTATCTTATGGAGATCTTCTTAGTAGTTGTGACAAGATCTCTAAGCAATATGTGAATTTAAAACAATAATTCATTTAAAAAATTCTCAAGCTAGATCTAGCTGCATGTAATAAGACGTCATGTGATACTTTGAAAAAAAACTAATGTATGTGATGCTTTAAAAATTAAAAACAAGGAGGAAAAACTTGCATGTTGTAAGCATGATTTTGAAATTTTTTTTGAAAGCTCGTAACTCTAAACGTCATCTCCTCAAATGCTAGACAAACATAAAATAAGTTTGATATTGGCTTAAAAGGTAAAATGCATATTCATAAGCATGTTAAGGTTGTTTTCTTTCACTGTGGTAAATCTAAACACCCTACTATTAGATGCAAACACAAAAGACAATCATCTAGAACTAACAAGAAAGAACCTAAGAAAGGTCAACAAACAAAGATTGATGCTTAACAGTAAATGTTAGACATAAACAAGGGACGAAAGGTCTATGTTCCCATACCTAATCACATGTCTAAGGTCCCTACATAATATCTTCAAATGCAATATCCTCAGACAAAACCAGATCGTATATACAGTAAGATGCTTTGATTGAAGCAAAAAAAATTGTCAATTTGACTAGACAATGGAATTGTCTATGTTGTACTAATTGTTATGATTAAGTTTGTACAATTGAAACTTATCAGGCAATCATCGGACACATTAAGGACCCTTACTAAAGGGAGAAAGGAGAAGATGATTAAAGTTCTCCAAACCCTCCAAAAGAAGAAAGTTCCAGTCAAGTGAGAAAGTATTCATCCTTTAGCTCAAGTTCTTTTCTTAATGGTCCTTCAAAGGAAAAAAAAAAAGATGAAGATAAAGTTTAAAGGTTAAAGAAGATTTAAAGCTTGACAAGTTTAAAGCTTAAAAGGGGAGAAAGGAAAGAAGATAAAAGATAGAAAAAGAAAAGTTTAAGCTAATGAGGAGTTTAGCTAAAGATTCTACAAAACTCAACACACAATGTCTGTTTGAACGAAAACTTACAAGAATAAAATAAAAACCTTTTTCTACACTACTTTATCGTCTTTATATTGAAAATATTTTATGAAAAACTTATCTCATGAAACTTTATCTTGAAATGTTTATGTTTAAACTTTGTTGTTGTAAGCACAATAAGAAAAGGGAAAGATTGTTAGATTCAAATTCAATAAACCATATGTTTGGTTTTGATTGTATGTTTAAACAACTAAATTATAAAACATAAATTATGTGTATTAGATCATGTCAAATGCAAAGTATTCAATCTAGCCTATCAAACGGAAGTTGTGTGGATGGACAAATGCAAGCGTTGTTTAATATGTTTTTCACCTGACAAATGCAAGCGTTGTTTAATATGTTTTTCACTTGACAAACGCAAGTGTTGTGCACATGTATAGTCTGATAAGCTTTTACTTGAACAAACACTACACTTATTCAAATAAGTTTTTACTTAAGCAAGCAATAAGTATATACTTTGTGTGACAGACACAAGCTTTAATTATTTCATAGCACATATCAAGATTTAAATATTTATTTTGTGATTGCATGAATTAGACACTTTATTCTTTCAAGAAGATCTCGTAACGCCTTATCAACTTGAAGAGCATGCTAAAGTTACTTCAAGCAAACAACTTCTCTAAAGAAGGAAAGATGTCAACTCTACAAATTCAGTCAATTGTGTCAAGTCTAACACTTTGGTCAAAATAATAAATAAAGTTATTTGCCTAAGCCTATAAAACTTTTTTTCTTGTGCCATGTTCCAAAGGGTTATCATAAAAGTCACACACATTCTATGTTAAGTCAAAAAAATCTTAAAAGCTTCCAATTATTATAAAGGATTATTCATGTTCATTAACAATTTATAAAATAACTTCTATATATGCAATAAGGTAATACTTGAACAAATCTCTAGTTTTTAGATCACATTCTACGTAAATCTTTCTATTTTAACCGAATTATAGCCAAAAAGTAGTTTTATTCGAAATAATATATATTTTTAGCGCAAAAATGATTAAATTCCAAAATTTACTCTCTTTAAATAAGAATAATTATATTTAAAATAATATTAAAATTTAAAACATTCTAAATAATACTTAATTTTAGTTAAAAATAATTATCTTTCAAATAATACTCCATCTTAATTTTGAACGATTATGATCCAAATAAATAATATTTATTTATTTATCTTAGAACAATAATATGCAAAGTGACTCAATCTATTGTCAGAGAACTATAAATAATTTGTGATGTCGAGAAATCAGTATAAAAATCTTAACATGTTTTTTTCTTCTTTTTATCTTTGTTCATTTAACAAAAGAGAAAATTTACAAACTTAAGTTTTAGAAAAGTTTGTATGACGGTATATTATCTAACGATATATTCCAACCATCACCGAAACATGCTAAACGTAGTCTCAAGTCACAAATATCCAAATATCCAAATGATTGGAAGAACTGTAATTGTTGTAAGTGACGTTAACTGCTTCTATTCTCTTGCTACATAACGAACTCGAGAAGCAACCAAGGCGATAAACATAAAATTCCATATGATCACAAAAATCACACGATCCTCGTTCCTGATAAAAAGAAAAAAAAATGGTAACGATTAGTCGGAGTTATTTTTTACTTCAAAAACTCTGGTGAAAATAAAAAATAATAGATTAATTCACATAAAATAAGCTAAACAAACTGTATCATTACATGTAGCTTTTAATTATTTCACAAAAATAAGCTTGATTCTTTTTTGTTCTTTTTAGAAAAAAAAAAAAAAAAAAAAATTATTTTTTTTTTTTTTTTTTTAAAAAAAAAAAAAAAAAAAAAACTCATTACATTTCTCTACTGATATTATGTTTGTATGCAACTTAGTATATAATCGAAAACGAGGGAGCTACCATGAAAATATTAAAAGGAGTACTTGGTGTAAAAGAAGACTATTAAAGACCATCCCACCAAAAAAAGATACAATAGACCTAAGGATGTAATCATAAGATATCATCATTCAAAGCATCAAGGGCAACAGAATCTACCTTGTATCTTGTAGTCCCTAGAATTTGGAATCCAAATTTTTACTCAATGTAGTACTTGTTTTTGAAAGGTGCAAGTAGCTTGCCGGAATGTTGATGAATCTCACATCCAAGTTCAACCTCCATCAAACGATGGTTCTCCTTTGAGCGACTCATCAGAAAAGAAACCTTTAAATCATCACCTTCACTAAGATGCATAGGAGGATGCAAAAGAAAAACCTGTCCAATGATTATATATATCATCAAACTAACATTGTCATGCAGCTGGATATAAAAGTCAGATCGTAGGTTATGGCTACAACAATAAATGTGCGACATACATCACTATTCACAAAGCATGAAAGTTATCCCTTTACCTGTTTTCCTTTCTCTATAAAATTTTATTAACACGTACTTTAATAGAACATGCACTTTAAGCGTGTGTTTGAAGCAAATTGAAGAACTACACAAGAACAGCAAACTACAAGTATGAGTCATCTCAATGCAATTTTTTGACCTATTGTTGTTTGGAGATTGAGTAGTTTTGAGGAAGTGAACAGTCAGAAGAAAACTACTGAGAAGAGGAAGAAAGCATCAGGTATTTAAATCTGTTTCATCCTGTACTACAATATTTAAAGTCAAACATGAAATGCGTATGTTGTGTTGAGCCTTTTTAAATTTTTAGAAATCAAAATACCCTAAAGAAGTTTGTATTCCTGCAACAGTGTTCAATTGTTCTCAAAAGTGAAGAGCCTTATTGGAGAAACTGATAGTGACAAAATTATTTCATGAACAAGACTATCACCAAGAAGTTGATGCAGCACAAACCTGTTGGCCCCAATGTGTGCCATAATCCACGCTAGGAGCAGTAGTTAACTCAATCTCATGTTCAGCTGGATCCTCAGTTCTTCCCTGGTGAGTTAAAACAGAAAACATTGGGATTAGGAATTACGATATTTGATAGATACAAATGCTGTTAAAAAGGTCAGAGTAACTAACCCGAAAATGTACATCAAACCACCCTCCAAATCCACACAACTTTGCGTTTTCGATGGTTATTGACAGAGAAAAATTTGATCTAACTTTTTCTATGTCAGTCACCGTAGCAGTTAAACAATCAATCTCCTTTATTATAGCAGCAGTTCCGATGACTTGATGTGGATGAAGGTTGTTCCACAAAGATGTCTAAAGAAATCACAGCAAGCATAAATTAGTTTCATGAGCAATATTTATCCTTCTATATCACACTATGACATTAACTTACAACAACGAAGCCCAGCACACACTAGTACGTGGACATTATTGCACACATTCTTCATTGGTCCATTTGACACAATCACCCACTGACACTCACCCAGGCCATTAGGAACCAGATTTGAACAACCAGAAAACTGATAGTATTAATCGCAAAAACCAGATCAGTGAACTTCTACAGCAAGAAGAAAAAGGGTGAAGCAATGTGCTCAGACAAGGAAAATTCTGTCCAAGATCACATCCAAAAAAGTAACAACCATGATGTATTACTCTAACCACTAGAGCCCTATCATCCATACACAATGCAGTAGAAAAGGTGCCCACAACATCACGACGCTAAGGCTCATGTATCACAAGGGGTTTATTCTCAGACAACGAGAAGGCCCAAAGAGAATTTCTAAAATTTGGTTATTTTGGGAGCATAAATAATTTTTGGATCCTGGATTTTCCACAAGTGGCTTGACCCACTAATTATTGCTCATGCACAATTCCCGCGCCAACCCCCCCTCCCTCCAAAAGCAACTTTGACAATCATGATAAGAATACCAAAATTAACTTCTAAAACCAATTCACTAATTTTAAACAAAAAAGGAGACCAACTAAATTATAAGAACTCAGACTACCACTAAAAATATGAGACACCAAAGTATATAACTTGCCTGTAGATAGTATTTTCTCTGCTCCTCTGAAAAAGGCTTTGTTAAAGTGCTCATATCAACACCATAGTAGACTTTTGTTTCATCAACGAAGCTGTGCCAATCATCCATAGTTGATTCGTATTCCCCTAATTTGTGATCTCCTATCCCAGTCCTGATAGGTGCCATCCACATGCGAGCATGACTAGGATACCTGCAAAATAAAATCTCTTAAATTACCAATTGCACAGGCAACACTAAAAGCAACCAAAGAAACACACTAAGGTAACCAAAATTCATAACATAACCATCAGGCAACAACCAAAATATTCATACACGTAAATTATCACCATCGGTAATGTACTGAAAAGAGCATGGTAAGCACAAAAACATGCTAAGACAATGAATCTACTGTAAACAGATAAGCATAGAATAGTTTTGCATTTAACTCACGAGACAGGTTTGGCACTATATTTGTTGACTATGGAGTACGAATTTTGAAGCTAACCCATTCCATTGAAAACTATAGAATATGTTACACAGAACAAAACTTTGTGCCTTCTGTGGTTTGAAACATGGAACAAACATTGAAATTTAAGTATTACATCTTTATTTGGGTAATAGTTTTGATTAAAAAATTAGCCCCCACCAGAAGCATTTTTCATATTCGATACTAGAAATAAAAATCAAATATATCTATTTTAATTAACACAAGCTAAAACACAAAATGGATGAATAGGTAAGGTGGTAGGGAGCAAATGAAGAAGACACTAAACATCATAATACTACATTTTTCTCTGTTTTGAGGCAGAAAAATAGTTGCAATAATACATACATCACTCCAGTTGGTTTGAGCCAGCGGTCACGAGCATGTATAACGGAATCAAACATGGATTCTCGCAGAAGAAAATAACCCATCCACTCAGAGATGATCACGTCAACTGCAAGTCACATAACAACATTGAGGGCAATCACAAGGATAATCAACAAAGTATAATTTAGACAAAGAGGGACAAAATGAACAAATTTCAAATTTACTCAAAAAACACAAAGCAAAGTGATTCTTTAATTTAAGAAAACAATTTGTGTTTCCATTTTCTAATTTTACCAATAATTACAAAACATCACTTTATTCTCACCTTATTGTTTTCAAAAAATTGTTTCGAAAATGGCTAACACACAAAAACTGTTGTTATCTTCCACCACAAATCCTTTGCAACAGGAAACAGAGTAAAAAGGAAAAATGTCATCATGAATATACACCAGAACCAGAAACAAAGAAAGGGTTATATCAAACGAACAAAACAGTTCCCAATAATTCTAACCTTTCTCAGGCAAGGTAATATCCTCCATTGATCCCTCGATGACCTCAACTACATTCTGGAGATTATTCGCTTTGACAAGTGCACGGGCATGTTCAGACATCTTCGTAGCTTCCACTGCATACACCTTCCTCGCACCTGCTTGTGCTGACCATATAGCAAGAATGCCACTTCCAGTCCCCACATCCAAAACAGTCTTCTCCCAAATTAACTCACCAAGTCAGTTCAAAATCACTCGCAACAAATCATAACATAAACACAACCAATACCCTTAACCAACGCTACGAAATTATAACACAGTAGCAAAAGTTATCCTTAATCAGTAATATTTCCATTACCCTCGAAGTTAGGGTCAGTAACTAATTTCACAGGTTTTATTTCACCTCATTTTTTCATAAAATTTAAAAACAAAATCCCAACTTTTTGGAAACTATTGAAGATAAAACCTAGAGTTGTACTAATCTCAGCTCAAAATAGGGCATTCAAACTTTGTTGTGCAAGGTTAATAAACTTTTAAGTTTGATATGAAAATAAAGAGTAGCAAAGGTTGTTAGAAGAGGGCGCTTAGTGGGTATTGTTTGATGGGTAAAATGGCGATAAGGAAGAGGCTGACCTTGCCAGCAAAGTGGTTTTTGTTCTCAAAGATGGCGTTGAAGTAAGCGTCCATGCGAACACGATCGGAGAGCATCTCCTTCTGGTGGTAGAGGAAGGCATAGGTGCAGAAGTAATTGGCGTAGTCAACGTCTTTGGGGACAGGGGCGCCTCGACCACCTGGGACAGCGTTTGTAGAGGTTCCCATGTTACACACACTCGCCCTAGCGCCCTTGCTCTCTCTGCCCCGTTCAACTTTTAGGGCAGGCTAACTTTGGCGGCACTGCAGGGGCTTCTTTAATTTGCCTCACTCTACGGTTAGTTTATACTCGCTGTCTTCTCGATCCTTTTATTCAACTCTTTTTCCTTTTTTTTTTTTAATCTCTAAAATCGTCTCCATATATAAATATATTGCAACACATTTAGAAGAGGATCATTCTATTTCTTATCAATAATAATAATAATAATAACAATATTGTCTAATTTCGTTGCATCTATCAACTTTATTTTAAGTTAAATTTTAGTATTATTTTAAAGAAAATCTATGAATTATTTATGATAAGTGTAATAGATTTTATATTTTCAAAAATATATTTTAGTTTCTATTTTTACTGGAACCGAGTTAAAACAGTTTAAGGTGAATTGGAAGATGTTTTAAAGAAATCAAATTTTGATGCAACATTAAGTGAAAGTCCATTTATAAAAAATTCTCTATTATTCAAGTTAATAAGAGTAGAGAAATATGTTGAAAAAATTTTAAGTCTAAATTAATATCCAAACATAAATTGTTACTGGGCATTGAACTCTTTAATCTTTTGTAATAAAATCATTTTTTATGTTATTTCCGATTTGTTAGGATGTACTGGGGGGTTTTTTAAACTTCTTCCTAAGACTTTAAATTAAGTAGCTTAATGATGAATTTTTTTTCTCAAAATAAGTATTACAATCAACTTCTCAAAAAATTCAGCATGATACTAATGGCAACTAGTTGTTATCTAAATGCAAATGGGGGAGGAAAACTAGTTAATCAAACCACGGTATAACTGGTTTTTTACTTTATCTCACTACAATAGACCAAATCATACAATATTTATGTATTTGTGCTAGATGTCAAGATAATATTAAAGAATCACATTTAATTTAGTAAAAAGGAGTTTAAAATACTTAAAAGGAATAATATATTTTAGTCTTTAGTATGCTAAAGGAATATCTCATAACTTAATAGATTTTTCATATTCTAATTTTTGTGGCTATAAAATAGATAGAACAAGCACAAGGATACTTATCATTTGTTAGAACATTCTAAGAAATAGACTTGTGTAACTTCATCTACTATTAATAATAGATTAAAATAGAGAACAACATTTAAGTTTTTAGTTGCTCGTCTCTAAGCATAATTTAATAACAAGATTAATAAGTTCTTAAGTTTTTCTATAAATAATGAAGAACAAAATAATCGATTAAGTGGTAAAATAATCAATTAAAATAAAGAGCATTCTTTCACTAAAATTTGTCTTTTTTTTTTTAGAATAATATGTTAACAACTTAAGATAATTGATTAAATGTAACTAAATCAATTTTTTCAAAAGCTTTTCAGAAACTCTATAAATTGAACCTTTGAATTATTCTAAGATATTTTTCATCAAATTTTATAAAGCGTGATAAAAAAAAATATTTAGAGAGAAATTTAACTAGGTTGTTTTCATATTGTTCCAAAAGTACATCTAAGATTTTTTTCAAGAAATCTTTCAACTATCTTAGTTTTCTCTAAGGTTTCAAGAGCATGTGTATTGGTATTGAATTTTCACTAATGGTTGCTTTCATAGTTAATTTGGTAATCTCTTTTCATTATTGTGTTGTTTGATTAATCCCAAACTGTTCTTCTTGGTTTCTCAATGGTTGGTTGTTCTTTTTATTTTTTTAAGAGTTCTTTGTTGTATTCCTCTTGGTGGGATCCAAGAGTAGAACATATCATCCTTAAATGTGTGTAGGAGTTGATGTATTTATTTCCTATCTTGTATGTGTTTCGCATATGTTGAGTGTTTGTGATAGACCTACAAAGATAGTGAATTTTGATTAATCTAAGATTGAATAACTAAAATTGGATGTAAGATATGTAGTGATCTAAACTAGTACAAATCTTTATGTAATCTATGTATATAAAAAAAAGAAAAATAGAAAAAATGTTATAAATATAATAAGAAAATTGAATATAAATAAATAAATTTTCATTTTGGGTTAGAAATTTGTAAATGGAAACCTAATGACTTTAAAGAATAGAGAAGGATGTGAAGTTGTGACTAATTGTTTTCTTTGTCTAAAGTATTTTTGAAAATATAGAAAAATCATGAATTTTTGATAATCCAACCACACCATAAATAATAAAAGTTGTCATTGATGCTCACGCATATATGTTTTCATGGAATAGATAATTAACCAAAATGAATTGAATGTGTGAAGGCATATGAATTAGAAAAACACTAGCCAAAAAAAGTACACATAATTTTGAAAAAAGAGTAAGTATACATGAATATGAATTAGAAAAACACTAGCCAAAAAAAGTACACATAATTTTGAAAAGAGAGTAAGTATACATGAATTCATAATATGAAGGTTTGATTTTAATATCGTATTGCAAAGTAATTAAGTTTCTCTAAAAATTACAATATATATTAAAACCTAAGTTAATTCTCTAAAGAGAAATATTGGTTATGTTCAATCTTAAATATTTTGTATGGATCAAATTTGAAAATTTAAGGATAAAAAATAAATTAAAAAAAGATAAAATATATATTGAAAATGTATTGGAAAAATTGAACATGAAAAATAAAAAAGATGAAATGTAAATTATAAATTAAATATTTCTACAATTCCTTTTATCATAATTATTTAAAAATTTAGGTTTAAGTTTGAACAATAAGGATATGTTTGATTGAACGACGGAAAATAAAAAAGTAAGATGCACTGAAAATACAAAAAAATAAGAATAATAATCACAAAAAACTAAAATCTTTTTTAGTTAAAACTTTATTCGCTGATATAAGAAGAAAGTTTAGCTTTTTCATAACAATGATACTTTAATAAATTATAATTAAATAAAATATAAAAAATATTTTTTTTAAATTTTAAAATAATAAATAATTTAAAAATATACATAATAATTAAATTTATAATAAATAAATTCAATAAAATTATACAATAATAATAATTAAAATAAGATAATTATAAAAATAAATTATTAATAATACTATTAAAAATCGATAATAATAAAATAAAAAAATAATAATTATAATAATAAAAATAGTAAAATTATAAAATGATAATGATAATAATAATAATAATAATAATAATAAAATTATAATTATAATAATAATGAAAATAAATTTATAAAATAATGATTTTATTAATAATAATAACTTATTTTTTAATTTTAATTTTAAAATAATTGATACTTTTTATAATTTCATCAACTAAAATAATAATTTATCAATCATACTCAAAATATTAATTATATTTAATCTTAAATTAATTTTAATTATAATTTTATTCATTAAAAAATTATTTTATCAACTATACGTACCAGATCATTCATAAATTTTTATAAACTTTCACTTGTTTTTTCAATATTGATTCATTCAAATAACCTAGTTTTCTATATATATTTTTCTCAAATTCACTAGTCCACTCTCTCAAATTCACTCATTCAATCAAACAAAATATAAATGAGATCAAATTATCCTTGAAAAATTCAATTCAACTTCTATTATTTTAGACGTTGAGTTGCTGTAAATATTTTGAATAATATATATACATATATATTATTCATATTTTTTCTATATGAAAATAATGAAATTTATCACAAAGTTTTCAAAGCGTAAACAATAACTTTTTTAAGAAATAATTAATTAAAAAGAACATTTTTCTATATCAACATCGCACCATGTCCTTTAACAAATATCATTACGCATTTCTTTCATTTTTATACGTGGAATTTCCATTGTGATATTAGAAATGTTCTAACCGAACTCTTAAAGATGATTTTCAAGAACTAGGCCAAAACATTATTGTATTTACTTTCTTATTCTTTTGGTTTCTTACTTATCTATAACTACAAAATTTTCCCTCGTGACCCTTACTTTTCAACAAAAGAATCATTTTCAAATTCTCACGTGGCAAATGATATGATTTTATATAATAATCAACAATCAGACACTAATTACAAACTATACACCAAATTAATTTATCGCTCCAACATATAATAAAATCCTAAACCCTAAATACATCAATAACAATTTTATTTTAACTTAATAATGATCATACACTAAAATAAATATATTATTCTTAAAACCTAAGACATAAATATAAATCACTTTCAAGTCTCGCAATGATAAGAATATAAATAATATAAATAGATAGATAATAATTTCAAGATATGTTGTATCTATTTCTAACTTGATTTGAGAATTGAATAATTATGTATTTATTTTTAACTTGATTTGAATTGAAATACCTTTGCAAACACTTTTTTCATCATTCTCAATAAACATACAATACAATATAAGAGTCTGAATTGAAAACAAAGGATTTAGAATTCGAATGTCTTGTAGAGATCATCCTGATCTTGTATAAAAATATTTAGTATCTACTATAGAAATGTTATATATAATATGTAATATGCTTTAAATACAAACAAATTTAGGTTAAATAAAGGAATTTTTCTTTCTCAAACGAAACTCCTGTGAAACTCTTCTTCTGAAACTCTTCAAACTTAGGGTCACTATACCTAATTGTCAAGAACACCTCATTAAAAAAAAAAAAATTCTTTCTTAAATAAAACTCTTCCTCAGCTCTCGAACTCTTAAAAGTTGGAGGCTATTATACCTTCTATACCTAAAACATCTCAATTAAAGAAAGAAATTTTTCTTTCTCAAAACAAGAAATACATCTTCTTAAAATCTATAAGACAAATACATCATAAGAATTTAGTGAAAGTAGTATTATAAATAAATGATAATCCCAAAATATGCAAGACTAATTAATTATACATTATTGTCATATTTACTCTCGAACGACTTGAGGTCTTTAGAAGCACCTCTTTATTCTAAGTTCCCAATGAGCATACATGAGAATGCAAAGGTACTTAGTGGGTTTAGTAGCGTTAGAAAGTTGCTTTATGTATTCCCGTACTTACTGGGTGTAGTAGTGTTAGAAAGTTGCTTTATGTATTCCCTTTTATAAATGAACAGTTCTTATTTTCAAAATTTGTTTTCCAATTGTTGCAGTATTGCTTAGTTCTTAAAGGTTTATTACTAACAAGTAGGAGCAGAAAAATATTAAGAAACAAAGATTTGGAGTGCAGAAGTCTTATGGAGATAATCTGGGTCTTGTTCATGAACACTTACCCTTCAAGGCAGAATAAAAATAAAAAGAAATTATACTATCAACACTCGTAACTTCTTCAATGCCTCAAACTCTGAAAAGACTGATTCTTTATGGGCTGAAACTACTAACCTTGACTTAGGCTTCGCGTTTTCTGAATTCCCTTATTTCGACTTCTTTGTGCTCTTTTTATTTTCAATTTTTATTATTATCGTTTTTGAAATAAGACTTGGATTAAGAGGTTTGAAACTTTCTTAACGGAATGATAAACAATTGCACTAACTCATGGTTAAGCTTCATCTTGCAATGTATAACATATAGAGGACTAATTCATGTTACAAATGAAATTTGTATATTTTAATCATAGATAGAAGCTATCCAAAATAAGTTGACTTTATCCATATCTACAATCAAGATTAGTTTGAAAATGTCAACATGTAGTATTCACAATATTCCATAGCTTTCATTCCTTTTTGTCTGGTTAGTGCTCTGTTGTTTCGTTGAAAAATCATTATTGGATGTGAAACATTCCACTTTCATCTTTATAAGTCTCATGATTATTTATTAAATTATAGAAATAAAAGTGCATTGAAGAAACATTCCACGTACATATTGATATATTCTTCTTCAAATTTTACAAGGAAGCTATATACAGCAGTGCGTATAGTATTTTTTTTTTCTTTTTTTATGAGAAGGAGCAGACTATAACATTAGAAAATACTGAGTTGCAAACTGATAGATCACCTCAAACTTTTTGAAATTTTTTATAAAACCCTCTTGTACCTCTGACTTTTTCATAAAATAATAACTTAATATTGTAAAGGAGCAGAACATACCGGTTTTGCATTTGTATATAGAATATATAAACTTTTAAAAAGGTCTATGTCATATAAACAAAACAAATGTTTCTTAATATTGTAAAGGAAAAGACACAATTAATTTAATGACGTAGAAAATTGTTTTTTGAAATAATGGTGATAAAAGTGAGAAGAGTATCTGAATATTTTATTATTAAATTGAGAACATGTATAAATAAAAAACTATTTGAGTTTTATTTTTTTCACACACCACCATCTTTTTAGAAATAGATTCTTTTTAATTTCTTTACATTCTTTCTAAACTTCTAACCCCATTATTCGTCGTGTGTGGCCGTTTGTCCTAAGTCTAAGTTTTTGTCCTCATTCTTCCTTATTAGTAGGTCATCCACTTGAGTTGTTTTCATTTTCAATCTTAAGATGAGTTCGTGTAAATACTTTGACGCTGAAGTCATTATTTAGTGTGAGTTATATAAAATTTTAAGGATTCAAATTTCATACCTCTTGTTCAAAATACCGTTCTTCTGTTATATACTTTCTTTGCTTTCGATCCAGGGCAAAGCCCATGTATGCTCAATTACTATTTTACCCTTGGTTGAAGCAGACACTGAAACGTATTTTCTGGTCCGACCGAGTACCGTGTGTTCGGATATATCAGTCGTCCGGCATTTCATGCCCAATACAAGGGACATAAATTTAAAGTATATTTAAATAAGTTTTTACGTGACCTTAACCGGCAGAACTTCCTTTAAAGAGTAGTTTGGAATTCAACGGTAAACGGAAATGAACTCCAAATTTTATCGGTTTTTCTGAGTACTGCATATTTATAAATCAAACCAATTACATAACATAAATTTAAAATATTCAATTCATGAAAAGAATTAACAACGTTGAACTATGTAAACTATTGGAGATTATTAATGTTGAGCTACCCAATAAATTCTTTTTTGACATAGATTTCATTTGTAAAAGGGACTTACTTGCCCTAAAAGCGAGTGAGACTGCAGTGAGCTTCAATATCTTGATTGTTTCTAATCATTTGAATATTTTATAACCTACCAAATATTTTAAGTTTTGGCTATTTTGGAGATGGAAATGGTCACCCCTTCCCTTCTCTTTCGTAACCATTCCAAAGAAAGTTACATATCTTTTTCTGCATCCCAAGAAAAACTGCTGAACGGGTTCTCAGATTACAAAGGTTGAAAAACATAGAGGTTGTTATGCTGTTATGCTTCCTTTCCATCTCAACCTTAAATACTGAAGTTTAGATGGACGAAAGGAGAGAGAATATAATCGCTGCTATATCAGTGATTACACTGGTTATCCTCGTAATTATTGCTCGTGTCTCGTTGAAGCTCTCAAGGGCCTTCTTCCTTATTTTTGGTGCCGGTGTTGCTGTCATTCTTGCAGTCTTTGCTTATGCTCTCCTCCGCATAAGGTACAACCGCAGGAGGAGGCTATTGGAGTCACAGTTGAGATCTGAAGGCCAAGAACTTCGCATAGAGTACAGTTTCTTGAAGAAAGTTGCGGGGGTTCCCATCAAGTTCAGATACAAGGAGCTTGAGGAAGCCACTGATGGGTTTCAGGCACTGATTGGAAAAGGTGCTTCTGCTTCAGTTTTCAAAGGTATTCTCAACGATGGCACTTCCGTTGCCGTGAAACGAATCGATGGAGGGGAAAGAGGGGAGAGGGAGTTCAGATCAGAGGTTGCGGCCATAGCTAGTGTGCATCATGTGAACCTTGTGAGGCTATTGGGCTACTGTAATGCTCCAACAGCGCCTAGGTACCTTGTCTATGAATATGTCTCAAATGGGTCTTTGGATTGTTGGATTTTTCCCAAAAGATTATCTCAGAGGCGCCGTGGTGGGTGCTTGTCGTGGAATTTGAGGTACAAAGTTGCTATTGATGTTGCCAAGGGACTTGCTTATCTGCACCATGATTGCAGGTCAAGGATCTTGCACCTTGACGTAAAGCCAGAAAATATACTGTTGGATGAGAATTATAGAGCCCTTGTTTCAGATTTTGGTTTGGCAAAGCTTATTGGCAAGGATGAAAGCCAAAAGGTTGTGTCTGCTATTAGAGGAACAAGAGGGTACTTGGCACCTGAGTGGTTCTTAGAGCAAGGTATTTCGGATAAGACTGACGTATATAGTTATGGGATGGTTCTCTTGGAGATTGTTGGAGGCAGGAAAAACTTGTGCTTGGTGGATGATGAAAAGGCCAAGTCCAAACGAAAGTGGCAGTACTTTCCTAAGATTGTGCATGAGAAAGTGAGGGAAGGTAAATTCATGGAAATTGTTGATCATAGGTTGTTGGAAGGTGGGGGTGTTGATGAGAGGCAGGTAAGAACACTGGTTTGTGTTGCTTTGTGGTGTGTGCAAGAGAAGCCAAGATCGAGGCCTAGCATGGCCCAAGTTGTTGATATGCTTGAAGGGCGTGTGAAGGTAGAACAGCCACCTGATACTAGAACGGTTCTTTTTGATTTTCTGTGCGTAGATGATAGTGTAACAGATAGCAGTAGCATGCAAAGGTTGGTCTTTGGGTCGAATGAAAGAGCACAAAGGGATGTGGAGTGTTCGTCTACCTACTCGCTTGCTACCACTGTTTTGTCCGGAAGATAAGATACCTATTCTACTCAATTTGGAAAAAGGATGATACTTTATAATTTCAGTAATCTTTCTGCTAAAACAATTCATTCTCCTTCATATTATTTCCTTTCTTGGTTGTATGATTAATTGCTTGTTTCTTTTGAATGTGAATTTGAAATATAGTTCCTCAACTTGTTAGTAAATTATATCATTTCATCATTTATTTCATTTCTTTCTATTTGCTGGATCTTCAAAAGAAAATCCGAATTGTATTTTTTCAACTATTTGCTGGTTTCATTTGTTCAAATATTCACCCTGTTTTTCATTGCAATTTTAATCTGAAACAGACAGTATTGGAACTTTAATGTGTTAGTCAACTCTTTCCTCCACCTCATAATAGACTTTCTCATGGATTTGATCAAAACTTACCTAATACTGATTAGATTTGATTAAAAGAATTAATCTAAATTAGAATAAATCATTTTTATCCCATCTATTTAGTCTAAACGTAAAGTCAGCCGTCTTATTAAATAATAATTATAACTTTTAAAAATATAAAAGTGATATTATTTAATATGTATATATATATATTATAATTCGTATATCCTATCTATGTATCTAAAACTAAAATTCTTTCTATTACTATAATTTAAATTTTAAAAACATTATTTAGTTTTTCAATTTCTTAGACAATTTTTTTTGTTATTTTTTTAAAGGGAGACAAAATCACTCGGATCATATATTTCGTAAACTAACGAGGATGACAGTATAGGCGGCCGTGTCCCATTTTGGCCTATCAAAAATTGATTGGGGGTAAATTAGTCAACACAAAAATTATAGGTTAACTCTTCTGGTCTGCAGTTTTGCGAAGAGTTCTCCATGTCCACCGAAATACACAATATAAATTAGTTTCTCTTGATTACGTGTATATATGAGATGTAATGTGGATTTGATGATGGCAACTATGCATTGAAAAGTTGAATTAGTCAAATAAAATATTTTAAAGTAATAAAGACTATGAGTGAAGCAAGATTTTGTCATAAAGATTTAAGTGATATTCAAGTCATGATTAGCCGAAGATGGTTTTTCACAGCAACCATATATATTATATATATATATATGATTTATTCATGTTTAACAAATAATGGTTTGAAAATGCTTATATGATAAACATATTAATTTAATTTATAAAGAAATGCTTCATAAATTAGACTAATAATATTATTCTTTATTAGTTTTATTATTTATTTATTATTTTATATCAACATATTACTTATTTCTATATCTTCTCTATGTACACTAGTAAATAATGCTTCAGCCTACTAAAAACGTCTTGATAATGAAACTTGTATATATCTCTCATCCATCAAACTTATAAAGAATCATATATAAATGGTAGATAGATATACTTTGAATTTACTAAACACAATTGAACAACAATATCTTAATTATATAATAATAAGTACTTGTATCGATGATAATATAATTGTTTGACAACTAGCCAAAAATTAACAGAAATGTGAGTTTACACTTTTATTCCCATCTTTACTTGATTGTGAGAACGTCTACATTGTCTTGTCGTTTCAAGTGCTATAAAATATATCATAATACAAAGTTTAAAATTATTTAGTTTAATCATTTCATCATCTTTCCTTAGATAATTTAATTGGAATTTAATTTGTCATGCATTTATGATACAATAATATTGATTTATTCATCTTTTTATTTATATGTATCTATTTTCTTGAACAACTCATTTTATTTATATTTTATTTTATAAGGTGTTTTCACGTCAATAACAGTCATGTTGCAATATTCTACTTATTTTCGTGTCAATAATATATTCATTTTATGATAAAAAACAATATATTATACTTTTGTTTGGATTATTTATATGTTATGATTAAATCAGGTAATGCATTGCATCTATTTGTTTTTCTTCTTCATAACTTGAAATATTTATTGGCATGTTTATGAACAGTATATCATATCATGAATAGTTTTGAAAATAAATTGCAAACTTAAACATACACAAATACTCTTATCATCATTGTGAAGAAGAAACTAGTATTTTTAAAAATTTATTTATGACTAAAAGTATCTTAAAAATTTAAATACTTTAATTATTATTACTAATATTATTTTTAATATCGCAATAATAATTTTATACTGACCAAGAAATATTACATAAATAAGATTAAATAATCTTTATTTTATTTTATTTTTTCTTTTTGCTGTCAAAGCAGAAAAGGTAGATCTGGACCACACGGGATATCCGATCTCCTACAATCGAATCGTGCAGCGTCCTCTGACACACGCCGGCTCGCGATCCTTGTCAAGGACACGTGGCATTCATATATCCAACACGGATTTACATCAGACGGCCATTGTGCGCCGTCAATTGGAGTTACATGTACATGACCACATTTCATTAAATCCAAAATACATTAGAAAAATTCAACCGTAAGTGCTGTGTGTTTTATTTTTTTTTTTTAATTTATAATAATTTATAATTTATATGGAAGAAGGGGAAAATAAGAAAGTTAAAAACAAGGACGAGGCCCAAAAATCACCAAGCTTGAGGCATTTTTTTGGTTTCAGGAATTACGCGACATCAAGAGAGGTTCGTGTTTCTAGAACTTGAGTCTTCTTCTTTGCATTTTTTTCTTTACGTTTTTGCGGCACAATCACTTCTTACCATCTAATGGTCATTTTTGTGCTCCTTTTTTATTTTAAAATTAATTTTATAGCTTGATTTCGTTTTTTGTGTGTGTGTTCTAGTTATGAATTATGGCTGATTATTTGTATGTCGTGGAATGTGGATTTATTGATTTTATTTCTAGCTATGATTCGTGTTGATATAATCTTTAATGAGATTTACTGTCAAATTTATTTTGTTCTTTTTTGGGGATGTTGTCGCGTTTCTCTGGGGTGTTCTGGGACCTTGTTTAAATTTTGACCTAGTTCTAACATTGAGGTCAGGGCACAAATACGTAGATACTTGCCTTAGTGTGGTTTCTATTTTTTGTCTAATATTTTTATTTTAAAATCTCTCGAACTTTTCAGACTTCTTTGAACAAATTTTAAGCACCAGATTGTGAACTTTTTTTTTTAATCTTATGTTGGTTTCTGTATTGAATAATAGTTTTCCGTTGTTGTTTGTTTGGTTTAATGTTTTGCAGTCCCAGTGAACTGAGAAAGTCAGTTTTCCCGAACACTGTAATACCTGCTTTTCTTGTGTTACTCAAGTTTCGTTTCACTGGTTATGGAAATGAAGTCCTACCTTGTTCCTTTCTTTTCAATGATTTAAAATGGAGCATAACTCCTCTAAGCTCTGATGTTTACAAACATATTACTGTCTTTTAAATTTGATGTTCTCATGTTCTTTACTGTTGTGATTTCAACACGTGAGAAAGCTGGATAATGTAAACCAGTCTTGTATTTTGCTCAACTTGATTGGTTGCCATATTGGTTTATACCTCTTTGAAAATGGATTTAGGTCTAATTCAATTCGATAAAATTGTCTTGATGAGATTTGTACCCAATTATATACTATAATTTGACTATATTTCTAGTTGGTGTGTGATATGTAATAGTACCTTTGCATGTATTTGTTAGGCCTGTGAAGACTTGAAATACAACTTCTGCTTCAAACTAAGATACTTAGTTATTGAATTGTTAAATGTTCTGATAGTTATATCTTTTATGTTTATTTGATGCTGGATCTTCATTTACTCTAGAATTGTTATTATTACTGGTCTTGTCCACTTAACTGAGGTTTTTTGTATTTATTTCAAATTTTCAATGTTTGTTTATTGTAGTCCTAGGACTGATCATTAGGTGATTTTTTATAGAGGCTAACATGAGCTTTGCTGCGCCATCGCTTGGTTCTGTTGGTAAGTATCTTCTTTGTAGTATGCTTGCTACTTCAGGGTGTAATTTATTGAATTCTAAAGGCCAGTATCTAGGAATTCTTAAGATGGATTAATGGGGTTAACTTCTGTGGATTTAGGGAGCACAATTGTTATCCCATCTCGTTTTCTTTTTGTGATAACTCATTCTTTATTGTGGTTCCATTTTAGGTGGTAGATCTGCTAGAAGAGCGTTTGAGTTTGGAAGAACCTATGTTGTTAGGCCTAAAGGCAAACACCAGGCAACTATAGTTTGGTTGCATGGCCTCGGGGATAATGGCTCCAGGTGACATGACATTTCCTATTGCTCTATCCCAAATTTATACACTCACACACATACATATGAGAATTTATTTGTGGTTGGGAGATATATTTCTGTTGTCTTTTAATTTTTCAGTCATAATTTATGATTGTTGTTATTTGTTGTAGGATACTTGTGAATTGAAAGAATATGTCACACTTGAATTTGGATGTGATAATAAACCAGGGAGTTGCATGCTTAGCTGATTTATATTTTACATATATGAAAAAATGGAAGAGTACATTACAAGGAGAAGTTACACCCAAGAAACACTCAACCCTTAATCTAGGTACATACACCCAAAAAAACAACTTTATGACAGCTGTACAATACCATAACAATCATAATTTTAACATGTCCTTAAGTTGAAACATATAAATTATATGCACCAAGCTTGGTACATATAAATTGAATTATAGGTTCTCTCAAGGACTTAGTGAGAATGTCTGCAAGCTGGTTAGAGTTGATAAATCCAGTACGGAGTTCCTTGGACAACAGTTTCTCCGTAATAAAATGACAATCGGTCTTTGTGTTTGATTCTTTCATGAAGCACAAGATTGAAAGCAATATGAAGGGTTGCCTGATTATCTTAATACAACCTCATCTGCCCAACTTGGCAAAATTTCAACTCTTATCATTTGGTTCTCATTTTCTAAATTCTGGACCCTATCATAGAAAGGTGATTCATAAGAGTGGCACATGCTATTGAACAAGAGAAACAGCAGGGTTAACCATTAGAGTGTCAACTTAATTTGATGTTTTAGCATTGTTTTAATACTGAGTTTTAACTTGGAGAACAAAACTCATTTTCTGCTTTGCTTATGCAGTTGGTCCCAGCTTCTAGAGACCCTTCCTCTCACAAATGTAAGCACACAGAACTTTTAACTGTTAATAGGGGAACACATATTGCTTATGCCTAGTTTTATATTCTTGGGATATGTATGATCATCTTGATAGTAATTTGAAAGATAATTGTTTAAATGTATGATGCAGATTAAATGGATATGTCCAACTGCTCCTACACAGCCAATATCTATTTTTGGTGGCTTTCCATCTACTGCTTGTAAGTTTTATTGTTTTTTAGGCCCTTAGAGGGACAATCAACCTCTATAGTTAATGTATTATAAACAGGCTTATGTGCTGCAACATTGAAGTTGTCACATGGAAGTGCATTTGAGGACAGAGCTAGCACTATGGGTTTTAAATCTTCTAATAACCTTAAATTGGTCTTGATAAATTTCTTATCTATAACTTCTGTATCTCTTAGGGTTTGATGTTGGAGACATTTCAGAAGATGCTCCTGATGATCTTGAAGGATTGGATGCTTCAGCTGCGCATGTTGCAAATTTGTTGTCTACGGAGCCTGCAGACAGTAGGTTTCACTCTCAACATTTTTGTCTAATTGATGTTCCTTGTAGCTTCCTTTTGTTTTTATTTTATGAGTATGTCGATGCCATGTTCTATGACATAAGGCTTATTTTCATGCTAGATTATCATAAAAGTTAGAACTTAATAATTGAACTCTTGCATATTTTTGCTTATTCATGCCTTTTAATTACTTAAGAAGAAAATAAGTTATCTTGGGCCTGATCTTTGGTTTGTCAAAGATATCTAACAGTGGTGCATAAACTTGCACACCAAAAGTTAGAAAAGAATAAAGAAATAGACACAAGTAAAACTGTAAATAAAAGCTTAAAGAGCATTTTGCATACTTTAGTACAATAAATGCATATTTGGTTAGCTTATATGGTGAAATGAATTATTTTTTGCCCGTTTTCTATAGAACATTGGAAAACTATGTACTAAATGTAAACTTGTGAACTTTATACCACCATCATTTTCACATAGTAAAACTGCATGACTTTGAGATCCCATCTCTGTAAACATCAGTTTTTTGAATGTGCATGACAAAAATATGCAATTTGATCCACATAACTTATTTTGAGATCTACCATGTGTTCTACTTATAATTTAATAATGCATGTAAGTGGTTGGTAGCCTCATGCCCCAATTAGCTATGTATTTGGAAGAAATATGAATGGCTCAGAGCCAATATCGCCAGCCTCTGATATGAGCACAGTAAATTCCTCGGATTTGAGGTCTAGGATACCTCCAAAAGGGAAACAAAGAAGCTGATAATTCTCGTCTTTTTATTCATTAGTATTCATGGTTTATCAGTGAGCTTTGTTAAAATTTGTTTGTTATTACGTCATAATTTCGGTCTATATGGTTGAACTTCTAAAATGTTATTAGAGTTGCCAAGGTCAATAGTGTAAATGCGCAATTTCAGATGCTGTTCAAGGGAATGTTTAATTAATTCTGCTTAACTATTACTGTTTTTATGTTTCTTGGGTGTATAATTCATTTTTTCAATCACAGGAAACAAATTATTGAGTTATAATAATTTGTAGTCTGATATTTGTATGATAGTTAAGCTTGGTGTGGGAGGGTTCAGCATGGGCGCAGCTACTGCCCTGTACTCCGTGTCCTGCTTTACTGCTGGGAAATATGGGAATGGGAATGCTTATCCTGCCAACCTAAGTGCGGCTGTTGGTTTAAGTGGCTGGCTTCCGTGCTCAAAGTCTGGTCTTCTGACAATATTTTAATTTCTCATGTTAGTTTGATTCATCCCCCTTCCCTCTGCTTTCTATATTACTTAATGAAATTGCTATATTTTTGTTCTTCGTATAGGACCTTGAGTAACAAGTTACAAGGGATAGATGAAGCTACAAGGCGTGCTCAGTCCTTTCCTATTTTGCTGTGTCATGGAAAAGGTAAATCTGTGAAAAAAACAAAAACAATTTGAGTATTCTCCTTATCTTCATAAATAAGGTCTTTGTCTAGAGTATTCTTAATATATCCTAGAATCCATACAACTGCATCCCAAGCCTCTTGACAAGTTAAAAAATGACTTGTTACACTCACTGCACAGACAATATCAGAATGAGTGACAGGAAGATAATTTAGCTTAATAAATAACTTCCAGTATCTCTTAGGGTCTAAATACAACTATTTTGGTCATGTACAAGTTTGATACTATAATTCATTGGTATTTCTACTGGCTTAGCATTAGCATCCCCATTTCTTCTAAAATATCCACGCATTAGTCACTGTTTTTAGCCGGCGTTTGGATGGTGTCCGGTGATCTTGTCCTTGTTGTCGTTGGAGTGAATAGAGGTCACTAGAGCACAAAAGGGTGCAAAAAAAACAAAAGCTCTGGTCTAGAGAATGTGGGTCTACTGTGCCAACATGGTTTTCTAGGGGCTCTAGATAGCATGTTAAACTATAGGAAATAGAGAGACATTGAACTGAAATCATTTTTTTTTTGAGACGTGTGTTTTATTATATTGAGAAAAATAAATTAATACAATAAATAGAGGAGATTGATATTCTATAGCAATAAATATATGATGTTGGAATTCCTATAATAATTGTATAATCTAGATATTTCTGATTATAAAAAGATGTATCTTATTTCTGTAACTATAACAATTGTCTTTATATTTCTAATTATAAAGATATGATCATGATATATTTCATTATGAAGATATTATCCTTATTCCTGGAATTATAACAAATTTTAAACGTAAAGATTGAAACCATAGTAATCTCTGAAACACCAGGGTAATGAATAAAATACAGTGAGCCATTCTTCAACTGATCCTAAGTATGACTATTGAATCAGCCATCATGAGGAAGTTGCGGAGACGCCAAAAACACCAGTTTCTCATATAAAATTTAGGGGCAAAGAAAGTAAGAAACTCCGTAACTAATATGTGCTAGTACTTTTCCTACCACGCACATTTAAGGACTGCAAGGGATAGTAACGGTCAAAGTCCCTAAACATTTGTTTTTTTACCATGTTTAGTCCTTGCTGCTACATAACTGCGTAACTGATGAGTTATGATGTCCACAGTCGAGTGACTTGTCACGTCATCAAATTGTGTTTTTAATCCTGCTTACCTAGTACGTCATCAAGTGACTAGATGAGGGATTGAAAACACAGTTTACTAAAGCAATTACAGGTGATTATCTCATTAGACTTCTTGAATACATGGAAAGCTATTGGGTTGTCAACGCCACTGTTGGTTTCAATAATAAACAAGGACTCGGTGATATCAGAACAAAAGGGAACTTTGATTGGTCAAAATCTAGATTAGGGACTGAACAGAAGTACAGAAAAGTGAAGGGATAAAAAACTGAGTAAACCCTTGGTCTTTTCAAAGGGTAGGTGGTCACGTGTAGAGTAGGTGGTCACGTGTTTCTGACCTGCATGCACACAGCACCAGCATTGTTAGAAGAATGATGCAAGTTCTGTTCCGTTTACCTTGAGGGATAGGCTGTTGTTTGAGAGATACATGATAAATAAGATGTTGGCTTCTTACAAAGTTGGCACTTGGGTTTTGCTTAGATTTTTCATGAAATAGAATTTCGACTAAATAGTTTTCATGACAAGCTTTTCTAATCACAACATAAGTTGGTCGAGAAGTGGGTTACCTGAGTAGGTGATTTTCTATTTTCTTTGATTTCAAATATCATGATTTTGCAAAATGCTGCAAAACATTCCCTTATTTAATGTATATCCAGGCTGACACGCCTTATTATTTGAACTATATGTTCAGCTAATAATTACCATTGGTTAATGTTTAACACTATTCATCTAGGTTGTATAAAATTTTCTATGTATTTAGTAGAGTAAAATACATACAATCATTTTATAATGTGCTCTAGTTGTTCGATATTAAGCTCATTTTCGCCAACATTAGGACTATTGCTAGGTAATTTAACTTTGAATAGTGTGGAGTGAATCACGTTTGCATTTATATTCTCAGGTGATGATGTTGTTCCCTATAAGTTTGGTGAGAAGTCATCGAAGTGCTTAAGTTCAACTGGATTTGGGGATGTAACTTTTAAAGCTTATACTGGGTAATAAACGAAAATCCCTGTAATAGATTGTCCTATTTTTTTTCTTTTATAAAATCTTTATTCCATGCTAAATTTTAATCTTTTCTGGACTTTTCTTTTGGTTCTACGTACAAAAAGGCTTGGACACTACACAATTCCAGAAGAGATGGATGAGGTTTGTGCTTGGCTAACGTCAAAATTGGGCCTTGAGGGGAATACTGCATAGGTAGCCGGCAAAGGAAGCAAAATGCCAAAAGTAATTCTTTTCCTTTTTGGTCCATTGTCATTTGGGTATTGCAGATTTGCTTAGATTTCTGCTGATGGCATGCATAATTTATCCTCAATCCATTTTGTAAAACACTTGGCCTGAAGGCATCGTCGTAACAAGGTAATGTCATTGAAACAAAAATTTGGTGGCAGGTATGGTGATGGAATGGTGCTCATATATTATGCTGGAGAGGATCTACAATGCCAGTAGGGTTTCAAGTGGGACTTATTACTTGAGGTGTACTTGGTTTTGGTTTCGTATAAAACCAAACAAAATGTGGATTAGATTTTAAAACTTTCATTTTTTTTAAGTCTACTTTGACTTTTGACCAACTGATTTCAAATCAGTTTTTAAACTGGTTTGTGAACAAAGTTGGATTTCGGTGGCAGCTGATTTTACAATTTTTTTAAAATTCAAAACTAATTTTAAAACCAGTTAGATAAACCTTATATTTTATGAATAGTTTAAAGTTAGATAAAACTAAGTAATAAAAAAAAGGTTGAAATATATATATATATAGTCAAAATTCTAGTTTCAGAAAGGGTTCTAAACAAAAAAATGTATCAAAAACAGAAATTGTTTTTCAGAATCTGATGCATATGTTAAGAGTTCAGCAAGTTTACTTTGGTTTGTTGTCTTGAATTTTTTGGCACGATAGGTTTGGTGATTTGTTATGTTCGCCTGCTTTATTCTGTTGGCGTCCTATGTAGAATGCCCTTTAAAGAAAATTATCCTTATAGAAAATTTGGTTTTGTCGAGACAAGTAATGTAGATGAAAATTTCAGTTTCATAATTAAAGTCCTTTAGAAACTAAAAGAATTTTCTTAAGTTACTCTTTTAATGGCATCTTGTTATGCCAAGGAAATTACTGCCTCAAATTATGATTTGATGTAGATTTTGGTTTCAAATTCACTATTGTGATCACACAATTTGCACATGCTATTGGAGACTTTTTCTTCTGTCACCCTCATTGTTTCTTCTTGTATCCTCATAGACGTGGAAAAGGTTAAAAAGTGCTCATTAGGGTGTGATAATTCTGGTATTTTGAATTGTAGAATCTTAAAACATATTTTAGATTGAATAATTTAAAAATACATTTTAAACGGTATAATCTAGAAACATATTTTAGATTATATTATTTGAAATATAAAAATATATTATAGATTGTATAATGTAAAAATGTATTTTAAATTGTACTACTCAGAAATGAAAACGTTATATTAATAGTTATTGATGTTATATGTCGACTAACAAGTATTTAATTTATATACAAGGCATGTATTATATCAGTTTTCATCATAACTAATAATATTTCATGTAAAAATGATCGAACTTATGACATCTATACTGAATCTAAAATCAATATAAATAATTGATGTATAATATTCTTTTTTTAGCAGTGACGTCACTAAACATCCTTATTTTAGATTTTAATGGTTGTTTTTAAGAAGTTTGATTTTGTAATGCAAAATATACATAGAACATCTAAAAATTGACACAAACCAAAATTATTTCAAAATATTGATAAAGTCTACATGACAAGTCTAAAATTTAAGGAATTAAAGAGAGGACTAATTAGTAGTAACGATTTCATTTATACTAATTTCATTTTGCATACCAACATTTCATGATTTTTTATTACTTTCACTCTTCAATCCTAATAATCTAAATATTATACTTGTATGATTTGATACTCATATTATGATTTATAAAACAAGCAAGGTGTTCCATTTGAAAATCCAAACTCACCTATAATAGGTTAATAACATTATAATGGTAAATAAATTGAATATAAATAATCGACTTCATGAATATTGTTTAAACTTTTCACAACTCAATATTTACTTACATTTTTTTATCTTCACTTTTTTTTTGTCTAAATAGTTAAAAATTTAATTGACATATCTCATTAACAATTTTTTGAATATATTTTGTATCCTGGTATAATTTTCTTTATAGGTACACATTCCTACCTAAATAGAAGTAAAAACAAATTGAAAGATCAATGCATAGATAGATTTATTCTTTCAACAAGAAGACTGGGAAGAGTAACAAGTTGCTGAAAGGATCACCATAAATTTTGATAATGATCTTATGAAAAGTGACTGCAAAATAAATGCCTCTAATTAGATTGAATTCAAAATCCCCTATATATAATCATTCTCACACATTGGTATTTGGCATTTGATTATTTCATATGTTGAATCATTTTGCACCCGAACTTGAAGGAAATGAAGTTAATTCCATTGGAATTCCTCTATCCCATCTCATCCCTTCCCTAATTCCTCCATAGATAGCATAAAAAGGTATTGTTATTCACCATCCTCCTCATGAAATACATTTCAAGAAATATTACAACTTTTCTCTGGCTTTCTTGGAGGCCATTTTTTCCATTTTTTTTAGTATCTTTATTTTGAGGCTTATCTTATGTTGTGTAAGTCAAGAGTCAAAAAATGCATGCTTGAAATTTTGTGGTCATCTGCTATAAGTATCTACCGATCCCAGGCCATTTTAGAAAATAGTGCATAGACTCGCCATTAGTTTCTTGACTTTAACAGACATCCTTTTACGTAAATTCCAAAACCATAATGGTTTATAAATTATAAACTCTTAAAGAATATTTATAACTCAAATTTCAAACATAGATGTCAATCACATGCATGGCTAAGAGATCCAACAATCCCCTCCAAAATTAAAACCCTTGCAATTGACAACTAGGTTCCATGCACAATCATTTAAACATGTAAAAATATTTCATATCTCATTTCTAAAAATGCAGTTAAAATTTACATGGCTACGACCCTCAACAAATCCCTCAAAAAAAGGCCTTGCACAGATGATTAGCTCAGCCCCATAGACAATCATTGATACATGTAAAGAACTTCCATAACTCATTTCCAAACTTGCATCTAATTTACATGGCTAAGAGCCAGAGCATTGCTCCTGAAATACAAACCCTGATGCATGAACAACTAGGCCCCATACACAACCATTCATACATGAAAATCAATCAGGCACTGTTTCTTGAATCAACCCTGACACAAATCTGAAGCCACTAAACGCACGAGGAATGTAGTAAGCCTTTGAAAAATGAGCAATTTTTAGGTTCCAATCATCCCTACAAACAGATGGTCAAATACTCATTCGAAGACAACATGCATTATCCAAGTATTTCTCACCTCCTTCACGTGACATTCATTTTACTGGTGCCTCTTTAACAAACGAAACATTATCTGTTTTACTGGCAAAAGGTGACAAAAGGTGCTTTTCTTGGTCATCGTCTATTCCTGATGTTGCTTGAGATGCACATGGTGAGGCTGACGAAAGAGAATCAGTAATTTCATCTTCTGCAAAGATAAGCAGTGCAAATTGTTTACATGTGCACATCAAGATGGAAAGCTCAGTAAGCATTAGGATCAAGATTGGATGGAGAAAAGTAAAGAATAAGAATATGAAAATATACTTACCTGAACATTCATGGTATTCCGGTAGTTGTTTAACAGTAGTTGCTTCAACACAATCAGGAAGTAGGCAACTGCAAAGTGAACCTAAATTTTCACCAAAAGACTACACTTAGAATATCACTGTGTTTCTATAACAAATTCTCCTTGTAGTCTACAAGAATATAAAGAATGTGCCACGAAAAGTATATAACAAAGAGTTCATAAGGATTCAAAGACAAATATAATAAGAATAGCCTTATCCATGTTATTAGAGTTAGTTAAATATCATATTCTGAAAGATATTATTCATCATAAGACCCTTTTCAATAAAAAATATGATAAATGAAGTAAAAAAGATATATAAATTATTGTGGTCTTACCTAACCTAGCAAGACGATTCACCCAACCTGGGATTCGCTTTCCATTCAATCTATGTGAGACATCATCCGTAAAATGATTGCAGTTCTTAGATATAAGGTGGTAGGTATCCCCATGATACTCATTAGCTATACTCTCAATGAATGTTCGAACCTCAGAAGGATGCATATTTACATGCCCTAAAGTAACAGAACATCTGTATATAAATCCAGGGCACTTCTTTGGCTCTACTTCAAATACTCCACTTGCTGGAAAGTCATGAGCTCCAAATCCATACTCTCTACCGTGTACTATTCAAAGAGAGACAGATAGAAAAGCTTCCTCCAATTAACAGTAGAATATAGACATTACAAGAATTACAAAATTTATATAAACATTACAACAAAAGCGAGAAAGCATGGAGTATAGATATTACAAGAAACATGGAATAATAAGAAAATAACTCTTAAATCCAACTAGGTGACTTAAAATTTACATTTGTAAACATACACACACACATGGTTTCTCAATCCTAACCTATAAGCTGTATTGTATATTTAAGGATATTGGAGGATCGCTCTTGATATGTTTCGAAATGTAAAAAGGAAAATGTGTAATATCCCCGAGCATTGAATCAAAGAAACTGGTTTGTTTCAAAAATACTTTTATAGCTAGCTATCACTGATATCTTTACTTGACCATAATACACTTCGAAGGTTTTCGTTGGTTAAATTCTCTGGTATAGTTTGTGCATTTTGAGTTACTTAGGTATTTTTCTAATTCCATTATATGGCATTACTATTTAGATGAAAGGTGAAGACTTTGGTGGTTAGGGAGAGTTAATTCCATAGTTCTTTTTCTACTATGAGGGAAAGAGGATGCTTTCCCTTCGGATCTTGGAACAATACTTGAGGGCTATAGTTTATGAGCCTGTTCTATTAGTTCATAGGATATATACAAGATCTTATAGGTTAAATTTAAACTTCCAGAAAAGAAAAGCTCCTATGCTTCTCAGCATTTTCACACTTCCATTTCATTAAAAAAAGTAGTTTCTTGCCTTCCTGTAATTCACATATTTACCCAATGCATTGGCATCTTATTTTGATGATTAGCTATGTATTTTATAAACCTGATTCATTATAAGCTATCACACATTGTGAATATTGACTAAACTAAGCATTTATGGTGTTTGGGTTTAAAGCTAGCAAATGTCTAATTACCCCTCTTTGGTTTTAACTCTGTCCAGGACCTGCATTTATGCTTTATAATTAATACAGATTCTAATTCCTACTATGACAATATTTGATGATTTGGATCAAAACCATAGGGTTTGAAGTTTGCTTGGGGAGCATGACCATTCCAGGGAATGCAATAAATTATTTTGGAATTTTATATAAGACAAGGAAACGCCTATATCAAATTAAACGACATGTTTTGCACCGTTTGGGCTTCCATAAATTCTTTTAAATTCATTCTTGTAAACATGTTTCTTAAATGGGATAACTACAACATTGATACACACAAATCATATACATTTGTTACCATTCGTTGAGAAAAGATGAATACAACCAGTCCTAGGTTTTATATAAAGGATCATAATGCAATTTGGCTATTATTCCATTCCAAGAAAAAAATGTATATAAATTTTTTCTTTTGATTCTCATCCGCATCTTTGTCTGCGGATATTCATCTTCAAAACCCTATTGGACATTATACTGGTATCCTTTCTAGCAAGTTGGTATAAATTAAAACCTCGGTTTGCTACTAAATTGTATTTAATCATGAAACATCTTATGATAATCTAATAAGAAGAAAAAACAACAATAATACATCCTTTCATGCAATAATTAAGGTTATGGAATGGAAAATGGAGAAGAAAAGCAATTAACGTTAAAGAAATAGAAAATTGAAAGAAACCTTCAATGCCTGAGTGAAAGATTCCAAACCCTAACCAATACAAATAATTGTTGAGAGGGGTGAGGTCGTAGACATTCAACACCAATCTGGTGTTGTTGTGTTTGTCCTTGTCGTCATTGACATTATTCTCTGATTTTGAGGTATCATTGGAGCTGCTCTTCGTCGTCCCCATTTTTCACAGAGATTGATGTCTATACCTCGCTCTCTATGAATTCCTGGGGCAACAAACAACCTTGCAAATCCTCAAAACACTACAAATTATTTATATTGATTTATTGATTCATCATTTTTTACGTGACTCTTAGTCCATGAATAATATAACACAATGTTAGACCAAACAACGACAAACTCGGATTTGGATCTCCGCAATTTCTTCCTCCTTTTTCATTAAAAATTCCAAGTTTCCCGGCAAATGACGAGGGTGTGTCTCTATGTGCCACGTGTACAACAAATCATGTTTGATACCTTGTGAAACAAAGCTTTTTTTTGCTGCGATGTTCTGTCGTTCAGTTGAAGTTTGTCCCCAAAACAATCTTTTTCTTTCTTTAAGTAAAACCGGTCTACGTCAACTTGGAATATACCGATTCTTTGTGGATTTGTTTTTTTTTTTTCATAAAAAAGATGGAATGCACATGAATGTCTAATTATTAATTATGTATCATAAATCAAAATATGTTATAGTATATAAAATAGATTTTAATAATAACTGTTATGGAGTATAATAGTTTGGTTTCACTTTTTAACAAAGATGATTTTTTAGTAATGATATTTATATCTGTAATTTGTTTTATGTTTTTTCTCTCTTTCCACGAGATTAAAAACCGCGCAATCTAATCTCTTAATTGACTTTGAATGAGCTCATCTTGCACATGTCCAAAGTATTTTAACTATTTTTTTTTTCTTAATCGTTGTTTCACCCATATCTCCATGTCTACTTATTTTGTTTTCTATCCTTTTATTTATTTATTTTTTCTTCATACATTCATCTTAACATTCTCAATTTTACAACGTATTTCACTTTTTTTTTTCTTTTGTGATCCCTTTAAAACCCAACATTTACTATCATAGAATATAAGTACTATGATTAAGTTTTCCTTTTAAGTTTTACAAGTACTTTAAAGTCACTAATAATTTGATTATTTTCTCTATTTTAATGAGTTTTGTATTAGTCTGGTCATTGGTAGTAGGTTAGTAATCATATTTTTTTATTTGGGGAGAAGAGAATAAATGCTCAAGAACAACAAAAGTCGAGTGATGTACTCCATTTATATAGGAATATTCATTATTAGAGTGTTGACTATGAAAGATAGAGTAAAATTAACAAGGTTTGAAGATCTTGACCTTGCATCTCCACCTCCACACTATTAGATGTAGAATGCAACTTACAAAATCAATTGGATAAATGATTTTTCAATTTGCATAAATCATTGTTAATAATAGCAATACCAATCTTTTGACAAATCATTGTTAATAATAGTAATATCAATCTTTTGACAAGATATTATTCCTTCAAACACCTTCACTCTCACTTAAATGATTCTGTTTAAGTGAGTATTGTGATGCATAAGATATGTCACTTAAATTTATAAATAAAATTCGTCACAAAAATCAAATTTCTTACAAAATTTGTCAACTTTTATCACAACTTCTTTATTGTCATAGAAAATTATTATTTTTTATTATGATATCATATGTTTTTGTTATAATGGATTTATATTTTTTTATCGTACTATTTTGTAAACATTAGTTCAATAAAATTCTTATCAAGTAAATTTATCATACCATCTAGTAAAAAATATACATATTAAACATATTTTAATATGTAATGGATAATCTCAACAAAACATTTAAACTCTAACTTCTTTTATTAAGAATAACGACATTTCAAACAATCTTGTATTCGTAATGTTTCAACTCTTATTATTCACGTGTCTTCTCCACCTATTTTAGTTATGATAGTTTTGTTATTATATATAAGAATCGATAATTAAAATTTAATTTATAATTATTTTTTTAACTGTTACAATGTTCAAGAATATATGGAAGGAGAGTTCATTCTAAAAGAGAAACCTAATTTCTGTGACAATAAATTATATTATAAACGTAGATTAGAATTCACTATCATTTCTATTTAACTATATTGTTCGTGTGATTTTTTTTATTTACATTACTTAGTTTATCTTTTACTGATTCATTTGTAACATTTTTTTTTTGTTTTTGTTGGTGTTTGTATCTGATTGATGATTATGGAGTGAGTTTTTTCATTCACTTCTCTACATATTTTAATAAAATAAAACTCACAATTATATTAATTTAATATAATGTGGAGCGAGAATGTGAATTCAATTTACTGAAACAAATAGTTATAAAACCTAAAAGAAAAGACGGAAAAAAAAAAAGTGAAAGTTACCGCTTCCTCTCCTCTAATAGTGTTGTTGCGATGATACATAGCATAGAGTGTGGAATTATTTTAGGTCGATGTGAGTTTGTTTTTCACTATTTTTATGTTAGCACTATTCAACGAGTTAAGCTTGTGCATTTATTTGTTAGTTTGTGTATTTTTATTTTTTTTTACGTTGTATGTGGATTTGTACTACAATTTTAAAATATTTTTAAAAATAATTTCTATACAATAGAGGAGAGAATCTTTATATATATATATATATATATATATATATATATATATATATATATAAAATTTATCTTGCATTTCTTTAAGGTGTCACTTTTGAAAGAACAAACTGTAGTGGACTCGTCAGCATTTAGCAGACGACTGATCCAATGTTTCAAAACAACAACAAAAGTTTTGTAGTTGCTTTACTTTGTTCTTTTGGTTGTCTCATTTTGGGTCAGCCTTGGGCACAAGAACGTGAGGAGTCAAGGAGAACACAGAAAATTTTCTGATAACCCTCTTTACACCACTCCTTCCCAAAAGAACCAAATTAATATCAATGAAGAAGCATCAGAATGACCCACATAATATTTTCCACGGCTTACATAAAAGTTTGGAAATTTATTCGATCCTAAGCTTTTTTCCGGCACCGATATTGATCTTTTAAGGAATATATTTCTTCACTGTTCAGCTTTTGACATTTGTTTTATGATCGACATTAAATCTGTGGCTAGTTATGCACCTTTAATTCTGTCTTATAGCTTCTCAAGTAAAGATCTTTCATATTTACTCATAACGACTACCAAAATTTCTTCTATGTTCATGATGACCATTTTTTCTCCATGCTTGCATTGATTCAAAGAAAACAAGTGTTAAGATATATTTTGATAATCATTGTAACTTAATTTTTTTAATTATTTTTTAAATTCAATAATTTATTAACTTACTCAATTGTGATGAATTTTATTGATAATAAAAAATAGAAATATGATTTGCTGTTTAATTTCCAATTTTCACTTTTATTGTCATATGTATTAATGGAATTTGTACTGTACATGTTTTTAATAACCATTTAAAATTTTCAGCTATTATTTGAAAATATAACAACAATTGCTAACATATTAAAGAAATAAATACATGTCTATAATGTTAACTTAAATTATAACATACACTTTTTAATTTTTATTATCAATAAATTTTCTTATCTTTTAAATAAAAAAAATTTATATATTAAAATTATATTTTTATAATTTAAACAAAAATTAAGATAATTTCAATTTTATAAAAATCATATCAAATTAATTCAAATCAATATATACTTAAAACTAAATTTTTTTAAATGAAATTTCAATTCAATGTTTTTATTTACTTCTTAACTATTTTAAAAAATAATAATAAATTAAATTTTGATAATAAAAATTTGTTTTCGTTGAAAACTAAAAATGTAACAGCAAATATAAAATTTTTATTAACTATCCGTCGATATTCTTCATTGTATATTACTAACAGATATATTTGTTGGTATTTTTGAATTAATATCACTAACACATATCTATTGGTATTTTTGGTTGTATATTACCGACGAATATATTTATCGATAATTTTTTATTTATATTATTAATGGATAAGTTGTCGTTTACAATTATCAGACGTTTTCAGATAGATCTATAATCATTGGTAATTACTGAGGGGGTATTTTTTTCTAATTTTGATTTTACACTTCGTAATTAAACTTGTGTTTCTAATTTTAGAATTAAATTATAAATGACTGAATATTAATTTGATGATTAATATTAGATTGATTATTGAATGATATTTTAACTTAATTCTTATAATCAATTTAATTTGTTAATATTCTTCAAACTTGGATATGGATATAAATCTTTATAACTATTGTAAAATTGTAAAAGCAAATGGCTCTTAAATTTTTAAATTGATCACTTTTTCATTTTTTTTTATTTTCTCATTTAATTATTGTTTGTGTTTTGAATTTGTATTTCACGATTTTAAATACCTAAACCTTGAGTTTCAGTACTTTCTTAATGTTCCAGTGGCGACCCTCTTGATTGTGTGATCTAGGTGATGCCTAAGTAGTAGTCAGAGTCTTCTTGATCTCGTGTTACTCTTTAACTTCGAGAAATAAAGTTCATCTCCTTTATTTATTAATGTACGATCCTCATTTCCTTTCTAGTTCAATTCCTCTTCCATTTTGGATATTTGTTTTCATTTGAAGAACAACATAGCATAGTCATATCTTAGCTCAAGCAACCATTGTACACAAAAATCCTCCAAGAAAGAAAATAAAACAAATCCTTCTAAAACTAAACAAGACCCAATCACGGATTGTCTTTACTAGACTCGCATATCAGTTATAAAACAGAAAAGTTGGAAGCCGTTATATGATTCTTGGGATTTAACAACTACATATTCTTATCACTCTCTTTTGGCAGCGATGGGGCAAAATTGGGATTGTAATATGGGATATTCTGATCTAGGGACCTATTCCAGCTGTTGTGAGTTTGGATTTATGGGGATATGTTTTAGTATCGGCTTCGGATTTTGTTATGGTTGTTGTAGGGGTTATACTTTAGTACCAATATACAACACCAACAATGGAAGCTGTTAAATAACCGTACTATGTTTGTAGCAGTAGCTTAGGGGCTTTGGATTACCTTTGTAGTAACAGTTCATATTCCTTTTATCTTGTTCTATCGTTCTCATGGTATAGAACTCACGATCCCTATTTTTGTTTTCATACTAATTATGAAGTAAGAATATAATTATACATTGAATATAAAATAGTTGTAATCATAAAAACATTATCAATATAGTATTAAATAACTTCTTGGAAGGGAACTTTGCTTTAGATGTGTGGGAAACCATTGACTAACTTTAATGAAGTTTGAACTTACAATAATATTTCTTCTATCTATGATAAAATCATATGTTTTGTGAGTAGTAAATGACAAAGTTTGGGAGGTCTATTTGGGTATTTTATTTTTTGAATTTTTATTGTGGAAAAAAGAAATTGTGAGTGACAGTTGGTGATAGTCAGAAGAAAGGGTGTATATAAGATGGTAATGTGAAGCACCTTATGAGAAGCCCCACCAAAAGGCACTTACATGTTACTACCACCATGTCTTCCATGGCCTCCACCACCCGAGACGAATCCTCCGACAACGACAGCAACTGCTCCTCGGTAACCGCACCGGACTCCTCCCGCAGCTGGCTCACCACCTTTAGCTTCCGCCGCGCCAACCGCACCTCCCTCTCCCTCTCCCCCGCCGAGACCACCTCGAGGGCTGCATGCGAGGCCATGCGCCGCCTCCGCCTCCACGCCGGCGCCATCGCCCTTGACCACTTCCGCCTTCTGCGGCGCCTCGGCAGCGGCGACATCGGGAACGTGTACCTCTGTCAGATACGGAACCCGGTGGTGGGGCTGCCGCAGTGCCTCTACGCCATGAAGGTGGTGGATAGAGAGGCGCTGGCCATACGGAAGAAGCTACACCGAGCGGAGATGGAGAAGGAGGTTCTGGCCATGATGGACCACCCCTTCTTGCCTACTCTATACGCTGCGTTTGATGCCTCTCATTACTCTTGCCTCGTCATGGACTTTTGCCCCCGCGGCGACTTGTTCTCCGCCCGCCAACGCCACCCCGGAAAACGCTTTTCCATCTCATCCACCAAGTATGACATTATTACACCATTTTTCTCTTTTAAATATCATTTTCTTAACAGTTTTCACCCATAATACCTTAATTACAAAAGGGTTTTAAAAAATATAAAAAAAGTAGTAGTCTTTCCTTATAGAGTTTTAGTTATTTAATGGGTTAGCTAAGATGTAAAAAAAAATGCAGGTTTTATGCAGCGGAGACACTTGTGGCGCTAGAGTATCTCCACATGAAGGGCATAGTGTACAGAGATTTGAAGCCGGAGAATGTGCTGGTAAGAGAGGACGGTCACATAATGCTGTCGGATTTTGATCTGTGTCTGAGATGCGACGTCGTTCCAAAGCTGTTGAGAAGCAAAACCAGATCAGAACGCAGCGTCAAGGCTCGAACATCTTCCTGTGCTGCCCCCATGCAATCTTGTTTCTCTGCCTCAAGCAAGAGAAAGAAGGTGACAACAGTTATAAGGGAGAATGTGGAGGTGTGTGAACTTGACACGGAGGTGGTGGCTGAGCCCATCAATGCAAGGTCCAAGTCGTTTGTGGGAACCCATGAGTACTTGGCACCAGAAGTGATTTCTGGTCAGGGACATGGTAGTGCAGTGGATTGGTGGACTTTTGGAGTTTTCTTGTATGAAATGTTGTATGGGAGAACACCCTTCAAAGGTGAGAACAATGAGAAAACACTCACCAACATTCTCAAGCAGCCCTTGTCTTTCCATAGAATTGCAGCGAGTAGCTGCAAGGAGTTTGAAGAGATGGTGAAGGTTCAAGACCTCATCAGCAAGCTCTTGGTGAAGAACCCAAAGAAGAGAATTGGGTGCTGCATGGGCTCGGTTGAGATCAAGAGGCATGAGTTCTTCAAGGGAGTGAACTGGGCTCTGATTAGATCGGTTAAGCCACCTGAGTTCCCTGCTGATTTGAACAAGATTAGGAGTAGAGTTTTGTTGCAGAAACTAAGCAAGAAAGACAAGGATCAACCGTTTCAGATTACTCATCGTTTTGACTACTTCTGACTGTCAAATGTAAATAATTAAGGAAAAACAGGTCTGCCCAAATGTGATTATCATAACAGAAACTAAGGTTTTTTTCCTTCATTGTTTCTTACATGTTTTTGCTCACCATCCAAGGAGACAATTACTACAAGTTAATTTATGACCAATTTAGGTACCATGCATTGAACTTAGCAGTTTTTGTTTTTATGTTTTGCTCATTAATTACATTTATGTTGTAATTTCTCCATCAATAAATTATTATAGTTGAATTGAGAGAATCTATGGGTGTAAAGGAAAGGGATACAATAATAATTGTCCCAATGTGATTCTCATGAGAGCTTATATGAAGTCATGTGATCCTACTAATTACGCTTTTCATTGACGAGAAAATTGCAGAGAAGAAAACATAAAAAAAACTCATTTTAACATTACTTTACAAAATTGAACACTTTTCTGTCAAATGGCTCTCTTCATATCTGCGCATTCACATGTCCTTTTCACCGAACAGGGAAGGAAACAAAAAAAAAATGCTTTTCTGGGCCCCTTTCCTCTTTCTTTTTGATAAACTGTAAAATGTAAATTATGATATTTATCCATGTATCATGACTAACTCATGTCATTTTATTTATCCATCTAGAATGTGACAAACCTATACTATAAAGTAATTAACCTTTTTCCCAAATCAAGGTCAACAAATTAATGTCTACGGATTTCTCAAGGTTAAAATACTTGAGATATGAAAAATGTATCGGTTAGAGTCATGATGGGAAGGAGAAAGAAACAAAGTGACTGTACAAGTGTAGGTTGTGTGGACCATTATGAATGCAGGGATGATAGCAATGGCTTTTATATTATATTTAAAAACCAAAGTAAATCGATGAAAATGTAGGAGGAATATACTTTCATCGAAGCCATCAACAACCTACATGGATCACACCAAAGTTTTAATTCTCTCTTCAATTTCAGTCAGCATAGCTGTGAACAGTCACATTTCGCATTAGGGATCTCTTGTCTTTTTCTGCCTGCATATTAAAAAGACAAGAGCCGTGTTCCACTTTCCAAGAAAAACTGTTTCTATTTTTCTTGTTTGCTGCAAAACATTGAAATGCTGGAATGTTTTATGCAATTCTCCCTACATATAAAGGTTAATGCTAAGATGGTTTATGCAATTATCCCTTCATATAAAGGTTAATGCTAAGTTAGTATATTAAAATTTCTCATATAAAATTTTAGTTTTAATTTATATATAAAGTACTTGAAACTTATAGTTTATTTTACTTTTTTCTTCTAAAAATACTAAGAAAAACTTATAAAAAGCTTGTCCCAAGTGCTTGAAGAATGCAAATATTATGAAAAATAGAGTTAACCCTTTATTATTGGTGTGGTATGGTAGATGAGAGCTGTTCTCAACTATGTATTGCATTGTTGATTAATGGAAGAGATTGATTTTTCACAATCTTTTCCTCCATAATTTCATACCCTATTTTCCTCTCACCGTAAAAAAACCTTTGATGTGGTTTTGACTGACTCCATAAAGGGGAGGATCTATTTTAGCCTTATCTTCTGTACTCAAATGTGTAACTTTTGTCCCATTAAAATAAAAGGAAAATAGCATAAATACCAAATTGGTTTTTTATTCTCAGAGAGGATAGTACAGCATTAATGGAATAGCATCAGCTTTTATCATAACTTTCATACAGCTCTTTAAACATGATGAGCTGTAAAATGCTGACTGCATGTGTTAAAAAATGGTCAAGTACTCAAATTACCTTATCCCTCATTTTTATTTATGTTCTTTTTTTTTCGTTTTTTGGAGTTCTTGAGGTGGAGGGTTATAGGGCATATATTTGAAGTTAAATGAAGTTAATTTTGAGACATTAATATGATTGAGAATCATGTTTTAATTCAGTGTGGTGTTTGAAAACTAGTTAAAAACGCAGGTGTTATCATATTTTTGTGTCAATCTTGAAGAAAAACTTTTCAGCTTTTTCTTGAAGATGTATCAAAGTCTTCCCTTGTGTACCTCCATACAAGCATTAATGTCAACTATAAATTTTTAAATTGAAATGTGTGCAACGAAGGTAAAAGTTTATCTTTTTGTGTTCCAAAACAGTGAGAGAAATGATGGAGGTTAGGTCACTTTCATGGATGAATTTTTAAGCGATATATGATCACCACCTGTCTATGGTCTTAATTAATCTTTGGGAAAAGTAGCTTTTCAATTCCTAGTGGAACCTGGTTTTTATAGCAATATTTTCGAATACATAAATTATTCCTTAAATTTTCAAAAGCATGTAAAATGAGTAATTTTTCATATCTAAGTCTAATATTTAGTAGTGAGCTTTTTTACTTTTATAAAGTATAAAATTCACTTGTTTTCTAATTTATTGATTTGAAAATATAGAGACTAAAGTTTGTCAAAAAAACATGTGTTTCTTAATTGTTTTGTGATTTGTATTTGATTCATAAAAGAATTAATAGTGTTACTTAATAATTTGTTTGATTAGTGTGTTTAATAGTAGTGGTAAAAAAGAGCATAAGCCATGCATTTTGGGACCGTGAGGTATCTCTTCTGTTTACAGACGCACGCGGGGTTCTTGAGCAGGTGCATTGTTAAATATGAAGAAAGGGACAGGCACCATAAGAATGCATATGATGAACACATACACTTATATAGGACAATTGCACCCTCCTAAAATTCTCAAAAATCATTGCTTCATGGAATAGAAACATATGAAAGTGTCAAGTTTCACCAAATAAGCAAGAAGAGTGCAATCATGCAAATAATGTCTAACAGATGCGTTAGATAAGTTTTTGGGAAAAAGCTAAATTATGTTAAAGAGTCATTATAGCAACCCAACCCAACTAACGGATGGAATATGATTTGATAGTTTTTTTTCTTCATTGCATTGGATTGGATTGGCCTTCTTGTTAGTGGCGTTAAACGTAAATAATAATATTTTTGTTCTTATCACAAAGCTTTGTCCTCTTAAGGTAAAAAAAAGTGAGCTTGACAATTTGAAGATTGATCGTTAAATTGATAATGACCAAGGAAAATTTTCCCACGTAAAAGTTAATTCCTTGTAGAATTATATATATATATATATATATATATATATATATATATATATATATATATATATATATATTATATTTTTTATATAT
>Ga0209489_100217_pt1 | contig 95265 bp, 42 predicted proteins | sample SiratrowhiteBW_FD_187527 | JGI IMG/M metagenome (GOLD analysis project Ga0209489, IMG submission 187527) | Root nodule microbial communities of legume samples collected from California, USA - Siratro white BW (SPAdes) (version 2) | ecosystem: Host-associated > Plants > Roots > Nodule | place...
AAATTCTTCCTGTTGCACGTGGATTAGGGAAACCGAACCACGTTAAATCTTGTGTGTTGCCCGTGTTCCGTTTTTTCTTCTATTCCTTGCAGATTATTTGTGTGTGTTGTTTGTTTAAGACTCATCAGAGTTTTTAACACTAACTCTAAAAAGTATTAAGGCAAAAAATGGTAAAAGAAGTAATACTTTAATGAATATTTCAATCGAACATGTGTCATATCTAAATCACATGATTCATTGTACCCAGTCTTGATAAAAGATGTTCTTTAGCAAAAATAATTAAGAGTTAATTCACATTTGTTTTATTCAAATTTAATTTGCATTACACACTAAGTTTCATTCCATAAATATTTTTAAATATTAAGTCCTTCTCTTACAAAGTAAGTTCTTAAAATATATTCATTTTTATAAAAATTTTAAAATCTTTTATAAAAAAATATGTTATTTGAATAAATAAAAAATAATATTTTTTTATGAATTTAACTAACTATACAAAATTATAAAAAGTTTAACTCCTATTTAAAAATAAAATTTTTAAAGTTCTTTATTTTTTTCTTAAATATATCTTTTGTCAAGTTTTCTTTATTTTACTCGGTTCTGTTCTATTATTTCAGCTCAATTAAAACTTATATTGTTAGCTTGATTGAATTAGGACTTTCCATATCAATATTTTAATTATATTAGCATATTTTTCTTATAAATTACAATTAATTATGGTTATTTTATAATATTCATTATTATTGCCACACATTTTTGTTTCCTTATTGCTTAATCATGTCTTTTTGTGTGCTGTAGTATATCTCACAATTTTCTTTACATGTGTGATTAATGTTGCAACTACTATGAATGGATTAACTTCCACAATTTCACACCTACTTTATTACATTATCTGTTGTAACTTTTTGTGATCCTGTGATATTAGTAAGGATGTATAAGTCCAGACACCTTCTAAATTTCTTTTCTCTCAATAATGGTTTGTCATCCATATTATTACTTTACATAACTAGTTGCAATCATCTTTACATTTGACAACAAACACAGATTGTTGTGTTAATTAAACCTTGTGCATTCAAAGGTTGATGATGTCAAATCTCTTTATAACACATTCCAAATCATGTTTAATGTTGAAACACATTCCAAAAAATGTTATCATAATCAAATACATGCTCAAATTTTTGATCATGTGCATTATGTTGGTCTTTGAAGTGGAGGACCTGTGATAGGAAGAAGTAGGAGAGTTAGTCTAGTTGTTGATAATCTTCATTATTCTCCTCTTGATATGCATTTATAGCAAGAAAATTGTCTTTATTGTCACTAGAGGGGTTAAAATTTTAGATGGAAGACCAAATATTACATGTTCTAGTTTACTTTGTTGTTATATATGCAATGAATTTATATTTATTATTTATACCTTCTTTCATATTTGGTATATTAACATTTTTTGTGCACAAATAAATTTATTTGGACCACTTTTGTTATTTGAGTTGGTTTGGCCGTAATTTAATAATTTTGGAACTAGCATATATTTTGACATTGTTTAGTGTGTGTTATAAACTAAGATCTAGATCTCATTTTAATGTGATTTTTTCTTTGTAGGAAAGTTAAGAGATGAGTCTACATCTTATGATGAAATAAGAGGTGAATCTTAAAATCAATAACCAGAATTAGACCTAATGTTATAATCCATGCACAAACTCAAATTAATGAGTAAGTGCAGCTACTCCAGTAAGAGGGGGTTTGAATGGAGTTTGAACTCAATTTGTTAAATAAAAACAATTTCATAAATATAAACACAATATAAGGCAGGGAGAAAATTATACAAAGATTTATACTAGTTCATCTTACAAATAGGACTACGTCTACTCCCTTTAACCAAACTCGCTTAAGAACACCTTTCTTGGAAACAAGTATTTTCCACCTCTCTATATAATAAATATTCTACACCTCTTCGGGCAACGGCGCCTATCTAAAAAATAAGTAGTCTAACCTCTCCAAGTAACCCAATCTTAATCTCTCCCTAATATCAAGACCTCTCAACAAAGAGTAAAACTCTCAATCAAAGAGAATAATTAAAGCTAACAAGTATTCTTCACAATGTGAAGAATGGACAATGGTTTGCTTCTCAAGAAGCAGATGGACAATATGACTCAATATTAAACTCTACAAAACCAAATTGCTCATTTTAATTTGATGCTTCATTGTTTTCCTTTTTAATTTTCAAGTCTTCATATAGCCTTCACTTGATGATTGTTTGCCTCTTCATGAATCTAATTATCTGCTCTACTAAATATTTTCTCTTTAAATGCATTTAATTAATTCTTTCAATTCATTTGAGAACTTTCCACTTCTGCAACATTTTTAATGTTCATATGTATGTAAGTTGTTGATTGCGTTCTTCACAATTATTTATTTTTTATTTATCTCTTCTCTCATTGTCATTTGAACATTGTATGTTTCATAATTTTTTCTCTGTAATCCTTCCATCACTCGTTTCATAATTTTCTCTCTCTAATCCTGCCATCACTCGTGTAAGTGTATCTTCATTTTTCTCTTATTCAATTTGGAAATATTTGCACCTCCAATGCAAATATATATAATTTTCAATAAAAATGATCAATTGAATTCAATCAGAATTAATTTTAATTAATGTACAAATTTAGACTTTCTAACTCAACACTTCCTACCTTAATTCATTTTCAAAAACTTACTAAATCTTACTTAATGTTGATCATTGAAGCAATTTAGATTTAAATATATTTCAATGAATATATAAATCATGTCTTTGAAATTATAATAAAAAATGTAACCACTAACTTTAGAGATACTCCCTGTGGTTATAGATCGTCCTATCCTATCGTAATGAATTATTTTGTCTAATATGCTTTTGATAGTTCCATTTGATATGCATGTTGATTTGTCCATTTGATATAGGAATTAGCATCGTCTTATACTTTTGTTTATAATGTCTTTACATTGTTGCTTCGTGCATTTTATTTTCATCGTCTAGCTAGTGTATCAACATTAATTCTTACAAGATCATCTATTGTCTAACCATTGTATCAATGTATCATCTGGTCCATTCCGTCTTGCATAATCGTTTATGGAGTGCATCTTTCAGCATGTATCGTCTAATCAGCTACGCTTCCTCTTTATGCTTTTCTTTCTTTATGCATGTGAACTTATTATATCATTTTACTTTTCTTATAGTATTTGTTATCATCAAAACTCACATTACACTTATGATTTTTTCTGATGGATTATTTCCCCCAATAACTTAACAATATGTTGTTATGGGTCATTCTTTATATCAATATAAGAGGATGGAAAATAATTTGTTTAAGAGAAACTAGTGAAAAACCAAAAGTATAATTATAGCTTGGTTTCTCATGTGGAAAAATTTGCATGAGAGAATGTGTTAAGATCAAAGATGGGTTGGTATAGTCTAACACCAGTATATGATATTTATCAGTAGGAGTGGGATGTGGGTTTCAAAATTCAAAGATACCATCTACATCTTTATCATCTTGTAATTTTGTTGCCATGTAATTAAGTATCTCAGAATCAATCACAACTAGGTAATGGTGAAACATGATATTGACACTTTCGTATGGCCTTCTTCAGCATTCTCTAGTGATGTTTCTTTTAAACCATCTTTTTTATGTCTCTCATTATCATGACCTCAACTACTTTTTCACAATTGAAGATCACCCCATTAAGAGAGTTAGTGATCTCCCCATCCTAGTGAATGATGACATGAATAAAGGAAATCGTATCTTTTTATATGTTTTGAAGGTAGAGAATTGAGTTGAATACTTCAAAATGGCGTTGGTGTATGTAATGATAGTGTAATATGCTATACTTATAATAGTTTAAGGTTGTCACTAGACTTAATTGATAATGACATGTTTTACAACCAACAAACATGCTTTTATGAGTATAGATGGCAAAGTTTAAAGATAAGTGAAGAATGAATATTTTAATTATTTCAATTATAAGGTTATATATAATATAAAACAAATATATTTTTTATTTCTCTAAATACTTCATCTCTCTAAACTTAAGAAATCTCTTACATCTCTATAAGTTTCTAAGGCATTTTTCCTTCCTTTTCTCTTTGAAAGGACACAATTTAAAATATAACAACATTTTGGTTAATCTAAATCCATTACAATTGATCTAAGCAAGTTTTTATTTTTTGCCTCATATCTCAAATTTTATATTTTGGTTTTATTTGCATATATGAGGCCTTTTTATTGCATGAACAATCTAATAAGAAAAGATGAATCTCATTTTGGTTTAGGTTTATAGTTATGTGTTTGACTTTTCTATCAAGCTTATTGTTAGAAAGTTAGGACATTTTTAACTCTACTTTTTCTTTAGGATGTTGCTTGAAGAACAGATAATTTTGAGATAAAGAAATCTAACTTGAATTATTAAGCTTATCTTGATTTTAGAAGTATAAAAGGAATCAATTGGATTAAAGAACTCAAATTCCCATGAAATTAAACCACACGATAAATAACAAATATTGAATCCAGTAGTGTTGGTTTGAACTTGAATTTTATTTATTTTTATTTTTTTAGTGATTTATTTGTGAACTATAAATTTATTTGATCGATTATTAATACGTTGTGACAATTACTTTTGGTATGATATGTTTTATATATAGAAAAGGTTGAGTATTTTAAGCCAATTGAATTAATTAGAATTTTGCGTACTAAAATATGTTTGAAATAATCTAATATGGAAAGGGTTTATTTTAATACACTATTGAATTTTTTTTCTAATTTGGTTGTTATATTTATATATCACTTAAGAAACAAGATGATTTATTAAAGTTAGACTCAAGCTAGGATATTTATTGTTATGTCAAAAACGAATTGCATGAAAAACTATATCACTTAAACAATGGAATCAAATATTCAAGTTATGAATGATGGTTTGACCAACAAAGAAATTGTAGCAATTATCTCTCATTTAGAAGTCCTATCACTCAAGTGACATAATTAACGGTCAAATGTGGAGAGTTAGTACCAATTCACTCCTTTAAGAGTTTAGTTGCTCAACATTGTTTTAGATGTTTGAGCAAAAGAGTGTAAGTATTGATTTTCTCTCTTATAAAAGAATGTTATTTTTATATTAGATTTGACACTCAAGCAATATGTTTTATTGCTCAATCACCAATGAAAAGCTTGAATGAGAGATAATCAATGTTAATTATCTGTTTTATGAGAGGAATAGTGTGCAAGCTATAGCACCTTGCTCAAGTGATATTTTAAAAGTTATTTTTATCCTTTTAAATTGTTAAAAGAACTTTATATATTGTGCAATAATGACTTATAGTTTTTTAATGCACTTTGATGGTTAATAATACTTGAGAGTGTTATATATGATTTATAATGAAATAGGATGAGATGGTTGATGACATTATACAATTATACAATCATATAGGACTATTTATGTGGAATATATGTGATTTATAATAGTTATCATAGGGGTAATGTCATGCTTTGTTTAATATAGTATAAATATTGACTAACCTTATGCATATAATTAAATATTTAGATTTTTATGGATAACCATAATAATATAAATGAAAGTATCAATTGATGAAAAGTTAATGAAGATCTTTATTACTCATTTAGGTGTAAAAGAAATCACATGTCTTAGAGGAACTGTTAAGAACTATCCTATGAGAATTTATGTTGCTAGTTAGGATCAAAGTTAAAGTGCAATTCATTGTCTAAATATATCATTATAAATCATACATGTGTTAGTATTATATGTTGGTAATCATCACAATCTTTTGAAAATTTTCTAATTATTTATATATTTTGTTGAATGATTTGAGTTTGGAGAAGTGTTATGTTTTTGGAAATTTCAAATTTTTGCTTAAAGAATATAATATATTCATTGCTTAATTAGTTAACTTACCATTGTCTTTTGTTTATTTTGCCCTTAAATTACAATGGTTGTATTTTGACACAAGAGTAGATGATTCTACATGTGCAGATCATCACAAAGCGTGTAGCAAAACTATCTTGTATTTACATAAATATTTTGAAAACTTGTCTCTATTTTTTAATGTATTATATTTGAATTTTAGTAAAAAATATGGACAGTAAATTCATATGCTTTGTATATTAGACTTTTAATTTGGAGATGTTTCATAGTATATAGTGACTTGCCAAGCAGACAATTTAGTGATAATGACTTGAATGTTATTAGTAGTATTATGTTCCAATCCAAATACCTAAAGTCTTTTTGTTTTATGTTTTTTGTCATGTTGTTTATTTGATTAATTGTCTACCTTCAACTTTCATTGGTTATAAAAGTCTATATGAAATTCTCTATCAACAAAAACCTTATCTTTGTAGTTTGAAATTTTATGTTGTATTTGTTTTGCTTCTACTTTACAAAATAACATAAATAAATTGGATCCCAAAGCTCGAAAATGTATCTTTCTTGGATATATAAAAATGGGATTAAAGGCTACATTGTCATGGATACTAATACTATAGATTTTATATCTAGATATATGGTTTTTCATGAATTTCATGCATATACAAAGTATTGAAGAGAATATTGAGAATTCACATGAAGATATTTTGTCATCCTTTACTTAGATTATTCATACAATTATATTCATAAAAGATACACAAACTTCAATTGAGATAGACAAGATCATGAATATCGTGAAACAGATAAAAATAATGAAAATGATGGTCTACAAAGATCTTATAAGACTCACAAAGCTCCTATCTTCTTAAAGAATTATTATCATCAAATCTCCAAATGATATGCAAGAAACTATGATGCGATAAAGGACAACAATATGTGTTTCATACAATTATATTTCTCCAAAACATTTACATTACAATTTGTTTATTTCTTTGCATTTGAGCCACAAACCTATGAAGCCACAAAAAATCCTAAATTGCGCAATGCTATGGAAGATGAAATTGAGGCTATGAAAATCAACAAAACTTAGTACATGATAAATTTGTCTCTAGAAAAAATTTTAATTGGACGCAAGTGGGTCTACAAGATCAAATACAAAGCAAATAATGATATTGAACGATACAAAGCTCGTCTCATCACCAAAGGATATACACAACTAGAAGAAATTGATTACCTAGATATATACTCATTTGTTGCAAAAATCACCATTATTCGTCAGGTATTAGCTCTAGCCTCAACAAAGAATTGACACTTAGAGTAATTAGATATGAATAATGCTTCTTACATGGTCATTTGAATGAAGAAGTATACATGTCTCTACCTTAATTATTAAATTCCAACAAAACCTAATCAAGTTTGTCGTCTTACAAAGTCTTTATATGTCTTGTAACAAGCCAATAGACAATAATTTGCCAAAATCACCTTGTTTTTTCATAATATCAAGTTCATACAATCATCATCTGACCACTCTTTGTTTGTCAAGCGGACTAACAAATCTATTATAATATTAGTTGTATATATTGATGATATTATTCTTACAAGTGACGATTTAGATGACATGTTAAAGATCTTTTAAACAAAGTCTTTAAAATCAAGGATCTTAGCAAATTGAAATTCTTCTTAGGATTGGAAATAACACGAACAACCCAAGGAACACATTCTTGTCAACGAAAATACTTTCTTGATATCCTTATTGATTCTGGGATGCTTGTTACAAAGCCTTGTTGTACTACCATAACAAAAGATACAAAACACATGTATGAGCAAAGCAAATACATTTATGAAGCCAATTCATATTGAAGACTCATTGGACATTTACTTTATCAGACAAACACTAGACCTAATATAACCTATGCTATTTAACTCCTGAGCCAATTTTTGCAGTCACCATCCATTCATCATCATCGTGCAACTTATCATATTCTAACATACATTAAAGTTTCACCTTTGCAAGACATTTTCTTTTCCTTTGATTCTACCATTCAATTAAGGGCCTTTAGTGATTTTGATCACACTTCCTGTCCCAACACGAGATGTGAATTATTGGATATTGTATCTACCTGAGGTTATCATTAATTTCATGAAAATTCAAGAAACAAACTATTATTTCTTGTTCATCTTGGGAAGCTAAGTACATAACACTTGCCTCAACTACATGCAAAATACAATGGTTGACTTTTCTTCTTGATCTTCATATCATTGAAAACTCTCTAGCAAGTCTTTATTGTGACAACCAAACTATAAGACGTATTGCTTTGAATTCAAGTTTTCATGAACGGACAAAACACGTCAACATAAACTGTCATGTTGTTTCAGAGAAAATTCAAGTCAAATTATTTCGTCTTCTTCCGATAAGCATTGATGAGGAACTTGTCGACGTCTTCAGCAAAACCCTTAACCATGGATATTCAACATTCTTGTTTTCAAGATTGGATTGATGAATATTCACCCCTCAACTTAAAAAGGATTGTTAAAGTTCTTGTTAGACTATCTAGTAGGATGAACTCTATGTTATATTAGACGGTCTAGCAAGTTAGAACATCTAATATTCTATAGGTTATGGTAGATGATTTAACTAGTTGAATCGTCCCTCTTGTTGGCTTATGCAATTTATCTTCCTTTCTCCATCCTTCTTTCTTAATCTATTTTTTCTCTCTTTACTCGTAATGAATGATGTATACAAAAATAATAATAATGTTGTTTTTATTATTCATCATTTTTCCTTTCCTTGTCTTTGGCTTCTTCCTTATTCAGAATTAATTTTAATTATTTCAAACTATTCATATGTTGTAATGTTAACTATTCAGAAGGCATAAAAAGCTCGCGTTGTCTAATTTAGTATCTTCCAAATGGTTTATATATACTAAGATAGTTCATGTGTCTTGAAAGTCGGTGACAAGTTATACGCCTTGAGTGTCTTAAAGACAGTGCTCAAACTCGCTTCAGAAATAAAAAATTGTCTTGTTCATGTTCTTAGAATGTAGTACATATTTTGAACTGTTATTTCCAAAATTTTAAAATTAAAACTTTCGGGAAATATGGTGTTAAAAGAAGGAAATATTGGTCACTTCATTGGTGTCACGGTTCCATGGCTCCACGCAAATCCTGTGCTTATCCTTCTATAAGGTCCAACTATGGATGAGTTGAGTCACAACTAGATAAACCAAACATTGCCATGTGGTATAACACGTAATCTCACACTATCAATTAAAACTGGCATTTTCATCTTTTAATTGATATATTGTTAAGTAATTCTATTTATCATATACTGTTTCAATTTTCTTTAAATCAAGAATGTTATTGCTATTATCTGTTAATAATTTAATAAATCCATGAGTAGTTATGCACTTTCCCCGTTTGCCTCTCATTAGTGTACTACCAAAGGATGGTCATAGTTGAATACGAAGCAGAAATGAGAGAAAGCAGCAGCAACCAATACAATGACTGTGGTAGCATTTAACATGTAAATTTGAATATTTCTTCAATACGGCACTCAGTTCTACACTTACTATTTACATAATGAACTTCACGAATGGTAGTTTCAATAAAAGTCAACATGTAGCAACTAGGCCTTTATTGCAAGAGAAAACTGGAAAAGCCCTTTTGCTTGCTTGGGCTGAAGGCAGTCAGATAACATGATTTAGGCCTCTGCATTTTCCTCGTCCTCAAGGTCCTCAATTCCAACCCAACGTGTAAAAGCAAAAAGAAACTCCTTGAAGTTTACCATTCCATTTTTATCCCAATCCATTTCTTCTGCACATTTTGCAGAAAAAACAAAGTACTTATTAGTAAATAGAGTACTACTTTAGGAAGAGAAATAAACAAGACAAGATTGCTTTTGGGTTGTTACTGTATAGAAAGTCTTGGAATGAAATTTTGGAAGTTTAGGGCGATGATAAGTTTTTCATTTTACAGTATGCAAACTAAAAACTGAGATACCAAGACATTCATACTGACATTTTAAAAAATAGTTCTATATTTCATGCAATATCATGACCTGTGAGTTCCTTTAAATGTATCCATCTGCTAATGTTTTCCAAGAAATGTGTTATGATCTAGCTTGAAAACTAAATGTAATGGTGTTCTTTGTCTGTAATCATTGGAGAGTCACTGAATTATATTTCAAAATACAAATATATAACACACCCTGATAGCATGAGTATGCCTGTGTTTAAGCATGCTTGAATTCCCTATTTTGAGTTTATATGCACGTTATATACACACAAAGGGTGGGAGAGACAACTGACCAAATCTTTTCATGGCTATTCTTCCGGAAGAACGCTCCCCTGATGTAGTTTCATTTATAGCTTGGACCATCTCATTTTTGCTGACATAGCCATCCTTGTTCTTGTCTAAGAATACAAATGTATCAACCAAAGTCTCGAATGTTGCCTCCAGATTTGGCATTCCAATTTGTGATTTCTAGGGAAGTCATGGTAAACAATTTGAAGTGGGAGCTAGACATGGAAATTCAAGGCTTAATGTTATCAAACCAACCATGAAAGCCAGCATGACGAAATTCTAGGCAGCCCTGAAGAAATGCATGAAAGAGAAAAGCAAGACCATAACAGAAAAAATGAATAAACATATAGAACTAAATTGTTCATTAAGTGTAAAACATCAGGGACACAAGCTGCAAAAAGACAAGAATCCAGATTCAATTCTCAGTAATAAACATATATAACCGCAACTAATTCAAATATCAATCAACACATAGGACCAGGTTACTAGTTTGTCTTTCAAAATTGAATTCTTTAAGAATTTATCCCTACATTAATAAATAGCCTCATATGGTAATGAAATGAATATAGCACAGATAATGTGTGCAAGGATACAGCGTGAACAGCAGCTGGGTCATCCTTGAGAAGGTATATAAGGCAGAGAAGTACAATAAACTCACTGAACTTCATGCCCATATCCTCGTTAATATCACATGCTTCAAAAAGATCATTTATCTCCTCCTCAGTAAAAGGAATTTGCAGCTTACTGAAACTCTTTTTCAACTCCTCTTGATCTATTGTCCCATTCGAATCCTCATCTGTAAGAAAACGTATAAACACAGGTGTTAGGCATTATAACAAATTTAAATGGCAATAAGTCAAGTTGAGTGGGCATTAGTGCTGACAAAAACATTGTGTTAGAAATTTTTGCTGCACAGCTAAAGCCTATGAATGTGCTCAATAATAGATAACAGGTCTGACCACAAAAAAAAAAGCAAATTTTTTCAGTTTTAGTGCATACAATCTAATTGAATTTCAATCAGTATTGAAGCGTTTAAACATAGGATTAGCTGCAGTCTTTCAAGAGATTTACCGCTTACTCTTGCTCTGAAGTGAAATTTATGGTATCTGCTTTCAGGCCAAATAAATTGTTGAATCAAAAATACAATTTAAAAAACTGTAAATTCGAAGTGGAAACCTACCAAACTGCTCAAATATGGCTTTGCATTTTCTAAGGCTCTCGTCAATCTTTGGGAATTTCAAAATTATAGTGTTGAATGATTTCACAGAACTTCCTTGAGATTCCCTCCGCAGCATTGCTTCGACCATTTTAGCCTCTATCTTGGTTTCTGGCATCCAACCCTTTGTTGGCGAGTCACTCTTTCCCAGTGTAGCTCCCATTGCCAATCAATAAACCAGAATTGCGCCACTGGTAACTGACATGTAAGAATGAAAAATTTAGAACAAAAGTAAAGAAAATGAATCCTCACTCACCGTCCCTATGCATATGATGTCTTAGCGTGATCATCAAGCACCCAGAAGTTATTTTCACAGATCAGAATATTCGCTAGACCCTTTTCTCGATCCTTTGATCTAAAAAGAAAACTTTTCTCGAACTCAACACTTCCCTTAAAGCACATCACCACTTAGGATCTTTCTCGGGTGCATATTCTAAAGCGTCCCAAATTGTAATGAAACGAATTGTATTGAGCAAGTTTCGAAGCCTCCCACACTCTATTAAGTAAGTATCTTCGATCAGCATGCAAGATATTATTAGTCTAACAAACAAGATACATCTTTTTTTCTTTTGAGAGAATCAGTTTTGGACATGTTATCAGATTCGATTCTTTGAAGCATAAATAGTATAAAATATTCTTGATAGAGACTAAACTGAAAACTAATAGATTTAACCTACCAACACCAGACTTACATGCAAATAAAGAATTGAAGACATAATCTCATGATTCAGTCAAATATTTCATGGCCCTAAGGATTGGGATGCTTGATACGAAGGAATATTCGATGAGAGGCAACATAAATTGCGAACCACAAATTCTAAAAGTAATAATAAAGACATAAATAAAGAAAAGAAGAAAAGTTACTTGAAATGGAAGCAGAAGGTGTAGCCTGAGACGAGGGAGAAGAAGGAGCAGGAGTTCCCAAGCTCCTGGGACTGAAATTGAAGATGATCAGGAGAAGCAGGGAGATCCAATAACTGAAACTGAGATTAGAAGGAAGAAGAAACGAAAGAGCTTTGTGGGTGTTGCAGAGAAGTGAGATGCAGGAAGAAAGGGAGAGAGAGAGAGAAAAAAAGAAAAAGAAAGAAGAGAAGAAGATTGAATATAGAATACTAAGGTTAGAAAAGTGAGGATTTTGGTAACTGGTTCTTCGTAGCCTATGTTTGTGCTTCTCCCACCACCTATTCTTCTCTCTCTCGTTCTTCGCGCATCATTTCTTACATTTCACTCCATTATTCAATTTTTGGTTTCTTCTCCATTATTTCTTTTATTTTCTTTACAAAATTCAAAATCAGAATATTATTTTTGCATCTATCAAAATTAAAACTACTTTTTCGTGAAATTGGTCTACTACCACTTCTTCTATTCTGAATCATATTTAAATTTATTATTATTATTATTATTATTATTATATTACTGAAACATGACGTGCTGACGATTGTATTTTGAATTAGACATGTTTTTCTCTTTTTCAGGGGTCGTGTCTCGCATATAACATGGAGATAGAACAATTATTATATTTCACTAGCTTTATTTTTTTATTATACTATATTATTTTGTAGCTTAATATTTACATTAATTTTAAGTTTATGTATTGCTTAAAAGATGGGGTTTTGGAAAGTGATTTTGAAGTCATATGTAACACACATTATTTTTCAAAATAGAATTAAAAATGAAAAACTCAAAATATACTATTTTTACTTTAATTCGTAAACGTTTTTTATATGAATATTTCAATGTGAAATGATTACTCTACTCTTTTTTTTAATTTAAAAAAATTAAAATAGAATTCGGATTAATCGATCAAATTTTCGACTGGAATAAAGACCAAATTTCAATATTCTTACTCTCGTACAGGAAAATTGGTCGAATTTTGATTTTTCAGGAAGCAAATGCTGCTCTGATTTATTCAAGAATTTGATTTTTCAGGAATAAAATTCTGGTTTGATTTATCCAAGAATTTGATTTTTGATATGATTTATTTATTTATTTTTAAATTTCGAAAAACAATTCTGATTATCTTGTTTACTGTATAAAATCAACTCTCAAATTCTCAATGCGTGAAGAATAAATTTTCAATTTGAAAATTAGAATAATAATAAGTTTATTTATGTAATTTTTAAAATGAGTATATTTTAAGTACAAAAATTTAACAGATAAATGAATATTTATTTGTAGCACTAAAGCAGTATGCTAAAGAATTAATGATTCGTTCAGGAAATCTTGTTTTATCAAAAGTTGAAGGTTAATATCATATATAAGAAATAGGGAAGTGTAAAAGCAAGTAAGATAGCAATTAATTAATTAAAAACGTATTGTATGTTTGAATATCAATTAGAAGATTAAGCACACTTAAAGAAAAAATAATCTATTATAATTTTTAAATTAATTGAAATTTGAATTAAGTTTTGCTTATAATTAATCTATAAGAAAAATGTCAAGGGCACGTGGTTGGAAACTGAAAGTTAAATTGCTGGTAACATGTCCCCATCTTCAAAAGAAAAGTTACTGACTTTTCTATGAACCAAACTTTATATTAAAAAATAATTATTAATGATGAGTGGCAAATACCCACTCTCCTTCTGTTTGAAAGTAATAACTGAAAACGATGTGGAAAGAATATGCCCAACGATCATTTTCACTTTCTTAAATTATATTATAATTATCCCTAAAAATTCCATATTGGCACCTATTTTAATTTTTCATTGGTTTCACATTTCTAATAATAGAAATGTAGAAGCAACTACTCAACAACCACTACAGATTAGAATATTCTTTCTATGCCACAGAGTACTTATCTGAATGAATTCCACTTTTTCAAAAGAAAGAGAACATGAAAAATCGAGAACAAGTTTATTTTTGGGAAATAGATAAAAATTAAGTTAGAAAAATTAAGCCAGATGAAAATTTTAAATACATCTTTATTTAGTAAATAAGAACTAAACGATAAATAAAAAATAATTTGAAAATGGTATAATTTGATTGATTTATAGAATATAAAGATATAAATGAGAAATAGAACTATATGTCTTAACTTTTTTTTCAAATCTGTTTTCTCCTTTCAGTATTAATTTTCTCTTTCTTTATTTTTCTTCATCCACTTTACCAAATAATGGGTAGGAGTAATATTTAGTTATTATTAATTGGCAAAGATTCATAACTTATTAAATTGAATAATTTCAAAAGTTAATTAACTTTTGCAATGATTCTAAGGATATTTTTGAATGAACTTCTCCGTTTGAGATTATATGATAAAAATAGGAAGGACAAATAAATTTAAAGTCTATACACGAGTTAATTTGAAGGCGTTTATTTTTAATTTTTAACTTATATATAAAGGTTAATTTTAATTTATAGAAAAATTCATTTATTTTTTTTCTCTCTCCTAAAGCGCTTATAAGAAAACTTGCACAAATAAAATTTAATAACAAATAAGTATTTTTTGTTAACTGTGCTTGCTTTTTAATAGTAAGTTATTTTTTAAAATAACAAGCAGCAAAATATCTTTTCAATTTAAGGAAATTACTTCTCATTTACTTATGGAAATAATACTCGTTATTTAAATTATGATAAAATTAATATTTTTTAAATATAAAAAAACTTCATAATATCATTTTTGTTACCGGAGTTGTTGTTAGAAAGAGATTCAATTCATGTTATACATATCAAATAGTTTTTCAAAAATATAACAGATGTAGTTGAATTATAATTAGGAATAAAGCTTGATGGTAGTCAAAATATTTTATACTATAATTAAACTTATGTCGTGATTCAATACTCTGTTTAGTCTTTGTTTTTTTGGTGAATTCAAAGCTTGTTAATGAATATAGGTGAGAAAAAAATATGTTTTTCAACTTCACTTTTACATAGGTTTCTTAACCAAATTAATCAAGTTAAGAAGATTCTCCATGAGCTTAATCAAACGAGTATTTAATTAACAAGGTGCATAATTTTTTAAAATGTAAGCTATAATATGCTTTTTACATTACTCGACTTCAAGTATTCACATTGTTTTTAATGTGAATATGTATCTTACATTTCAATTTAATCCTAAAGAATCTCATCTTACGAAGTGTAGGTAATTATAATTTTGTATTTAAATAGAGATTTCAAAAATTATAAGAATTTTAAAATATTTAAAGTTTGAAATGCTTTGATTTAAATTTTAAATGTTTTATTTGTATAAATCAATTTCAAATTGTCAATTTGGGTAAGATAATTTACTTTCTATTATATCTAAATATATATGTAAAATATCAAATTGTATCGATAAAAATTTTATTAATTAGTACACTACAAAAGATTTAAAAAAATGAATTTCACTGATATTATATATATATATATATATTATCACAAATATTTTTGTTAAATTTAGTAATAATAAAAGGAGTGATCAAAATATTCATATTTTAAACCACTTTTAAAAAATATGTATTCCGTTAATTTGATGCATACAAACAAGTTATCAAATATTTTTTAAGTCAAATAAAATATTCTATACATATAATCTATCTTGAAATAACTTATATTCTAATAATTATTTTTTAAAAAGTAAGATTTGTGTACATGTCTCAAGTGACTTTTTAATTAATAATATTCTGACTGAGATTAAATTGACAGTATTCTAATCAACATGGAGTATATGATGATTGAAGTCAAACCGACAATCTGATAATTAATGAAAAAAATAATTTTAAAATCTTATTTAAATGAAATTATATAGTTTAAAATAATTAAATCACTATCATAAATTTATAAAAATTTAATTTCTTTCAAATTCTGTATGAAAGAACAATTTTTTGACAAGCATTTTATTTTTTCTACAAAAGTTAATTACGCTGTATTTTTCTCATCCAAATACAATATAGAATATAAAATTAGGTTTATAATACTCCGACTAAACAACTCTAGTATTAGTGGTAAATCAAACTCTGTTTTCATTAGGTGTATGTCTAATAAACAATATTAGTGACACAAAAAGTGATTAGTGTTCAGGCACAACAAAAAAATACAATAAGAATGATTTAAGAAAGTGGATAAGAAAGAAGTTCATGCTGTAGTGTGAGTAATGCACGAGAATCGCGGTCCCAAAAAATCGACTCGTGCTGCGTTATCGTTATGGCGACGCTGCTCAGAAAACTCTGCGATTCCGCGTCGCTTAAGCGATCGGGTACGAATCCGAATCCGAACCCGAATCCGAACCCATCATCGGAACGCGCGCCCTCTCCGCTGGGCGCCTTCGAGCCTCTCCCCGCCGACATACTGATGCAAATCGTGCGACTTTTGGGCCCCAAACACGCCGCCAGACTCAGCCTCCTCAGCAAGTCGTGGCGATCCCTTGTCTCTGACAACGACCTCTGGGTGCATTTCCTCAACACCCATCACCCTCACTCGGCGCTCTTCGCCGAAACCGCTCTTAGCTCCGGTTACCCTCTTCCGTACGTTACTTAACTAACCGTTTCCCACCACCGCTTGCTTCTTCGATTCTGCCCTAATTGAACATTGCAGGACATTGGCTGCTCAGAGCTCGCCACGTGGCTCGCTCCAGCATGTTTACGCCCTCCGTGAACGCCTCCCTCCCTCCGTTGTCATCGACGGTCCGTTTCTCCGTTTCTTTTTTCGTTTATTCGTTCTCTCTGCGGACTCTTTTGTGTTTAGTCATTTTTCTTTTCTTCGTCTTCAGGGGGTTCTGGCTATTGCAAATTTGGTTGGAGCAAAGGCTCTTCTCCTTCTGGGCGATTCGCGACCTTTCTGGTGACGTGTTTCGTGTCTTGATTCTCTGTTTGGGGCGAATGTTTTGGAATTGAGGTGTTTGGTGTGTTGATTGAGGGGTTTTTTATGCAGGAATTTGGTAACGTTGAAACGCCCATGTATACTAGACTTCGACATTTTTTCGGAACTATCTATAACAGGTGTGTGTGTGTTTGTTGTTGTGCGTTTTGCTTGTTGTTGGTGGGAGAGTTCACTAGCTCTGATATGTCCTTTATGCTCGGTTTGTTAGAGAAAGGAAAATCGGTTGAATGAAAATAAGTTGGTAGAATGAAAATAAATGAGAAATAAAGCAGAAATTGAAGGTGTTTGTTGAAGATAAATAGAGGAGAGATAAGGACAAACAGTACGAAGAGTCCTATTAATTTTGAATTCTTCTCTTTTCTCCCCCACCAAATTACTTATACTGATTCCATCTTCACCCATCCCCTCAATTCCTACACCAAACAATGGCCTAAGCAAAGTGTGTGTAGATAGATGATTTGTTATGAGAAGCGAGCAATGTAGTTGTGGATGATGGTGTAGTTTTTATTGATTGCTTAGTTCCGTTCTTCATGCTGATAATATGTTGGGTTGCTTGCTCTGTAGGATGCAGGTGAAACCAAGTTCTCAACCAGCTGTTGTTTCTATACCAATTTGTCACTATGATGGTCAGTTAAGTTAAATTTTATGGTTTTACTGCGGTTGTTAAAATGTGGATCAATATTGAGTAAAACCTTAAATTGGTCTTGTAAAGATTACTGCCACAATGATTTAGCCATTTGAATATTTGTCACCAAATTAGTTTTCCAAAGATACAAACTAGCTATTAAATTTGTTCTTTTGTGTGACAACTTCAGTCTTACTCTAAGTTTTTTATGCATTCGTGGTTAAATTAAAAAAATTGTTGCTTTGATCCCTATTGGAGAATACTTACATACAGGTCCATGTTGTTTGCTGGAGAAATAATGGTGTTAGATTTTGCTGAGTTAGCTAATGCTTTGTTGTGGTAAAATCTAACAGCATCATAACTAAAGCAAATGGTACAGACTGAGTTGAAATACTTTCTCAAATTGGGGCCAAACTGTAAAGTTTTTCTATGTAGGAACCAAAATGAGAAAAATTTTTAAATCGAAGGATCAAGTTGTTGATTTGATCTACACACATAGGATGTGGCTCCTATTTTGTGAGGCAAGTTAATTTTGACTATAACCATGCGTGGATGGTCAAAATTTTGTTTAAATTTGATTTTTCTTAACCATCATTTAGTTTTGTGGTGAAGATTATATTCTCTTATTTTCTCACCTGATACTTACTTGATATTCTAGCTGTATAATGTTCTGTTCTATTTCATACTGGCAGATACTGAATCGGCCAAAGCATCAAGACAGCAGCTTAAAGAAGCAATCTATGCTGCCTTGTTTGACATGAATGTTCCTGCTGTTTGTGCTCTCAATCAGGTAACTTTTTTCTTAGAAACTGGATTTTAAGCTTAACTCAAACTCATAAAATCGGCTTCTTAATCAGGTAACTTTTTTCTTAGAAACTGGATTTTAAGCTTAACCTAAACTCATAAAATCGGCTTGTAAGATAAGATTTGTATTTACTTGTATATTATAATTTGATTTTATCTCTAGTCGATGTGAGATTCTCAATAAACTCCTCATGTTGATGATTGAATATCTCGTATGTGACACTAAAACTCATGTTGATGATTGAATATCTCGAATGTGACACTAAATATTGGTGGGTGGTCTGATAGCGATCCGATAGTGAATGACATGATAAATCCAATAAACCTTGATACGATAGACTTTGATACTATTTTAGAAAGTTGTCTTTAAGCCTAACTCAACTTCACAAAGCGAATTTGTAAGGTAGTGTTTGCATTCACTTATATATTATAATTTAACCTTATATGAGATATTCAACAGTTTAATGGGGAATAAAGAACAATCAGTTCCAATTACTGTACAATCAGTTCCAATTACTATTTTTCCTATTCTAAATAAGGGTATTCCAATTACCACTTTAATTTATTTTAAGTAATATGTAGAGGTTATATACAACCTCTTTAAAGTGCTCATATGCAAGTTAACCCATCTTATATTACCATCCCTTTCAATAAAGACAATAAGTGCCATTGCACTTCATCTCTTTTAGAAAATAATGTATAGCTTAGCCCTGTTTTCACGTCAAATGAACTTATGATTGATCAATTAGGTTCATGAAGGTAATATTTGGCATTCTGACTATAAACAAAATAGATCATTGTACTTTACTCCTGTGCTTTATATCTTTTTAACAGGAACCAAATTATACTAGCATTCTCCTCTTGTCGTGTTTTGCTCTGTTTGTGAGATGCTCACAAATCATTTAACTCATGTTTTATTCCATTGTAACACATCTCCCAAATGGCACTGTAAATTCTAGATGTTTGTCCTTCTCATAATGTTGATGGTATCATCATAGTAATGTGGTCTGGAATACCCTTTCTAATTCCAACATGGTGTGATGCACAGTTGGTATACTAGGTAGGGTAGCAATTCACATTGGCTGACCTGAGAAATGTTATAACTGGGTATAGTGCATATTAAATGGTAACAAAGGATATCATGTACCTAAGTCACAAAAAATTTATAAATCTTAGCTTTGATCTAACATACAAGAAAATTATTGTATTATAGTAACATAGGATGCCATGATTAACCAAAGAGATAGAGAAAAAAATGAGTTAATGAGCTTGGGTCTTTTGGAGATAGATGACCAAATAAAAAAGGACTTGAGAGTCAGACTAGACAGACAAAAAACTAAGATCATGGGTTGATAAAGAAAACAGAAAAAGAACTCAGAATTGAGAGACAACAACATGGAAAATAAATTAACAGAAAACAAAGCTCAATGGGAATAGGATAATAAAAACAAATTTACAAGAGAAAACTAAAAAAATAAAACATAGAAAAAACCTGCTAGATGGTTGTCATAGACATACTGGAGGGAATTATTAGGATTTTTTACACCATAAGCTGAACTGTGCTATATCTCCATGAAATACTACTATTGTGTCTAATACAGTGAAGTATGACACCATGGTAGTACACGTAGTGGCCAGGGGCTGCTTTGCACTGCTGCATCCTGCATCACTATATAATGAGCTATTGACAACTATGGTGTGATGCCATATATGTATGGGAGGGGAGTTGTTTAGTTCATGCTTACTTGTTTATTCTCTTGAAAATGGACAATGTTAACTAGGATTATTGTGGGTGACATCAATCATTTCATAGTAGAAGTCAGGTGGGTTAAGTCACAATCGAATCATGGCGCTTGAGCTGCTATGCTCTTAAGTAGAAAGAGTTGCGTCTTGCTGACTGCTATAGCTTTTAGCCTAGTGGTAAATGCTCGATTTAACAATTGGTATCAGAGCCAAGGTCACGAGTTTGATTATTAGTGGGACAATTGTTGAGGGGAAGATTGTTGTGAGTGACATCACTTGTCTCTTTGACGGAGGTCAGGTGAGTCAAGTCACAATCGAATCGTCTTGGGTTACTACGTTCTTAAGTAGAAAGAGTTGCGTCCTGACTAACGATTATAACTTTTGACTTAGTGGTAAGAGTTCGATCCAACAAGTATTTAAAAGAAAAATAAATTTGTATGTTAATTTTAATTGTATAGGATGTACAATCAATAATCTCCCTCTTAAAGGATGAAAATTAAGAAAGAAAATAACAGAGAAATATTAATTGCATCTCTTTTTGTACCAGTCAGCTTGGTTTATTGACAATATATGTTAAATTATTTTCGCCAGATATTTTCATAAAATTATTACAATTTGGCTCCTTTTATTTTATGCTATGTTCTAAATTTTCAGTTCATATCTTTTATTATATGAAATTTTATCTTACACTCAATTTAATTTTAAATTTTGCATTGATGTTCCATATGTTTAACTTTTAGAAATTCATAACCATATGGGGTACTGGGTAACCGATATTGTACCATGTCTTTGCAACATAGTTGTTAGGTCATATGTGAAAATTCCAAAAAATTGAGGAATTGAGTGGAATAGAATTGTAGTTCTATTTCACCTTAAGAGGCTAATTGCAAAGGAATTTGTTTTGAATTAACCTAACAGTGTAAAATGGACTGCAATTTGGTCAAGGGTAGATTTTTATGTTTTCCTATGAATGTACTTGCCTACCCCTTTTGTTCAGTCATGTCTGGGTGTTTATTTCAAATACATTTTTTTGTCTGTACCATTATTATTTATTTTTTTCTACTATATAAATCCAGGGGACTTTAGCTCTGTATGCTGCAAAACAAACTTCTGGGATTGCTGTTAATATTGGATTTCAAGTGACATCTATTGTTCCAAGTATGCTCTACAGTTTTATTCTCTGATGTTTCTAAATTTACACAACAATAAATTCCTGGAAATACCTTGGTCTGCTTTCTTTGTTGGGTTCAGAGGTAGTCATGACTTAACGTTACCTCTTCTGTTCTAATCAACAAGTTGTTCCTTTGTCTAAAGAAAATGAGTTCATGGACAGTACCTTCTTTCTCTCATTATGAGTGCATGTGCATTTTTGTTTTACAGTTTTAAATGGTAAAGTGATGCGAAAGGTGGGTGTGGAAGTTGTGGGGCTGGGAGCACTAAAGCTTACTGGATTTCTTAGAAAACAAATGCAAGAGAATAACATAAGTTTTGAATCTTTGTACACTGTTCGCACTCTGAAAGAGGTATTATTGCTGTCTTTTCTGTTCTGAAGTAGTTATTTTGATTTGAGATTTTTATTTATATTTGATGTTTCACTTCTCTTGAGAAGATAAAAGGGGATCCCCAATATTGCTTAATTAATTTAGAACACGTGATTCACCTAAACATCTTTAATCTAGTCAGAATACTTTTTCTTCTAAGCTCTCTTTAAGTTGAATTTGATTTTAAATTTTCACTTCACTCCTTTTTAATCCTAATACTGGGTGGAACAAATGAATTTCAAATTATCTCTCCTTTTCTCTTGATGCATGAAAATATGCGCTTTAGGGAAAACATATCCTATGCAGCAGTAATAATGGACCCAAATCCAGATATTACACCTAACATGCTAATGTGTCTTTATATCTAAAGAAATCCCATTTAGCTGACCATGCAATTTCAAATTCAAAAGTTTGTAACAGACTCGATACTTTTAGAAAGAGATAAATGAATTCACAATTAATTTGTGTCAAAGGAGAGAACATGGAGTCATAATTAGGCTGAAACATGTGTAAATGATAGCTGTTCAGTTTGATCAAATCCTTCTTGAGGTTATGCGTGTTTAAAGAGAGAATACAGAGAGATATTCAGTTTCCTCTAAATCAGATATCAAATTTTATCAAATCATTAATTCTATATATAGTGATGCAAATGTCTTTTCTGATGGCAAGGATTCAACAAAGGGAGCTCCCAAGTGATATATTCCTTGCACAGTTCAGCATTTGATGATGAAATTTGATCAAATCCTTTGTGCTCTCGTTATATATGTATATATATATATATATTGTTTCCATACATAGAGAGTGTTTGTCTCCTTTCCTTTTTCTGGTTCTCCATTTATGTTTGGTGAGAGTGATGGGTACCATACATGTTTCTTTTCATTCAAAGTCATCTGAATTAAGTTGCCTGATATTTCATTAGTTTCATGGCAACAGAAGCTATGTTATGTTGCTGCTGACTATGAAGCTGAGCTATTGAAAGATACACAAGCATCATTTGAAGCTGTAGAAGGGTTGTTTACACTCTCAAAAGAGCGGTTTCAAACAGGGGAGATCTTATTCCAGCCACGACTTGCTGGGGTGTAAGTTTTTGTACATTTTTTGCAATATGGCCAGATTCAGTATACCCGTATAAGTATTGGTTCAGAAATCATGTTCATATCTATGGTGACTGTGTGCGATCCAATAAATTAGCATCTTATTATCACCATAGTTGAATGACAGAATAAAAAAAGTGCTTAACAGTCTTTAGAAATTAAATAAAATTTGCAATTTTCTCCTGATCTTTTGTTCTAATAAACTTGATCTTTTTTCTTTGCATTTGTTTGTTTGAACTATAATTATTTTAATCATAATAAGAAAACCATTTTTTTTTTGAAAAAAAGTAATTGAATAAAAGACATTGATTTGGTGCTTCAGTTTGCTGTCCGAAAAGAGTGAGGATATTTTGTTGGATAGACTGACATTTATCTTGATAGTTGACTCGACATTTTTCATGTCAGTTTTGTTTTTCCGAACTTCTAAACTTTTTCGATGATTTAGGGTGCCTTAGTCTTTTTTAGACTTAGATGGAAGTTTGATGGATTATTATTGTATTGGGAGATTTATACCTTATCCTAATTCTACTTCTCTTTTTCAATCTAGTACATAAAAAGAATTTGTGTATTTGACAAATGGAAAAGTGAACGAGCCCACTCCATCTACTACAAATTGTAGGTTACATACGAGAATAAAAAAGAGTAGGAGGTATACACAACATGTGTTAGGAGTTTGTAAATGTGTAACATGAGCCCCAACACTGAGCTTTAGTTGCTTATATTTTTCAGAACTGAATCTTAATGTATTTTTTATTTCTTGGCATAGGCGAGCAATGGGTTTGCACCAGGCTATCGCACTTTGTATGGATCATTGCTATTCTGCAGATTTAGCAGTTAATGACGATTGGTACAAGACTGTTGTTTTATCAGGGGGAACTGCCTGTTTACCTGGTTTAGCAGGTATCTCTCTCTCTCTCTCTCTCTCTCTCTATATATATATATATATATATATGGGGGCACTTTACATCTTATCATTGGGCACTGACATCTTTGCAACAAAGCAGAATGATGAAGTGGAACTACTTAAGATTTTTAATTATACTTTTGGGATCTTTCCGTTTCAGAAAGGTTAGAAAAGGAGCTTCATTCGTCACTTCCTCCTTCTATATCCAATGGAATTAAAGTCATACCTCCTCCATTCGGTGTGGATACTGCATGGTTTGGTGGAACGATTATTGGCAGTGTGAGTTATCCGCTTACTCTGATAAATGTTCAATTTTTCTCTGCTGCAGAGGATGCCAATTTTATGTCAGTTACTAAGTATTGAAACCTTCGTATAAAACTGCATCGACTTTCAGATAAATTGATTTTTTCTTAATAATCTTGTGCCAACTTGACTGTCTATGTGCCTCTTGAGTGTAATTGTTTTCGCTGATGTACAGTTGAGCACCTTTCCTGGCCCATGGTGTACCACAAAAAAGCAATTCCGTCAGAAGTCTAAACTTAACCGCATTTGGTGATTCACCTGGATCTAGATTTTCTTTACTAAATGGTGTAAATTATATAATAGATGCTGTTTCATTATTTTACAACACGAGGCAGCAACACGAAAGAATTGAATTTACTGTGACCTGTATTTTAGTAACAATACTTGTATACGTATGTTTGGTGATAGAAAGCCCTTATAGCAGCAAGTTTGGAAAAAAAGCTATCCAGCTTTCAGTATGCGTTGTACTGTACCACCGTGTGAAGAAATTGTTAATGTAGTTTAAGATTCAATCCAAATGCTGAGGGGTTTTATTTATCACAATAATTCTGAATTTAGAGTGCATTGTGAGGTTTATTTAATCATTTCTTAATAATTGGTCAGTGGTCATGTTAGAATTTGAACTTAATTTCACGAAACTTGGAGGAAAGCTCTCAGAGTCTTATAAGCTGTACTTACATAATATATTTTAGTGGATTTAAGATGTTGATAACTTGAGAGTTGACGTCCTTGTGACTCTACAAAATTTCAGTCAATCTTTTCGGTTATCCTTTCCACAAGTAGCTATTTTCGGGACATTCTAGAAGGTTGCAATTTGTTGAGCTAGGAAGAGTGTAATTAGGGCAGCTTGCAAATGCACCCAATCATGTCGTGGGTGGCACTTTCTTTGTTGAAAGCTACATTGTTGGCTGTTGGGAATATGACGGCTTCTTCCTGATGATCTCATTCTGCACCTTTATAAATTTTTAAATTATGTTAATGTTTTTTTGGAAATTACAAAAATGGGTATTAAAATTTTTGAAATAAAATATAGTGTTCTTGGATGTAGTGGTTGATTGTTTTGGAGTGAACTTTAGTCGTCGGTAGTGGTTCCATTGGCGACGGTGAGTGAGTGGTTGAAAATTGGCAGAGATGATTTCGTTGGCGACAACGTGAAATGACGACGGAGCTGCAACGATTGAGGTAACTAATTTTCATTTCGTTTGAATACAGGATTGTGCAATCCGTATTGTGCAATCTGTTAAATCACTGGATAATGCAATCCGGTATATACTTTTATTTATTTGATGTGTTCCGAGTGGAATCCTAGAATAAAATTAATTCGGTATATATTTCTTAAAATATTGTATGCTGGATTGAACACCGGATTTCAGCATCTAGTATTAATTTTGTATATCGGATCCTGGGATTTGGTGTTTAATCTGAAATACAATATTCTAAGAAATGTATATTGGATTAAGTGTATTCTAGTATACAAAAAAAATTAATAAATATATACTCAATTGAATTTCCAATTTGGTATTCATTTTGCATAATTTTTCAATTTTTTTATTTCGTGCACTATGTTGTTATGTTGCAGATATGGATAAATTGGGTAGATATTTAGAGGAAGTAGATAAGGTGTTAGATATGAACCAAGTATATGAGAGTGGTTTAGTGGGAAGTGAACAACAATGCACAATGAATTTTACAACAAATGAGGTAAATTAATTATTGTTTGTTTATGTTTAAGAAATGGAAACTAGTGATATTGTATTGTGATATTATTTTTAGGTGTTTGGTATACGAGATGAGTTACTTCAATGGGTTTGCAGGGTCGCATTTGGACTTGGCTTTGTGGTTGTCATACTTAGATCTGATAAAACAAGTGGAGCATAAGGTAGAAAGACATTTGTGTTTCTGGGGTGTGAAAGAAGTGAGAATAATAAAAAATACAAAACAAAATTTAGAGGTGATTATCACAGGCATAAGGAAGTGTGTCTGTTCGTTCAGATTGTGGAGTAAACCAATCAATAATGGAGAAAGTTAGGTTTTGAAAGTTATATGTGGGTTGCATAATCATGAATTGGCCGAGACATAGGTTGGTCACCCTTATGTTGGTAAATTAAGACCCGATGAACATGCGTTAGTTGTTGATATGACAAAGAGTCAAATGAAACCATCAAACATATTGCTTACATTGAAAGAGAACAATGAAAACAATGTCACGACAATTAAGCAATTGTATAATATGAGATATACATATAAGAGATTGCTTAGAGGATCAAGAACTGAAATGCCACAATTAATGTTGTTGTTGGAACGTGACAAATATATTCATTGGAATAGGTGTCATGAGTCCTCCCAAGTTGTAAGTGATATATTTTGGACACATCCCGATTCAATGAAGTCATTAAATGCATTTAACATTGTCTTGTTGATGGATAGCACATACAAGACCAATAAATATAGACTTTCACTGTTTGAAATAGTAGGTGTAACCTCGACAGGTTTAACTTTCTCAGCTGTCTTTATTTTGATGTCAAGTGAACGTCCACTATGCAGCAGTGATCAATAACCACAATGTCCATCAGCTTTAACATCAATAACGTCCACTATGTATGGATGTCAAATAGGATGAAATTGATTAAGTATGGGAATTACTTTAGCGGGTATGGACAAATGTGTTTTTACCTTAACCCTTGAAGCCTTATGTGAAGAGCAACTATCCTCAATGGAATAAATTTTATCTACATGTTCAAAGTATGAAGGGTTACACTCTCTCAAATCGATTTTGTCGACTCTTTTGAGACCTTTTAGTTTTCACTATATCCAATGGTGGATATATTGATGTCATCAAGGTATGCACTTTCTCGAAGCTTGCTTTTAATGGTTACTTTATCTCCAATGTCAACCTCTTTAAAGCGATCTAATATCACATCAATCTGTTGTTGAATCAACAACTCATATGATGATATATCTGAGAAACTAAGTCTAGTCCACATCACATGCACATTGTAAACCATGAGTACGTCTAAGGACACACTGACACCTTTCCTTATCAAAGCCAATAAGTTTGACCCTATCAAACTCTTTTGCAATATGCATCAACGCATATTTGCTTGCCACAATTACTAAATATTTGTATAATGTGATATTGAAAGTATGACCAACAACATATAGACTCATCTCAAAGGAGACCTTAATTTCATTATGTTGAGGGACAAGCAGATTGTTCATTACATCCCAACATGTACACAAATCTCCCATGCTAAATTCGCTTCAAATTCCATGAGCTTGTTCAACCCTGCATAGACAATACAAAATTACTCAAAATATTACAACTTTCAGTAAAAATATAAATAAACATAAAACATAATAACATACTTATTTGATGTTGTATTCCCAAATGCATCACCTTATATGTCCATGTCCTCACAAATTTTTCCTTGTGGGGCTTAATCCAGGTCTTTTACACATACTCAAGCAATAAAGGCCATGACAAACAAACACATTCAAATCGTTCGACACACCCGACAAATGTGTCACAATTCCAACAATCAATCACACTTCCTCATGCTTCCATAACAATGTCCCAGACATCTCGTGGATGAACTAACATTTTACACTTAGCCTTGACATTCTTATTTATGTAGAACCGACAAAGTAAGTTAGAAGCTCATGGAAAAACAAGCCTAATTGCATTCATGAGAGCAAGGTCCCTACCACTAACAATAACTTCAGGGTACACATCTGCCCTTAAAAACAACCATAGTAGTTTTTGTAAAGCTCAAATGAAGTTGTTCTCACATTCACTTAACATAAAAAAAAGACAGCTGAGAAAGTTAAACCCGTCGAGGTCTCACCTACTATTTCAAGCAATGGAAGTCTATATCTATATTTATTGGTCTCGTATGTGCTATCCATCAACAACACAATGCTAAATGCATATAAGAATTTCACTGAACGAGGATGTGTCCAAAATATATCACTCAACTTGGGAAGACTCACGACACTAATTCTAATGAATATATTTGTCACGCTCCAACAATAATATCAATTGCTGCATTTCAGTTCTTGATCCTTTAAACGATCTCTTATATGTATATCTTGTATTACATAATTGCTTGATTGTCGTGATATTGTCTTCATTGTTTTCTTTCAATGTAAGCAATATGTTTGATGGCGCTTCACTTGACTCTTTGTCATGTCAACAACTAACGCATGTTTATTGGGTCTTAATCTACCGATATAAGGATGACCAACCAATGTCTCAATCAATTCATGATTATGCAACACATATACAACTTTCAAAACCTAACCTCCGTTATTGATTGGCTTACCCCACAATCTGAACAGACAGTCACACTTCCTTATGCCTATGATAGTCACCTCTAAATATGTTCTGCATTTTCTATACTTCCCACTTCTTTCACACCCCAACAACACAAATGTCTTCCTGTCTTGCGCTCTAGTTGCTTTGCCAAATCTAAGTATGGCAAGCACAAAGCCAAGTCCAAATGCAATCATGCGAATCCATTGAAGTAACTCATCTCATGTACCAAACACCTAAAAAATATATCTCATTACAATGTCATTAGTTTCCATTTCTTAAACAAAAACAAACAACAATCAATTTACCTCATTTTTTGTAAAATTCATGATGCATTGTTGTTCACTTCTCACTAAACCACTTTCATATACTTGGTTCATATATGACACTTTATGTACTTTCTCTGAATATCTACCCAATCCATCCATATTTGCAGCATAACAACACAGTGCACAAAATAAAAAATTTGAAAAATTATGCAAAATGAATACAGGATTGAAGGTTCAATCCAGTATACATTTGTTAATTTTTTTGTATACTAGAATGTACCTGATCCGATATACATTTTTTAAAATATTGTGTAGCGAATTGAACACCAGATCCCAAGATTCCGTATACATTTTATATACTGGAACGCACCTAATCCAATATACAAAATATATATTGAATCCTGGAATCCAGTGTTCAATTCGATATACAATATTTTAAGAAATGTATACTAGATTAGTTTCATTCTGATATACTAAATGCATACAAATTGAACCTTACCTTTCAAATCCAATATCGAATTCTACACTCCGGTATACATCAAATAAATAAAAATGTATACCAGATTGCACAATCCGGTCTACAATCCGGTCTACTTGATTGTTTATGTTAGCTAGTTTCTGTACTGTACTGCATTTGAATGTTTTTGTTTGTTATTATTTGTTATTTCTTTCATGCGTGTGACTTCGTTTCCCCAAGTTATAATCTTTGGGATTAGATCAAATTCATCTCCATACAATGCAGCTGCCTCAATTGCTAAATTAAAAGTTGAAGATGCTTTGGCGAATAAACAAGATATTGGATGGAAAAAAAATGGGACAAATATTGAAGGTAGAAATGTCAAGTGTGGCTATTCCTCAAAGATTACGAGGAGAAGAATGTTTAGATCGAGCATCGTCTTTTAGAATTATAGAAGATTTTGAGCCTTATGAAAAGAACAAGTTACGTCTAGAAAAAAAAAAGTTGAATTGAGTTTAAAACATTTTCTGAAAGATGCTGAGTAGATAATTTAGGAAAAATGTTTACTGATTCACAAAACAAATTTCGAAATATTTTTGCAAAAGGCTTGTGAGAGGATAACATGTGCAAGTAAACATTTAATAATAGAGACCACGAAAAATTGCTTTTTATATAGATTTGCTGCACCTAAGCTTTTAAATTATTATATTATACTTAGAAGATTAAACATTTTTTCATTATCAATTATGGTTTACAAGTAACTTTTGATTATGATCTTTTATCTTCCAAGAAAAAATACGAGTACTATTTAATACTAAGTCATCTTTAAATTTCATTAGTATTTTGTAACTACTACTTTTTGTTACATGAAAGAAAAATGTTATTTAAAATTACAAGGATAAATCTCTAAACGATCAAATAAAAACTAAACATCCATTGCTTGAAAAAATTACACAAAATAGAAGAATTTACAAATAAATTATACTTTCTAAAATTCGTTTATCATATAGTCTGAGAAAGCATTTAAGTATGCACTACATATGTGATTATATGCAGGAGCATTAGTTGTTTTTTCTAATTACAACTTTTATTTATAGAAGTCTATTGTTAAACATCTACATGTCTTCTATTTACGTGTGAGAGTTTTATTAATTAATAGTCTTTTATCTAACAACATACACTCAATTTACTATGTATAAAATGTCTTTTCTTTTTAATTTTTTTTTCTTATATTGACAAAATTAAATTTAACGTAAATCCTCATAGAGAGGTTAGTTTGCTATAAAAGAATCTTTACTGACGTTTAAAGGTTGACTTTTGTGAGCTTCTAGGCTGTGTAACAAATTTAAAAGTGAATTTACGTCTTAGGAAGATAAGCATGTATTGAGTGTTGCATTTTGAGCAAAGAAAGCTTCTTTTGTAGTGTAGTTTAAGGCATCTTGACACTACAAGAAAAAAATTATTTAAAGATTAATATTTAGCTACCAAATGAAATGGTTCTTAATTGTGACCAAAATAGTCATCAAATTAAATTTTGGTTGTTAAATAACTATAAAATAAAAGTAATGATTGAATTTAGTGACCAATTAAGTCAAATAATTGGTATCTAACATTAGCTACCAAGGTTTTAGTGACCTATGTCATTAGATTCTAAATTAATTAGAGACTAATTTAGAATCTAATGACATAAGGTTACTAAAACCTTGGTAGCTAATGTTAGATACCAATTATTTGACTTAATTAGTCACTAAATTTAATCATTACTTCTATTTTGTAATTATTTAGCAATCAAAATCTAATTTGGTGACTATTTTGGTCACAATTAGTAACCATTTTATTTGGTAGCTGAAAATTGGTCATTAAGCAACTTTTTTCTTGTAGTGTGAAGAATAAACCTTATGACGTAGTATGATAATCATATCATTGTTGAATGATTTGTTTAAAACACTTAAAATAAAATATTAATTCATCAAAATTTAAGAGATAACTTTAAGCGTTTAGGTCTTATTAGATTGTGTAGGTGTAATACGTGATGCTACATTTTTGAAAGAAAATAAATATATCAAATAGTTTTGATGAAAATAATGAACACTGTGAAATGGTGATGAGAAATAACTCTCAAAGACAGATGCTAATTTCAAAAGGAAAAGGAAAAGTTTATAGGGAGAAAGGAGTTTAAGTGACTATAAATTAAATGATAAAGAAAAAGTTATAAAAAATTTATTTTACACAATCATCATTCAATGAGGTTAAAAGTTGATCTTTCTGAAAAATAAATGTGTTAGATAATTGGAAATATAAAGTTTAAGTATAAAGTTTTTACAATAATGTTAGAGAGAAACTTTCGAAATAATGATGCTTTTAAAATATTTCATCAGAAAAAGTGTCAGAAATACTAAATGGATAGACTAATGCTATGTTTGTTTCTGATTTGCGACGAAGGATTTGTGTGATGATGCCTTGCTGTTTATTCTTTTACTTGCATGATCAAGTGATGGGTATAATTGATTCATAATCAATTATGCTTCAAAATAATAGTATGCATAATCAATTATGTATTATGTGGTTTTATTTTAAAGCATTATCGTTCATGGCAATAACCGATATGAGCTTCTATTTTGTTGCAATGCATTCCTTTTGTTGTTATTATAATCAATTACGATGTTGCACGAACACAGTTAGAAAGCATTTAATTGAAAATTGTATGAATTGTGTAGGAACAATTTTCAATTGTTATTTAAATTAGAGAAATTAAAAGGGTTGAATAATTTAATTATAATTCTATTTAGGTTTGGAATATGCATTGAAATATGAAATTAGGTTAAAGGAAATTAATTTTTATGTCAGATTTTAAATTATAAATTTTATTTCGTGTGGAATTTAAAACTTAAGTGGTAGGAGATAAGGTAAATTATGTTATGAAATGTGTAACTACGAATTTGTAAATAGCTTTTTATTTTTATTTTTTTGAGGGTTATCTAAATTACAAATTTAAAAATGAAATTCGGTTTGGGTAATTGAAATTATGATTTAGTAGTTTTTGAGTAGGGATTATTAGGTTAAAAATAAATGATTAAATTGTTTAAAACATAGATTATAATTTCAAATTACGTACAGTTAAATAAATTAATTTTGAAGTAGTAGTGTTTTAAATTAAGAATGATTAATTGTGTATGGAATTTAAATTAAATCGACTGTAAGATTTTAAATTAGAAATTAATAATTTTTATGCGTGTTCTTTTTTATTTGTATAAGAAACTTTGATATATGGGAGAGGAAAAAACGATTATTTATTGACTTAAAACATAAAGACATGAATACAAATATTTTAGGCAAATGTAAAAACACATTTGCCCATACTCGCTAAAGTAATACCCATGCTTGATCAATTTCATCCTATTTGTCATCCATAGATAGTGGACGTTATTGATGTTAAAACTTATGGACATTGTGGTTATCGATCCATTACTGCATTGTTGGAGATGGGCGAGGACTCATGGCCACCAATTAGAATGAATTTGTTTAAAGAGATATCACAATGGCGTGATCAATATACAAGTATCTTTGGTAGCTATGAACGACTTGATAAACTGAAGAACTCATTACTGGTTGAGGGGACGACAATTGTAAGTTCTTGTTACATTTCATGATTAACATATTTAAAATGTGCTAATCATATTTAAACATATTTTTTGGGGATTTAAGATTTCCATACTTAAAATACTAACATAAATTTTCGGGGATCGAACATCCCCGGACTCAATACCCAACACGTTTTGATATAAGTACATATCAGACAAATTGTCGGGGATTGACCATCCCCGGACTCAATATCAACACGTTTTGATGTAAGAAAATATCAAATACAAATTGTCGGGGATCGAACATCCCCGGACTCAATACCAACACGTTTTCATGAAATTATACACAACAACCAAGCATACAACAACAATCATTTCAATGCACAAAGCATTAAAAGCATACAACAAGAAATCTAAACAATCCAAACATTTCAAAAATACATAAAAACATACCTCTTGTAGCCGACAAGAACAAAACGCAAATAAAGTTCCTTTTGACCAACGACTATGGTGGAGGAGGAGGGCACGCGAGTGCTATGGTGGAGGAAGAGCGGCGTGCAAGGGCTATGGGGGATGGAGGGCACGAGAGGTGGAGGAGGAAGGGCGACGGGGGGTGGAGGAGGAACGGCGACGGCGCGGGAAGAGAAGAGTAGAGTGTAGAAGAGAAAGTGAGTGGGTAGGGCTAAGAAAAGGGGGCTACAACGGCAGTTGTGGGGCTCCAATCGTCATTGTATCCCTTGAAAAAAAAATTAATTTAAAAGCTGCCGGGCTACAACGGCGGTTGGAGCCCCACAACTGCCGTTGTCTCCAACCGCCGTTGTAGCCATTGAAAAATTGAAATTTTTTTTTTTAAAAGCTGGTTACAACGGCGTTTGAAGTCCCTTAACCGCCGTTGTAGCCCCTGATTTCAAATGTTTAAAAAAAACAAAGATAGGGTGCACTTGATGGAGATACGAAGACGGTTGTTATTAGTAACCGTCTGTGTATTGTTGCACTTAATTTCAAAATTGCCACCGCGTTTTTGTTTAATACGTTTGATGGAGATACGAAGGCGGTTGTTATTGATAACCACCTTTGTATTCTTACACTTAATTTCAAAATTATCATCGTGTTTTTGTTTAACGCGGTTCCGTTTGACCGTTGTTTTATTTCATCGTAAAAGGTGTTTTTTCCACTAGTGTGATTTGTGACGAAGGATTTGTGTGATGCCTTGCTGTTCATTCTTTTACTTGCATGATCGAGTGATGGGTATAATTGATTCATAATCAATTATGCTTCCAAATAATAGATTATGCATAATCAATTATGTATTATGTGGTTTTATTTTAAAGCATTAATGGCAATAACCGATTATGAGCTTCTATTTTGTTACAATGGATTCCTTTTGTTGTTGTTATAATCAATTACGATGTTGCAAGAACACAGTTAGAAAGTATAGATTAATTGAAAATTGTAGGAAATGTGTAGGAACAACTTTCAATTGTTATTTAAATTAGAGAAATTAAAAGGGTTGAATAATTTAATTATAATTCTATTTAGGTTTGGAATATGTATTGAAATATGAAATTAGGGTTAAAGGAAATTAATTTTTATGTCAGATTTTAAATTATAAATTTTATTTCGTGTGGAATTTAAAACTTAAGTAGTAGGTGATAAGGTAAATTATGTTATGAAATGTGTAACGACGAATTTGTAAATAACTTTTTATTTTTATTTTTTTGGGGGTTATCTAAATTACAAATTTAAAAATGAAATTCGGTTTGGCTAATTGAAATTATGATTTAGTAGTTTTTGAGTAGGGGTTATTAGGTTAAAAATAAATGATTAAATTGTTTGAAACATAGATTATAATTTCAAATTACGTACCGTTAAATAAATTAATTTTGATGTAGTAGTGTTTTAATTTAAGAATAATTAATTTTGTGTATGGAATTTAAATTAAATCGACTGTAAGATTTTAAATTAGAAATTAATCATTTTTATGCGTGGTTTTTTTTTTTTTTTTGGTATAAGAAACTTTGATATATGGAAGAGGAAAAAACGATTATTTATTGACTTAGAACATAGACATGAATAAAAATATTTTAGGTTTCACATGCATAACAACAACGATCAACACATACGTACATAACAACCTTCACAATTCTTTGCTTCCTAACTCGAATTATATATGTTGTCCATATTAAATAATTTGGTCAGTAATATTAGAGAATTTATTCTTAAAAGAAGTGTTATAAAATTAAGTTGATGCATATATTATTTCTATTAAATATTGTTGTGACATAATTCGTGTAGGTTTGGAGATAGGTTGATTGCAGCTAATATTAAATATCAGTAACGAAAACTATCATTTGTAGAAATCCATGTGAAGCTACAGAATGATGGTGGTATAACTTTAAATTTCATGTTTAAACTAGAGATGCAAAATCAAAATATTTGAAATATTAGTTTAAATGGTCCTTCTACATTATATATATCCATAAACAAAATCCTAATAATAAGTAATTTTTCACTATCTATTATACAAAGATATTTCCATGTTATAAGGTAATAAAAAATAAGATTAAAATTAATTGGCTTCATCATATAATGTTATATACATGATAAGTAAGAATAATAGATGCCTCTTTCATATTATATTCTTATTACACGTGTAACTTGCTCTCACGTAAACTTTGTTGTCATACATATATCATACATGATGGTCACATTGATATACAATGACTAAACATTGACGATTTTAATATTATTAATGTCAACCATGTTTGACGTGTTAACTATTATTAACAACAACATTTTCACTATCAAAATCCTCCAAACGGGAAGTTTAAACTTAGATGTCTGTCCAGATTTTACGGGACTTTCTAAAATAAATGAACTTGTTATTTTTATTGTTTTCAATTTATTTTTCATTATTGTAATTTAACTTTTGTTTATACGTTATGTTATAGCTTTATATGTCAAATTTTACTTTTATGTAGTTAAATGTGACACCTACATTAGTTTAAATTTATTATTTCAAGTAATACAACTATAACATATTGAACTGAACATAAGTTTAATTATAAATTTTGGTACTTCGAGGATAACTTATTTTAAGTTGTTACTCTGTTTCGAAATTTTACCCCTGCAAACATTTTATAATGATTTTTAAATTCTAATTTTATTTGAATTTCAATTTAATTTTAAAAGTCTACTTTTTATATTACTACATGCAAGATATATAAGATAACAGACGATTATTTTACCAGACTGTAACAAGACTAACTATTTAACCTAATGCGGAGTTTGGTATTAAAAATACTCTTAATATTATATCCAATTTTAGTTTTAAGAAAAAGACAAGGCAATAATTTTTTAAGTATATTAAATAAATTTAATTTTTTTATCATATCAATCAAATTATTCTCAAACCTTTTTTTTTTTCCCTTTTTACTCTTTTTTTCTTTAATTGAACTAACTTTATTTTTTACTTTCTTTCTCTTATTTTTTTTTTTCGTTTTTTCCATCATTATTTTCACACCTCAATTCAAACACATGCTAAATTGAAGAGTCATTATCTTTTAACATGAAATACTTTAAAGGTGGATCAAAATCTATTATAGATCGAGAATGGACCATTCTGATGTACATTAATTTTGATAAAGTTCGGAATAAATTGAAAACATACAGGGAGTGATGAATTGCGTGTTGTGTAAATTGAAAATTTGTAGTCAAGAAGAACACATGAAAAATATTGATAAGAAGAGGATGTGTAGATTGTTAAGTTTTTATAGTAATTCAAAAGTTTTTTTTATTGTGGAGTAATTTTTTTACAAAATTTTCCAACAATTTTTTTTTCTTAATTCCCATTATGAATAAATGGTATTAAGTGAGTATGATTTTATTATAAAAAAATTGTGTTACTATAGCATGATTTTCTTTCGTGTTCCATCCTGACACAATTTTAATTGTTCTAAAATCGTATTAATTTCAGTTTAACTTTATTACACTAAAATCGTATTAACGTAATACGATTTTATTATTTTTTTAATAAAATCATACAAGACACAATATATCTAAAATAGAAATAGATTTTTTTTACTCATTTTAAGAATTTTGTGAAAAAGTTGAACCAGAAAAAAACCAATTCAAAAACTTGAACTTCTTCTAATACCTATAATTGAAAAAAAAATAAAAAATATATGAAAGTACATAAAAATAATAAATTTTCACTGTTATACATTAAAAAAGAATTCTTACAACAAAGCAAATATAACAGTAAAAAGTAGAATCGAGAATAGATAAAAAATAAAAAATAAAAAGGTAGAACGTAAAATTAGGGTGTTGTAACCTTGTGTCCCGAATGGTGTGAATCAATTGTTGTCAAAATGTGTTGTGTAGTGTGGTGTTTGCGTTGGAGTGTGAGATGAGTGAGGCAAAGGCTAATCACTTCCACGTGCTATCTGTATCACACGATAATGCGCCTCTTACCTGGCTCATCGATTTACTTGGCCTTCTTCTGTCTGTTGTCGTGGAACTTTCTACCACCACATCGCAATGCCACATAACACCTTCCCCCTCTATTATTCTCACTTGTCATCTTTCCAAAGGGAACCCAAATATTAAATTTTGATAGTGAAATTTATCTCCAACAACGTGCCACGCCAAATCCTTTCTGGCCTCACAATTTTTCCTGACCCCACCTCCCCAATTCATTTTTTTTACTCCTTCATACATCATTTTGCTTCTGACAACTTTACCACTTCAGGGATCAATCTCATCTACCCTTAACTGTCAATACAAGTACAAACTCATGTCTGAATCTTACATGTCAAATATGATTAACTGTTACATGTCAAAATTTAATAATAAGAAGCAATTGGGTCGTGCTCTTTGTTTATTACGTAGAGTGATGGACACTGAACATGAAGAAAGTAGAATCCGATGAAGTCTACGTCACTGGTAGTGAATTTCAAACGTTAAAAAATGTGATATTTTGTTTTATTTCTTTTCTTTATTTCCAACCAAGAAGGTGGACAAAATAGATGGTTTATGAAATGGATATTACACGTTTGGTCTTGCCTCAAGAATATTTTGTGTTTTCCTAAAGAACAATATTCAGCTAGTGTTGGGGGTATTTATTGTGTTTATGAGAGCCTCCAACGTTATCTGTTCTGTTTGAGGTCCAACATGAAGTGAAAGCGGAAAGACATTCGAGAGAAAGGTTAATTATCCAACTGAATCACAAGACCATTTTCATGTTTTCATTAGAAATTTTTCACATATCAATGTTTCTTTCCTCAAGAGACTGTGTGAGATTACTTTTACTGGAGGAAACTGTATCGCTCTCTCTCTTTCTGCACAATTTGGTGAATTTTTGCTAGTTTTGCTGTTCTTTTTTCTGTGTTATTTATTGCATGTACGTTATGTACTCAGACACATTAATTCTTAATCATTCCAACTGAACCTTGCTAGCATGATAAAATTATCTGCATTAGTATATATATTTTCATTTAATAAGAAGTCTCTGTATGGTTTGCCATGATGGTTGTATCCATGAAGATTGAACTTGGTTTTCTGGTCCTTGATGATCATTACTTCAGACTGAAAACATGCATATTTATTTTTTTGTGTAAATTTTTGGTAGGTGGTGGTGGTACCCTTTACTTTGTGGTAATCATCAAAAGAGATAACTCATAAATGGAGAAACTGAAAGTATCTGCAAAGCATGATTCTGATGGCAGCAGTGATCAGGCAGATTCATTTCCAATATTTGAATTGCGTGAGAGTCCAAATGTTGGCCAACAGAGGATCAGAAGAGATGAAGATGGAGGTTCTGCAGTTACTTTCTCTAATTCTGCAAGCAGCAAGGAATCTGCCAACAAGTGGATGGCATTTGCTGGGAAGCCTAATTTTGCAGTAGATGGCAACTCGGCAATAAAGGATAAAAGTAAAACTGAAGACAATTACTTGAGTAATCATCTGAAAGAGAAGTCCTCTTCTGATCAACAAATTTTAACTGAAGCATCCATAGCTGAGAGAACTGCAGAATGGGGTCTTGCGGTGAACTCTGGGAACTTCAGAGCACTGGGGGGAGAAAATACTAGTGCCTCTTTCGAGGGTGACAGAAGCAGAAACTTGTCAGATAGATTTGCCGAATCAACGCGGACTTCTGGGGAGTCAAATTTTGGATCTGAGTCATCATCTGGAGTGTTCCCAAGGGTGTCACAAGAGTTAAAGGAAGCATTGGGGACTCTGCAACAGACATTTGTTGTCTCAGATGCAACTAAACCAGACTGCCCAATCATGTATGCCAGTAGTGGCTTTTTCACTATGACTGGCTATTCTTCAAAGGAGATCATTGGAAGGAATTGGTGAGCATGCCCTGCTTTTACAATAGCAATATATATTGTTTCAATCACCATTATAGCTAGCCATTTTCAACAAAAGTAAAAAATATTTAGTTATTAATCAAGCAGCCAATTTCTGCTTTCAGTCGATTTCTTCAGGGGCCTGATACAGACAAGAATGAAGTGGAGAAAATTCGGGATGCAATTAGAAGTGGGAAAGGTTATTGTGGCAGACTATTAAACTACAAGAAAGATGGAACACCATTCTGGAATCTTCTCACTGTCACCCCCATCAAAGATGATCAAGGCAATACTATCAAATTCATCGGGTCAGTCCTGCCCTTCCTACCTGGTTTTTCCTGGTTTCATAGCCGAGTTATGTATTACTTGCATCATTTATAGTGAAGCTCACTTTATAAGGGAGGTCCCATTTGCTAACTACAACTGTGCCTAGCTTTTATGTTAACCAAGACAGAGGTTTGAAACAAAAACGCTGGTTTAGAAATATAGAATCGTTCTTGGAACTATGCTTAATAGCTCAAGGTTTTAAGAGATTGTGTCTTAGAAAACTAATATAAAGTGATTAGGACTGCATACTAGAGCCCTCATTTTTTCAATAATGAAGTAGAAGTTTAGAACAAGATTTTTGTACATTATTTATGCTTCAAATATGTTAGAATTTGAGGAGTTTATTACTGTTTCATAGGTTACCTTCTCATCTTTGTTATCATTTATTTTATGTATATTTACAAAAGCAACTCTTGAGGTTCATTTTGTATTATGTGAGTTGGTTGTGATTCTGAAGGACTCTCTTCTCATAATATACCATACCTTCTCTTATCCAAATTTCCAAATTTATTCCACATTTAATATCTTCCATGGTTAACACGTTAACATGGTGTCAGCATCTTAAAATGTTCTTTGAGGGACTCTAACAGAAAAAAAAAAAAAAAAAAAAAAAAAAACGATAAGTCAGAGAAAAGTCACACACAAAAATTTTCCTAAACAAAAATGACCTCCAATAATTCCTTACCTTCACCTCCCATTTTTTCTCGTCAAAACTTTCATATGTGGGCTGCAAAAATAGGAATTACCTAAAAGGTCAAAGGTTGTCAGATATAACAGAAGATGGTTGTATTCAAACTCTATTACCTGAAAACCCAACAGTAATAAATCTTAGAAGTCATACCGACGAAATATCAAAGGAAGGAAAAACAGTTGCGATCATACAAATAGCTTTTACATGATGATATTATCATCAAGATCATTACTCTGAAAACTGCCAAGGAAGTTTGGGATAGGACTGATAAAATGAAAAGAATGTAGGTTTTTAAATCTGAGAAGTGTTTGAAGTAGTCAAAATGAAGGACAATGAATCTGTCAAAAAGTTCATTGACTGTTTTGTAAGGGTGGTCACATGTATAAGATTGTTTGGCGAAGAACTAAATGATCAATAAATAGTAGAGAAAATCTTGGTCTGTCCTCTTGAGAGTTTTGAATAAAAAATCTCCACTCGAGAGGACAATAAGGATTTCTCCATAATAACAGTAACAAAATTAGTAAATGCTCTATAAGCCACTGAACATTCTTAGAGTGGAGGAGAGTATGAAAGGTTTCCTAGTAGCATAGACCAAAAGTAAAATCCAACAATGGAAGAAACCTGTCGTTGATAAAAAAAAGATAAGAAATGTTGTATAAATTCTAAGACTAAGAGATCTAGTAATGTGCTTTCAGGGAAAATGGTTGTATGTTGAATGTGAGTTCTAACTATCTAACAAGTTTCGTTAGTAACAGCTGAAATATCCTTGGTGCTTAATACAGTTATTACTACAGAATGCAGGTTGAGGTGAGCAAGTATACTGAAGGCGTGAATGAAAAGGAATTACGACCAAATGGGTTACCCAAGTCATTAATTCGATATGATGGTAATATGTTGAGCCATTTTTAGTAATGTCTGAGGTTCTGAGTTTATTTGTAATATCATCTAATTTGATTTACCAGCTCGTCAAAAGGAGAAAGCTTTGGGTTCGATCACCGAGGTTGTCCAAACTGTTAAGGACCCAAAATCTATTATTAATGATAGGAGTGATTATAGTGCCTCCAAGCAAGAAGAGGAAGAGAAAATGAATCTTGATTTTGCTTTGCCAAAGTCTGCTGATGCTGGGAATACAAGCACACCTGGCAGACAACCTTCTCCACTTAACATCCACCGCATGAGTTCTAATCAGGAAAAGACCAGGACATCACGATCAGCACGGGTTTCTTTCAAGAGGTATTAATTTCTTTATGGTTTAGCCAAAAATCAATTCTTGTTTTTGAAATGCTTAATTGGCTGCTAAAAAGTATATTTTGAAAGCTTTTCTGTTTTGCTCACATTTTATTCACTAGCTATCTCCTATTGGGTTATAGTGAATGTTTAGCTCACAAATCTAAGTTCATTATATGTTCTTGAAATGTTTTCCTTTTATTGCAGTTTTAAAGGGAAATCTCAGAGTTTTGCTGGGAGAGATGAGGAGAGGTCTATTGTTGAACCTGAGGTTTTGATGACCAAAGAAATAGAGTGGTCTAACAATTTTGAGAACTCACTAAGAGAGAGGGACATAAGGCAGGGAATTGATCTAGCAACCACATTGGAGCGGATAGAAAAGAACTTCGTGATTTCTGATCCTAGACTGCCAGATAACCCAATTGTAAGACAATTTTTTTCTCTTTGGCGCAACAGGTGCCTCACCCCTCCTAAATTACCCTGGTTGCTTAATCTATATACTATTCATTAAAGACATAGAGTTTTGGAAGATCACATAATCACTATAACAAATTCTTCATGGTGCGATGAAAAATATATTGTTTATCCCCTTCTATATTGAAGTAAAGTCTTGTATTTTGTGTCATGATGGAAAATTTGATTATCTATTATAATATTCTTATAGCGAAAAGCCTATCAATCTTGAGAACCATAGTGATTCATGAGTCAAGCAGCTAATTTGCTTTTCTTCATGAGTTCTTTCAATGAATACTCCTATTTTAATGAAATACTGTCAACGTTATAAAATGTCTGTGCAAAATTCTCACAAGTTTTTCCCTTAAAATGTTTATATTTGTTTCTCTTTCTATTTATGGGTATAAGAAGAATTATTTTAATTAAACCAAACAGGCCATTAGTTCTCTCTGTGCTTTACCCCCTTTTATCCCTTAGAAATTATGCAAGCAAAATAGCTAGGATATAGAAGACTGCTGCAGGATCGACCTAGTGGTAGTAGTTTGTCCAAAATCTTGGTAATCTGTTGTTGGCATTTTCCTCCAAACGAAAAGAAGACTACTCCTCGTATTATTTAGTAGATGTTGAAAATGGTAATAACCATTGGAACACGCACTCACATACACACAGAAAAAGACCTGTAGCATGTGTATGCAGAATATATACTTGTTGTGTTTGTTGAAAATAGCTTTTAAGTACTATTATTGCTTTCTGTGCAGATATTTGCATCTGATAGCTTTCTTGAACTTACGGAATATACACGAGAAGAAATTTTGGGACGAAATTGTCGGTATAAACTTTACTATCTTCATATACAAAAAAGTTTCATTTTTCTTCTGTGCTCTTTTCTCTTTTAGAAACACTCTTCTCATAGATTTCTGTCTACTTTTAATAGATTGGTTGTCATTTCAGTATCAAACTGTTTCTTACCAAGTACAGAAGTTGGTCTATGTTTTTCCTGATTGTGTAGTCCTCTGTCGTTTGCAAGTATTTTCTTCTATCATTTAGAAGTCACGTCAAGAGAAGAAATGCATGACATAAAATTTAGTGATAAGTAAGGAATGTGTCAATCACCTTTATAGTAGTGGAAGATTTTTTTTGAGTAATCCTGTACTTTTGTCTTTCAAAGAAGAATACATCATCAATTTAGTTGTAGAAATTTATTCATTAGGATATCATGTCCTGTTTCTGACATTTTTAGATTGATAAACTTAATGCAAGCTTTTGTTTGCAATGCCAGTAATACGATAGTTACTTCCTTCATTGCATAGGTTTCTTCAAGGACCAGAAACAGATCAGGCAACTGTTTCCAGGATAAGGGATGCTATCAGAGAACAGAGGGAAATTACTGTTCAGTTGATCAACTATACTAAGAGTGGTAAATAACTGGTCAAATTATATCTATACTTCTGACTTTTTCTCTTCATTGGAGTATGACTTGTCCTTCCTCCCAGTTGTGCTTCAATCATACACTTTCTTTATTCACTTTTTTCTATTTAAAGTTGTGCTTTCAAAGTTGGATGGCAATTGATTGATATAGATAATATGTTTTCATTTTTCAAATATAGCATCCTTTTTGTTTATTTATTGTTTACATGTTCAATCTTCTAATTTCTATCATGTAGGAAAGAAGTTTTGGAATTTGTTTCACTTGCAACCTATGCGTGACCAAAAGGTGATTGAAATATTGTTATGCTAGAAAACAAATAATTTGAGTCATGAACATTCAGTATCTATTAGACAATACATTGTCTTCCTTCCTTTTTAGTTTTCTAAGTCATTTTGAACGATTTGTATTTAGGGTGAACTTCAATACTTCATTGGCGTTCAACTAGATGGAAGTGATCATGTAGAACCCTTACAAAACCGTCTGTCTGAGACAACTGAGCTACAGAGTGCTAAGCTGGTGAGTATTGTCTTTTCACTTACTGGTTCGAGATGATTTGTTTTATATTTTACTTTGTGAGTTGCTTATTTTAGGGCAAACCTAAGAATATGGATATTTTATATGTCAAAAAAACTTTAGTTACGGAAAACTTCCCTTATTGAGATGTTTTCTTGAATACTATCAACATGTATTTAGCATAACCATTATTCAATATCAAATTTTCTGTAATGTATTATAAAAGACAGTGTACATAATGTGTCAAACCTAGAACATTTCAGCTGCTGTGTTCTTGTTCTTTGATATCCATGTTTGCACAACTTGTTCATAGGACTATATTTGTCAGTTGTACAGTGTCTTGCTTTTCCCACCATATAATTAATATTATTCTGTTTTTGCTGTAGAAATTAGTAGAAACATAAGCCGGAAGTTGTTAGTAACTCTTGCTACTATTATTAGTTTGACATGTATTCTAATCTCTAGATAAAACGCTGTTCACCATGAGTTTGTCTTAGAATCCCAGTATAAAATTCAGTTCCTCTTGTAAATTTCTTTACATACTTTATTTGATTATTTGGCTCTCATATTAGGTGAAAGCCACTGCAGAAAATGTCGATGAAGCTGTCCGAGAACTTCCCGATGCCAACTTGGTAAGGTATTCCATTTGAGTTAGCAACATACATGTGTGTGTATATATTTTTGTGATTTCCTGTAATGCATTATTTTATATTTGTAATAGTTGTGTCATTTGAAGAAGAGGGATATGCTATCTTTTCTAAGTAATATTTGCTGATATAAAATGAATCTGTTATGTTGCAGAGACCAGAAGATTTGTGGGCAATTCATTCCCAGCCTGTCTTTCCACGACCTCACAAAAAGGAAAATCCTTCTTGGATAGCAATACAAAAGGTACCTATCCATTCATGCATTTCACTTCCTTTGTATGCCTTTGTTCAGAATATATGCCTAAATATTTGTAATTTGAATTAGTTTTTAGGGATTTTTTTATGCTATGTTTCAATCTTTAAAATATTTGTTTAGATAAAGAATATATGTTAGGTTATTGTTTAGATTTTGAAGATAGGATTGAGATATGGCTATTATTTGATTTTTGTTACATTTTTTGTTTTATATAAAGAGTTCATGAATAAAATATTGTTGAAGCTCTTCCGCGTAGTGTTAGAATTATAGATTAGGTTAAGAAAGAGGTGAACGGAAATTTTGAATGATATTCTCAAGTGGATGTAATATTTACTTTGAATCACATAAACTTTTAGCAAGAATTAGATTAATGCAAAACAAACTTCTTTAACTTTTCAAATGTTCAAAAACATATTTCAAAGCAATTTCAATATGTAAGAGTATAGAATAGAAGAGAAATACCAATATTATATTGATTCACTCTTATAAGAGTTGCATCCAGTTGTCTAATTATCCTGATTAGATCAATTTATTATGTTTTCAAGTTTACTAAAAATATACACGGACAAATACCAAGATCTTGAATCCTAAAAGTTTTCTTATTATCTCTTGTGAAACCTATCACAAGAAACACCTTGACCAAAGACAATAACACATACACCCAAGAAAGTAGAAAAAAAAAAAATCACCTGGACAACTTAAAGTATAAAATGAGAAAGAAAAATACAAAGGTGATCTCTCGTATGATTCACTCAACCAACGATCTTCAAGCAAATAATCTTGTAAAAGAAATCAGTGAAGTGTTTCTCTCAACTCACTCTATAGCTCTTTTCAAGTGTTTAGAATAGGTTTGAAATGTTCTCAAATTGAATCCTTAAAGATAGTTGAGATCTTATATATAGTTGATAGTTTTGATCTATTAACACAAATTTTAAACTATTAAAACAACCTTCATAACAAAGCAAACCAATTTTAATAGATTAGTTTGTATTATTAATCCATTAAAATCATTGAAAAGAAAGATCTTTAAGTGATTTTAATCGATTAAAACAGATCACTTTCAGGTTTAAAATGCTCAAGTGAAATTTAATTGATTGAAATATTCTTTGCATTTCCAGCAACTTAAAAGAACATTTTAATATATTACAAGGATTTTTATTCCATTAAAAATCACTACTCAATTTAAACTTGGACAAGGAACCTCAAAAACATTTCTCTACATAAGCTATGCAAGATCAAAGGTAAAGAAACCAATTACACATAATCAAACTCAACAACTACAACTTAAATCAAGATGAAACACTCAAACAAGACCATTATTAGCTTTCATCATTTTTCACATGGTGATTAGAAGCATTAAACCTTCAAAGTTTCAAGCTTTTATATAAACGTATAATACATCTATTATCCTTGTAAAATATATTTTCTAAACATAAAAGACGACAAATTGGTTCCGAAGCTATCTTACGAGAGATATGTGAGATTGAGTTAGTCTACCTGTAATTCCTTAACCTAAACACAAACGTAATATTGTTAGAATGAATCTCGAAGGTTCATCCATTCTAATTTTACTTTCATTGTTTGATGGTAAACATTATCACCTTGTGATCTATGGAAATTTGTTGAAGGTGTGTATGGAGTTTCAATCCAATGAGATAATCCAATGATTACTCAAATCAAAATCTACAAAAAGAGGAAGCATAAAGTTCAAAAGCAAGAGCAACCTTATGTTGCTGAAAATAATGACGCTTAAAATAACTAACGAGATTTGGGAGTTTTTGAAGCAAGAGTACGCTAGAAATGAAAAGTTTAAAGGGATGCAAGCACTAAACTTTATGTGAAAATTTGAGATGAAAAGAATGAAGTAATGAAAAACAATAAAGGAATACTCTGACAAGCTTCTTAACATAGTCAACAATGTAAGGCTCCTTGTATTGAATTTTCAGATGATAGATTGTTCAAAAAAATTTAGTCACAATACCTGAAAAATTTGAAGCCACAATTGTATCCCTAAAGAACACAAGGGATTTATCAAACATTACTCTAGCAAAGTTGTTGAATGCACTACAAGCACAAGAACAAAGGAGGCTAATGAGGAAATAAAGATTTGTGGAGGGAGCTTTCCAAGATGATAAGGATCTAACAAGTAGTTAGGAGTTTATATTCATATGAAGCACAATAACATCAAGCTATCAATATGAATTTTATCACCACTTCTTGTTGTGCATGTATATCGTATTAGAAGTTTGAATCAATGATTCCAATGGACAAAGGAGGTCAAGACAATCCTAATAACATAAAAAAAATTATAGCGACAACAAGATGAACCAAACCAAAATGGCACACGAACATTCGCAAAAGAACAAGTAAATTAGAATAGAAATTGAAGCAAGAACAAGTAAAAGAGTAAAAGATGCAGGAAAATTAGGAGTTTGGAAGAAAAAGATTATCACTTGAAGATGGAGATGTTGTTTTCATCTTCATGATAAGCTTTTACAGCATTACTACTTGACTCCTAGGAGATCAAGATAAGACTCAGTAAGAAATCACTCATTCAAATGTTTTCACAAGTTCAAACTTAACAGTCATTTACAAGAAGAGGCTATTTGTAGTGAATGCCAACCAAAATTTACAATTAAATGACACCTAAATTCACCTAAAATGACACGTAAATGCTAAATCTACATCCCTCCTAGTGTTGGAAAAAAATCAAAGAAGCAAAGGGAGGGAAATTTAAATTTCAAAAGTTTCTAGATTTAGATAAAGGGTCAAGATCAATTCCATGTTTTTCCATGTGTCGCATTCTCCATGCTTGTTTCACATTAACTTTCTCTTGTTTCCCTTTGTCTTGGATGAAAATGAGAAGGCAGGGAACATGCCTTGGTCGCGCTTTCCTTGCCCTTTTGTAACACATGATTTCCTTGACCTCTTTTTGCATTCGTGAATCTTTATTTACACTCCTTCTCCAGCTCAGGTCTAGTCAATTTGGACCAAGTCCACATCGAGTCATGCTCAGGTCGACTGAGGTGGGTTCGCCAAGTTCAAAAGAAAACGTGTTAGGTCAAGTCAAGCCAGGTCCATGTTATGTTGGGTAGGGTTTAAGTCAATCTAGACTAGGCTAGACTTAGGTTAGTTTGTGCTAGGTTGAGTTGAGTCTAAATTACATCGAGTCGGGTTGGGTCCAAGTCAGACTCATGTTAGAATAGGTTGGACTAGGTCCTTGCCATGTCTAACCGAGACGATTCCACGTCATGTTGACTCGGATCAAGCCCATATAAGGCCGAGTCGGGTCAGGCCCATGTCAAGTCAAGTTAGATTGGGCCCCCAGGTCATTCATGCTCGAGCCAAGCAAGCCCAAGTCAGATTAGGTCGAGTTGGGCCCAAGCAAATTGGGTTGGGCTAAGTTTAGCGTAGGTTGGGATTGAGTCGAGTCGAGTCGAGCCCAGGTTAATTTAGGTCAAGTCAAGTTGAACCTATGTTAGGATGGATACTCAAGTCAAGCTTGGTCGGGTTAAACCAAGCTCAAATCAAGCTAATTCAAGCTACATTAAGCTTAGACCAGGCTAAGTGCAAGCATAAGTTAAGTTGAGTTGAGTTTGGTCGAGTTTAACCCAAGTCATGAAAATTCAAACCTAAATTTAACTCTAGTTTAGAAAAATTAGCCAAACTAGATTTAATATAATTTAAATTAGATTAAAAAAATCCTATTCAATTTGATCCTTCTAAAATGATTATGAACTTTAGATTCAATCTATTTTATTGGATTTGAACTAATCTAGGTTGGATTTTGAAAAATCCAATTCATGATCACCCATTAAGAGAGTGAGAGTTGGGAGTGACACGACTAGTTGTTGGGATTCGGGGGTTTTGGAAATAGAAGAGATATTTAATATGAATGAGGACTTGTGGTTTATTTTATTTATGTACTTTATAAATATAACAAAATATTAAATATTTATAATATTTTAATCTTAATTTCCTAAACCTAAATAATAAATAATATATTTTTATCTTTACATAGATGATATTATAAAAAGATTGAATTTTTTTAAAAAAATAATTTAAATAAAAAAATATTAAACAAATATTCTCAACTATTGTGGAGATAAAAGAAACTAAAATGTGTGTGCTTAACGATATTCTTTTTCTATAATTAGGTACTTTGGGTCTGATTTTAGGAAACAAAAATAGAAGAAAGAAAATGAAAAAGTAGCTTATATGTGAAAGGTAGATTTTAAAAAAGCTAATAAGAAGTTATTTTACTAATTAGTTAATGTATAAATTAGTTTTACTTAAGGGAAAGTAAGTTCATGAAGAAGTTTTTCTAAATAAATCCTTGAATGAGGTGCTTAGGAGGTGTGGTTGTCACACTTTTAAAATTAAATATATATGATGTATGTTTATAAGCTGGCATGTGTTGGTCTGTCGTAAAAATATTGCTTTTTTTCATTAATTTGTTTCTTTGACTCTTTCAGGTTGCTGCAAGAGGCGAAAAAATCGGCCTCCAACATTTTGTGCCCATAAGGCCACTAGGTTGTGGAGATACTGGCAGGTAGAGTGATATCAACTTGTATCAAATAGTTGCATTGAATAAAAGAATCCTTAGAATTTGACTTTTGGTCTAACTCAATACCAAAAACCAGTTCCAGAGTTGGAGACTCCTATGACCCCTTCCCATTTACATCTTTAACTTGATCCCTTATCCAAATTAATTTCACTATAAGCATTCATTGACACCTATAGACTTCAAGACGGAAGCTTTAGATGTTCTCAAATTTTCTACATTGTGGAGTTTTATTTTCTGTTTGTGGTCGTAAAATTTTCAGTATCATAGAATAAAAATTCTCTGCTAATTTATCAAGCCATCATTGTGTTTTTTGCTACAGTGTTCATTTGGTGGAACTCAAAGGTACTGGTGAACTATATGCAATGAAAGCAATGGAAAAGTCTGTCATGCTAAATCGTAATAAGGTCTGGATATGTAAGAGTCACTAGTTTCTTCTTAAAGATTCTATGTTTTTTACTTTGAAAATACTTGCTTTTTGTTTTATACTTTCATTTTTTTCCTCAGCTGAAATAAGTAATTTCTGTAAGAAAAGTGGAAATAAGTTATGAATCACGCCATTGCTGTGAATTCATGGTTTGTTTATTACTACTTTGTGTTTTCAACACACCATATGATCTGATAACCTATTATTTAGATCTTTATGTGTTCTCCTCATCTTTAAACCCTATATTTTGAACAATATACATGCCTCCCACGAAAAACATGATGAGTGCATTGCAGTATAGTTTATCTGCTAGTTTTCCAAAATGAAAATATGAATGAAGAAATTGGCTTTACAAAAATTATGTGCATATGAAGATGCTAATAGTGTTGAAAGGAAAACCACAAATGCATAGCACAATAATGACTGTTGAGACTTGAGAATTGAACTAATGGTTCTCAAAAGCCATGGCTCTAGTGTATTCTTGGTTATCAGCATCTGAAAAGAAAAACACTTAACCATGCGCCCTAGTCTTTCAAATATAAGTAAAACATATTAATTTACGCTTGTGTTTTGAAGTTTCTTCGCAATCTAATACCCCTTCTTTTCGTTCATGAAAGAAATATTTAGCTTATATTTAGCTGGAATATATTTATTTGATTAACTGATTACTATTACAGGTTCACCGATCATGCATTGAGAGAGAGATTATATCATTATTGGATCATCCTTTTCTTCCAACACTATACACCTCATTTCAGGTAAATACAACTCATCTGTCATTATGCTGACTGAGACAACTGAAGTGTAGGGTTTGGTCAAGATATTGTGCTAACAGACAACCTATAATTTATTAAGCGTAACTATGGTATCCACTAGAAATAGGGAAGAATATTTTGAACAATTAATAATTGATGAGAAGAGTTGTGTCGTGTTTTTATTTGTACCGAGTTATAGCAAAACTTGATTGGCAAGTAAAAATTCTTCTACAAGTCTCTCACCTGTTCATCTTAATATCACTCTCTTCCAATGTTACTCTCAAAGCTACCTTGGTATAAATTGATAAAATGGTCAAAACTATTGCCTACAAAATTACTATGAAATATATTGAACAAAATATTTCTTTTAGATACATAATACACAACTTATGATTCTTAAGTGACTATTTCCATAACTTTCTTTTTATACTTGTACATGCTTCATGTCTTTTTCATCCAATCTAACTAATGTGGCATTGGGAAATTTTCCCACCATGATAGCATGGGGAGAGTGTTTTGAAAGAGAATTGTTAATTGGAGGTCCAAGCTCATAGTAGAAGTAGAAAGGTGGCCTAGTGGAGGATTGAATATCTCCCACATGAACGTAATTTCCAAATTTTAAAGATTAGTGTTAGCATGCATGGTTCACTTCCCAGAGAAAAGAAAGTAATGCATGAACTATGCGGTGAAACTTACGAAGCTTGAACGCGCCTCTTTATTGGTGTGTCCATGTGTTTGGCATGTATGGAATATCAATACGCATAAAAAACTTGTATAAATCACTTTGTTGAGGTGTTTGATTTAAAAAACTTCTTTTGGGCTTTTGACATGACTTTGACACTCTAAAACAATGTTAATGAGAGTAGACACGGTGATTGATTTTATGAGTGAGAAACTTAGAAACTCATTGTGTAACTCCTATCATATCTTCATATATTGTGGAATTCCTTGAAGTTGTTCGTTGCTCTTTAGATGAATCTAGACTAAAACTTCTTTTTCAATGATAATGATCAAGAAGGGGTAAAATGTCTTAAGTAAATTAGATCATATTTTCACTTTTTGAACTTTAAATAGATGAATTAGATTTATTTTTATATTAAATAATAATATGTTCAGAGTTACATTTGACTATTTTATATTCATAGATGATAAGTGTTTGTGTCTATATCTTGTTTGATGTCCATGTCTGTGTCATGTTTGATATCCGTGTTAAAAATAATTTTATTAACATTCACAACTTATATTCTTAACTACTCTATTTGTATCCATCGATCTCTCTAAAATAAGGAAACAAACTATGCTAAAATAAATAGGAAGATTAGAAATTTTTTTTATCCTAATAAATATGAAGATACTTTTATCAGAACAAACCACTAATAAACTGCTAAGTAATAAACTGAAAAACAAGATTATTAGTAATGAGAAGGGTAAGTACAAAGTGACTACCTATCCTTTACATATGCTTATATACTAATCACTAATTACGTCTCTAATAACTAAAGCTTCCATGTGAGTTGGCTCTTGCCAATTGCTCTAAGAATTTCTTTGTCTCAACAGACTCCTACACATGTATGTTTGATTTCTGACTTCTGCCACGGGGGAGAATTGTTTGCATTGCTTGACAGACAACCAATGAAGATTTTCAAAGAAGATTCAGCAAGGTAAAGAAATCCTGTGCCTCAATCACATACAAAGAGATGAATAAATATTAATACTAGAGTAAATAAAAGATATAATCAAGGATAATTTGTGTCCGTTTTACAGAAACTAGATCATAGGCATTACTAACTTATCCTAATTATATATATGCGCTAAGATCTTAAATTGGCTAAGTATATGACCTATATATTCCTTATAAACATAGGCAATCCTCCTCCATTGAGCTAAGCCTTTAGAATTGATTTAGACCTAATTCATTCTTGATTCTAATGTAGTATTAGAGCTTCACTCATATACAATTCAGAATGGGAATGACTAGTTCAATAAAGCTGATCTCCCTGTCTCTGTTTATACTGTAAAGAAAAGACCAGTGGAGGATAGGTGTTGCCCAATAACGCATAATAGGCTAACCACTATTCTATAAAACAATGAGATTGGATACTCACTACATACATCAACCTGGACATATTCTACCATGACCAGTTAAAAATTATGGATATATTTATATATTTATAATGCAGACCGTTATCGCTTTTGTTAATTTTATCAATCATGTATCCAGATTCTATGCGGCTGAGGTTGTCATTGGCTTGGAATATCTCCACTGTCTAGGTAAGCTGCTGCTCAGTATATCTTCATTTGATTAGTTCATATACATTCTTAAGCACTTTTCTATTCAATATATCTCTGATCTGTAAGCTGGCATAGGTAAAGTTCATATTAATTTCTATGGTACTTCTGATGTTCACAGTAAAGTTAGAATTCATTCCTTGAGCATTGGCTACTTGACCCATCTATGTCTTGATAGCTTAGCAATATCATTTAGCAAAAAGCCCAACCATTGAAAAGTCTCTGGTTATAATTTAGAAGACAGTGGAGCAAGTAATCATTATCAGGAAAAAAGTCAGCTTGACTTGAACTAAAAGCAACTGTTAGTGTATGGTTGGTTCAACATATTTGAAGATATAATATCTTATCTTTGCTAGGTCTGTAAAAGACTTTTAGTAAATGAGCTATTATTTCAAAGATTTAAACAATAAAACACGTTTTAAAATTTACTTTTCTCTTTATTAGTTGATTAGTTTTGTTGCTGTATTAGTTTTTCTCTTTTGGTTCAACAGCAGCCCGTTCTGTTTTATGTTACTTATCACAGACAGTCGGTGTATAACAGAATGTACAATTTAATTGCTTTATTAATTTTGATTCTGTCTATTTTCCTAATAATTAGAATTAATACAAAATCACAATATAATGATTCTGCGAAGGTTTCAATGCCTCTCATAAAGGGTATAAAACTGTTACACCTTAGCAGCACCTTTCACTTTCAACCACCTAGTTATATATGTCTGAGTTATATCCTTTAGTGACAAGATGAACTTGAAGATGGTTAATATAACCATCCAGGACAACCTTTATGGTCTATATGCCCATGAGAAACCTACAATCGTTCCCTTGTGGAAGGGAAACTAAGTCCAATGAGCCACTGTGCTGAAGAGCAATAATCTCATCAATCATAGGTTGCATTCATCTTGAATGAGAAAGTGCCTCGGCCTTCGGTAAGGAGTTTAAAGAGCAGTAGAGAGATCATCAACATACTTTCCAGGTTTGTTGTAGAAGTTGTTGGAGTAGGACACGATTCACTTGGATCCTACCTCAGTGTCTCCTCTGTTATATTTTGAAGATTACACGTGTCTAGATATCTATGTTCGTGTAGTATCAATATCCTGTCGGTATCTGTGCTACATAACATGCAAGGGAGAATGACCTAGACCAAAATAACGTTGGACAAAACCTTATAAATCAATCAAACTAGGTTCAACTGAAAATTTGAAGTATGGAGTATCTTCAAAGAAAGTGACAAGCATTTGTATACCAATGGTCGTCGTGTAAGAGATTAACAATGGCAACCATTTTGCATCCCAATATTTTTGCTATCTTGCCGGTTGTGGGGTTAGGATGTTTTTCTTTTCTTACAATTTTTGCATGTATTTTAGCAGTGTTCCAGGTTTTCTTCTTGTCTTATCTTTGTGTTTAATCATATACCGTTCCTATTTTTTTTATAACTTTGTATGCTACGCTGACACATTCCATGTGATTGTTTAGGAAGCAACTTGTCCTGATAGAATTTTTTTTATTATGTTCAACAATGAGAGGAAAAAGTAGATACTGAATCTTAGGTTATCTGAATACTGTTTTCTTTTATTGAACCTGTCTAGGTATAATTTATCGTGACTTAAAGCCTGAAAATATCTTACTTCAGAAGGATGGTCATGTTGTATTAACTGATTTTGATCTATCATCTATGACATCGTGTAAACCCCAGGTACGTATCCTTTTTCCTGCATAAACATGCTCATTTTTTTTTATAAATTATTGGAAATTCTTGACCAATATATGAAATTAATTGGTGTCACACTTCTCCAATGATCTGTTGTGGTAGAAAAAGTATTACCCAAGCTTTAGATCTCTCTCTCCATTTTTAGGAAAAATAAAATATAACGCATTTCTTTTACTGATATTTTAAAGAAAACAATTTTGTTATTATTGTATTCTTTAAGGGTCACAAGGGATCTTGGAATGGCACTTTTCTTAACTATCACTACATGAAAAATATGTCTTGCCATGGATTGTTGCATCTTTAGGTTAGTAAAGGAGCTGATGTACTAGGGTTGCCTTTCAGCTTGATAATTTGTCAGATGCTTAAATTAAAATTCATTGTCACAGGTTGTGAAGCAAGCATTACCTGGTAAAAGAAGATCACGAAGTGGACCACCACCAATACTTGTTGCAGAGCCAGTTACACAATCAAACTCATTTGTTGGAACTGAAGAATATATTGCCCCTGTATGGTGATTTTCAATTCTGCTTCATACTATCTAAGTGAACAAAAAAATATCTCTCTTAATGTTTAATGCTTAAATCTCACTCATTTCTGAACTCACATAGACGTCACTCAGTTTTCATAAATAAAAGTAGGATTGTTATGTAAGAGTTAAAATTGGAGTATCTTGGATGATGCTTAAGTAATAGTTTCCATTTTTTATGAATCATGGAATTTTCCTTTTTTTTATCAGTTCTGTTAGTATAAATTGAGTTTATCGCACAAAGTAGGTGCACTTGTGTATAGTCTGAGATCAGTAGAGTGTGTTAGAGATGTTGTTATGAAGAGAAAATAGAGACCTTTGTTACTTTCGAAAGAAGTTGGATTTTGTTGAAGATATGATTATGTAAATATGGAAATAGGAAAGTATTGTAGGGCTTTAAGTTAGGGATTACATTTCGTATATTTCTTCTTTCACTTATTGTATCGTTACTATTCATTATGCTCTGAACACAGTTTCTGTAACCACTTCAAATAGATTTCATCAAACTTAAGGACATTTATTGTAGTCTATTAAAAACATAATAACATATTTTGTTATTCATTTGTTGTTATATTATCATCTATTAAGTGTTTTAAGGTACTTGATATCAGGAAATTATAACTGGAGCTGGGCATACTAGCGCTATAGATTGGTGGACCCTTGGTAATCACTTTCATCCTTATGCTTGAATACCAACTGTGAAGCTTTATTGTGTTACTAATCAGTGATAAAATTAACAAAATATTTAAAACCAACTTTCTTAGAATCAGGACATTTGATAAAAAATGGATCAGTTGCATTTGCCCGTTAGGTTTTAGTTTGGGAGGGCTTTATGAAGATATGCTCTATTTTGTTAGGATTGGGGGAAAATGCTGGAAAACTTAACTGAGTTTTTTTGTTTCTACATGCTGGGATAGAATTAATTGATGGGCACCATTCTGAGTATAAGTTATTGTTTCTGTTAACAGTAACAGAGATCATTACTTCTTGAAATTTTGATGGAGCCTACTTATTGATGCTTTGTGCATAGAGGAGTTTTGCATAAGGGGGCATATTAAGTATCGAAGCTACTCATCCACCTAATAAGTTTTAGGCTCAAATGGTTCTTAACATAGTATCACAGCCTCTTTGACCAAATGGTTCTAGACTTTTTAATTACCATTCAGTACAAGGTTGGAGTTGGCTCATGCTTGTTCAGTTATCAAGGCTTTAGAGGGATAAAGCCATTAGTGGCCATTCATTTAACAGTCGGTGAATGTTACTTTGTAATAAAGACATAAGGATTCAAAAGTCTAGCTAGGTTTTTTCATTTCCAAGAGTTCTGGCTCATTCCCTAGTTGGTTAGATTCCCTGTCCTCTTTTCTAGATAGTACTTCATCTTTTATTACCAAACATTTCTTATCTCATCCTCCTATGTTATTATCACAGCCCTTATTTTTGACATTTAACAATTTTGTTTCTTTCTGTTTAGGTATCTTATTGTATGAGATGCTCTATGGTCGTACACCATTTAGAGGAAAGAATAGACAGAAGACATTTTCCAACATCTTACACAAGGATCTTACCTTTCCAAGCAGCATCCCGGTACACAAAAATAGTGCTTGATTTTAGTTAGTTGAACTGAAAAATTACTGAATGTTGGTTCCATCCAAATAATTTTCCCGTGATTGGGGTTCCTGTGTCAAGTTTTCTCATAAATTACATGTAATTCCCAACTTCAAATAATGGGTAGCAAAACTGATGTACAAAATCATAAGCATTCAAATACATAGGTACTTGATTTCAAATTTCTCTATAGGTGTGAAAATAATATATTGTAATGACAGAGGAAGTGGTCTTTTGACATGCATAGATACATAAACTCTTCCACCAAAAAGTCTGTTCTGATCATGCATCCATCTATTGCTATAAATAGTCCAATGTATAAATTACATGGGCAAATTCTCACAATTCACTGAGCTACTGGTTTGATCTTACATCAACTGATACAGTTTTGAAAATTTTCAGGCTAGTCTTGCAGCCAGGCAGTTGATTAATGCACTATTGCAAAGAGACCCAACAAGTCGTCTAGGTTCAACCACTGGTGCAAATGAAATCAAACAACACCCTTTTTTCCGTGGAATCAATTGGCCTCTAATCCGCAACATGGTAATATCCTTGCTGATTAGAAAATTACTGATTACAACAAATAGTAAAATTAGTCCTTCAAATTAAGCCCGTGGTCCCTAAGTATGCATTTACTTGGTTAATTTTGAATTTATAATCCAAATTAGTCCATGAGGTCCTGATGTGGGGTCTACTTTGGCTGCCAAAATGTACATTCAAGGACCTCAAGAATAATCAATCTGTGTCACTCAACGTGATACATATATCTCTGTAGGAGACAATTTAGGGTTGGTTAAACTATTGAATGCTGATTTGTTTTTGAAGGGGACAGCTACTGCTCCTCTAAACTCTGGACCACAAAAAGAAAATAAAGACAAAGCCACTCAAATCATGTTTTTAATACTTGTTGCAGTTGTTAGCTGCTTATTGTTGCAGTAATGAATGAGTTATTTTTTCATGCAGACTCCACCCCCATTAGATGTTCCTCTGAAATTGATAGGAAACGATCCAGTGGCCAAGGACATAAAGTGGGAAGATGATGGAGTGCTGGTTAGCTCAATTGATATGGATATTTTTTGACTGCTCAGAATGTTATGTCAGCATCTTATCTGATTCATGCTGCAACAATCACGGGGTGAAGTTAAGTGTAATAGAGTCTATTGATTTGGTAATGGTCCAATGACATCATGTGACCTGCCAACAGACACATTCAAACAAAATCTAAATTGTGTAGGATTAGCAGAAAAGTAGAATGTACAATGTACATTGAGCAAGGATCCTAGTGATGCATGTTGACAATACATCAATAATATCATACATGTTACTAGTTATTTTGATTATCTATATATAACCTACTTTATTTATTGCCAGTCTAATCCTTTGTAGGACGGTGAGAAAGAGAAATGGAAAAAGATTCAGAATAGCGTGTAGTGTTTTATACACACACAAGGTATAATGGCATGATTATTAACACGTAAGATGTGAAGTATACAATCAAAATAAAAAAATCATAATGAAGTGAGAATTTAAATGATTATTATATCACTTGAGAATATATGGGGAGATGTGGTCTTACAACTAAATTTTTTATAGATAATATAACAATTTTTAGAAGATTGTGCAAAAAGTAGCTCAAAATGGACCTAGTTTTGACATAAAAATCTAAATAGATAAAGATTTAATTTATCCTTTTTTTATAATTGCTAATATATTTTACATTTAATTTGATGAAACTTATAATTGATTTGGTATTTTCGAAATTTGTAGAAGTGAAAATATTTACTTTATTTTTTTTACTTAGAGGGATATTGTTTAATAGTAACTAACTATAAGTCCAGAAGTAAGACTTGTTCACTTTATTTGAATTAAGTACACGTTTTATTTGTGTGTCAACGAATGAAGAGAGGGATAATATATCAACTCACCAGACTGAATCCATTAATTTTAGAAAAATTTCCAGTGGTATAATATGACTATTAGAATTTTTTAAAAAGGTAAAATAAAATAATTTGATATTATTGTGAGTTTTATAAAGCTTAATCAACTTTTTTATCGTTAAGGAATTTTGGTAATTTCGTTATTTAAATAAAATTTCTAAATTATTTATTAAATGAAAGAACAATTTAAATAAGAAAATCATCAAAATACCCTTAACGACTCAAAGTTTATAATGCTTTGGATAATTATAATAATACCAAATTAATTTATTTAAATTTACAAAGAAAGGAGTCTAACAAAGTCATTTACAAAACCGGAAATTCTTTTCAGAATTAATGAATTCACTTTGTGTTCAAAGTGCCATTTTTACCCCTCTTATTATTCATACACAAATAAAGTGTATTCAGTTCAAACTAGTTGAAAATTTTGATTTTTGAGTCTATAATTAATAGTATATCTCTTGAAAATAAAGTTTCTAATTTGAATTACAAATTTATATTAAAAAATTAATTTATTATCATATATATTGAATATTTTAACAAGATTAACATTACACTTTTTACTAATTTTTTTACTTTAATTCAAGAAAGTTAGATTCGTATCTTCTTTATAGAACTGCTTTCATGGGAAATTTGACTAAACATATCAGTCTTGGTTATGAATGTGGGAATACACGTGTCTTCTAGTCACTCTAATGGTTTAGAAGATCAATTAAGACATGAGAAATTTCAATCATATAGTGATTTGATGTTGTCTTCCATATTTTACCATCACTACCACTAATGCTTCAAAATATTTTTCATCCAAAATAACAATAAAAAAGACCTAGCAACTCTTGTGAGATGATGTTCATAAACACGGGCACAAAAAGATGACATTCATAAATAACATGCTATTTTCGAATATTCTCGTTATTTATTTAACATTCCAATATTCTCATTATTGAGGGCTAATAATATTAGGAGATTGATAATGTATTTTGGTAATTAGTTTGGGTGTCAAAGTTTCTTAAATAGTTTTGATGATAATTGTCCTCTTTAGTCTATAGGGATGCGTATAGCAAAGCAAAGTTGTTTATATTTTGTGGGTCTCATATTTCACTATAAATATCTTAGGAAAATAGTGAAAAATTATATTATTATTGAATAACCTTTCCCTTATCTTAAAATAGATGTAATTAATTCAGTATCTCAGTAAGAAATTTCAAATATTTGATCAAATCTCATAATTAAGTACTATTAAGTCTATATCTTAACTGTAAATCTAAAATATTTAACTAAATTAATGAATCATGTTTGTCAATTAATATTCAGAAATTGGATAAAATAATAAAATTATGATGTTAAACATGTTGAAAGGAAAATTATAAACACAAGATTGGTAAAAGAGAAAAATAACTCAAATTTTGACTAGCAAAAATGATAAAAAATTTCAGCAGTTAGAACAATAGCAAATATGGCTAGCCATAAAAGTGATTTTATTTTTGGTTAAAATATACTTATACATGTTCATGCTAATTATATTTGTTGAATAAATCTTACGTATTTACAAATAATAATAGAATCTTGTATAAGTAAAATAAGATAAAATAACCGATAAAACAAACGTTTATGACAAATGAATAATAAAATAAGTTATTACAACGCAACCAACCTATTTATATTTATAAGATTAATTATTAAAAATAATTACATTACTTTTTTTAATATATATTTAAATATATCTTAGAAAACATAAATTTCATACACATAAATTGATAATATTTAAATAAATATTTGCATAAAATATGAAATGAGCATATACCAATCAATAGAGTGTTTATCACACAATGATATATATTATTTGTGATATTATATTTTGTATATGTTTTTATTTTTATATTAAATAAAAGAATTAAAAGAAACACAACCTTTCATAAAAAAAAGAAAAAAGAAAAAAACAATAACTTCTCAAGTTAATTTAATTTCAACAATTCTATTAAACAAAATTGAATACAGACAATATGATAATTGCAACAAAGATAGTGTTTCTACCAGTGGGAGAGAGAATCGTTAAGAAATTTATTGCATATTCTTTTTGTGAGAGTTAATCTTTAAGTTTAACCTTTAATTTGATTATTTGTATATAGAAGTGATAGTAAAGAATACTAATCAGGGTTTATATTAAAAATAGTCAGGAATGACCTTCGATCATAACTAGTGTTTTATAATTCTTTAAGCGTTTTTTAAAGGAGAATTGAATTTTGTCTAAAAGTTATGGTAAACCAATATAAATATCTTGAGTCTTTCTTGTTCCATAGACGGGTTGTTATTAAACAACCTAGTGTTTATACGAAAAAATCATGTGCTCTATTCAACACTCCCTTGTATGATACTTCACATGACTTGAAGACTTTATATGAAATTCAAAATATAAAGAGTGAATTGAAGGTTGCATATGAAGAAGTTGAATAATTAGATGATATTACGCTTGAAAAAGATAAAAGTTTTTTGTCAACTATTACATATATTTTCAATAGTAGACATTCTTCCTATAAGAACCTACTTCGAAGTCATGTAGTCTTGTCAAGCTTGAGTTAGATTCAAAAGAGAAAGTTTGTAAATTGTAAGCTAAAGATATGAAGTTACACTTCGAGCATTTGACTTTTATTTTCAAAGTTGTATAAGAGGTAAAAGATCTTATAACTCAACTTTCTCTTATCTAAACAACTTTCTTTGATCCAAACAAAATTAAATGACTTGAAGGCCAAATGAAAAGATCTTTAAACCTAAATAATTGCTCTTATATAAAGGAATACCGAGTCTCAAGCTTTTAAGAAATCATTATCTTTCTTGAATTTCAAATTAGAGAACAAGTTAAACTTAAAAAATACTTAGGCCTAATGCTTTCAGATATGTTCAAAGTATGAGAAGAAGTTCATTATACTCTTTAGCCTCACTTTGATTGGTCTTAATTTATTTTTCTTTCAAACAATATTTACTATTCTTAAGTAAGAATTTTAATTTTTTATAGTTACTCTATATTGTTTTAAATATTTTTAATTGATAGAACCAATTCATCTACTTAATTTTATTTCTTGAAGGACTTGTACATTATTCAATAAGACTTTTCCACTTTAGACTATCCTCTCATTTTGATCATTTATCAAATGACTTGACTTTTTTTTTATCTACAAGCAATACTACTTTCCAAACAAAGTCCCCTCTTTGAAACTCTTTAAATTTTACTTTCTTATTATAAAATATAGCAATAGTTTCTTTTCGTTAGAGAATGATATCTGAATCGCCTAATCTCTTCAAGTTTGTTTAATTCATCAAACATCATATCCCAATAATCCTAACAGGCAATTCATTTTGCCTCTATATTTGAATACATACATATATATATATATATATATAGGAAATTTATTTCAATTGGTAATACGACTTCATGTTGATATACTATGTGGTAAGGTGTTTTCTTGATTAATCCTCTTGGTGAATTTCAATGTGCCTCTAATACTTTATTCAATGTCTCATGCCAATTTTTAGGTTTTCTTTCTATATGTTGTTTTTAACAAATTTACAAAGATTTTATTAATAGCTTTAACTTATCCATTTGTTTGTGCATATATGCGTTGAAATAAGCATTTTAGTATTTCTTGAAGAGGCATAATTACTTACTACTCTTTTACTAATAATTACTTACTACTCTTTTACTAATAAAAAGAAATCTTAATCAATGGAAATGATTTCTGATATCCCAAATCTGTTTATAATATTTCATTCAATAAGTTTATAACATCTGTTTACTCCACAATTTTTAAAAGAAATGGTCTTAATCCATTTAGTAAAATAGTTCATTGCTATTATTATATACTTATGTGTTTTCAAATGGATTTTCTCAATCAAATTTATTCTCTATCTCAAAAAGGTTAAGATGGTCTTCGTAAGGAGTCTAACAGCCTATTCAGTCAATGGTATTTATAAGGAGTCCAGATGATCCCAACATGGGTGAGATAGTCTAATTGCACCTTCACACCACCAACAATGCATTACATTGTTTAGTGGCATATCGTGTTGCTTGCGGTGAACCTCTTCATAAGTGGGATTCACATCCCTCCTTCCCATCTCTAGAAAATGCTCATATATCCATGCATGTTACAATTTCAACATAACATTAAAATGTATTCATACGACAATAAATCTAACTTCTTAAAATAATGTAAATTATTTACTTACAAAAACATGAAATAATTGTCCAAGTAATTTGCTTGGGCTAAATAAACATTCCTTAATTGATCATATATATGGGTTAGATTGGTATTTATCCATGAGTATCCACCACAAATACACAAATTGCTAAAGAGCTGTAGTTACAACATGTAATTGATATTGTACTTTTATCAACAAATATTGTGTAATACACGAGAGATGCAACAAGTAAGTCATAGTTGCACACTCCCATCTTTAGTGGACTTAACTCTCCTAGCAACTCCACTCAGCGATCCAATATCACATAAAAATATAACTGCCCCACAATGGAGATATGTAGCAACATGGGCACAATGGTGATATACAAGCATGAATCATATCCACAATTTCTTTGTTCAACTAAGCGTGTTCTTGAAGATTTAAAAAATAGGTATAAAATCCATTTCACAAAAAATTGAGTTTTGAATTTGATCCATGTTTTCACTTTGATTCATGGTATTCTCACTTTACATTATTTAGCCAAATCATATTCATTGGTTTTTTCCCTTTCCTTAAATCATATGTGTTGTATAATTCAATTAGTTCAATTTCATTAATAGATGATTCTAAAACAGTTTATGGAGAAAAATATTTCGATATTTGTTTGTTTTTCTATTCTTGATTACAACTTGGAAGATTAAAATCTTCAACACCCATTTTATGAGATGCATGAGCAACCATATACTTTGACCATTGTACTTTTGTGGTAGAATTGACCATTGTCTTCTACTTTGAACCCTTATAGTTCACAGTGCAGCCAAAACACAAACCTTGATTGTGCTCTAAGAGTCATCACTATCAACTTTAAAGCTAGCATCAATGTATTTCTTTACAAAAGGCTCTTCCTCAACATCATATATCAAGAATGAAGCCTTAGTTATTCTCTATTACTTCAGAACAGGCATCAAAAGACCTTCGCTAAGATCAGATTGGTGTCTGTTCACCTTACTCAAGGCATATGAGACATCTTTCAAGTTGTATATCATGGCATATATGATAGACCCCCAATTGTGAAGCACAAGGAATCTTATTTAGTGTTCTCCTTCATTTGATGAAGTAGGACATTGTCCCTTAGACACATGACATGTGGCATTGGCAAGAATTCCATATTGGAATCAGGCATACTGAAGGCACAGGCACTTTGTCAATATATGCACTCTGACAAAGGCCAACCAATCTCAGCAACCTATCTCAGGAGATCCTTATTCTAACACAAAGGATGATTTGCCTAAGTCTTTCATTAAGAAACAACTCCCCAACCATGTTTTAACATGTTGTAGTGTTAGGATGTCATTTTCACTGAACAATATGTCATTTACATACAGGACAAGGAAAACTATAGCACTTTCATGTTTCAAAATTTGTTGTAGAGGAGTTGTGTGAGATTTCCTTGGTCTGGCCATCGTAGACAACCATGAAACGATCAAGAAGAAATAATGGAGATTTCACCTACTAAACTCCTCCTAAAACATTATGACAAGAAAATTCACAACACAATAAATATAAGAAAATAGTTGAAGCTCACAAGAATTTCTCTATAGAATGCTTAAGATCTTTACAAAACCAAGAGTTTCCATTGCCTGAAACATAAGACAAGCTTCATATTTCCCCAATCAAGCCATGATAAACTTCCATGAGCTGGTCCCATTAAAAAGACCGGGAGTAAGCTCTTCTCTGTATCCTCTGAAAACTCTATACCTACTAAGGTTCAATTGACTCACTGTACAACAATCTCTCTTAGACAACTGAAAACCCTCAACACATTTAACCAATTAACTTGAAAACTCAAAATGATGAAGGAAGACCGTTAACATTTAGAAATGCAACCCATTGCAACTGCCATATAAAAATTCAGTCCTATAAGCTGTCTTTGCAGTTATACTTTTGTATGCTTTGTTCACTGCAGAGATGTCACTACCTACTCCTTTTGAGAGACTGTTATCAACAATTGAAGATCTCTGTAAGACAGCATCCAATTGTCCACATGCTGCTCCAATGAACCCTGTATTTGACATGATCAACAAGCACTTTAGAAGTCACATTTCAAAATATGGAAGTGCACGCATAATGAAGACATGTATCAGAGAACTACCTAGGAACAAAGGAGAAGGTTTTCCTGGTCTTGATTTAAATTCAGGATGAAATTGAGCCCCGACAAAGTACGGGTGGTTTGGTAGCTCAACAATCTGTAGCATGGCAAAGCAAATAAGCAAAGGATATTCATATAATAATTCAAAAAAAGTCATGAGACTGTTCATACCTCCATGCGTTGACCTGTTTCATCCTTCCCAATAAAAGAAAGACCAGCATTTTCCAGGCGAGCTACCAATTCTGGGTTCACCTGCATATGACAATATCATTTTCTGTTCTACTCACATTTACAAGATAATTTTGTGCAACACTAAATACCTCATATCTATGCCGATGTCTCTCATCAATGAAGCTTTTGCAGCCATATCTAAGAAGGGCCAAAGGGTTAAAAACCTAATAAATCTCACCGTTGGAGCCATATAATATAGAAAGTCATTTGTAGTGCAGTCATATACATACATTACTTCCATTCATATTTCCTAGTGTAACTACAGAAATGTCTTGAAAAAATTGAATGCAGTAATAATACTTACAATTTTGCCGATTTGCATTCCTTGGTCTGGAAATATGTCCTCCTAGATCCAAGGCGCATGGTACCTCCCATTTGTGTTTTTGATCCCTATAGCAAACAATGAAAAATAAGAAACAGGACCTTTCTTTACTCTATTTTCTCATCATTAGAGTGAGATAAACAAATGTAGACACCTCAGGCATAAATATGATGTAGGGACTTTTGGTATGGGGATCAAATTCAGTACTGTTAGCATCTTGTACACCAAGAACAGATCGTGCAAACTCTATGACAGCAATTTGCATTCCAAGACAAATGCCAAGGAATGGAATCCTGTTTTCGCGGGCATATCTAGCTGCAATAATCTTTCCTTGCACTCCTCTATCCCCAAACCCTCCTGGAACCAGCACACCATCTGCACCCTGAAGGCAAAGATTATTTAGATAATTAAAATGAGGGAAATTAACAATTTAACGACTGATTAATTTCAAAACCAAAGCGATAGAAACTGATGACTGTGAGGGAAACCTTCAATAACTTCCATGCTGCCTTATATGCATCAGGGTTCTGCAAAATTGAACAATAACATATAGATGAAATCTATATTATGAACAATAATAAATAGAAGATGTTTGTGATATAATGATTCATAATTGGTGTTACCTCTTTTGCAGTTGCACTTTCAAGGTTGGTAGCTGGAATCCAGTCTACAACAAGTTTCTTTTTACAATCAACAGATGCATGCAGTAAGGCCTGAAGTCAATGATTAAAGGGGTACATCAGCGAACACATGCTTATGCAATTATGCTTAAATTATAGTGGTGTAACTCTCCCCAACTATCATACCATTTAATAACATCATAAGAAATATAAGTTTTACCAATCAAACAGTTGAGTTATAATTTTATATTATAATAAGATAATCAAATTATTCACATTTTGATTTATTTTTAAAACTATATATCAAGAAGAGCATAGGAATGTGGATCATAAAGAAGACAGATAGGTACAATTATGCAGGGTGGGATGTTAAGAGAAACTTATGTCTACTACTCCTTAAAATATCTTGAAATTATAATGCAGTAACACAAACATGAAGTTGAACTCCACCTTTAGAACGGAGAGGTAGGAATCTGAAAGGCATGTATATTTCCCCACTAAGGCTATACGAACCTGCCAATTAAAAGAAATAAAAATATAACTTCTGCCAATAATGAAGGATAATATAGATCAGCTTTGGAATAGCAACCCACTGGTTCATGAAGCAAATCAGTAGATTCAGCTCTGCAAGTCCATTCCTCTAAATTAGGCTCTTGAGGTACTCTGTACATATTCCAAAAACTGCCACTTAAGCTTTCCATAAGAATAATAAAGGATTGAAACTTTTTTGTATCCATAAAAGCCCGATCCAGGAAATAGAACAAAACATTTGAGTTTGTGAGACTAACCCTTGAAGACTCAGCACTTTAAACATTGCTTCATGAGCCTTCTGATCCTATATAGACCAGAAGAATATAATTTATAAGAAATGGTACATACAGATATAATGATATGAAGTTCAGCAGTTTTAGAGGAAAACTTACTCTTAAAAGCAAAGGAACGTGCCAGATGTTGGGAACATCATATAGAGTAATAATGTTTTCCGCCTGTAAACATGAAGCTTCAGTAGAGAAAAATTTTGCAAAGCAGACACAATGATTTGAATTCAAATATATTCACCAAAAATACTTATCCTTAAAACTCATACCGGAATTAGGCAAAATTGAGAGAGTTTTCCCTTTGCATTTTCATCCAGTACCTGAAACAAGTGGCCGTTAGAACCTTACAAAATTTTACAGTTAAGAACAGTTTGGATGTTCCTTCTGTGCATCATAGTATGTCCTTGTCCCTACATTCAGATTTTCATGCAATCAAGCGGTTGGTGAACTGGAACTGTCGGATGAAAATCAGACGGCTCACATCTCATCTTAGTAAATTGGAGCATTACAGATGTGAGTCATCCGATCTTCATCTAACTATTCCTGTTATCTGACAACATGAATTCGTCTGCACCGAATCCTTGTTACAGAGAGAGAGAGAAAGAGAGATTAACCATTGTGCTACGGCATGCTAAAATATGTGGAGTCAGCCCCTGGCCTCGCAGTGCACGAACACTATGCTGGGTTGGTTTTGTTTTCTGAACAAAATAGTAATAATAATAAAGTAATTTCCCATGATAGATGAAGCTAAATCATTTTCTACACGGATCTAAAAGCTATGAGACATTACAAACCTGTTCACCAACAACATTCAGAACAGGAACAAGGCTGACATGAACTAAGCAAAAGTTTCCAGCACCTGCAGAATATATACCATATTATTTATATATTTATATATTTATATACACCTCACATTTATTATTGACCAAAAAGAGGCTCTGTGAAGAAAAATGAAGCATAATCACTCACCTACTCTGTATGAGAATTGTCCTAGTGCCTGAATAAATGGCATGGACTCAATATCTCCTGCATCCATAAACGTTATTATAAATAGAATGAATTAATTAATTGACGTAAAAGATGGAAACAATTATCCAAGTGTGAAGAAGACTGAAGAATGTTTTCAACACTGTACCTATGGTTCCACCCAATTCTATGACACATACATCAGCTGGACCGGTCTTTCCATCTACCGGTATGTGGGCCACCCTTTCAATCCAATCTTGAATAGCATCAGTGATATGAGGGACAACCTAAAGATGAAAACGCCATCATCATCATCATCATCATAATAGTGTTAATACTATTAGGACCAACATGAAAACCTTTGTTCATAAATAAATTATCATCAGTACAAATTGGTTAAACCAGACCTGAACAGTTTTTCCCAGATAGTCTCCTCTTCTCTCTCTATTAATGACAGACTGTCAGGAAAACAGGAAAAGAAAAGTAAAGTTAGGAAATAAAATCTGAAATGATCTTCAAAATCTGCGTTGTAATCTAAGGAACCTGCCTGGTAAATCTTCCCAGTAGTTATGTTATTATCACGGGTCAACTTGATGTCCATAAAACGCTCATAGTTTCCAAGATCCAGGTCCACCTTACAACAGAAAGAGGGTCAAGTCAAGTTTCATTATTTTCCTACACACTACTTCTGATAAATCTGCCAACCTTCTCTGTCAAATTGTGTAAAGTTGGCACCGTTATTTTCCTTGAATTAACTTTCTTTCTTTATACGTTTTTGGGGTTGTCCTTAACATGAAAAGGGATGGTGAATTAGTGAATTAGAGCAAGTTGTGTACCTCACCACCATCGTCCAACACAAACACTTCTCCATGCTCAAAGGGGGACATTGTTCCCGCATCTGTGTTTAAGTAAGGATCTGAATGGCAGAGGAAACAGTGAGACCAGAATTAGAATGCAACACCCCTTCAAAGTGGAAAACAAAGAGGACTAATAGTCCATGCTTAGATGCAAAGCTTTATATAAACCATCCATGACCACTGTTTCAACCACAATTGTGTTCTGCAATATCCGTAAATTTGAAACCTTACACGATTTGAGTTGTGTTTACACTCGGAAAAGAAAAGGAAAAAAGGTAACCTGAGAAGAAGACATAAAATTTTGACAAGAAAACTGGGAGACTATTTAAAGTTTGGTCGATAAAAAAGCATGCATGCTTTATCCACTTTGCTTTTCCACAAAAAAACAAAAAACAAAGAAAATGAAGAAAAGGTTACCAATTTTAATGGCTGTGACTCTAAGTCCACAAGCTTTGAGAAGCAAACCAATACTACTGGCTGTGACACCTTTGCCAAGGCCACTAACAACTCCACCAGTCACCAGCACGTACTTCATTTTCTCAACTATGGGGTCTCTTTACCTTCCTATTTATCACTCTCTTCAATGAGAAACGGAGCACTGAGAAATGGTTTTTCGTTTTTGCACTGTTTGTAGCAGAAGCAGGTGGCTTAGAAGAGCACAAGCAACACAGAATCTGTGTTATGCAGAGTGGAAAAAGAAAGAGTTTGAAGAAAGAGGAGGGAAAGTAGAAGGGAATGGCAACCAATGCTAATATTGCTTGCTTTATATACAAAAAAAGTATCTGCGCTTCTGATTCCAAGGATGAGACATGGAAGAGAGAGAAAATATAACGGAAAAAACTGGACTCCAAAAATAAAAATAAATTGCTGTTTTTAATTTTTTATAAGAAAATAAAAAATTAATATTTTTTTGAGTTTGTTGCCTATTTTAAAAAAATATTATTTTCGTTATAGATAAATCATATAAAGTTGGTATGATTTTATGATTTTATCACGAACAAATCTTGTTAGATATGATTTTATTTAATTTAAAATAAAATAGTCTTATAATAACACTATTAATTTAGATTAATTGAAATCGTGTAAGATTTTTAATTTTTGTTTTAAATGTTTAGTTTTTAAAATCCTATTACAATTATACAATTTGATTCTGAGTTAAATAAAATCGAAAATTATCCATTCCAAAAAAAAATTTGTGAAAAAATTGGATCAAAATAGTTAGATTGAAGACCTTGTAATATTTAATATAATGATTAATAGTTATTTAAAATCTATATTTAACATAATTTTTAATTGATTGATAATATTGCTTGAAAAATCAACTTTTGAAGAAAAATATTTTTGAGGGAATTGACCTCAGGCCAAGTTATAACCTCATAAAGTTTATTTTGATGTTTACGTGTTTTTTTACTGGCAGATAATAATGAAGCATATTAATCTATTATATATTAAGGAATAAATTGATGCCGAATTTAGGACAACATATCACATACTTGAAATAATTTATCTATTCTGATACCGTACACCTAAAATAAGCAACATTTATATAATATTTATTAAGAAAGAAATATAGGTGAAATTTGAGAACAACTAATGCACCTGATTGTGTTTCTGTGTATAGTTGAATAGTTTTTCCTGTTACAATCAATTAATTTGAAATATAGTTGAAGCAACAAAAATGTAGTAAAGTAAATGGAAATTCCAAATTTAAAAAAAAATTAACCAAAAATTTAAATGAAATGTATCAATATATTTCAAAAATAAAAACTATTTTGAAACGAAAAGAACCCCGATTATTTATAGTGTTTTGCAAAAACAAAAAACGTGAAAATAACTAGTTACTATTGTTTAATTAATTTGACTTCTATAGTAACAATAATAAACTAAATTTAACCAATTTAATAACTTTTTATTTAAGACTAGTTTAATTTATAAAGTTTTTTCATTTTAATTTTTTATACAATTCTAAAAAATGAATAGAAAGAAAGAGAAAAGTGAAGTAAAATAAATAATATTACATATATAAAAAGTCATGTATATATTATATTTTTGCTTTCTTTCCTTATTGTGATTACCCAATTCTACTTCATTAAATGTGAATCTTAGTTTTTCTTTTCATAATATTTCATTTTAAATTCTCTTACAAATTGTTCCTATCAACAGTCTTTTTAAGTTAGGAGCGTTTCACATCTACTCTGAGAGTGATCTTTATCTTCAGATCAAACATGAACATGAGAAGTATGATAAACTCTTAGCTACCTTATACTTATCTAGTACTTATTAACGGGGGGCAATTATCAAATTTTAAAAGATTTATTATAGAAATAAGGTGTGACCAAATAAGAAATCATGATTTTTAGTTTTTGTTTGGGAGTCGTATCTACATATATAATTTTTAATTATTATTTTTTAATGAAAATTATATTTTTATGATTGACTTATGAATTTACTAACATATTAGTATCAGATTGTTGAATGTGATATAATTTAATCTCATTTAATATACTTTATCATGATTAACATTATTTTTATGATTATAAATTATATGATATATATTCTGTTGTGAATTTTCATAATTCTTATTTATCACCATAATTTTTATTTATTAAAAATAATTCAATCTTAATCTCAATATTAGAGATCAATCTTCATAATCTCTATCTATCATCATAATTATTATTAATTAGAAATAACTCAGTTTTAGTTTCAAGATTAGATATCAATCTTCTTAATTCTTATTTATCACCATACTCCTTATTAATTAAGAATAACTCAACCTTGATATCAAAATTAGACATTAATCTCAATTTTACATAAGTACTAGCCCAATCTTGTTTACTTATATTATTTTTATACTTTTATTAATTTAAAAGTCCCAAAATCTTATGTATTTACATCTTCACTTGATGCTTTATCAGTTCGACTATTATGATATATTATGTGCTTAAAGATTGACATCACTCTATTTCACCTCTATACTTTTTTTTAACTATAATAAACTTTTTATTTTTACATGAGGAAAGAGTATTTATATTATGTAAATTAAATGATACTTCATATTTGTTTTAGTTGTTGTTTAATATGATTTCTTAATTTTGTTTATTTTTAGAAAACTATTAAATATAATTTAATAAAAGAAACTATATTGTGTGAAAAAATAAAATCATTCTCAAAATGTACAATATTATATAAAAATAAAAAAAAACGTGGCATAGAAAAATATCTAAAAAATCATAACATAAAAAAAAATATAAGTTACTATCAAACAAGTCACAAATTGTACTTCTGTGTACTACTTCTATTTAATAATAAATAAATAAAAGTTGCGTAGGAAAGTAAAACTTATATTATAAAAATAATTAGAAATTATGCATGTAACTATGATTTTGTAAAAAAATTACAATACATTAAAGTACAATTTTAATTGAAAAATAAAATCGTGCATGTAAATAAGACTTGTTAATATATTACTAAAAAATTATCATCATACGAGAATACAACTTTTCCATTTCAAAAATTAATTTTAAATAAAATTTATTAACTTTTTAAATGTTTTACTAATTTTGAAAAGATGTAACATAAATTTTTACTGATTTTAAGAATCGCTTAAAGTCAGAGATATTTTGGTGAAATATTTAATTGAAATGTTTTGAAGCAGATAAAGTATAAAAAAAAAAGGGGGTTAAAGTTTGTGTGGAAAGAAATTGATAATTTTAATTTGATGAAAAAGTAATATTTAATTAAAAATGGATTTGGTCACATCATGGTGTCAGCTCTGAGTCATGGAAGAAATTAGGAGGGAGAAAAGGAAAGTTGAGAATCATGGGACACACTGGCTACCACGGTTGGCGTGGGGGCGGCACCAAGCATGAAGGACCTTCCTAGGCCAAACCCATTTTTCGGACATACCCTTCACTTTATCCATATCATAAAACTCTTCCATAATTTTCTAACTTTCCTTTATCATTTCCAATTTTAACATAACAATGTCATGTTTCAAATTTTTTTAACTTTTATAACAATACAAATGAACACATCTTATTAAACTATATATTTCAAAATTTTGAAAAAAAAAATCAAGTTTTTATGAATAAATTTATTGGGTATTTCACACGTTTCCTAAATAGGCACATGTTGTTTAAGGGTGTAGTTTTCTTTTCTTCTTAATTCACATTAAATGAGGTGGGATATATACTATACGTTGCCATGGTGTATTAATTGAATTGCAACCTAGAATAGGTGGACTAAATTGATATTAGGTTATTAGGCTTTTAAATTGAAAATTTTATACTTTTTATTATATATATATATATATATATATATATTTTTTTTTTTTTTTTTTTTGTGTGTGAGGGTAAATGTTGAATCAATAATTAGAATGAGAGTCCAAATTAGGAGTATTAACTATAGTAACTATACTCTTACATATATTTATTACTCATACAATTTATTAATAAGTACTTTTATGAATTTATTTTCTCTTTTAATCTCTTCAAAATTAAAAGTATTTTCTGTAAGGTTGTTGAAAAGGAAACTATCAATTAAAAAATTATATTTTGTTTTACTTTTTATATAATTTACTTGTTTCTTTTGTGTATGAGATGAATTTATTTAAATTAACGTTATTTGGAATTAAATAACTAAATTATTTTCAAATTTATGTATTCAATTTACATTTATTAATTTTATTGAAATGAGAATAATATATTTTTTTCAAATACCCATAAATATTTTTTAATATCCACAAATTTCTTTTCAATCCGTAGATAGGGTCTTTTACGGGTGAGCACAAATAAATTTGTTTACATGAAGAACAAACAACGGGTAATTCCCATCATCATCCCTACTTTATGTAATAATATTATTTTGAAATTTTTATTTTTCTTTTAAATTCTAATATTGCGTGTTGGTGACACTAAAAAGACCAATGATGGAGATTAATTAAAGTTGCCGACACCAGAACCGGCTAATTTTTTTTAATGCAAAACTCAAAATTTAATATTTTTTAATGAATATCGTGAATTATTGGATAAGTTATTATTTGTAATGAAGAGACTATGATCAAATTTCGTGTGGAAGAATGCAAGCTGTCATTATACTATATTGGAATACACATTGCATTTTCTATTTGTTTTTGGAATAATAATGACTACTCATTTAATTTTATTTTTTTTTGGCATCAGTGGGTATAGTATTAACGAGTGTAATAACACCTTATACAAGAGTTAAGTTTGTAATATATCAATTTATATATTTTTAATTTTATAAAAATATGTTAGTACATATGTATATAAATATATTTCGGTGTCCATATATAATAAATATTAACCTATAAATTTATATTCAAACCTGATTTATATTATTTTAATTTAAAGGTATACAAATATATCTTCTATAAAAAAAGTACAAAAATATATATTAGAAAATTTATCACTGGGACATTTGATTTTGAATTTTGATCCTATATAAAAACCTTTTCATTAAATTAAAGTATACTGGTAAACTTAATTATGAAAAAAAAAAAGAGTTAATAGTCTATAGTCTTGATCATGGTTTTTGTAGCATATTAAAAGCAAACACTTGTTTATTTTACAATATAAAGTATAAGGTGTTCGTTTAAATTTGATCTTAATTTCATTTTAAGAAAGGAATTTTCTTAAAATTTCATCTTAAATCAAATATCATTTTCGATTTACATATCTGATCCAGTTTTTTGAAGAAGTTTTGCATCTTAAGCTATCCTATAAATGGTAATTGCTCAATTAAAATACAACATTGTTTATGTTTAAAAAAAATTATAGAAAATAATTTTATTTTGTAAAAAAAGTCAATTATAATCCATATATATATAATTCTCGTAACCAAATTATGTTTTGCATATTATAAAATTATCCTTTAAGTAATGTGATTGTATATGTGTCATTTCTCCACCTGAAAATAATTATTACATTCAACAAAGGTTTTATATAGTTAAAGTATTTCAAGATTTTATTATATATAACACAAACGTTTTATCTTCATCCAAAACTTTTGAATGGATCTGTATTATAATCTATTCATGTGTTAAGTAAAATTATAATGAAAATTTACATGGAAACGAAATATATATATATATATTCAATTTATAATCAAACATTGTCATTTATATTAAATACCAACATATTTGATTAATAAATTATTAATCTAAAAATCTCAATACAATAACACATTTATACCATTCAAAAGATTTACATTAAGTATGTTATCTCGTAACAAATTAATACATCATTAGTATTTTTTTTATATATTTAAGTCAATAATCTCAACTTGTAAATTTATTACATACATAATTGTAGAAACAAGCAAATGTGATATTGGTGTATTAACTCTCCATTAACTTATTATTTTATGTTTTAATTTATGTGATTTAGACATAGAGTACAATCAAGGATAATTTAGTAGAGTAGTCATTCAAAATATAATCTCTCCTCTCCTCATATGGATTTAAAAGTTTACATACCCTTAAAATATAATTACATAACATTAAATAATTACTATAATATATTTCATCTAACAACTTGAGGTATATTCTCTCTTGTAGCAACATCATCTGCTCTTCCGTAATACAAACGATTCGTGCATTGAATTAGACTCGGGGGTTAGCACCGATCAGATAACCCATTTAACTGTTAAATTTACACATTCTCCAACCAATGACGTAAATTTCATATATTTATCCTGACAAGTTCTTTCAAACTGTAGTTTTAGTTAAATGGATCTTCTTCAACTTTCACTGCGGTACCCTTCATTTATGTGATTATAAGGTATCAGTATAGTCAAGATACCTCTTCTTCCTCAAACAATGCACATCCTATATTATTCTTACTGTATATTTTCTTTCCTGAAAATACTAAGTCCAGAATGTTATTCCATAACAGTAATCAACACATCAAAATCACATGTAACTATTCATACATGTTTCAATAAATTAAAAGAATTTTCAAAATCAAGCTACCTAGACTACCAATATCAGATAATTTTTCTATTACCAAATTAAAGCCAAATTTAAATACAATACCCACTAGTAGAAAAACATTATTCAATGTAAGCGTATAATGACAGTTAAAACTCAAACTGACATAGCCAAAAATGTGGTGGTATTTTTGTAAATATTTGAAGAGATATTATGTCGATTTACACAAAACCGACGTAATATATCATATTCTACGCCAGTTCCACAAATAACCGACTTAGAAAAAGGCTGAAAAAAAATAAAATTTGAAATTTGAAAATTTTAAAATGGTGGGAGAGATAATACATCTGTTAAACAATAGAACCGACATAATATAGGGAAGATATTACATCGGTTCTACTGCTTAACCGACGTAGTATCTCTCCTGCCATTTAAAAATTTTAAAATTTTGAAGTTAAGGTTTAGATACAACATCAGTTGGCCCATAGAACCGACGTTGTATCCTATTACGTCGGTTATTGAGTGGTAACCAACATAATAGCCCTTTATTTTTACGCTCTCCCACACTGTTTTTACTCTTACAATTTTTGCCTCCATCTCTCATTTTCACTCTTGTGTGCATTGTTTCTTCACAGTTCTCTCTCGCTCACGTTGTTATTTACTCTCTTTTGCATTCTGTCTCGCTTTCTTGCTCATGTTCTCACTGGTACGTGGTGCTCTCCCTCGCGTGTTGCTCTCCCCAATTTTCGTTTGATCTTATTGTCTTTTGTGGTTTCATTCACTCCATTTTTGCATTTTCTGGTTTTGGTAGATTTCGTTTGGTCGATTTGAGTTCACTGGTTTTGCTCTCACTGTCTACAAGAGGTATGTTTTCTTATCTTTGTATGCTTGGAATGCTTTCTGGTTGTATCATAGATTTTGGGTTTCAAAAATTTTTGGACGGAAAAACTTCAAATGGCCATAACTTTTGATAAAGAGCTCAAATTGAGACGCTCCAAAAATGAAAGTTTCTCGAAATTGAGTAACGAAGCTCCTGGGTCATCCCCAACGGGGATTTTGGAAAAAAATTTCCAAAATTTCAACGTTTACACTACTTTTTTTTTATCCTTTTTGTATTTTTTTTTCATTTTCTTAGATTTTAGCCTATTATTTCACCTATTTATACTTGTCAAAAAGTTCTGGAAATTGTTGTGGTTTTTCATTGTATATATTAGAGATTTATCACAGCGATTCTAGAAAATTCTGAAATTTTTGTTTTTGATTTTTTTTAAAAAAAAAAGCCCTATTATGTCGGTTATGGGCTCCCAACCGTCGTAATAGGGTAGATACTACGTCGGTTGGGAGTCAAAACCGACATAGTATCTCTTTTAGAGTGTTATTTTGACTGGTATTTTACGTCGGTGATTTATTTATCAACTGATGTAGTATATGCACATACAATGTCGATTATAGAACCGACGTAAAAAGTCCAAGACTTTCAACGTCACCTACAAGAACCGACATAAAATGTCATATAGAACTGATGTAGAAAGTGTTTTTTGTACTAGTGATCAAATTAATTCAACTCATTTCATGTTCAAAATTTTCCAAACCTGTCAATTGAAATAACAATAATGTCTCTAGCACAAACACATTCACTTCTCAAAACCTACATCTTCAAATTGAACATAATAGAGAACACTCAATAATTCGTAACTATATCAGAATTTATGGATAAATATGTAGTACAAGCACATTTAAGCCTCCTATTTGGATTTTATATAGTAACTTAAAAGTCAGTTTCCCTTACATGTCTAAGAGGAGAGTCACCTATAAAAGATTTCATACTAAAGCTCGCAAGGATAACTCAACCTGCAACATATAGTTTTGATCAAGAATCTGAACCTATCCTGAGAAAGAATAAAAAATAATTTTTTATGCATTTAAGACCACATGCACGAAAATCCAAATTTCTTTTATAAAACCCTAAACTACTTAAGAAGAGAGAAATTTTTTTGAACTTACCTAAACAAAAGATTGTGATCATTAAGCTTGCTCTACTCTACACTAGAAATATGGATGGAGGCTTTTGAATCTCTAATCTGAATCAAGAAAGAAATAAAATTTTCTTATAGAAAGAGAACAGAGAACTAAAAAGGGAGTTGGGGTTTTTGAAATAAAGCAAAGAAAACTGAGAAAGAGGTTTTGGGACTTTTTGAGAGAGAGAAAGAGAGGTAGCAACTTTTCCTTTCTTTTTGTTTGTTTTTTTTCTTAATTCCTAAATCCTTACAACTAACCTTAAATTATCAAATCCAATATAAGATACTTAATTCAATATATTTACATATAATTTTCAAATTGTCCAATCCAAAATAATAATTACGTTACTCTATTCAATACACTTACATATAATTTGTAACAACCTAAAAAATCTATCATCTGAGTAGAAGTGGTCAAAGTAGAATGAACACCTGATTATTATATTATTAAATTGAAAACACATATTTATAGGAAAAGCTAGTAGTCAAGTCTCATTTCCACTTAAGCTACCGTTTCTCTAAAACCTCTAACCTCACTTTTCTCTGACTTCTCTCTAAGCCTATGCATCAGTCTTCTACCAGTTTCTCGAGTGGAGCCCAACATTGGACTCGTGGCGGAGAACAGAGCAAGCCTACCCAATCAAAATCTCCATTAGAGTAAGTTTTTTTTTTTTGCCCCTTTCCTTAGAGCCAGTTTTAGGTTTTCATTTTTCCTCTAGTTAATAAGCTTGCATGTGGCCTTTAAGCCATCAGACGGTGCCTTTGCGAGCTCAGTTTCCTAGTGTTTTAGTCTGATCATTGATCAGAGGTTATTTGATGCAAATTCGAGTTCCTAAGGACATTAGACTGTTGGGACTGTTAGAGAGAATTTTCACTACGATTTAGGTAAGGGAAGTTGACTGCTTGTTATCTATTTTGAGCAAGAATGTAGGTTAGGGTTTAATATGTTGGTTTCTGTGAAATGCAATTGTGATGGTTCTTTGTTGGCATGAAGTTTTACTTTAAATTATAGTTGTAATTTGATTCTTTCATGTATGATGTGGTTCTGTGAAAATTAATGGCATGTAAGTATATTTTTGCTCAATTAGTTCATCTGAGGCATGTGTAATGTGTAGTAGCTCTGAGGTAGTAGAAACTGCATAATTTACTTGATAGGTTGTTGTTTTCTGCATATTTCGCCCAGGCTAGGCAATCTCGCCCTGGCGAAGTCACTTGGAAACCAGAGAGGTGCCCTCGGGTCCAATTTTGCCTAAGCGAAAAGTGCTTCGCCCAGGCAAGGGTATATTCAGGCGAAGGTATAGTCGCCCAGGCGAGAATGTCCCTAGAGTAAGTGTGCTCTTTGGACTATTTTTGCCCAAGCAATAGAATTTTTCGTTCAAGCGAGAGAGATTCTTGCTCAAGCTAGATTGTCGCCCAAGCTAAACCCTAAAAAAAAAATTTTTTTAGGACTTTTCTGTTTTGATTGTTTGATTCTTTCGTAATGCAATGCATGGATTTAATAAAATAGATTAATTGATTTTTAAATTTAATTGTATTGATGGTTTAGGAGTTTCTTTCATTTTTTGTTTTTTAGATTGAGATTGAGATTGAAAAGTGAATGAATGCATTAATAGAGATCTATGTTATGATGTGATATTAAGAGTATTGATGAAGTTGGTCAAAGCCTAGTCATAGTGTTTTTAGGAAGTGCATTGTCTAAGGATCTGGTTAACGATTGATATCCTGACTCTACTAGTAATACAAATCAAGTAGATGATTATTACTAGGTGGTGAGAGTCGAAGGAGGTCTGAACTGGGTGATTGCAGCTTGAAACATAGTTGGTCAGGAAAGTCTCAGGGAGGACTAACCCTGTCATACATGATTGATGATCCATTTGTGTGGATTCAAAACAACTTGGAGATCTACGATAGGTGCATATCTCGGGGTCTATTCAATGCACGAGTCTTCCAGAAGTAGAGTCAAGTTTGTATTGTGTCAGTGTCTTATATTGTGATGATACATGTAATTGAATGAAATGCTTGAGTGGTGTTAATCTTTGTGCTTGAATTGAATGATTCAAAATTATTAAATAATTATAAAATAAAAGTAATAATTGAATTTAGTCACCAATTAAGTTAAGATAATTGATATCTAATATTAACTACGAATATTATAGTCACTTATAACATTATTTTCTAAATTAGTCTCTAACATAATTAGATACCAATTTAGAATCTAATGGTATAAGTGACTAAAGTCTTGGTAGCTAATGTTAGATACCAATTATCTTGACTTAATTGATTACTAAATTTAATCATTACTTTTATTTTATAGTTATTTAACAATCAAAAACCTAATTTGATCTTTATTTTGATCATAATTAATAATAATTTGATTTGGTAATTAAAATTGGTATCTAAATAATCTTTTTCTTATAGTGTAATGAAGAAATGAAAAGAATAAACTTAAGAAAAACAACAACTTTCACCTTTAACATTCTTTTAATAATGAAAAATTTTAAATAGTTCAGCATTTTGATTAATTGTTCCTTAAGATTTAACTACTTAGATTGCCCTTCTATCTCTCTTGCCAATGTTTCAAACTTTCACTTTATAATTTGTAAGTTTTGGGTATATTTGAAAAGAGATAATATAAACTTTCACTTTATAATGTTATATTATACTTAATTGGTTATCCCTTCAGTCTTTTGTTACTAAAAAAGTATGGACAACTTTTAAATGCATGAGTTTTTCTGTGAAGTAATCAATTATAATACAAAATTCATTTTCTAAAAAATCTTAGAATACAAGATGCTATTAGTTATAATTTAATTGTAAGTCAAATAGGTTACATCATGTCCTTCAAAATAGTACACTATGTAATTATGTAATTGATTATGATGAGATTTAATATAATTGTAATGTCTAACTCTTACATAAGTTTTTGTGAATCATGCTTTTATTTCTACCCTAATTATGTGAATTACTCAACTCCCCCATCAAGCTCCCCCATCAAGCTACACATAACATATTCATACAAGACATTAGGATAAAACAAGATAAATATAACATAACTATAACCAAGATATAATATGGAATAAGGTATGCATGCAAGGAAAGAAATCACATTTAAAAAAAATTAAGATTTTTTTTAGAAAAGAATGATCTTTCAAACACAATTTAAAAGTCAAGGAAAAGGATTAATGTGGTACTGTGCTGATGAATTTCATACCAACCAATTTAGTAGCTTCTTTGCCCACACTCTTTGGAGATTGTGTGTGGGTATACCTACCCATTAGACCATCCTAAATCTTCACAACATTCAAATACTTAAGACCTTACAATACCAGAGAAATTAGGAATTCCTAATTTTGCTCCCTTACAATCAAGAGGTTGAGTTTCACAATAATGCATATTAAGATTAGAATTGAAGGCAACAACAAGATCAAAGAAGAATATCCCAGACAATCAAATCATAACAGAGTCAAGGAATTAAGGAAATTAGAGAAAAATTAGGGATGGCAAAATTTGATTTTAGAAACAAATTGTAATCCTAGGGAGGAAAAATATCATTATAAATAAAAGAAGCAAAGTTATAGACAAACAAACACTAATATTAAATTTATGAGAGACTTTATCTGAAACTCTTACAAATCATATTATAATGAACTAAAATAGTATATATAATCTATATATATATATATATATATATATATATATATATATATATTAGGTTGTGTGAATTTTAATATTAAAATACTAGTACCCAATTTGAAAAAACCAAATAGTTATTAAATTTCCAAATAAATTGTCAGTCCTATACTTAAATAAATAAATAAACATGTTTCCTGTAATGAAAAGAAAATGTCAAAGATATATTAAGAATAAACATTATAATAAATATCTTCCAGTTGAGAAGTATGCAATATCTTTAAACTATGACCAAAATAATTTTATGAAAGCAATGGAGAGGTATTGTAACTCCAAGACAAGATTAATCAATACATATAATAAAGTGGAAACTAAGATAAAATATTATAATAAGAGATCCCAACTCTTACCATACAAATGTTCTCAAATAAGTAGACATCAATTCAATTCCCTAACCTCAAAAGTGTAGACGAATATTTCTTATATAGCTTTAGCCATAGAATAAAAGAAGTGTTGCACCAAATGAGGGACTATAGGAATATGAAGACCAATTCTCACAATTTTTTTGGTTTTTCGTTTACTTCAATGTGAATGTAATGTGTAAGTCATAACCAGAGGAACAAGTATCATATATGAATGCTTAAAGCGTATATAAAAAGAGGGGAACAAATCTTTCTTTTTGTCTTCATATATGAACACTTAAGGTGCATATAGAAAGAGAACAAAAATTCTTTATTTTTGTCTTTCAAATCCTCAGTTCAATTTGGAGTATTTAACGGTTAAAATAGTTGTAAAGTGGTAGAGCTGCACTAACGATTAGATGTTACTTTAACACACCTATTGTGTATAAGTCCAAACTAGATATACATAGATTGAATGTGAATGCTCTATATGTGTCTTTGGAAAAAGAAAAAAGGATCTTCAATTTGTCTATTATATACCAGTCCAGTTCTACATATTTATTGATCTAAATGAGGATTGAATTTGTAACATATTTATCACACTTTTTAACATGGATCTTGCTTATTTACAACCTCATACTAGGAATATTACTCCTTAAAGATGTTGGTTGTGATATAAGCTTATAAATATATATTAAAATTGATATTACTTAGAATTATTTCTAAACTCAGGTTAAGTTTGTTTTACTTTTGATTTAAGTTAAAAAAATTGTAATCACAAGTAAAACTTGTATTTACGAAGCTTCAAACATTTCTTAATCTTAATGTTGTTTATTTTTTTTTTAACAGATAATTTATGTATTCTTTTTAAAAGTTTATATTTTAAGATTTACCCATACTTTATGACTAGGAGCTGAGAATAGGATGCGTGAAATATTTCAGAACTTATTCTATTTTTTGTTTTATTTTTGGACTTTTATGTTTTGCCTTTGTCTAAAGAAAAACATCTCTTATTATAAATAATAGATTCTATTCCCACTAATCAAACCGACCCTCAAAATCTATTTTAATTTATCCATTTATTCTTATAAAACCTAATATAATTTGTCCACTTATTTAAAAAGCTAATTATATCATATTTGATGAACCACATTATGTAATAATTGATTTTATCTTATTTTCATATCCAATAGACTATCTAATCAACAATTTATACATCAGTATTAGTCAAACATAGCTTTCATATTTTAAAATTTATTTAAAAAAACCATAAAATAGTTTGTTTATATTAAATTTATTTTAAACCGTCTTACAGAAAAACACAGCAGATAATACTTTGTGAAGTGAAATAAACAAATAAGTAACATTTTGTATTTCCTAAAAAAATATTTTATGAATAAATGAGAGAGAATATTTTGAAACAGACAAAATAGATTTAGAGAAATAGCAGATAAGGTTTTATATGAAGAAAATTGTGTGATGTTGAATTTATGAAGAATTGAATGAAAAGGGAGTGTGGATGGTAGGAGAATCAGGGAAGTTTGGTATGGAAGAAAAGGATATTCTAAGGTGTGGCTAATGGGATTCACAAAAAGAGGAGTAATTGATTTGGCTTCTTTTTCCGAAAGTTCTTGAAAGCATTTAAAAATAGAGAAAAGAAAAGGAGAATAAAAAAAGTAATTGGGGAAATGAATCATGGAAATTTGGTCAAACCTTGGAATAGAAAAGGACCGCAGATATCGATAAGTCAAGCAACCCACGAAACAAAGAATCCTTCAACCGAAAGCAAACCACCTAACGACCAACCAACTGACTACATATAAAATACGTTACATAATCATGTCTTTTTTATGTTTTCTTATTTTTTTATTTTTTACCAAAATCAATACCTCTCCAAATAAAATTAATTATTGTAACGAATAAAATTGAATATTCCGCAACTTAATCATTTCCTTAGTTTGTGTAAGTTTTTTCTACATATTTATATTTATTGAAATTAGTTAACAAAATTAACCCCGAATTACTTTTTATTATATATTTTGATTACTAAACCCTAACAAAAGCAAACTAAAAAATGTAGAGAATTAAATTCTTTTGGATTACTAATTCAACTTTAAACTTCCTAACGATCGAAACTCCTGCAAAGGGGTAGGACCAATCTTAAGTATAGAAATAGAAAATTAGAAGACAATGAAACTGTCCACGAGAGAGTTGTTGGATAGTGTTGGAATGGGAGAAAAATGTCGTTTTAGCAAAATATTGTCTTTTTGTCTCGGTAATTTTAATTTTGTGTTCCATATTTAAAATTGTTTAATCTCTCAAATCTGAAAATAAAAAGCCCTAAACACTACTAAAAATAATTTTAAACACTAACCTTAAATCTTAATTCTAAACCTTAAAAAAAATAGTTTTAGTCTCTCAGATTTAATAGTTGGTGATTAAATTTGGTAGGGCAAAATCAATATTTTCCCAAATTTCAGGAACTAAATACATAATTAAACCATTATTGTCTCTTACCTAAAATAGAAAAAACATATTACACAATTTATCTCTAAACTTTTGTACTTATGCAATATGTCCATCAGAATTTTAATTGTGAATATTACCATTTTTTTTTTAAATTCATGCACATTTTACTTTTCCGTAAAGTGACTATTAATTTCGTAACGGTGTGGTGAGAATGAGGTTGTTAATTTTATTTTTTTTAAACATAATATAAATATATTTAAAAAATAAAAAAGTAGTTTGTTTAAAAATAACATGATGTTTATCTTCAAAGGTTGTTTTTTCTTCTTTCCTATATCGAGTAGGTTTAGACTATGGGTGGAAATATTGTCTTTTGACCTTCATAGATGCCACAAGCAAACTGTTATAAATTTTAACGTTGTGGAGTTGAATCTCCATTGCTGAGATCCAAGGATAATTTCTATTATCAATTTTACGGGTATGAATTGTACAATATAACATTGTTTTTTAACTTTTTTTTTTTAAAAAAAAAAGTATTGTTGAATACACTTTTAATAATTATCCTTATTTATTTTGTTGTGGATGTAGGAAAAGATTATTTGTTTTAATGTTTAATTCATAGTCAACTACACGTGAGAAGAGAATTATGAAGATTATTTTGAAAAAAGTTGAGAGGTAAAGATGTTGTCAGGGTTTTGGAAGATAACTAACCTTATTTGTTGTCCAGCTAACTAGGTGATATTTATCCATTATTTTGTCTTTTTGTTATTCTTATTTCTTCTAGTAAAACATATGAATCTTCAATTTCTTAATGACATGGGTTCATGTCATATTTAGAGTTATTAGGCTAATTTTTTAAAAAATTTAGATTTATTGTGTTTTTTGCAATGATGTATGTGGCTTCGTGATAGAGAATATATATGCACTTGAAGCTTTCACAAATAGTGAATCTCATCTTTACCATAAAATATGAATAGTTATAAGATAAGCTTTGATTCTTTACCATAAAACATGAAGGTTCTAGATAAATATTGATTTAGATCCATTCCGGAGAAAAATCTACAATAAAACAAGAACAAAATAAAAACTGAAAATTAAGAACAATTAGCATATGAAATTTTAATTAGTAGAAAAAGCAAAATAGAGAACACACCACTTCATATTAATTCAATAAGTGCATTAGATAATCTCCACTTGAATTTTAAAGATTTAATGATAAGATCCAAAAGAAGAGAGAAAAAAAAAAAACTCTTTCAAGAGACAAATATTCTAAAAACTCCTAAATTTATTTTTATATGTCTCGAAATTAAATTAAAATACAAAAGAGAAATTTCAAACTTCAAGTTTAAATTTTGGATCTACAAAAATCCTAGTTGGTCATGAATTTTAAAGGTATGTCTATCCATTTTTTAATAGCATTCAACTTCAAAATTTTGGAAAAGCTTGAAAAAGAATAGCAACAAAATTAATATGTATATTTATAAAAAAAATATAAGAAAGATTAAATGTATATTCATATGTATATTTACAATAAAGTTTCATACAAAAAAAAATTATTTATAAAAAAACGTATATTTACAATTCCTTTTCAAATTTTCTTAAAATAGAAATAAACTCATGTTCCAAGTAAGAATATTTCAAAAACATTTTTTTTATAAAAAAAAAAATTTCAAAGGACTTATGTTTATGTCATAATGTGATTAATATCTAACAGTTCATGAGATACTTTGAGACATTTTACTTCGATATTTAATCTTTTTCTTAACCTCGCATCAAACCTAAAGAACAATAATGAAAGACAAATAATTATTATGATGAACTAAAAAAATGCAAAATATTCTCTTATCAACAACATTTTTTTTTTATGATGCGAAATTTTCTTCAACATTTAAAACCAACTTTTACTTATGGTTTCTGTTTATCTCTTTTGGAGATAAATATTTCAATATGTATTTATGTTCCATATTCACCACGGAATGATGGAAAGTGAAAGAGTGAAAAACAAAATAGAATTTGAGATTATTTGAATCGAAGGAAAAAATAAATAAATGACTAAAAAGTTTGTAAGCAGGTATGATTGATTTGAAAGAATTGAAAAAAAAATAATTAGTTTATTTTTTCAATTATAATAATACTCCTAAATTAATAGTCATAAGTTTGTTGGTGATTGACAATTATTTACATTTCAAATTTAGTCAATGATGTTTACTTGATATCATAGTTATGGCGTAGTAATTTAATAAAAACAAAGTAATCTTTAAATATAATCAATTGGATTGATTTTCATTTATTTATTTATTCACTCCATAAAAACACAATTAATTGATTTTAAAATTGGACATCTGCTGTTGAAGCAAATAAAGACCAATCAGTTAGTGCCCCAAGATTGTCGGGTAGGTAATTTGCATTCAAGCTCCAAGGAAACACAGAGTTGGCATAAATGCTGATCCTAAACCATGTTACTTGAAGCCACTGGGACGACACAATTTATAAAACAAAATCTTATTTAACAAATTTCACTAATAATTTTATAATTCTTAATTAATTTAAAACAACAATAAACTTGATTTAAAATGTGTGCTCAAAATTTGTACTATATTTTTAGTAGCAGCACTGGAGGGAACTGTGGTCATAGTTTAACGCAGACCTAACCTGCATGTTCACCAAAAATATAAAATTAGACCCAGATCTATGAATTGGTGATATGTCAATCATCCACTTCCCAACAATAACTCCCACATGCTTCAATCTTTAAATAATAACACCATAATATAAGTTTTTTTTCATGATTGGCTTTATATATTTGTCACGGGTATCACTCAACTATAAGTTATATATGTCACAAATATACATTTTTCTTACAACAAATATACAAATAGTTAAATATTATAATTTTGGGTCTTTCAAATATAAAGATTCTTCTTGATTGAAGACTGGATGAAGAAAAAATAGATATCATGAATGTGTAACGTGAGGAAGAATATATAAATAAGAAAAATAATATTATTTATTTAATTTATTATTATTATTATTATTATTATTATTATTATTATATTATGAAAATTCTATTGAACTCACCTCTTAAAAGTGTTTTATGCTCTTATGTTTGTATTAAGTGTAACACTTCAGAACAAAGTTGGATCTAGGTCATGTGCTTATTAAATTTAAAGGCAGAATTACAATATTTTTATGAGGCATGCCCCTTTTTGACTAGTTTGGCTCCAGAATATATTCTTTTAACTCATAATTTGGGAATAATATTTCCATCTTATGATTCTCTTGTAGAATAATTTTCATGGCTCAAATCAAAAAATCAATTTAGTATGTATTTGGTAACAAGTCGTTTTGGTACATGATTTTTGTACATGATTTTCACATTGATTAAGAACAAAAAATGCGTTATCGCTTCTAAATTAGGTGCATCATATACTATCAAATGCATATTCAAACATATTATTAGGTATTTAAAAATAATTATTTCTTAATAAATTAGCTCAACATTCTAATTGTTTGAACACAAATAGTCAAAGCCAATCTTAACAGAAGCTTAATGTACATTTTTTTTAGAATAATGCTAAATAATACACTACTCACAAATAAACGTGCAAATTTTGTAAGAATGCTCACATATTTAATATAGTTTCTCTACGAAAAATTATTTAATCTATTTTGAGGTATGTGTAGGTTAATAAAGGAAAATATTGTTTGGGACCACCCTTGCCGACATAATGATTATAGTTTTGTTATGGATAAAAAGTACTTGAAATCTTGGGGAGAAGTCACAAATGTTGGAGATTTTCATATATAATGTGATTTCTTCCTTTGATGTATATAATTTCTTTCAAGAATTACTCTTTTTAAGTGTTATTAGTTTCTTAGATGTAAGGTATATAATTTCTAACTTTTCCAGCAACTGTTTCATTTATTTATTTTTAATAATTTTATATTTATAACAATGTATAATAAGATTCTCTTTTGTAATTCTTTTTTTTAAATCATTTGAGAATAATTATTCCATTCATAAATATAATTGTAATATCTAAAAGTGTAAAATTAGAATTTTACAATAAAGTATTCAACATTTTGAGTTTTAGAGAATTTAATATTTTGATAAGTTAACACATTATATGATTCCTTTCAAGTAAATATTGTTTCTAACTTAGTAGAATAGAATAAAAACTTTATCTGACAAATTTAAAGACTAACACATATTCATATGAAAAAAAAAACATATAAAAAGTTATGGTTTGAAGTAGATAAGTTATTGTATCTAAGTATTAGAACATATTATGATTAATTAAAATTTTAACTGGTGACGAGAGTTTAATACCATCAAAAATATCAAAGAATGATAAGATAAAATATAATTAAGAATCTTTATCATGAGATTCACTTATTAAAATAAAAATAAAATATCTTAATTCGTTTTACTTCACTATTTTTTTTTTCTAAATGTAATCTATTCAATTATCTTTTTTTATCGATCATTTATTAATATTGATCTTTTACAAATTAACTATTGAAAGTCTCAATTCAATTGGAACCAGAAGATAGCTAGAATTCAAATTAACATAAGTGTAACTATTACAATTTACATTATAAATAAGAGTATTATGATAAGATGGGTATTTACTATTAAAGGATAAATGATGATTTGTGTATCTTTATTATTTTATTTGATTATTGTACAGTTGACTCGGGTAAGAAACTCTATTTTACCTTGCATTTGATATTAAATGAGATGTTCCTAATTTTATCTTACATGTGACGTCATATTATACTGAGAGAGTTTATATTTAAATTAAATATAGTCGAAGGTTGGATCTTAAGAATTTAAATGAATAAGATTTGATAAACTTTATTATCTTAAATAGTCATTAGATTGATGATTTAAAATGATGTAAGTGAATAAAATAGTAGGTTGGATTGTATGTTTTATTTCACGGTTTACTTTATTTTGAGCAAACTAAATTATATGTAGTTAAAGGTTTGGTCTTGGAAATTTAAATGAGAAAGTATTTAATAAGCTCGTTTATCTTAACTAATTAGTACAAAAACAAACAATTTTAATTAATGCACGTGAATCAAAATCAAATAGTGAGTCTAACTAATGAATTGTACTTATATTAGTAAGTCTAACTACTGTATTATTGAGTCTGAATGTATCAGTAAGTCCGACTATATTTGTGAGTCTGACTATTCACACTATATGTGCTTATAACACTGAGTTTGAGTAATTGTATCATTTGCGCTTGTTTTATCTGAGTCTCACTAATTGTAGCATCTGAGTTTGACCAATTGTATAATCTGATTACCGATTGTATTATCTAAGTTTGACTAATTTGTATCATATGTGTTTATATTAGTGTCTGACTAATTGTATCACTTGTATTTATAGTAATGAGTTTGATTACTTGCACATTTGTGCTTATGAGTAAGTCTGACTCATTGTATCATTTGTGTCTGTATCAGTAAGGGTCTAACTCATTATATTATTTGTGTCATCTATATTTTTATCATATGTGTTATACAATTTATTATCTGATAATTGTTCTCACATCATGTGTTTTTTGTGTATACCAATTGTCTTTTGTAAGATGATAAAGAGAATTTAAACATATGCACATGATATTTCCATATATTGAACAATTTTCTGTAGTGATAAACGTTGCACTATCAAGATTGTAGTGAAATGTGTATTTACATAAAACCTTTAACAAATGAAACCATGAATATCCACATTATATGTGAATCTGTGACAATGAATTAACTTTTGTAGAAAGATATGTCTAAGATAATAGATTTTGTATGTAGATGGGAGATGGGACGTTTAAAAATATAAATATAAATAATTTATTTTATACATAAAATTATAAATTTATAACTAATATAGATGATGAATAGGATATACTAGTTTAAAGTTCACTTATTTAAAAATTTTAATTATCACTAGTAGAAAATCAGTCTTTAACGTCTGAATATAAAGACGGTTAAAAGCGAAAACGACATTGTAAAAAACGCGTTGACATTTTTATAAATAAATGAACAGTCATAACGTCAGTTGGCGAAAAATCGACATTGTGATGTGAACACCACGTCTGTTAAGCAACAAAACCGACATGGAGAAGGTAGTCAAAAATAAAAATTCAAAATTTTAAATTTTTAAATTGGCGGCCGAACCACCACGTTGGTTATGGGCTTCTAACCGACGTGGTGTGTACATCCATGACATCGGTTCTGGGAGTCCAACCGACGTCATGCTCACTCTGATAATTTGGTCAAAAAATTGGGTAAAATTATGGTTCAACACAACGTCGGTTAGAAGCTCAGAACCGACGTAGTGCTGCCTGTTTTAACACAGCCCATGCGTTTTCACTTTCACTTTTCTTCTCCCTCTGTTGCACGCCGCGTGTTCTCTCATGCACTGTTTCGGCGTCATTTTCTTGCGTTTCGAGCTCCTTAGGTTCCCCATTCAGCTCCATTTCACTCTTGGTCCTTCATTTATGTTGAGAGCTTCGTTTGAACATTGACATTTTCATTTCAAGCTCCGTTCGAGGTACCCTCGTTTAAAGCTTTTAATTGTTCCTTTCTCCTTCATTTTCGTTTGCTTTCATTGATTGTGGTTATTCATTGAAATTTTGTTTGCGTTTTGTGATTTTGGTGGTATTCATTTGCAAGCTTTTTTATAGTCTCGGTTGAATGCTTAGTTCGACACTCCTTGCCTATTCTTTTTGCAAGAGGTTAACAATTTTGTAAAATTCATTAAAAATAGTTAGAAATTTATATTTGACCCAAATTTTTTATCAGCATCTTTATTTAGTATATATTTGATGGTAGAGTTCTTATATTGTATAGGTTTATCATAGATTTAGGGTTTTAAAAATATAGGGTGGAAAAACTTCAAACAGTCATAACTTCTGATAGAGAATTCGGATTGAAACGCTCCAAAAATGAAAGTTGTTCAAAATGGGGTAATGAAGCCTCTGGCCAGTAGTCAAAGACGGTTGGGCCTCCGAAAATTTCAAAATTTCATGGTTTAGGGTTTTTTTTTATTTTTTTGTTATTTTTCATCCATTTTTTTATATTTTAGCCTTTGATTTCACATATATATACTTACTAGAAAATTCTAAGTTTTTTGTGGTGTTTTCTTGTATCAATTAGAGATTTATCAACCCATAATTTTTTTTTTTACAAATGACAACACCATGTTAGTTTTAGCCAAACAACCGACGTGGTGTTGTCCACCATGTTGTGTTGTGTGACATTGACGTCGGTGCCTCTTTTAAACCGACATGGTGATGGATTACATGGCGTCGATTGTTTAACCAACGTCATTTTCAACGTTACCTTGGTCAATGTCGATTTGTGACCTGACGATAAAGACCTCCCAAAACTGACGATAAAAACCTTTTTTCCACTAATATATTCATACAAGTAAATAAGTTTAATTCATAAAATTATATCTTGAAAATGAACTCTTAGTATGATATTTACACGTGACAGTATTAAAGCATGTATATATATATATATATATATATATATATATATATATATATATAAAAGTGGAAGATAAAAAATAAAATAATTTTTAAGATTGAATGAAGTTTAAATTCTAATTTATAGATGGTATTCAAGGTTATATTAGTAATTAACTTTAAGTCTATAATCATTTTATAAATAAAGAAAATACTTATTTTTTATTAACCAAATAATGATGCTATATAACTCAATTAAATTAATATTTTAGTGATGTTGTTTACCATATAATCTCATATACTTGTTTTAAGCCTGAAAAAAAATTTATTAGGATTTCCACGACTAACATAAACTAACATATCATTTTGTTACGACTTTTTTCTAAACCAACCTTTTATTAATGACTTTATGTAATAAGATATGAATTGAGAGAAAAATCACTAAATATATTATTGCGAAATGTACTATGTTAATGACTTTAATACATTTTTAAAAGTTGTTCTATTAAATATTAAATCTGCTGAAAGAGATAATCTAAAAAAAAACACCTATTCATATAGATAAATTGTATTTGTAAACAAAATTTTAAAATAAAAACTAATAATGCAATGCATAGTTTAAATTTGACTGAGTAACATCGAAAATGATTCCCATTGATAAATGAAAAGATTTACATCCTAGAAAAATTAAAGTATAATCAAATTCAATTAACAATTCTATTGTAATAAATAAAATTTACATGTATTTTAAATAGTAAATATAAATAAATAAAATGCACAATTTGGTTTTTGGGTCAATTTTTTTCTCCAAAATCCTAAGGAATAAATCACACGGTTTTGAGAAAATAAAATAAATGAAATTTACTTATATTTTAGAAAATAAACACAACGTGGAAATAATAAATATAAATAAATAAATAAATGTAATGCATTATGTATTTTGATTTTTTTGGTTCGATTTTGGACTTCCCGAATCAAAGCACGAAGTTTTGAGGAACAAAACAAACATACTATCCAACGAAAGTTGGTTTTTCATAGCTTGAGGTTTTTGCTTCAGTTTCCCGTTTTGAACACCCCTGTTTAACATTTTTTTTCATTTTTTATTTAGTTTTTTTATTTATTAAGGGAATGCTTATAATTCTTTTACATAATGCATTTTATACATTATATTTTTTTATGATTTTAATGGTCATTTAGAAAATAAAAAAAAGTGAAGAAATAATATTCTTTTAAAACTAAAGTAAATACATTAGTGGGGAATATAATTATTGGGACATCTCCATTAGAAAGGTCATATAGTGTTTTATAAGACTTCAATAATATGATACGATGACATGACATAAAAATAAGACTGATAATTATAAGAATAAAACATATTTATTTATTTTGAAAATATATATTTCTACGAATAATTAAATAAAACATTAATGAGAATTTGTTTTTGTAGAAATTTTTCATTGGAGTAAAAATTGCAAAAGAAATTTTACAAGTGAAGTGACCTAGTGAAATTCATATAAAATTAAAACTTCATGGTATGACTTTTGTAATGCAGATGCTCTAAAAATATATTATTTCCATCTTTTTATGTGGATAATTTTTTCAATTATGATTTTTTTTTTCAGAAAAGTGACTATTTTTTTAACTTAATGGAAATTGATTCATCAATTTCATTAAATATAAGTAATAATTGTCTTACCTGACTATGTTTTTTATTATATAAAAGGGTCTGAAATTTAGAATATACAAGAAGATTGATAATTTTTATTTTAATCTAACTACCATGATACTTTGACACTCTTACGTGTCATTACACTTATTTGACATTGTTACATGATAAAAAAAATAATTTTTTATTTACTTACGTATATTACGTTCATATCTGCTTTTCGTTTTTCAGTTGTGTTTCAAAAGTAATTATCAGCAAACCACATATCAAAACAGAGGGAACCACTTAAACGTTCTTACTTTCCATAACATTATAACTGTATTTTTTTCAAAATGAAAGAAAATATGAACACACGAGGTTCTTATTTTCCTTATATGTTAGACGAGTTCAAAGTACTTATCATCATCACATATCAAAAAAGAAGAAACCACTTGGACTATATTTTTTCAAAATGAGAGGAACATGAACATATGAGGCTCCTACTTTCCATATTTATAACATGAGTTCAAAAGTCTTTCTTAGCAAACCACATACCAAAACAGAGGAAACTACCTACACGTGTGTGTCATACAGTTTAAAAGAGTTTCATAATTTTCTGGAAGTACTTTCACTTTGACAAGTTCAAAAGTACTTATAAGCAAACCAGATACCAAACAAGAGCAAACCACTTGGACACAACTATCATACATTTCAAAAGAGTTCATAATTACATGGGTCCTATAACTCATTAAAATATTGTTTTTCTTTGCCATGTCATGGTGTTAAATGAGGGTACCTTTAAAAACAATGTCAAAATACCATTTTCCTTAATCTAAATGAAACTTAACTTTAAAAGTCTTTTAAATGATATGTAAACTCTAAACAAGGTTAATGGGTTAATAAATATGCATAATTGTAGATGACAAAAGGAACAAACAACAATAATATGAAAGAAATATAGTTAAAAAGTTAAAATTTTTCCTAGGATCACACCACTAATTATTCAATTTAAATATGTAGGTCATGGCTTCCCAACCTAAGTTTTTGGAAAGTTTTTAACCATTATATATAAAACTCATAGTTTGAACATTAGACATACGTGCCTTTTCATTCATTTCAAAACAATACAAGAAAAACTCAATTTACCCACGGATTATTACCCACGGATCTGTATCCGTAGGTAAATTCAGCATTATTTACGGATTATTACCTACGGATCTGTATCTGTAGGTATTACTCACGGATTTAAGTCCGTAGGTATTATCCACGGACATGGATTCGTAGATATTATCCACGGACACATATCCGTAGGTATTATCCACGAATATTGGTTTATATGTATTACCCACGAACTATCTCCGTAAGTAATACCTACAGACCTATGTCTATGGGTAATACCTTCAGACCTATGTCCGTGATAATACGTAGGAACTTATATTTATAGATAAAACTACTATTATCTCTTATTAATGATGTTCATATTGATTTATTAATAATAAAATTAGTAAAGGTGAATATTATTAACAATATTAATATTTTTATTGATATTATTAATATTATAACTAATATTATTGATATTTTTAACACTTTTATTACTATTATTATTATTATTATTATTAAATTTGTATTATTAGTTTTATTAATATTATTATTATCATTGGTATTATTAATAATATTATCATTATTATTATTATTAATATTAATAATATTATTGCTAATATTATTGTTTTTATTATTATTTCTAATATCGTTAGTTATAATATTATTAAAATTAAAATTATTATTATTATCAATATTATATTTTTTTCAAATTATTAATTTTGTTTTTAATATTTTTAAAGTTTTTAATATTATTAATATTATTAATATTTATACACAAAATATTATTAATGTTATTGATAAACTTATTATTATTATTATTATTATTATTATTATTATTATTTATATTAATATTATTATTATATGTTTTTTAATATATGTAATATTATTA